>Ga0315278_10001329_pt1 | contig 21564 bp, 17 predicted proteins | sample YL17G06_0_MG_FD_203880 | JGI IMG/M metagenome (GOLD analysis project Ga0315278, IMG submission 203880) | Sediment microbial communities from Yellowstone Lake, YNP, Wyoming, USA - YL17G06_0 | ecosystem: Environmental > Aquatic > Freshwater > Lake > Sediment | place: USA: Wyoming | collected... | reverse complement strand
CAAGTGCGACCGAGAGCATTGACGACTCGCTGGAGCAGCCCGCCGCTGCCCATCCGTGCGAGGGCCACCGCCGTCAATAAGGCCAGTTCCAGTTCGCCACTTCGGGCATGTCGGTGCCGCGCTGCACGATGGTCTCGGCGTGCTCGACAAGTTTGTCGCGCACGCGCTGCTTGATGTAGGCGCGGATCGGCGCGAGCTGCGGCACGCGTTCGACGACGTCGGCCACCAGGTGGAAGCGGTCGAGGTCGTTGCGCACCACCATGTCGAACGGCGTGCTGGTCGTGCCTTCTTCCTTGTAGCCGCGCACGTGCAGGTTCGGATGATTCGTGCGCCGGTAGGTGAGGCGGTGGATGAGCCAGGGGTAGCCGTGGTAGGCGAAGATGATCGGCCGATCGGCCGTGAACAGCGCGTCGAAATCCTTGTTCGACAGACCGTGCGGGTGTTCCTCCTTCGGCTGCAACGTCATCAGGTCGACGACGTTGACCACGCGCACCTTCAGGTCCGGCACCCATTGGCGCAGCAGGTCGACGGCGGCGAGCGTTTCGAGCGTCGGGATGTCACCGGCGCAGGCCATCACGACGTCGGGTTCGGCACCGTAATCGTTGCTCGCCCATTCCCAGACGCCGATGCCGCTGAAGCAATGCTTGATCGCCTGCTCCATCGTCAGCCACACCTGCTGCAGCTGTTTGCCGGCGACCACCACGTTGACGAGGTTGCGGCTGCGCAGGCAGACATCGGTCACGACGAGCAGCGTGTTGGCGTCGGGCGGCAGGTAGACGCGGATCACGTCGGCCTTCTTGTTCACGACATGGTCGATGAAGCCCGGGTCCTGGTGCGAGAAGCCGTTGTGGTCTTGGCGCCAGACATGCGACGTGAGCAGGTAGTTGAGCGATGCGACCGGCCGGCGCCAGGCGATCTCCTTCGCCGTCACCTTGAGCCACTTCGCGTGCTGGTTGAACATCGAATCGATCAGATGGATGAACGCCTCGTAGCACGAGAAGAAGCCGTGGCGGCCCGTCAGCAGATAGCCTTCGAGCCAGCCCTGGCAGGTGTGCTCCGACAGCATCTCCATGATCCGGCCCTCGGGCGCGAGGTGATCGTCGCTTTCAAGCCGTTGCGCCATCCAGACGCGGTTCGTGACTTCGAACAGCGCACCCCAGCGGTTCGATGCCAACTCGTCGGGGCTGACGACGCGGAAGTTGCGGTGGTCGGCGTTCTGCTTCACCACGTCGCGCAGAAAGCTGCCCATCACGCGCGTCGCCTCGGCCATCTCGGCGCCGGGTGATTTCACGTTCACCGCGTAGGCGCGGAAGTCGGGCAGCCGCAAGTCCTTCAACAACACGCCGCCGTTCGCATGCGGGTTCGCGCCCATGCGGCGCGCGCCCGCCGGCGCGAGGGCGCGCAATTCGGGCCGCAGTCCGCCGTTGGCGTCGAACAGTTCCTCGGGCCGGTAGCTCTTCATCCACTGTTCGAGGATCTGCACATGCCCGGGCTTGCTCGCCATCTCCGACAACGGCACCTGGTGCGAGCGCCAGGAGCCTTCGGTTTGCTGGCCGTCGACGCTCTTCGGCCCGGTCCAGCCCTTGGGCGTGCGCAGGATGATGAGGGGCCAGCGCGGCCGCTTCGTCTGGCCCTGGGTGCGCGCTGCGTGCTGGATTGCCTGGATCTTGCCGATCGCGGTGTCGAGTGCCCTGGCCATCAGCTCGTGCATCTTCATCGGCTGGTCGCCTTCGACGAACAGCGGTTCGTGGCCGTAGCCGATGAACAGCGCCTCGAGTTCCTCGTGCGGCAGGCGCGCGAGCAGCGCCGGGTTCGCGATCTTGTAGCCGTTCAGGTGCAGGATCGGCAGCACCGCACCGTCGGTCGCGGGATTGAGGAACTTGTTGGAGTGCCACGCAGTGGCGAGTGGGCCGGTCTCGGCTTCGCCGTCGCCGACGACGCAGGCGACGATCAGCTCCGGGTTGTCGAACGCCGCGCCATAGGCGTGTGACAGCGAATACCCGAGTTCGCCGCCTTCATGGATCGAACCCGGCGTTTCGGGCGCCACGTGGCTCGGTATGCCGCCGGGGAACGAGAACTGGCGGAAGAGCTTTTTCAGGCCCTCGGCATCGGGCGTGATGTCGGGGTAGAACTCGGTATAGGTGCCTTCGAGGTAGGTGTTGGCCACCATCGCCGGCCCGCCATGGCCCGGCCCGCAGATGTAGAGCATGTTCAGGTCGTCGCGCTTGATCACTCGGTTCAGGTGCGCGTAGATGAAGTTGAGCCCCGGCGACGTGCCCCAGTGGCCGAGCAGCCTCGGCTTCACGTGCTCGATCGCGAGCGGCGTTTGCAGCAACGGGTTGTCGAGCAGGTAGATCTGGCCGACCGACAGGTAGTTCGCTGCGCGCCAGTAGGCGTCGATGCTCGCGAGTTCCTGCGGCGCCGGCGCGGCGCGGTCTGTGCGGGGTTGCATCGTTGTGATCTCCGGGTGTGGGTGGGGCGCCGCGCTCAGCAGAAGTAGGCCTTGCGCACGTACTGGTCGACCATGCGTTCGGTGTTGAAGAACGACCCGTTGAGCGCGATCGCGTGTCGCATGACGTCGATGAACCGGTCCTGGTCGCGGTAGTACAGCGGCAGGATCACCGTTTCGAGCTTGTTGTAGAGCGACTGCGCATCCAGCGCGCGATCGTCGGCGGCCTCGTTGCCGTTGCTCGCCGCTTCGCCGATCGCCCAGCCGGTGATGCCTTCGATGCAGCCTTCGATCCACCAGCCGTCCAACATCGAGAGTTGCGGCACGCCGTTGATCGCGGCCTTCATTCCGCTCGTGCCCGATGCCTCGAGCGGCGGCTGCGGCGTGTTCAGCCACAGGTCGACGCCGGCGACCATCTGCCGCGCCAGCGCCATGTCGTAGTCTTCGAGGTAGGCGATCGCGATCTGGCCCTTCAGCGCGCCGATGTGCTCGAAGATGCGCCGGATCAGATCCTTGCCGCCCTCGTCGTGCGGATGCGCCTTGCCGCTGTAGACGATCTGGATCGGCCCGGCGCTGCGATGCAACGCCAGCAGCCGCTGGATGTCGTGAAACAGCAGGTCGGCGCGCTTGTACGGCGTGGCGCGGCGCGCGTAGCCGAGCGTGAACACGTTCGCGAACATGGCTGCGCCGCTGCGTTGATTGACGCGCCGGATCAGGTCTTCCTTCGCTTTCTGGTGCGCTGCCCACAGTTCGTGGCGCGCAATTCCCAGCGCGTAGCGAAGGCTGGCATTGTCGGCGCGCCAGGCGCTGATGTGGTGGTCGAACAGGGCCTGGATCGCGGGCGCGGTCCAGAAGCCGGCGTGCACCCCGTTCGTGATCGAGTCGACCTTGTACTGCGCGAACATGTGGCGCGAGATTTCGCCATGGCGCTTGGCCACGCCGTTGATGTAGGTGCTGTTGTCAAGCGCGAGGTAGGTCATGTTCAGGATGTTGTTCAGGCAGAACTCGACCGCACGCTCGTTGAACGCGCCGCCATACCCCGTGATCACTTCGCGCACCATCGTCAGCGAGAACTGGTCGTGCCCTGCCGGCACCGGCGTGTGCGTGGTGAACACGCACAGCGGCTTCACGGCCTGCGCGATTTCGCGCGTCACCGTCGTCGCGCCGCGCCGCTTCATCTCTTCGTGCCCGAGTTCCAGCACCAGCAGCGCAGCGTGCCCTTCGTTCATGTGAAAACGCTCCAGCTCGGTATATCCCAGCGCGCGCAGCATGCGCACGCCGCCGATGCCAAGGATCACTTCCTGCCGCAGCCGGTAGAGTTCGTCGCCGCCGTACAGATGGTCGGTGATGCGGCGATCTTCGTCGCTGTTTTCAGGCAGGTCGGTGTCGAGCAGGAGCACCGGCACCGTCTCCGCGCCGACACCGGGCACGTCGTACTGCCAGGCGCGCAGCGCCACGTCGCGGCCCGACATGTTCAGCAGCACCCGCGCCGGCAGTTCGGTCAACTCCTCGGCTGGAGCCCAAGCCACCGGCGCTTCGGACTGCGTGCCGTCGGCGGCCAGATGCTGGCGGAAATAGCCCTTGCGGTGCACCAGCGTCACTGCCACCAGCGGCACGCCGCCGTCGGCGGCGGAGCGGATCGTATCGCCGGCCAACACGCCCAGGCCGCCGCTGTAGGTGGGCAATGCGTCGGCGAGGCCGATCTCCATCGAGAAATAAGCGATCTTGGTCGGTCGGCTCATGCTGAAACCCTCCCCAGGTCGTCCGGCCAGGATGCGCCGCGACGAACCGGGTGCCCACTGTAGGCGGGTTGCGCGGGTTTGGCCTGATCGAGATCAATCGGGTAGCGTCGACCTGCCGCAGGGCGGGCTTGCCTGGCTGCAGGTCTGTGGCCTACTTGGTGCGAGGGGTTGAAAATGAAATCGAAAGTGCTTGCGTTTTTCCTTCTGGCCCTCACGGCACTGGCCGGCTGCGGCGGAGGGGATGGTGGTGCCTACACCGGCGGCAGCGGCGCGCTGCTGCCCGCGCTCGATGCCACCTACCGCGCCAGCGGCAAGGCCGCGGCCGGCGACGTCTTCGTGCACCTGTTCGAGTGGCGCTGGGCCGACATCGCGCGCGAGTGCGAGCAGTTCCTCGGGCCCGCGGGCTATGCCGCGGTGCAGATCTCGCCGCCGAGCGAACACGCGGTGCTCGCGCGCGCCACGAGCGGCGCCGCCTATCCCTGGTGGCAACGCTACCAGCCGGTCAGCTACAAGCTCGATGCGTCGCGCTCCGGCACGCTCGCCGAGCTGCGCGAGATGGTGGCCCGCTGCCGCGCGGTGGGCGTGAAGATCTATGCCGACGCCGTCATCAACCACATGACGGCGGGCGGCGGCGCCGGCAGCGCCGGAAGCGCCGGCAGCGCGTACAGCAAGACCGACTATCCGGCGGTGCCGTGGAGCGCGGCCAACTTCCACACCGGTTGCAGCGTCAACGACTACGGCAATGCAGCCAACGTGCAGCTCTGCGAACTCGTCGGCCTGGCCGATCTGCGCACCGAGGACGATGCGGTGCGCCAGCGCATTGCCGACTACCTGATCGCGCTGCACGCCGAGGGCGTGGCCGGGTTCCGCATCGATGCTGCGAAGCACATGCAGCCGCGCGATGTCGACGCCATCGTCGCCCGCGTCGATGCCGCAGCCTCTGCGGCCGGCCGGGCGCGGCCCTACTACTTTCTCGAGGTCATCAACAACGCCGGCGAGGCGGTCACCGCCCAGCAATACTTCGGCGTCGGCTACGCCTCCGGTGGCGCCGCCGACATCACCGACTTCCAGTACGGCTACCGCGTCACCGACGCGTTCTTGGGCCGCAACGGGGCAACGCTGGCGTCGCTGCAATCGCTGGGCGCCGCCTCGCTGCCCAGCAACAAGGCCGTCGTCTTCGTCGACAACCACGACAACCAGCGCGCCGAGAATCTGTATTACGCGTCCACGTTCAGCACGGTCCCGGTGTACGAGCTGGCAGTGATCTTCATGCTCGCGTATCCGCAGGGCGCACCGAGCGTGATGTCGAGCTACGGCCTGGACCGCGCCACGGCCGCCGGGCGCGACGCCGGGCCGCCATCCAGCGCCAGTGGCGTGACGCAGTCCAGCTTCGACGCGAACGGCAACTCGCGTTGCACCGCGGCGCTGGGCAGCGCCCAGGTCGGCAGCTGGATTTGCGAGCACCGGCGCAATGCGATCGCGCAGATGGTGGCGTTCCGCCGCGTCACGGCCGGCGCGCCGCTGGTGGGCTTCCAGACGGTCGATGCCGACAGCAACCGGATCGCCTTCGCGCGCGAAGGCAAGGGCTTCGTCGCGCTCAGCCGCAGCCTCGCTGCGATCTTCGTTGCCGCGACGACGCTGCCCGACGGCGACTACTGCAACGTGGCGTTGTATCGCTACACGGCGGCGAGCGGAGCGGCGCGCGCGAGCTGCTCAGGGCCCCCGATCGGTGTCGCGGCGGGCGCGGCCTTGATCAACCTGCCGGCCTATGGCGCCGTGGTGCTGCACATCGGCGCCAGGCTTTGAGGCGCAGCGCGGCATCAGCCCGGCAGCAGGCGCAGCGCCTCTGCGACAACGCAGAGCGTCGAGCCGCCCCTCTTATACTTCCAGCCCATGACCGGCGCGCAGATCATCGTTCTGGCGACCCCCGTCTTCCTGCTGCTGATCGCGCTCGAGTTTGCGGTGGGCCTGGCCCGCGGCCGCAACACCTATCGACTCAACGACAGTCTGAACAGCATCGGCCTGGGCGTGATGAGCCAGGTCACCGGGGTCTTCGGCAAGCTGCTGCGCATCGGCGTCTACACGCTGGTGTTCGAGCACGTGGCCATCGGCCGCTTGCCGGCCGACGCGCTGTGGGTCTGGGTCTTTGCGCTCCTGTTTTACGACTTCTGCTACTACTGGCTGCACCGCGCCGGCCACCGCGTGGCATTGCTGTGGGCCGCGCATGCCGTGCATCATCAGAGCGAGGACTACAACCTGGGCACCGCGTTGCGCCAGACCAGCAGCGGCTTTGTGTTGGGCTGGCTGTTCTACCTGCCGATGGCCCTGGCCGGAGTGCCGCCGCTGGTGTTCGGCACGGTGGCGCTGATCGATCTGCTCTACCAGTACTGGGTGCATACGCAGCAGATCGGCAAGCTCGGCTGGTTCGACCGCTGGTTCTGCAGCCCCAGCAACCACCGCGTGCACCACGCCGTGAATGACCGGTATCTCGACAAGAACTACGGCGGCATCCTGATCCTCTGGGACCGCATCTTCGGCAGCTTCGAGGAAGAAGACGACAGCGTGCCCATCGTCTACGGCACGCGCGCGCCATTGCGCAGTTGGAACCCGCTTTGGGCCAACCTGCAGGTGTACCGGGATCTGGCGCTGGACGCGTGGCGCGCCGGCTCCTGGGCCGACAAGCTGCGGGTGTGGGTCAAGCCCCCGGGCTGGCGCCCAGCCGATGTGGCGCGGCGATGGCCCAAGCCGGCCTTTGATCTGGCCGCGATGCAGCGCTACGACCCGGCGCTGAGTCGCAGCGCGGCGTGGGCGGCTGCGGCGTTGTTCATCGCGGTGCTGGGCGCCACCAGCGTATTCCTGTGGGTCGCGCACACGCTGTCGCTGCCGCAGCAGGCGCTCGGCGTTGCGGGCATCGTGGCGCTGCTGTGCCTGATCGGCACGCTGACGCGGCCGCGTGCGGCGGCACTCTCTTCGGTGCAGGCCGCGGCATGAAGGCAGCGGCGCTGTAGGCGCAGCAGGTGCGGCTGCTTCTTCCCGGGGAGCTTCGGAACCAGCGTTCAGCCCCGCTCGGTGCGCGCGTTCATCGACGGGTCCTTGACCCTGGAAACCGCAGTTGACCGCCTCCCTGCGCTGGCTACACCGCATGAACACTGAGGTCTCTACCCATGTCCACCAGCATTCGGGTGAGAGCGCTACGCGCCCGATTGAGCCGCGCTGCGGCACGCGGGCTCCACGCGGTCGCTCCCGCAGCCGGATTCAGATCTTCGCGCCCCGGATCAGCGCGATCACGCTCGCCATCGTCGTCGCATCATCGTCGAAGCCGCCGTGCGTGGTGCTCTTCGACTGCGCCCCCGGCGCGGCCCATGCCTGCACGTTGGGCAGGTCTTTCACCGCCTCGAAGTATTTCTGCATGCCCAGGATCGGCGTCTCGACGCCGCCCTCGAACGAGCGCGAAACCAGATACAACAGCGAGCGGCCATAGCCGAGGATCGGCTTGCAGGTCGGGTCCTTCTGCTCGATGTCGTCGCTCAGATGGAACTGGTTCAGCCGCTTCACCTTGCCGTTGCGCAGCGCCGGCGCGACGCAGTCCTGGAACACATCCACGCGCACCGCAGGCGCCATGAAATTCACGCTCTCGAAACTCCAGCCGCGCTTGCACAGCGTCTTCACGATGTAGCTGTGCGCGATCGATCCTGCAGAGTGGCCGATCAGGTGCAGGCGCACCCGCGACGCGTCGGCGAAGAAGGGCGACCTGCTGCACGCCTCGTGAAGCTTGATGGCGCCGCTGTGCGGCGTGCCGGAGATGGCCTGGCCGTTTTGCTTCATCTCGCCCCAGAACATGGTTCCCGGGTGCGCGAGCAGCTTCTCCAGGCGCTCGTTCCACCACTTCCTGGCGACATCGAGCAGGCCGCCCGCCATGCGCGGCTCGCCCTGCAGCACGTTCTCGAGGCGGTCCTTGAGCGTGGACATCAGGTCCGTCTCCCACATCAGGAAGATCGGGAAGATCCGGTTGTCGTAGAGGGCCGGGATCCATTTCGCCGCGGTCGCCGCCGCTTCGCCTTCCGAAGTCAGCCCGCCGTGCGCGTAGATGGCGATGTCCACCGCGTCGTTCTCGGCCAGGCCCCAGGCGTTGCGCGCGATGCCGAGTTGCTGCGTCACAAGCGCCTCGATGTCGGCGTCGCTGGTGTGAAAGTCGCCGGTGTTGCTCAAGCGGCCGTCGTTCTCCATGTCGATGATGTAGGGGCTGATCTCGCGCGTTCGCAGCGTCGGCTCGGTGGCGATGTGCACCTTGCCCTGGCGCGTGCGCAGGCCCGACGTGCGCGCGATCTGCCGATGCAACTCGGTCACGACGCCCAGCTGCGCCACCCAGCAGTCCATCGCGTTGTCGATCCAGTCCTCGTACTGCAGCACCGCGCGGCCCGCCGTGCCCCACTGCGTGCCCCAGGAGTTCTGGATGATGAAACCGTCGCGGTTGTAGCCGACGATGACGAATGCATGGCCGCCGTCGGCAGGAGTCGCCTTCTGCGGCGGGATGTTCCACCAGCCTTGCGTCTGCACGCCCAGGCCCGTCTCCCAGCCGCTGTGGCAGGCCGCGCTGGCGTAGAGGATGCCGATCTCGTTCAGCGCCACGTGCATGTCGGTCACTGAGCGCGGGTCGACCCGGTAATAGGCCCCGAGCGGCCGGCGCACCGCGTCGAGCCACCAGTCGTCCTGTGCGCGCGCTGCCGCCTTGGGCATCTCTTCGGTGGCCCAGAGGCGCTGCTCGCAGGCGCCGTACTTGAACCAGCCCTTCATCGCCCCGCGCGCGCTCGAGCCGGTGTCGACATCCGGTCTTCCGGGAAACTCGTCGTAGCGCCGCGCCATCGAGTACAGCATGAAGGGCGAAACGCTGCACTCGGCAGGCTCGTGTTTCGCCGCGAGCTGCAGGTGATAGACCACGCTCGCGAGGGCGAAGCCGGTGCAGGCGTTGGTCTGCCCCTGGTCGAGCACCGGAACGTCGATCCGCGGCGCCAGCTCGTATGCCGGAATCACCGCCACCGGCGGCATGTAGGAGCGGTCGCGCAGGTCGAGCCGATCGGGCACGACATTGCGGGCGAATCCGGGAAGCCGTTGCGCGCCCTTGCTGGTTGCTCTTGCCATGATGAACTCCAGGTCATGTCCCGCAGGCAATTGAAGCGCAGCCGCGCCTGCTTGCCAACCCGCAACCGGCGCGAGCGGCGAAGGAGTATCGCGCCCGGCGTCTTCCGGCGGCGCGCGCCGCTTGCACGCTGGCGTCTTCGAGACCACCGAACCGGCGCTGCGTAAGCGTTCAGCGTTCGACTCCCCCGCTGTCCTGGCTATCAGTTCCCGACGTGCGGCGCAAGACCCACAGGACGTGGGCCCCGAAGACGAGCGTACAGATCGCGAACAAGACGAACTGGGTCGTCGCCGACAGGGCCGGGAAGAGCGCGAACAGCACGGCGAACGGCGCCGCGCCCAGCGCCGTGGAGACGACGTTCTCGGTCAACGTGGTGCTGCGGCTGAACATTCCCAGCGCATAGGAGAGCACATCCACCGGAAACGTCATGCGCAGCATGATCAACGACGCGAGGCGATGGCGCGGATGGATCAGACGGTCGATGTTCGCGTGGCGCTTCGCCGACGGGAAGTGGCGCAGGATGAAGCGGCCTGCATAGCGCCCCAGCACGAACGAGAGGGCGGCTCCGGCGACCCAGCCTGACAGCAGCAGCGAAGCGGTCCACGCCGGCCCCCAGGCGAGCACGGCGAGCGGCACCAGTGGCAGGTTGGTCAGAAAAGGTACCAGCACCGCCACCACCGACGTGACGATGAAGACCACGATCGCCAGGCGCGGGTGCGCCTGCAGCACGGCCTGGATCGGCGCCGAATACTCGCGCGCCAGCAGCACCGCAGCGGTGAAGAGCGAGACCACCCAGCCGCCCGCCAGGATCGACGGCAGCAGCTCCGCCCAGGTCAGGGCCTTGCGCAGCGCAGTAGGAGGTGCGGACATTCGACCCTGCCGTCGTGAGCTTAGAAGCGGGTCTGGCAGTACAGCCGCGCCGAGGCAATGAGAGCCTTGCTCGCGGCACCCTGCGTGGCGAATTCGATCGGCGCTGCCTTCATGCCACCGCAAACCGAGGCATCATCTTCGAATCCATGAGTCGCTCCTTCAGCATGTGGTTGCCGCGCTACGCCTCGCGCAGACAGTCGACGATCTTCAACCGCCCCGCGCGCCAGGCCGGTATGAAGCCGCCGACGAACCCCATGCACAGCGCAAACACCAGCGTCTGCAGCGCGATCTGCGGCGTCAGCCGGAACTGAAACGCGAGTTCGGCGAAGGTCTGGAAGTTGGTGGTCGAGATGTCCACCGCCTGCATGAACGAGGCTGCGGCCAAGCCCACCAGCCCGCCCGCCAGCGACAGCAGCAGCGATTCGAGCAGAAACGCGGCGAGCACCGCGCTGCGCCGGAACCCGAGCGCGCGCAGCGTGCCGATCTCGCCGATGCGCGAGGCGACCGCGGCGAACATCGTGATCATCGCGCCGACGATCGCGCCGATCGAGAAGATCACCGACAGCGTGGTGCCCAGGATGCTGATGAACTTGGCGAGCGCCTCGCTCTGCTCCTCATAGAAGCGCACCTCGCGCTTGGCCTCGAGCGTGAGCCGCGGGTCGCTTTCGAGGCCGGCCTTGACGGCGTCGAACGCATCCGCATCGGCAAGCCGGAACACCACGCTCGAGAACGCGGTGCGGCGAAACGCCTGCATCATCTGCTCGGAATCGCCCCAGAGTTCCGAATCGAAACCGGTGCGCCCGCCGTCGAACACACCGACCACGGTCCAGTCGCGGCCGGCAAAGCGCATCGATTCGCCGAGCGACGCGCCCTGAAATCCCTTCGTCACCGCCTGGCCGGCGATGATCTCCGAGCTGCCGGCGCGGAACATCCGGCCCTCGATCAGCTTCACCTGCGGGCGCAGCTCGAGCCCGACCTCCGAGGTGCCGCGCACCGTCACGTTGCTCGGTTTTCCGCTGCCGCGCTTGGGCAGGTTGTTCAGCACCACGGGTTCCTTGCTCAGCAGGCGCCGGCCGAGCGCGTCGGTGGCGATCGCGGGCAGCGAGTCGACGATCGCCGCCTGCTCGCGCGCGATGCCGCTGTTGATCTCGGCACCCGCGCCGCGCCGCAACACCATCACGTTGTTGGGCTGGCCGGTCGCCACCAGCGTCGCGCGGATGCCTTCGCTCATCATCAACACGGTGGCGAAGACGTAGACGACGAGCGCCATGCCGGCGGCGGTGAGCAGCGTGGTCACGCGCCGCACCCAGAGGTTGCGCGCGATGTAGCTCAGCGGCAGTCCTCTCATGCCCGCCACCGCCGTTCAGCCCAAATGGCGCGGCTGCTGGAACCATCACCATGACCGGCAAGACCGCTCACGCCCGGCACCGCACGTTCAGCCCACATGGCGCAGCCCTTGCACGATGTCGATGCGCGACATGCGCCACGCCGGCCACGCGGCGGCCACCATGCCGACGACGAGCGCTGCCGAGAGTTGCAGCGCCATCGTCAAGTCCGACACCTGGAACACCGGGAACAGCGTGCCCACCGCCTTGCGGAACACCGCCGCCAGCGGCAACGTCACCAGCAGCCCGGCAACACCCCCCAGGAGCGCGATCAGCAGGCTCTCGCCGAACAGCAGCATCGAGATGAAACCCGGCGCGAAGCCGAGTGTCTTCAGAGTCGCGTACTCGGCCAGGCGTTCGCGCGCGGTCATCGTCATCGTGTTCGCCATCACCGCCATGATGATGAGAATGATGATGTAGCTCACCGCTTCCACGGCGACCAGGATGGCCTCGCTCATCGAGACGAAGCTGAGCTGGAACGCCTTCTCGGTCTCGGTCAGCGTCTCGGCGAGCGAGTTCTTGAACAGCGCGTCGATGCGCTGCGAGATCAGCGCCGCATTGTTCGGCTCGTCGATGCCGACCACGTAGACGCCGACGAAATCGGCGCGCCGACCCAGGCGCGCGCGCAGCGACTCGTTCAGGTAGCCCCAGTGAATCAGCATTTGCGACTCGTCGGTCTTGTCGTCGATGCCATCCCAGATGCCGCGCAGCGTGAAGCTCCAGGTGCCGGGGAAGATCGTGCCGCGCAGGGGAATCTGGTCGCCGACCTTCCAGCCGAACTGGTCCGCGAGCTTGCGCCCGACGACCGCGCCCTTGCGGTCGCGCAGGAACGCTTGCCGGTGTTCGTCACTCAGCACGTACTCGGGGTAGAGCGCGAGGTACGACGCGGGCTCGACCGCGAACTGCGGGAAGAAGTTGCGCTCCGTGATGTAGATGCCGCCGAACCAGTTCGCCCAAGACACCGATGTCACGCCGTCGACGCCCTTCAGGCGCTGCGCGTAGTTCAGCGGCAACGGGAAGGTGAGCGAGATCGCGCTGCGCGTGATCAGGCGCGTCGAGCTGCTCGCTTCGACCCCGGCGTACCAGGCGCCGAGGATGGTGCGCAGCAGGCCGAAGGCGCAGATCGCGACCACCAGCCCGACCATCGTCAGGGCGGTGCGCAGCTTGTGGCGGAACGCGTTGCGCAGCAGCAGCTTGAACAGGAACATCACGCCACCATGTCGACCAGCACGCCTTTTTCGAGGTGCACGATGCGCTGCGCCTTCGCCGCCGCCTTCGGGTCGTGCGTGACCATGACGACGGTCTTGCCCAGCTCGCGCACGAACTGTTCGAGCAGCGACAGCACCTCTTCGCCGGTGACGCGGTCGAGGTCGCCGGTCGGCTCGTCGGCGACGATCAGGGTCGGGTCGGTGACGAGCGCGCGCGCCACCGCGACGCGCTGCTGCTGGCCGCCCGACAGCTCGTTCGGGTAGTGGTCGGCGCGGTCGGTGAGGGCCACCATGCCGAGCACCGCGTCGACCTGCGCTTCGCGTTCGCGCGCCGACATGCTCGTCAGCAACAACGGCAGTTCGACGTTCTCGAACGCCGTCAGCACCGGCATCAGGTTGTAGAACTGGAAGATGAAGCCGACGTTCGCGGCGCGCCAGTCGGCCAGCGCCCCTTCGCCCAGCGTCCCGATGTCGACGCCGCCGATCCGGATCGTGCCGCCGCTCGGCTTGTCGATGCCGGCGATCAGGTTCAGCAAGGTGCTCTTGCCTGAACCGCTCGGCCCCATCAGCGCCACGAACTCGCCGCTGCGCACGTCGAGCTCGATCTCGCGCAGCACATGGATGACCTGCTCGCCACGGTGGTAGTCCTTCGACAGGCCGCGGATCTGGATCAGCGGCGGCGCCGCGCCCGGCTCGTCAGCGCCGGCTTCCGGCATGGCGCGCGTAGCCGCGGTTGCAGCGCTCACTTGCCCGCCGCGACGCTGACCTTCGCGCCGGTGTGCAGCTTGGAGTCGGGTGCGAGCACGACCTTGTCGCCCGACTTCAGCGCGCTGCCGCTGAGTTCGAGCGCGTCGCCGAGGGTGCGGCCCGGCGTCACCGGCACGGCTTCGACGCTGTCGTCTTTCAGGCGGAACACGACTCGTTTGCCGTCGCGTTCGGTCACGGCCTTCGGATTCACCGCGAGCACGGCGGTCTGGTCGGCGTCGGTCGCAGGCTGCGACAGAAAGCTCACCTTCGCGCTCATCTCCGGCAGGATGCGCGGATCGAGTTTTTCGAAGCGCACCTTGGTCATCACGGTCGCCTTGGCGCGATCGACGGTGGGCACGATGCGCGACACGTTGCCGCGGAAGCGAATGTCGGGCAGCGCATCGAGCGTGATCTCCACCGGTTGCTCGGCGCGCACCTTGGACACATTGCTCTCGGAGACGTCGGCCTCGACCTCGAGCGTGCTCATGTCGGCCATCGTCACCACCGCGCCCTGCGTGCTGGAGGCGCTGGAAAACGGCGAGATGATGTCGCCGACGTTGGCGTTCTTCACCAGCACCACGCCGTCGAACGGCGCGCGGATCAGCGTGTAGTCCTTGTTCACCTGCAGCACCTTGAGCTGCGCCTGCGCCTGCACCACGCTGGCCTGGCCCTGGCCGATCGCCGCCTCGGCGGCGGCGCCGGAGGCACGCGCGGCGTCGGCGCGCCGGCGCACGCTGTCCAGCGCCTGCGGCGAGACAAAGCCTTGCGCCTGCAGACCCAGGGTGCGCTGCAATTCGGCGTCGGCGTTGCCTTGCTCGACCTGCGACTGCCTGAGCTGCGCCTGCGTCTGAAGCAAGCCCGCTTCGGCCTGGCCGACCGCCGCCTGGGCCGAGGCGATGCTCGCCTGCACGTCGTTGGCGTCGATGCGCGCGATGATGTCGTCCTTCTTCACGACCGACCCTTCGCGAACCCTCAGCTCGACGAGTTGGCCGGTCGCCTTCGACGCGACCGCGGCGCGCCGCTGCGCGACGACGTAACCCGACGCGACCAGCTGCGCGTACTGCTGCGTCGGGTAGGCCTTCAGCACCGACGCCGTCTGCACTTCGAACTTGCGCGGGCCGAACGCCGCCGCGGCCACCACTGCCAGTGCAATCCCGGCCAGCACCCACCACAGCCAGCGCCGGCGCCTGCGGCGCACCGGCGCGCCGCGGTCGATCGTGAGTCTGGACAACTTCGTCGGCACGGTGGTGCCGGTGGCGGGTTCGGTCATGGGATGCGGGAGGTTGCAAGCGCGACGCCGCGCGGTGCGATTGTGCCCAAGTGCCGAAAAAAGAGCGCGGAGGTGCGGGCGCGGGGCGCTGGCGGCCGGGCCTGACGTGGCGTCATGCGGGGTGGTAGGTTGCTTCGGCCGCCGCCAGGACTTCGAACGCGGCCTCGATGGCGTTGAGCTGCGCGATCTCGCTCGGTGGCCTGTGTCCCACAGGCTCGCCGTGCAGCAGCGAGGTGAGTTCGGCGTTGGAGTGAACGTTGGGGAAATGGTAGACAGGGCGCGCATGGACAGCAAGGCGTCCAGACCTCACGACGAACCGGCTTGCGGTACCGTACCAAGAGTCATGCTCCTGGGCAATGCGCCAGAATCATGAATGCCTAGGCGTTGCAACCGGCGCTTCGCGCTTCCCTGGTCCGCCCATCGGAAGTAGCGCGGGTAAGATGGCAGCTCGATCCCACAGCGAGGCTGCCATGGACTGGAAGCAGTACATCACCACTGATCCGAGCATCCTGCATGGAGCGGTCCGCTTCGTAGGCACGCGCATCCCTGTGACTGTCGTGCTGGACAACCTTGCACAAGGTGCCGCGCCCGAGGAGATCCTGCGCCAGTACCCTGGCTTGCGGGCTGAACACGTCCCTGCAGCACTGGCCTACGCTGCAGCACTGGCGCGCGAGCGCGTGGTCCCGATTTCCGTGTGAACCTCCAGTGAAGTTCAAGCTTGACGAGAACCTACCTGAGCTCGTTCGCGAAGCGCTGAGCGAGCTTGGCCAAGATGCCCATGGCGTTGCGGAAGAAGGGCTGTCTGGCGCTCACGATGAAACAGTGCTTCAAGCCTGCCTCGCCGAAGACAGAATCCTGATCACGCTCGATCTCGACTTCTCCGACATTCGAGCCTATCCGCCCGGTTCGTATCCAGGTATCTGGGTACTCCGGCCGACGAAGCAGACTTTCAAGGCAATCGAAGCGCTCGTACGGGCGAGTGTCCGGCTCTCCGCGGTCGAAAGTGTGCGCGGGCAACTTTGGGTCATCGATGAGAAGCGTGTCCGCATCCGGGACGGCGACACCTAACCACTCCAGCGAGTGGTACAGCCACCGGGGCAGCGGCGTTAGCCGCTCGTGTTGAACGTTAGCCCACAAACCGAGTTTTGTAGTCACTCGCTGATCAGGCAGGCATCATGTCCAAGCTTCGCGTAGAGAGTTTCACCATTTCACTAGACGGTTTCGGCGCTGGCCCAGACCAGGACATCAACAATCCACTGGGCGTTGGCGGCACTTCGCTTCATGGTTGGCTGGTCCCCACTCGAACCATTCAGCAAAAGCTGTTTGGTAGCGATAGCGGGGAAACGGGCATCGACGATGAGTTTGCCGCTCGAGGTTTCCAGAACGTCGGCGCATGGATCCTCGGCAGAAATATGTTTGGGCCCGTTCGTGGTCCATGGCCGGACGAGAGCTGGCGGGGTTGGTGGGGCGAGAACCCTGTGTATCACGTCCCCGTATTCGTGCTCACGAACTACCCGCGGCCACCGCTTGTCATGGACGGCGGAACGACCTTTTACTTCGTCACGGAAGGTGCTGCCGTCGCTCTTGAGCGCGCCCGGAAAGCCGCCGCAGGCAAAGATGTTCGCGTGGGTGGCGGAGTCAATGTCATCCAACAGTATCTTCGCCACCGCCTTGTCGATGAGCTGCACATCGCCATATCGCCGGTCCTGCTCGGCTCCGGTGAGCGCCTCTTCGAAGGTGTGAATCTTCCTGCCTTGGGCTATGCCTGCGTCAAGCACGAAGCCACGGCACGGGCCACCCATTTGATTTTGTCTCGGCAGTGACCACGGTAACGCATAACCCGGCGCTCAAGCGCAGCGCCAACGGCAGGCCACCAGGTCCGGGCCGGTGGTACCCGGTACATTTTCACCGGCCCGGGCGGTGAATCGAATGCGTCCTGTTCATCCTGGCGAGGTTCTGCGTGAGGACTGTCTAGCGCCGCTCGGAATGAGCGTGAACGCACTGTCTGTTGCATTGGGCGTACCCGCGAGCCGCATTCACGAAATCGTCAAGGAGCGCCGCGCCGTCACTGCAGACACGGCCGCGCGCTTGGCCAAGTACTTCGGCGGCGACGCAGCCTCATGGTTGGTCATGCAAGCCAACTACGACTTGAAGACCCTGTCAACTCTGAGCGAAATGGATCGCCGGGTGCGCGTACGAGGGCAACTCGCGGCATAGCGGTGGCGCTTGACCCATCTGGAAGGACCTCCCTCGACGTGAAGTGCGTGAGGTTGAATTGCCTTTCCGAACTGGGGCTGTGAGACCTGAGAAGCGCTTGTGCCGCGAAGCCAGATCAAAACAGAGAACGGACTGCAAATCTACAAACGGCCTTGTTGCAACCCGGCGGCTTCGGATCCACCCCTAGCGCGCAACCTGCGGTGTCGCGAGGGTCGGACCACCCTGGGTCACGAAGCCATTTTGTCCAGGCATCAACAATATTCCTCGGCGGTACACTGTTGGGCATTGGTCTCACCGAAGGTCCACCCATGAACACTGAACTGATCGTCGTCGATCCAGAGATCCACAGTGGGACACCGGTCTTTCGCGGGACGCGAGTCCCCATCAAAACCCTCTTCGACCACCTGGAGGCAGGTGAGCCCCTCGAGGTCTTTCTTGATGACTTCCCTTCTGTCAGTAGGGACCTTGCCGTCGCTGTTCTGGAACAGGCACGGGCCGCATTGACACGAGATGCGCATCCTGCTTGACGAAGATCTTCCACGCCGCCTCTGCGCGCTACTCGTTGGGCATGAAGCCACGACCGTGCCGCAGAGTGGGTGGGCGGGAATCAAGAATGGAAAGCTGCTGGCGCTGGCTGCAAGCCAGTTCGACGCGTTCTTGACGATGGATCAGAACCTTGAGTACCAGCAGAACTTGGCAACGCTTCCGATCGCGGTCCTCATTGTCGAGGCAGTCAGCAATCGGATGGAGCACTTGACTCCGCTCGTGCCAAGCATATTGCGGGAGATCAACCGCATTTCGCCCCGGACCCTGCGGCGAGTGGCTGCCTAACCCTGCACGCAACCGGGCCTACAACGGCATTGCGCGCATGGCCTTGATTTCATTCTGGGCCATGCTCGTTCTGCTGCTGCGCGCCGCTTGGCTCAAACCTTGGGCCGCTCCGAGGCCCTCCGCCCGCCTGGGGATCACCCAATGAAGAGAACTGTCATTCTCACAATGATCGCGGCAACGTGCAGTGCACCGGCAGCAGCGGCCGACGATGCGCGTCAACTGGTCACGATGCCCGCGCCCATGAGTCAGCACATGCTGTCCAACATGCGGGACCATCTGCTGGCGGTGACTGAGATTCAGCGAGCTCTTGGCGCAGCCGATTACCAACGCGCAGCGGACATCGCCGAACAACGAATTGGCCTTTCCTCTCTGGAGTCGCATGGAGCCTCCCATATGGCGCCATTCATGCCAAAGCCGATGCAGGACATTGGCACTCGGATGCACAAGGCCGCGAGTCAGTTTGCCCTGGTTGCCCAGGAAACCGGCGCAGATGGAAACCTGTCTCGCGCGGTCGGAGCCTTGTCCAAGGTCACTGAGCAGTGCGTCGCCTGCCATGCAGCCTACCGTGCTCACTGAGTGGCCTGACCCGGCGCTACCGCCAACCTGCTCCGGCCTGCGGCCCCCGCGGGCGGCTGAACTCCAACGTGAGGCCTTTCCAATCTGAACTTCCAGCAGAGGCGTGATATGAATTTCATTGCCACACTTGGCACTGTCGGCGCAGTGCTGCTCGCTTCGTGCGCTTCTGGGGATCTGCAAGAGGGCATCCAGGCTCATGAGCGAAACGACTACGCAGCAGCCGCAAGCGCATTTCAACGCTCGTCCGCAAACGGGAATGCGCAGGCCCTGAGGCGACTGGCTCTGATGTATTACCACGGCGAAGGTGTCGCACAAGACAACAACCAGGCCGTCGCCCTTTTCGAAAGAGCCGCCGAAGGCGGAGACGCCGAATCGGCGTCCGACCTGGCCAGGATGTATGAATTTGGAATGGGGGTTGTGCAAGACGATGGTCAAGCAGCCAAGTGGTACTTGAGGGCTGCGGAACTGGGGGAGCAATCGTCGCAATTCAGGTTGAGCGCCATGTATTACCAAGGACAAGGCGTGGCAAAGGATCGCGTCGAGGCTGCAAAGTGGTGGACCATCGCCATGGCGCCGGGGGGCGAAGGGGCAGAAAGGATTCGCGTTTCGGTCGAGTCGGCGCAGGCCAAGCTGACCCCAGCGGAAATTGCCGAAGGGCAGCGCCGAGCCGCGCAGTGGCTCGGTGCCCAAAAGGCGAAGCAATAGCCATGCCGCAGGAGCAGGCAGCGATGCCCAACCCATCGGTCCAGCGGACTGTCGTTGGCAGCCGCTGAACGCGCACGTCAGACGTTGCCAGCAACCCCATCACTTGGTATCCACCATGAGACACAGTGAGAGACACAGGACACACCGCACAGGCTGGCTGCGTGCCGCCGTTCTTGGCGCGAATGACGGGATCGTTTCGACTGCCAGCCTTGTCCTGGGCGTGGCGGCAACAGGTGCAGGGACCAAGGCCATTCTTGTCACCGGCGTCGCGAGCCTCGTTGCCGGAGCCATGTCAATGGCTGCGGGCGAGTATGTCTCGGTCAGTTCACAAGCCGATACCGAAAGTGCAGATCTGGCTCGTGAGAAGAAAGAGCTGGCTGAGAATCCGAAGCAGGAACACGCAGAGCTGACGGCGATCTACGTCAAGCGTGGACTCGATGAGACGTTGGCATCGAGCGTTGCGGCCCAATTGATGGCGCATGACGCTCTCACAGCGCATGCGCGAGACGAGCTCGGAATATCGGACACATTGGCCGCCAAACCAGTGCAGGCTGCGTTCGCCTCTGCTGGCACCTTTGCCGCCGGCGCACTTCTACCTCTGCTGATCGTTCTCTTGCTCCCGGCTTCGACGCTCATGTGGGGCCTGGCGGGCAGCTCACTCTTCTTTCTTGCACTCCTGGGTCTGATTGCGGCCCGTGCCGGGGGCTCACCGTTGCTCGTGTCTGCCGCTCGCGTCACCTTCTGGGGAGCGTTGGCGATGGGACTGACCGCAGGAGTTGGAGCCCTCTTCGGAGTGGCCGCCTGAGATACATGCTTGCAGTGCACGCGGCGCACAAGAAGTTGCCTTGAGCCTGCCTCGTGCTTCACGACCCGGCCCTGGCGCCTTGTGCCCCCGCGCGGCGATGCAATGCGAACGGTCTGGCCCTCGGCATTCACTGTGCATACCCGTGATGCGCGAGCTTCTCGATGTTGTGCATCAGGGCGAACAGCTTCCGCTGCGCTTCCACCTTGGCCTGGCCACGCAGCGTGAAGCGCTTGAACCGCTCGTCAACAAACCAACCTGCAGAGTGCTAGATTCCTTCATGGTCCGACTCCTCGTGAATTCGCAGCGACCCGAGCGCCCGCCGGTCCGGTGCATGGGTGTCGCTCGGCACGTCCCTGGCGCGCAACCGGCGGTTTCGCGGGGCACGGACCGGCGTCGGTCACGAAGCCATTTTGTCTAGGACTTACAACCACCGACCATGCGTCGCGAAGGCACGATCAAGACCTGGAACTCGGAGCGTGCGTTTGGTTTCATCCTGCCGAACGACGGTGGCCCCGACGTCTTCGTGCACATCAATGCGTTTCAAGACAATCGAAGTCAACCACAGGAAGGGCTGAGAGTCTCGTTCGAACTCGAACAAACGCCCGAGGGCAAGAAACGGGCGAAACTCGTCCGGGCGTTGCCATTCAAACCCTCAACGAATACCCGGCTGACCCGTGCGGCGGAGTCTGTCCGTCCGGCCCCCAAGCCAGCCCAGTGGGGCACGGCAACCTACCTCGTCCTTGCCGCGTTCGTCGTCTTGTTCGTCGTGGCATCGGTGCTTTGGCGCATGTCAGGCTGGGTGGCCGTGGCCTACGTCTTGCTCAGCGTGGTCTGCTTCCTCGCTTATGCAATCGACAAGTCAGCCGCCGCTGCCGGCTCTCGCCGCATTCCTGAAGCAACGCTGCATCTACTGGCCCTGCTTGGTGGTTGGCCCGGTGCTATCGTCGGCCAGCAGTTTCTGCGTCACAAGTCATCGAAGGCCGAGTTCCGCGCTGTCTTCTGGTTCACGGTCGTCTTCAACGTCGTCGCCTTCGTCGTAGCCGTCTCACCCCTCGGCGCATCAGTCGCCGCACGCCTCGCATGGGGCCGATGAGTTCCAACCCTTCAGTCGAGCCGGCCGCTTCCGGCCTGCGGCCTCGAGCAGCGGCTCACTTCAAACGCTGGCCTGCAGCAACACCCTATGCGCGTTGAACTGGTCTCTGAAACTCAGCATGAGTCGCTGATAGACCTGCTGTGCGAGCTTCATGCCTTCTACAACGAAGGTTTCGTGGTCCCCCGCGAGGTCGTGGGAGAACACCTCTTCGAGAACTTGTTGGCGCTCGAGTCGCCCCATCGTTTGGTCGTGGCTTCAGGCGACGACGGCGCGGTGCTTGGCTTGGCAGCCATCACACTGGTCTATTCACTGGTCGATTTTGCCGCGGACAAGCGCAAGCATTGCCAGCTGAAGGAGCTGTACGTGAGGTCGTCGCAGAGAAGCAAGGGGATTGGCAGGGCGCTCATGGCGCGGGTGGCCCGGTACGCCTTTGAAAACGGTTGCCGCCGCATGGACTGGCCCGTCAAGGCATCGAACGCCGGTGGGATCGCCTTCTACGAGGGCCTTGGTGCTGAGCGAGTCGTCGAAA
>Ga0315278_10001328_pt1 | contig 21583 bp, 17 predicted proteins | sample YL17G06_0_MG_FD_203880 | JGI IMG/M metagenome (GOLD analysis project Ga0315278, IMG submission 203880) | Sediment microbial communities from Yellowstone Lake, YNP, Wyoming, USA - YL17G06_0 | ecosystem: Environmental > Aquatic > Freshwater > Lake > Sediment | place: USA: Wyoming | collected... | reverse complement strand
GTCCAGGAACCTTTTCTCGAAAAGGTTCCTGGTCGCCGAAGGCACTTTATTTTCCCACGCAAAATTCGGAGAAAATCTTATTTAGAATATCTTCGGGGGTGATTTTTCCCATTAACCGGCCGATAATATCGAGCGCCCGCCGTATCTCCTCGGCAATAATCTCCACCTGCGCCGAAGGAACTTCCACCATCCGGCTCACCGTTTGAAGAACCGTTCTCAATTCTTCCAACAAGCTCTTTTGCCGGCGGTTAACCGTAAAATCGCCTTCTTTTCCCCTGGCTTCGGCCGCACATTCCGCCAGGAAACCCGTAACCGCATCGATATTCCTATGCTGCTTGACAGACACATCGATGATTTTTTCGCCCTTGAAGCAAGCGGCCATGGTATCGGTAACACCCGGGGCCCGGATATCGATTTTATTGGCGATAAGCAATTTCTTTTTTTTCTTAATCAGGTCATAAATCTCTTGATCGGTGTTATCCATGGGGCCGGAAGCATCCAGCATAAAAATAACCGCGTCGCAGGACGCCAATTTTTGCAGGCTCCGGCGTATACCCTGGGCTTCGATATCATCCTCGGTCCCCCGGTTGATCCCGGCCACGTCTGTAATATCCACGGGGAAACCATCGATATAGAGTTTCTCCCTGATAAAATCCCGCGTCGTACCGGGGGTGGCGGAAATAATGGAACGTTCTTCCATCAGCAGTGTGTTAAAAAGCGAAGATTTACCCACATTGACTTTACCCGCAATCACCACATTCAAACCTTTATCCAGCAGGTCGTTAAACCGGGCGTTGGCTAAAAGCGTATCCACCCGTTTTAACGGTTCTTGCAAGCGACCGGCAATGGAAACCTCGGCCAGGGAGAGGTCCTCATCGAATTCGATTTTCGTTTCGATGCGCACGCCCAGGTCGATGAGTAATTCTTTCAGTTCTTCCATAAAACGGGATAACCGGCCTTCCAGGCTGTTGAATTTCAAATGGGCATAGTATTTGGAGTTGGCGTTGATCAGTTCGTTGACCGATTCCGCCTGGATCAGGTCCATTTTCCCGTTTTTGAAAGCGCGGTAGGTAAATTCACCGGGCAGGGCGTTCCTGACGCCGGTAGTAAAGCGCCTGGAAATTAAATTCAAAACTTCTTCCACGATAAAAGGGTTGGAATGAATGGAAATTTCCGCGGCATCTTCGCCGGTGTAACTGTGGGGGGCCTTATAAAAAACCACGACGCATTCATCGATACGCCGACCGTGTTCGGGGTCCCTGACGAAACCGTGGTACGCTTTCCGGGGCATAATTTTAGTGGGCAACGGTTCGATGATCTCATGTAAAATGTCCGTCGCCCGGTCCCCTGAAACCCGGATAACCGCAATACCGCCTTTGCCCAACGGTGTGGAAAGCGCGGCAATAGTATCGCTTTCCATATCCCCCAGCATCCCGTTACTTCTTGCGTATGGTAATCACTTTCTGGAAACTATCGCCTTTACTTTTGGATTCCAGGTCCGAGTACTTGTTGATGGTCATATGAATAATGCGTCTTTCAAAGGGATTCATTTCCTTAAGGTTGATGGGTCTGCCGTTTTTCCTGACCGTGCGGGCGTACCGGTGCGCCAGGTTGGTCAATTCATATTCGCGGTTCTTCCTGAACCGTTCGCATTCGCAATATATTTTCTTGCCGATAATATCCGAATACAAACGGTTTAACAGGTATTGAACGGCGTTCAATAATTTCCCGTTTTGATAGAGCAGCAACTTGTAATCCTCGCCGTTAAAATCCACTGTCAAAAACCCTTTGCCGTTGGAGATGTTAAATTCCAGGTTCATATCCATAAGCTTAATCAACTCTTTTATGAAACCCGATAATTGATCCTCTTCACCGCCTTCGGAAGGCCACGCTTTAATATATATCTCGCGTTGGCTGTGGCCGAAATATTTGGTTTTCTCAGTAATGATTTCATATTTGATCTTATCTTCGTGCACCTTGAATTCGGCGGAAGCCAGGGAGAGGGCTTCTTTTAAAGAGGTTGAACAGAATTCCTTTATAATACTCATAGACTTTTTACCCCTTTTTTACGTTTAAGGACTTTCCTCATCTTATCTTCATCTTTTTTTTCCTGGAATATTTTTTTATTGATAATGTATTGTTGGCCGATTTGCAGGATGTTGGAGGCGAACCAGTATAAGGTCAACCCGCTGGGTAAATTCAAAACGAAGAATGTAATAACCACCGGCATGAGGTACATCATTTTTTGTTGGATACCGTCCGCGGTGGAGGGCGTCATTTTCTGGAGTAAGACCTGGGTAACGCCCATCAGGATGGGGAGGATATAGTAGGGGTCTTTGAGGGAAAGGTCCGTGATCCACAATATCCAGGGTTCATGCCGGACATTAATGCAGGTACGCAATAAATTAAAGAACCCGAAAAGAATGGGTAATTGGAGCAGCAGGGGCAGGCAGCCGCTGGCCGGGTTGACTTTTTCCCGTTTGTAAAGTTCCATGGTTTCCTGGTTCATTTTTCGCCGTTCTTCCGGGTCGCGCATGTTGCTGTATTTTTTCTTGAGGGCCTTTAATTTGGGCTGCAAGGTTTGCATCTTGGCCATGGAGACGCTGGAGGTGTAGGTTAAGGGGAATAATATTATTTTCAATAAAACAGTGAATATAATGATGGCCCACCCGTAATTGGGAACAAATTTATAGACCAGGTTAATCCCTTTCAGCAGGATTTTGGCAATCGTACCCAACCAGCCGTACTCGATAATGGTATCCACATCCGGGAAGGAGGGTTTCACCATATTAAGGATATCTTCGTCTTTGGGGCCCATATAGACGCTGCCGGGGTTGGTTACTACCATATAGGAATAAAGTTCGGGTTTTGATTTCGCGGTATCTTCTTTTTCTTTGCCTTTGAGTGCGGCGCCGGGGGCTTCCGCGATCACGGGTATTTCTTTCACCAGCGAGTACCTGAGTAAGGAATCTTTCCTGGAGGTTTGAAACACAACGGCAAAATAGGCCCTTTCATACGCCGCCCACAGGAAATTACTGCCCACTGTTCCTTCGGCTTTTTGGATGGTTGTTTCTTTCGTAGGTTCCGTCTTAACTTTTGAGAATTCAACATCTTTCGTATCGGCGCCGTCGTAGGCCCTGATTTTCAATCCCATTTGCATGGAGCGCTGATCGCTGACATTATTTTCCAGTTCCGGGCCGAAAACAAAGGGGGCGTCCAGTATTTTACCGTCCCTGGTCAGTCCGTACTCCAGGCCGATAATGTAGCTGCTGCTGTGAATCACGAATTTTTTGAACACGGATATGTTCCTGGCTGCATCCTGGTATTTGAAAACGATCTCCTTTGTTTGGCCGTCGGTCAATTTTATATTTAAATCATCTTTGCCTTCTAAAGCGAACTTTTGCGTGTTAAGCTCGGCATAAATCTTATCATCCCCGAAGGGTGAGAAATAGAAAGGATAAACGCTGAACTTAGCGACTTTTTCCGGCACCAGGTCCAGGGGTTGTTGTTTATCATCCCGGTACTTTTTCAAGATAAAGGACTTGAGGCCGGCCCCTTGATTGGTAAACACGGCAATGAACAGGTCGGTCTCCACCGCCACTTCCTTTTGCAGCGTTTCTTTGATATCTTCTTTCACCGGTTCCAGGGGTTTTTCCGCCACGATTTCTTTTTTCGTATCTTTTGAGAATAGTTCGGACAGGTCGCGGGTGGTGGAACCGGACTCTGCCGCTGTTGGTGTTTGTCCTGGGGCGCCTGCGTCTTTGTTTACCTGGCCGGGGCTTTCGCTTACTGCTGTTTGGCCAGGCTGAGGCCGGGGCGCCGGGGTTGGTTTGGGCATAAAAAAATATTGGTAAACCATAATCACGATAATCGATAATGCGACTGCAAAGATTAATCTTTTTGTATCCATTGTATATTCACCTCGTTCAATTCAATTTTTCCTGTTTTATGTTTTTTCGGCACCGGGTCATAGCCGCCGGGATGGAAGGGATGGCATTTTAAAATGCGTTTGCCGCCTAAAAAAATACCTTTTAAGACGCCGTGTTCCTGGATGGCCTCGTAGGTATAACAGGAACAGGTGGGTAAAAAGCGGCAGTGATTCCCCAATAAAGGGGATATGCCCCACTGGTAAAAGCGAATGCATAATAAAAAAAACTTTTTTACCATTTATATCTGTATTTTTCTCTATTTATCCTTGAAATCATGGGAGCGGTTCATTTTTCGCAGGGCCTGGAGGAATAAGTCTTCCACTTCCCGGAGTTCCCCTGTATTTTTTTTAGCGAATCCGTCTTTCATCACAATCCAGAGGTCGTGTTTTCGATCCACCAGGTGTTGGTTTGTCCTGAAAAGTTCTCTCATTTTTCGTTTAATAAAGTTCCGTTCTACGGAGCTGCCGATTTTCTTTTTGACTGAAACGGCAAAGCGATGGCATCCACATTCATTCTTCAAAAAGTAAAAAAAAAGAAGCGGTTTTTTATTTTCCCGGCGTTCCTTAGCAATTTTTTAAAATCTTCTTCACGCCGGATTCTCTGGTAAGTCGGGAACTTAAAAGGCATTTTCATTAATTAGCGCCCCGGTTCAAGCGGTTAGACCGCCAGGCGTTTCCGGCCCTTTCTTCTTCTGTTGCTGAGAACGGCTCTGCCACCCTTGGTGGACATTCTTGACCTGAAACCATGCGTGGTTTTTCGTTTCCTATTGTTTGGTTGAAATGTTCTTTTCACGGTGTTCAACTCCTTTCAATTTGAATTTAAGTTATACTATATACAAAAAAAGAGTTCTTGTCAAGAAGAAACCGGGGAAAAAAGTCGCGGGGCGAAATAAATGTCAATTCTTATGGTTCTATACGTACGTCCAGGTTTATTCTCGGCGTGCGCAAGAGGTGATTCGGTATTTACAGTACCACTATCCGAATGTACATGGGTCGTGTTTGAATCCGCGGGGGGCGGGGGATGAATATGCAGGAACCGGGAATGATTGCGCAGCCGCCGCATTTCCCCGAGCCGCGTGCTTTCGGATTTTGGATTTATTAGCGGTAGGGCCAGGGGCCCTGGTCGATAAACGGGCGCACACTCAAAATTCAAAACAAAAAAAATTGCCCACGAATTATACGAATTAACACGAATTCATTTTTCATTTTTAATTACAAAGCCCTCCGCAGTGTCCGGAAAGGCCAGGGTTGACAATTGGGATTTTTTGGTTTAAGATGGAGATATGAACGAAGTACAAAAATTAAAACGTATTCCTTATGGGAAAACCGATTTCAATGATTTCAAGGAAAAGAACCTTTATTACGTGGACAAAACCCGGTTTATAAGAGATATCGAAGAAAAAGGGGATTTTTTATTCTTCATCCGGCCGCGGCGCTTCGGCAAATCGCTTCTCCTGGGAATACTGGAAGCTTACTACGATATCGCTTTAAAAGACCGTTTCGATTTTCTTTTTAGCGGAACCGATATCCATCAAAACCCCACGGAAGAAAAAAACAATTACCTGGTTTTGAAACTGAATTTTTCGATGGTTACCCCCGATATTTCAAGGATAGAGGAAACCTTCCTCGATTATATCAAAGAATCCGCCTATGGTTTCGTACAGAAATATGAAAAATTCCTGGAGATCGATATTGAAAAAGCAGACGCCGCATTCAGTGATAAAAAAAACGCATCCGAAGTGATGGTGTCGTTGTTGAGGTACTGTAAGACAAAGGAACGAAAAATATATGTCATCATCGACGAGTATGATAACTTCGCCAATACCATCCTATCCGAAGCCGGCGAAAAGGAATTTGAAAAAATAACCCACGGCGGGGGTTTTCTCCGGGCTTTTTTTAATGTTCTTAAAGGCGGCACTACCGATATGGATGCGCCTATATCCAGGTTATTTATGACCGGCGTGTCCCCCATCACCATGGACGACGTCACCTCCGGGTTTAATATCGCAAGTAACATCACCCTGGATTCGGATATAAACGAAATCCTGGGCTTTACTCATACTGAAGTGGAAACCATGATCGAATACTACCGGCAAACCGGGAAAATCTGCCATTCCACCCCGGAACTGTTGGAACTAATGAGCCGGTGGTATAACCATTACCGGTTTTCGATTCACTCTACCCGGGAAGTGTTTAACACTGTGCATGTATTATATTTTCTTAAAGAATATATGAAAGATTCCGAGATCCCCGGTACTCTCATCGACCGCAACGTCAGGATCGATTATGATAAATTGCGCCATTTGATTAGTATCGATAAACAAGGCGCCATCGCCGCCCGGGCCAATGGCAATTTCTCCAAACTCCGGCAGATTATCGAAACCGGCTCCGTCCATTCCACTATCGAAACCGGTTTCCCCATCGCTGAAATCACCCATCCCAATAACTTCATCTCCCTTTTGTACTATTTCGGTCTCCTGACTATCGACGGTATCGATGAAGAAAAAAAAGCGATTCTTAAAATTCCCAATGAATCGATCAAACGATTGTATTACGATTATATCAAAGAGACCTATGAAGAGTCGGGTATATTAACCATCAATTTAAGCAAATATGAAGAGTTGATGAAAGAGATGGCGTTTAAGGGAAAATGGAAACCGTTAATCGAATACCTGGTCCAACAGATGGAGACAGCGATGGGAATAAGGGATTTAATCACGGGAGAGAAATCGATCCAGGCATTTTTGAATGTTTACCTGGGTTTATCCGCACTCTACCTGGTTCATTCGGAAAGGGAGTTGAAAAAGGGATATGCCGACCTGGCGTTGGAACCGTTCCTGGCTCAGTACCCCGGTCTAAAGTATTCCTATCTTATCGAAATCAAGTTTAGTAAATCCCAGGATAAAAAGAAAGAATTAACGCCGGAAAAAATGAAAATAATAAGGGAAGAAGCGGAAGCCCAATTAAATCGATACAGCCGGGATGAGAAATTTCAAAAAGCCATCGGGCAGACCACGCTGAAAAAAGTGGTGCTGATCTTTAGTGGAACGCGGTTGATATCTCACAGCGAAGTATAAGGTCACTTTCTCAATACGGTGTGCATCCTATTTATAGGGTGCAAGTTGGCAGGGGGCCTTATCTTTTAGAAGTAGTACTTCTAATTTTCAAGGTTTTTGAGTAATATTCTTGAATTTTTTTTATTTTTGTATTATCATCTAGGCCCAGGAGGTTTCAATTGAGACAAATAGTATGTATATTAACGATAATAGTTCTTCTCAGCTTCTGTTCCGGCAAAAACAACAGAGCGGAACTTGATTTTGCCAATGCCATGGCAAAACAAGGCTTATGGAAAGAAGCTTACATGCGATGGCAAAGAGTCGCGGTCAGCGGCAAAGACAACGCCAGTGTGCATAACAACATGGCCATTGCCCTGGAATCCATGGGGAAAACGGACGAAGCGGAAAAGGAATACCGCAAAGCCCTGGAAATGGACCCGGATAACCCCAGGATCAAAGCCAACTACGACAGCCTTAAAACTTTTTTGGGCAAGGGCGATAAAGTCGAACAAAAAACTGGAAAAGAAAAAAAAGATGAAAAAGGTGAAATATGAAAACCGGGCAACTCTTATCAAGCATAGTAACAGCCGTGATTGTAATGACATCGCTAACGCCGACCGCATGCTCCCCTAACTTCACGGAGGTCAAATTGGAGATCAACGAAATGAAAGCGATCGATTACAACAAGTACGATAAAATCGTGTATGCCGCTTTAATCCTGGAATCCACTCCCGAAGACTTTAACCCTGCAAAAGAACTAAATGACTTTTTCGTAGGGGACCTTTCCAAAGTCCTGGGGAAAAAGATCGAACCGCTTAATGTGGCCGATATCGATAAGGAGATTAAAGCGGATACGGAAGATAACGCACGATTGGAAAAAATAAAGGATGGCCTGAAGGAATCCCCTAATTCCCTTTTGATAACAGGGAAACTCACCTTCGACATCAAGACCCGCACCAAAGTAGACGAAGTAAAGGGTGAATCGGGCAAAAAAGAAAAAACCTTTGTTAAGGTCCAACATTGGGGCTTGACTATGAAAGTCCGGTTCATCGAAATGGAAACGGGAAAAGAGCTTTTCAATAAAAGCTATTCGGAAAAAACCGCCGGCGCGGACGTTCATAACCCGAAATATAATTTCGATGATCTCTTTTTCAAGCTCAACAACAACTTTACCAGGGACCTTACCAGCAAAAAAAGTACCCAGCGAAGGTATCTTTTAACAGAATAAGACGAGTAGGACAACAAAATGAAAACAAAAAAAATAATCATCTTCATATTTACCGTATGTATGCTGTTTAGTACAGTGGTGTTTTCACAGTATTCCTTTTATTATGGGAAGAATAAGGTGTTGGGCGGTCAATTCCATTGGCAGTATATCGAGACCCCCCATTTTAACATCCACTATTACACGGACAATAAGGACCTGGTCAAAAAAATCGCCAATGCCGCCGAATTCTCCTATAATAATATCTCGAATTTCCTGAATGTGAAAATAGGGAAAAGAATACCTTTGATCTTTTACACCACCCATATCGATTTCGAGTTAACCAATATTGCCGATTACCTGCCCCCCGGGGTAATCGCTTTCGCGGAATCCACATCCTACCGCGTGGTGATCCAGGGAGACGCTTCGTTCGAGGAATTATCCCGGGTCATTACCCATGAATTGGGGCATATTTTCGAATATGAAATCATCGGGCCCACGGCCTGGATCAACTCACCCCCGGATTGGGTAATGGAAGGATTTTCCGATTTTATCACCCGTCAATGGGACGATTTCAGCCTCCTGGTGGTCAGGGACGCTGTCCTGAATGAACAGATTCCCCAGCTCCAGAAGACGGGCGAAATCGTCACCGAGTACGGCAACAACAGGACCGCTTACGATTTCGGCCACATGATCTATGAATTCCTGGAAAAGCAATTCGGGAACCGCGGCGTCAAAAAATTCCTGTACTCTCTCAGGAAAGGCGCGCTTTTCAGGGGCCAGAGGGATGTCTTTAAGGTCTTTGATTATACCCCGAAATTATTCAACTATGAATTCGGGAAATATGCCCGGAGTCGTTTCAAAGATTTCTTGACGAAGGAAAACCCGGCGGATTACAGTTTCATGATCGGTCCTGATTTTCCCTTTATCTATTCTTTCTCCCATGATATATCCCCTTCGGGTGAATTGTTGGCGGTCTTGACCGTGAACCAGAGGAGCGGCAAACTGGACCTGGTATTGATCTCCATGAAAGACGGCAAGGTGATTCGGAATATTACCCCCGGCTTTTCCAGCAAATATGACTATATCGATTTAAAATTTAACCCGGCTGACGGCAACTCCTTTACCTGGAACAAAGAAAGTAACCTCATCGCTTTTTTTGCCCGCCGGGAGTGGACCAACTACCTCGTACTGATCGATATTTTAAGCAAGGATGTGGTCAAAAAAATTAAGATAAAGGATATCCAGGGTCCTTCTTCTCCCAGGTTTCACCCGGATAAGAATATGATCTATTTTACCGGGCAGGAAGCCACCAAATCCTACATCTATGCCCTTGACCCGGAGAGCGGTAAAACCATGAAACTTACCGACGGCCGTCTCTTTATCAAGGGGCTGGATATTTCGCCGGACGGGAAAAAGATCGTGTTTTCCGCCGCACAAAAGGATGATTTGAAACTCTTCCTGGCCCCTATTGAAAATCCCAACCTGGCCAAAAAGATAACCGGCGGCGCGTACGATGACATTACCCCTGAATTTTCCCTGGATTCCAAACGGATTTATTACAGTTCCAATGAGTTAGGTTCGTACAATATCAATGCCATCGATCTCGAGGCCAAAACGCTTTCCCGTTACACCGATGTCCGCACCGGCAATTTCTTCCCGGTGGAGATACCGGAAGAAAAAAACCAGTTGGTGATTTCCACTTTTTATAGGAACAGTTTTTCTCTTTACAAGAAAGATGTAACTACCCCGCTTGAAACGCGCGCCATCGAATTTGAAGGGGTCGATGAGTTCCTGGCGGCAATCCCCAAAGAACCGCCCAAAGAGGAAGTCAAGATCGTTGAAAAGGGGAAGTACAAACCTTTTAAAAAGTTCTATGTCCAGTCGTTGCCGCCCATCGGCGTCAGTATCGGCACCGACGGTCGATTTTTCGGTTACAGTTATATCAACCTGTCGGATTTAATGGGCGACCACCTCTTTTCTTTCCTGTTGTATTCGTATTATGGTTACCGTTCTTACCAGGTAGCGTATCTTAACCAGAAGGGCCGGCTGCAATTTTACGGCCGGTTATTCATGTTTAAAGATGCATATTATCCATACAATAACTACTACGATTATGTGACCGTCAGCAGCATTTACGGCGGCGAAGCCGGGGTTTACTATCCTTTTAACCGTTCCTACAGGTTAGAAGCAACGACTTCCTTGTATCACAACGATCAAGACTATGATAAGATTTTCTACGGCGTCGAACTGCCCTACGGGCAATTTTTTAACGGCATGGCTTCGACAGTCCGTTTGTCATTGGTGGGCGAAACCACCCTGTTTGGCTATTACGGGCCCAACATGGGGCATACGTTCAAAGTGAGTTTTGAAAAATTCTTCAAATTAGGTAGTAAATTCATGGATACTTATTCGGTGGAAGCTGATTTTCGAAAATACTTACGGCTAGACAGTAATACCCTGTTGGCGTTCCGGTTATCCGGTTTTACCTCCGGTGGGAAAAACCCACTGCTTTACTGGACGGGTGGGGACAACACGTTCCGTTCCGCCGGGTACAGGCAGTTGGTGGGGAATCACTATTTTTTATTTAACGCCGAGTTCCGGTTCCCCATCATTCACCTGGCGTTGACGCCCATCGGTTTAATCGGCCCTCTCCGGGGGACTTTCTTTTTCGACATGGGCGGCATTTGGTTCCAGGGTCAGCCATTCCGCATGTTCGAGGGAGGAGGTAGTCTTAAGTTAAGAGACGGGTTAGCGTCTTATGGATTCGGCCTCAACTTTTTCTTGTTCGGGTATCCCGCGCATTTCGATTGGGTTTGGAGGACCGATCTTACCAAGAAAAGGTACAACGGCTTGAATTTCTGGATTGGGTTTGATTTTTAACCGCTTGCATTTTGCCTTTTTTTGTACTAGAATGAGGGCATGGCCAACATAATTGAAATCGAATGCCCGGAATGCCACGCCAGTTTGTGGGTGGATGCCGATACAAAAGTGATCGTCCAGCATAAAAAAATCAAAAAGAGCACAACTGCTTCCTTTGATGATCTCCTGTTAAAGGAAAAGGAGAAAAAAGAGAAAGTGGAAGAGCGTTTTTTAATGGCAAAAGACCTGGAGCAAGCCAAAAAGAAAAAAGCAGAAGAGATATTCAATAAGTCCCTGGGCCAGGATTAATTATTAAGCCGTTATCGACTATAAACCATAGGTCTTTTTCTCATCGTCGGTAAGCGGCCGTACTTTTAAACTTTCTATTTGAGCGATCATTTTTCCCGGGTCCATCAGGCGTAACCGGGCAGGGCCGCATTCGGCGGCGGTAAGCATATATTGGCCGTCCGGTGAAAATACGGCGCTGCGGATGATCCCGTTAAATTCATTGAATTCGAATACCGGGAACCCTTTTAGGCTCCACAAACGAACGGTTTGATCCATGCTGCCGCTGAGAATGTATTTACCGTCCGGGGGGGAGAAGGCGACGGATTTTACTTCCTGGTTATGCACGCCGATGATCCGGCCGGTGTCCTCTTTTACTGTCGAATCCAATAAGCGTACGATGCCATCCTTGCTCCCGGTAACGATATGCCGCCCGTCCGGGGCAAAGATCGCGATATTTATAATGCCGCTGTGGGGGAATTGGTTTGTTTCCTTATTACTACTTAGATTCCACAATCGTACGGTTTTATCCCAGGAGGCGGAAACGATCTCTGTACCGTCCGGTGAGAAGACCGCGGAAACGACTTCTTGTAAATGTCCTTCAAAGGATCGAATGGTTCCGCCGTTTAAATTGCACAGGCGGATTTTATTATCCCGGTTGGCGGTCAGGATGTTTTGACTGTCGGGTGAAAAGACCACGGAATTGACGTCGGCCTCCAGCGGCAACTGTTTTTTTTCATCTGTCGCCAGGTTCCAGAGTACGATTTTGTTATCCGCTGTTGTACAGAAAGCAATATACTTTCCATCCGGGGAAAAGGCGGCATTCGGTCTTAATTCAAGGCCTTGTCCCGGTATATACTCTCTATCTTGTTTCGCAAGGTCGCGGTCGCGGTCGCAATCCAGGTTCCATAATTGGGCTTTATCCGAGGTGAGCGTCAAGACGCTGCGGCCATCGGGCGAGTAGGCGGCGGAAAAATCGTATTGCTTCGTTCCGGCAGTAGAGGAAACGGCGCCCAATTGGCGAATTTTGCCGGCGCCGCGGAATCCGCCGTTGTAATAGACATTTAAAAGGGCTTTATAGGCGTTTGGGCTGTCGGGTTTTCGTTCGTATGCCGCCTGGGCCAGGCGAAAGCCGATCTCTTTATCTTTCGCTTCCAGCAAATTGGCGGAATAAATAGCCAGTTCATAGGCTTTTTGTTTCCGGGCCTCTTCTTCGGCGATTATCTTTTGTTGTTCAAATGACGCCTGCTGGTGGAACAGATACAGCAGTAAACCTGCCAGGACGATAAGAACCGCGGCCGCGGCGGCCATGATGATGCGCCGGTTTTTTCTTCTTTTTTCGGCTTCTTTGCGTTGATCGCGGCTTTCTTTCAAGATGGGGGTCAGCACATCGTGGATTAATTCCACATATTCGATGCCATTGCGCGTTTCCTTGCGGATGATGCGGCGGTCCACCAATACTTCGAGATCTTCATCGGTTAGCGCGTAACCGGTTTTTAAACCGCCGACCTCTTCCAGCTTACGGCCCCCCACGGAAGTCAATAAAAGCTCTTCAACGCCCGCTCTTACATTGGCGCCGAATTTACTTATATTCTTTTCATAAAAATCCCCGATAATATCCTTTGCTTTAACATCTGCTAATAGTTTCCCGGTAATTTCCCCGGCCTTGACGGCCAAACGTTTTTCGTTGATCTCATAGCAGAAAAGGCTTAGTAAAAAGGGTTCGATTTTTTTATGGCCCCAGGAGCCGTTTTTTTCTTCATAAGGGCTGTAATCGGCGTCCCTGGATTCCGGGATTTTTTTAATAATCTCAATGGCCACATCCGTATTTTTTATAATCTCTTTACCGGGTTTTAAAATCGCCTCCAGGGCATTTTCACCCTTCATTTGGGCAACGCGGTACCTGCTGTATCTCAAAGATGGTATATATTTATACAGCATTTCCAATTGAGGCAGGTAATCCTCACGTAAACTGATAATAACCCGGGAATGGGGTTCGCTGCCGGAATAGGAGGAATAGGAAATGGCTTTATTTTCTTTTTTAAATTTTTGTTGCACCGAAACCGGCACCCGGTTCTCGATTAAATCCGTCATTTCGGTGACAAATGCGTTGACTTCCCGGGAGATTTTTTGGCCCGACGTGAAAATTTCTTCAAATTGATCGAAAAGCAAGAGGGGTTTTACAAAACCGTTTAATATTGTAACCTGGTAAAAGTATTCCCATAAGGTCAAATCGGTAAATGGGACTGCGTTGATGTCCAGTTCTTTTATTTTTAAATAGATTTCCTCTTTCGCCTGGGCCAGGGGTGATTTTTGTTGGTCGTCGAAATCGATGCGTAAATAAACCGGCAGGTAATAACGGTGTCTGAGGTACGGTATTAGACCGGCCCTGAGTAAGGATGTTTTACCGATCCCTGATTTCCCAAATATCACGGTCAGCACATTATCATCGATCAGTTCCGCCAGTTCCTCGATTTCCTTTTGCCGACCGAAAAAATAATTCTTGTCGTCTTCCCGGAAATAAGATAAGCCGGGGTAAGGGCGCCGGGAACTGAGTCCATATTTATTTATTATATGTTCATCGGTATTTGGTTTTATCATGGTGCACTCAAGGGTGTGGCGTGGGGTAAGGGGGCCAGGTATTTTTCGATTTCAGCGATAACTTTACCCTGGTCCTGGTTTAGGTTCCATATGGTAAAGCTTTTCATAAAAGCGGGAATACGTTCATCATTCTGGGCTGAGTTATCAAGGATGCAGGGGATAAGCTGGAAACTTGGTTTATCGCCGCCGTAAAATTGGATATTATTCCGGTCGATTTCCAGTCTTTTTTCGATGGCCGCCCATTCGACTTGCCACATATAGCCCCCGGTATGGTCCAGGGCCTGGGTTGAAATCAGGGGAATGAAAACTTTGCATTTTTTAATCTCAGTTTCGATCAATTTTCGGTGTTCGCCGGCTTGTAGGTCGTCGATATCGAACCATACGTTTTGGATGCCCCTGGCCCGGAGCATGCCTTTAAAATATTTGACCTTTTCCCGGTCTTTGTTATAGTAGCTTAAGAAAACAGTTCCTTCGAAGCGTGGGGGAATGCCCTTAACGTTTTCCGTCCAACGTTCATGGAACTCATCGATGAAGGCCTGGGTGTTTCCTGTTTCGTTTTCTTTTATTACGATGATGTTTTTCTTAAAGTAGGTTAGGAACCGGTTCAGTTCCGGGCATTTGTTGCAGTCGTCGTTGACGATATAATCGCTGAGGTTCCGGTGCCGGAATCTTTCATTGGTTAAGATTCGGATCACAAAGCGCATGAACCAATCGGGGTAATCGCAGCCGATAAATAAAAATATTTTATTTTTTACCTGGCGGAGAAAATAATCCACCTGGGCGTGGCGTTTTTGTTTACAGGTAATGGAGATAAAGTGTTCCATCATTTCTTCTTCATTAACCGCGCATTCGGTCAGTTCTCCCAGGCTGCCCAGGAGATTGAAGACAGTGACCCGGTTTTTGTCTTCTTTGGTTTCTTCGGTGGTAGGGGTATCCGATTGCTGCTGCAGGGAATAGTCGATGACATCCAGGTCATCGGCGCCCAGGTTTCTTTCCTTGCGCAGGGCATTTACCAGGAGGTCGTCGATGGTGGTGGACACATAAAACTTAAAATCCGTAATATCGGCCAATTGTTCCAGGGGTTTGGTAAAAAAACGGTCTTTGTCGATGTTACTATAAATAGTGTGGATCGTGGTGGGGATATTGTCATTTGGGTGAGACAGGTCTAATTCGCTGATGCTCTGGCCGGTGTAGGGGATATTTAGTTTGCGGGTCAATTCCCGGGCAATATAATGGTATAAAAGGGTGGGTATACCATTTTCGTCTTTTACCAGGCCCAGGTTGTCGCCGATAACGGGAATAATTTTCCCGGCGGCGATGTTATCGAGAAACGATTCCCAGTTCATCCTTTTTTATCTCCATAAAAAAATTTTCATCGTACATTTTGTATTTATACCAGAAAGGGAAAAAAATTTCAAGGTCGCCTTAAAATTATCAGGAATTCTAATTTTAAAAAATAACGGGCGTCTTCCTAAATTCACCGCCGACTATTGTCTTCGACCACCAGAAACCTTTTCGAGAAAAGGTTTCTGGACTTCCAAAAGCTTTTGATTAGAGGTTTTTTCCTATTATTATCTTCGCGTCCCTTCGCGCTCTTCGGTTGTGCCGGGTTTAAAACCTTGCCAATCTAACCAATTGTGAGGAATTGGTAATGTTAATTGTTCGTATGACATTTAGTCGCGCAATGACGTGTGCGGTAACTAATCACGTGAAACATTGCGGGTCAAGCATGAAATTGCAAGGCAAGAGTAGTATGGTACTACTCGACGACAAAGACGTGAGCCCTAACGCAAGTGAACTCAATTCGGCCTCGTTACGCGTTAAATTGATGATGGTTATGCACCCGAAGATGCTGAAACCTATCACTCATGAGGAAGAAACGAACATAAGCACTCATGGGATCATCCGGGGTGGTTGGAGAGAGCGCATGTCGAAAGATTGGCAACGGGGTCCCGGGAGACCCGCGCGGTGTATCAAACGGGAGGTTTCCGAGATACAAAAGTATATGGGAATCAATAACCATGTTACTTGCCGAAAGCGGGAGTCGGAGCGGTCCATAGTAGCAATGAAACGGGGTAATGCCCGTGGAGCAAAGGGGCCGTACTTTAGTCATGTATCCACCAATAGAGTGAGAGCCGCTTGAAAGTTAGTAAACGAACCACTACGGTAAAACGGCAGTTGCCTGATGGCTTTAAGCCGGAAGCAGGTATACCGCTCAAACTTTCACTATTGAGGTGGAAACTTAGCCATAAGGCCAAGCAGGAACCGTCTTTTCGATTCTATGCGCTCTATGATCGAGTTTATCGAAGAGATACACTGGAAACAGCATACAAGCTATGTCGTGAGAACGACGGAGCACCGGGTTACGATGGAATAACATTTGATAACATCGAAAGTTCCCCCGGAGGTGTATCCGCATTCATAGATGAACTGGAGAAAAGTTTAAAAGAGCGTACGTACCACCCCAAACCAGTAAAACGAACGTACATTCTCAAAAAGAATGGTAAACTACGTCCACTTGGGATACCCTGTATCTGTGATCGTGTCATACAACGAGCATTATTACTGATAATAGAGCCGATATTTGAAGCAGATTTTCTCGACTGTTCCCATGGTTTTCGCCCTAACCGCAATGCTCATAATGCAATGAAACAGATACAGGCCAATATAAAAGATGGACGTCAGCAAGTATATGATGCCGATCTAAGCAGCTATTTTGACACCATAGATCACGAAGAACTGATGCGAATGGTCGAGGAACGAATAGCCGATCGGTCGGTATTGAAATTAATCCGCATGTGGTTGAAATGTCCTGTATACGAAAAGCACAAAAACGGTAAAGAAACGCTAACCAAACCCAAAGCCGGAACCCCCCAGGGCGGAGTGATATCTCCACTCCTATCCAACCTCTATCTCCATCGATTTGATAGACAGTTCTACCGAAGTGCGGATTCACCATACCTATTTGCCAACGCCCGATTGGTAAGATACGCGGATGATTTTGTAATACAAGCAAGATATATGGGAAGGCGTATCGTCGAGTGGATTGAAAGTAAACTGGAAAAAGAGATGCGATTAAAGATTAACAAAGAAAAGACGCGAGTCGTGAAAATGAATGAACCCAAAGCAAATCTTAATTTTCTAGGATTCACCCTGAGATATCAAGACGATCTCTATGGGCGACCTCAGAAATACCTGGATATTTTCCCGTCCAGAAAGGCGGTTGAAGCACTACGGGAAAAGCTCAGAGCTAAGACACGGAGTGGTTACAAAAAGCCGCTCATAGAAGTAATCAAAGAAATCAATCAGATTACGTCGGGTTGGAAGAATTACTTTGCTTATGGTTATCCCAGGAAGGTATTCAGGGATGTAAATCATTTTACGCGGCGCAGATTCCAGAGTTTCTTGAAGAATCGAAGTCAACGGAGGAGTAAACCTCTTAGAGAAGGAGAATCCCTATATGCTGGATTAAAGAGAATGGGATTAATCTATCTATGAAACAACTCCGCGACTTTACTGTGCATACCTTAGTGGAAGAAGACTATCGGTGAGCCGTATACTGGAAATCTGTATGTACGGTTCGATGAGGGAAGCGGGAACCCCCCGCAACTACTCTACCGGCTCAAATAAAACAGCCGGTGAATTTAGGTCTTTTAACAGTATTGCCGGAGGATATTGCCTTTAAAATTACAGGGGGGCGAGGACTTTTCCCCGGGAATATCAATAAATACTGGTACGGAGTCCGACGCGGTCGGTTTTTCTGCGACGCGGTCGGTTTTTTTGCGATGCGGTCGGATTTTCTGCGATGCGGTCGGTTTTTTTGCGACGCGGTCGGTGCGGAGTCCAACGCGGTCGGATTTCCTGCGATGCGGTCGGTTTATCTACAACGCGGTCGGTTTTTTCTCAACGCGGTCGGTTTTTCTCCGGCGCGGTCGGTTTTTTCTCAACGCGGTCGGTTTTTCTCCGGCGCGGTCGGTTTATCTGCGACGCGGTCGGTTACAGGCAAAAGCGCTGGGATTTAGAGAAAAGCGCGGGATTTTTAAGAAAAAAAAGGGGTATGCAAATATAAAAACAATTTTTTTTTGATGGCGGTCGATTTTTCAATAAGAATTTTTTTTACAGTCCGTTTTTCCCCGGAAATATCAATAAAACCTGGTACGGAACGAAAAGCACGGGAATTTTGGCAAAAGCACGCGGTTTTAGACAAAAGCACGAGGTGCAAAGTCAAAAGCACGCGGTTTTAGAAAAAAGCACGGGTTTTTAGAGAAAAGCACGAGGTGCGGCGCCAAAAGCACAAGGTTTTAGAGAAAAGCACGCGGTGCAGAGTCAAAAGCACGGGGTTTTAGACAAAAGCACGCGGTGCAGAGTCAAAAGCACGGGGTTTTTGACAAAAGCACAAGGTTTTAGGGGAAAGCACGAGGTGCAGAGTCAAAAGCACGGGATTTTTGGCAAATGCACGGGATTTTTGGCAAATGCACGCGGTGCGGAGTCAAATGCACGGGATTTTTAGCAAATGCACGGGATTTTTAGCAATTGCACGGGATTTTTGGCAATTGCACGAGGTTTTTTTCAATTGCACGGGATTTTTAGCAATTCCACGAGATTTTTTTCAAATCCACGGGATTTAAAACAAATCCACGAGATTTTTTTGAAATCCACGGGATTTTTTTCAAATCCACGAGGAGCGGAGCAAAATCCACGGGATTTTAGACAAATCCACGGGATTTTTGGAGGATCCACGAGATTTTTTTGAAATCCACGAGATTTTTTTCAAATCCACGAGGTGCGGAGCAAAATCCACGGGATTTTAGACAAATCCACAAGATTTTGGAGAAATCCACGGGATTTTTGGCAGAAATTCGAGGGGCGGAGGCAAAAATATGCGATGTGGAAACAAAATTCCTGGCGCGGGATGGAAATAGGCGGTGTTTTGTCAAAAGTTCGCGGCGCGGAAGCTAAGTACGCGGTTTCTGACAAAAGTTTGTGGCGCGAAGAAATGTCAGTGGGGGAAAAAAAGGCCATACAAGAAATTCTTCTTACAAAACACCTGTAAGAAAAAGGAAAAAGGGGGCTGTTTAAAAGAGAAATCTGTTAACTGGTCAAACCACCCCGGTACCCCATTTAATTCAAATTTGAAATTTTCCCCCACATGTGGCCAATTCTTCGTCATAGAGCACTTGACTTCAATACATTAAATATCGTATTATATTGCCTGATGAGATACTCAACCTGAATTACGATTTGATCGGGTGGTTTCGATTCTTGAACGGGCCAGGACGCATTCGGTTTATGCTGTAAATAGCCAGATGGTGCTCGCCTACTGGTTTATTGGACGAGAGATTGTTGAGGAATTGCAACGTGGTGACGAGCGAGCTGGATATGGGAAGAAACTAATTGAAGACCTGGCAAACAAACTCAACAAAAACTATGGAACTGGATATTCCGTTCCCAATCTTAAAAATTTTAGGCAGTTTTATCTAACCTATCACGACCGCATCACCCAGATTAGCTACCCGCCGGGTAGCCAATCCTCAGGAGAGTCAATCCCAAGACCAGCAACCGCCCAAATATATTCTCGCGAGAAAAGCTACCCACTGGGTAGCGAATCTGACAAAAGTTTCCATCCCAACCTGTCATGGTCACATTATCGCGCCCTGATGCGTGTTGAGAATGAAGAAGCACGAGATTTTTACGAAAAGGAAACCGCCCGCTGTGGTTGGAGCAAGCGCGATCTGGAAAGGCAAATTGCTACACTGTACTACGAGCGTATACTTGCCAGTCGCGATAAGGCCGCCATGTTTCAGGATACTTCTACTGCCACGGGTTATCCAAAACCAGTTGATATGCTCAAAGATCCTTATATACTTGAGTTTCTCAACCTGCCGGATGCACCGAAAATACATGAATCTGAATTGGAACAGGCACTGATCAACAATCTACAAAATTTCTTGCTCGAATTAGGCAAGGGATTCTCCTTTGTCGCCCGCCAAAAACATATCCGTATGGGTGATAAATCGTTTTATGTGGACCTAGTTTTCTATAACTATTTGCTCAAGTGCTTTGTGTTGATCGATCTAAAAGTAGGGGAACTAACCCATCAGGACATAGGACAGATGGATGGGTATTTGCGTTTATATGAGGAACAGTTCAAGGTTAAAGATGATAACCCAGCTATTGGGTTGATTCTCTGCTCAAAAAAAGATGACGCCATTGCTCACTATTCAATCCTTAAGGACAACCAGAAAATTTTTGCCTCACGCTACAAATTGATCCTCCCGGATGAAGAGGAATTGAGAAAAGAACTGGAACGGGAGCGTCGATTGCTAGAGGAACTCATTGCATCAGATATGGTTGGTGATATAAATTAAAAATAAAGGAGAAATATAATGAAGCCTGTTCCAACGGGGCATTTGAGGAACAGGCAACGCCTGTTCCCTACAATTTTAAATTTCGAAGCATCCATGAGTTTTCGGATAGGGTCAAGCTAAGTTCGCGGTTTTTGACAAAAGTTTGTGGCGCGGTGATAAACGCGCGCGGTTTTTAATAAAAATTATTGGTGCGGAAGGAAAAATCACCGTCTCTAACCGGAAAATGGTTGCATTTTCTATTGGATTATGGTATTAATGAACCGGACGTTACAATAAGTAATGTCGAATGGAACGGACGTAAAAGTATGAGAGATGTCCTTGAGAAATTGAAATTTGCGGTTTTTGAATTTGTACTGGCTCCCGCACGGGCCGTTGAATTCCCCGGTTTTAAGGGCAATGTGTTTCGCGGGGCGCTGGGAAAGACGCTGAGGAATTTGACCTGTGTGTTTAAGGGAACGGATACGGCCTGCAAAGAGTGTTTTGTCCGCGATAAATGCATCTACTCAAGGGTTTTCGAGGGCCTTCGCCGCAAAGACGGCTCTATCCTGGGAAACGTGGAAAACGCCCCGCATCCCTTTGTGCTTTATGTGCCGGATAAATACCGCCTGGATTACCCGGAAGATAGTAATATTCATTTCTTTCTAACTCTTATCGGCGACGTGGTGGAGTATATCCCTTATTTTATCCTGGCCCTGGAAGAAATCGGCAAAAAAGGCATCGGCAATACCCGCACTCCTTTTAAAATCGACAGCGTAATCAGCTCCGGGAAAAGTATTTATAATCCCCTGGAGAAAATTATCAATAAAGATTTTCCTCTCATTTCGGGCAGCGCTTATTTAAATGAGACATTACCGGGCCAAACCCTGACGATCGAACTGGTCACGCCTACCCGCTTAAAATTCGCAAACCGGTTTCAGAAATTCATTACGTTTGAAATGATTATGAGAAACTTGCTGAGGCGGATTCAATTATTGGGCGCCCTTTACTGCGAAGGTCCGGAACGGGTGGATTTTAAAGATTTGATCGAAGGGTCCAAAGAGATAAAGTTGGTGGATTCAAAAATTCATTGGGAACAACAAACGCGGTTTTCATATCGCCAGGAGAAAATGGTGGCGTTGGGTGGTGTGTCGGGAAGCCTGGCGTTTTCCGGTAATCTCGATCAATTTAAAGTGGACCCCTTTGTCAAGACAGAAAATTAAGAAAGTTAAGCTTTTTAATTCTATTTCACTAAAGAAATAGAAAGGTAAGGATGGGGATTTTGTGGAAAACTCAACAAAAC
>Ga0315278_10001326_pt1 | contig 21598 bp, 47 predicted proteins | sample YL17G06_0_MG_FD_203880 | JGI IMG/M metagenome (GOLD analysis project Ga0315278, IMG submission 203880) | Sediment microbial communities from Yellowstone Lake, YNP, Wyoming, USA - YL17G06_0 | ecosystem: Environmental > Aquatic > Freshwater > Lake > Sediment | place: USA: Wyoming | collected... | reverse complement strand
TGAACCCCGCGAAGGCCGTGGCTGCTCCTCAAGCCGCCGCACCCATTGCACCTGTTGCTGGGCCCGGCTTTCGCCGGCCGGGAACGCCTATCGGCGCTTACAACCAGCAAGCTCAAGGCTGGATGGGACAGCAACCTACATCGGTGAAACCGATGATGCCCGTGCAGGCAGCGCCTGTTGCGCCAGCCGCGCCTGCCAAGTCAAACGCTGACTTTCTTGCCGACATCCAGCGGCGCACCAACACGCCCTCACCCGCACCTGCTGCGTCCGCACCTGCTGCGTCCGCACCGCAGCGCCGCACCCCGCAACAGCAAGCCGCTGCTGACGCCCGCGAACAGCGAGCTTACGTCAATCAGTAGAGAGCAGTTCCTGCGACGCCCCTAGGCTCTGAGGCTGGCTGGATGTTGTGGTGAGCTTTTGGGACGAGAGGACGGGAAGGCTTCGGATGGTTTAGCTTCTGCGTGGGGCTTTCGTAATACGTCTGGTCGCCCAAACCCGGGGTCAGAGCAAGCTTCTGCAGTGACGACGTTTTCTGTTGTTGCCTGATCTGATACAGTCGATCGGCTGCCGCCGCCAGGCTCGCAATCAGCGGATCTTCGTTGCCATGATCGAGTGTCTGCTGGATCTCCCGGAGCTCGTCCTCTTTGGTCGTCGGGATGCGACCGTAGCCCAGCCCGGCACCAAGGAGGGTGCCCAACACCGCGCCCGCGAGACCGCCGCCGATGTGCTCGCCCAGCCGGGCGTTGGGAAGCTGATGCGCCATGAAAGCGCCCAAACCCGCGCCACCAACGCCGCCCAGCCCCGCGCCGATCCACATGTTCCGGTGCTTGTTCTTGATGACCTCGGGGGTCATATCGATGTCTGGCGCTGTCCAGACGGCGTCGTAGACTTCCCGCATGCGCTTCGGGGAGAGACCGTAGCCGCCAGCGCCCTCGACGTCTTCGGTGGTTGGGAGGGCTTCGTCCTCTGATAGCGCTACGTCTTCGGCCTTCTTCTGGCCCATGCGATACGCAAGTTTTTCGTAGAAGTTCATGGGGGAATGATAGGCCAAAAAGCTAAATAAGAGAACAGCTTTCGCACGCTGCTCTCTTCGAGATCAGTAGTAGGACTCGTCGAACATCGCGAGATGGCGTTCCCCGCTTGCACGCCCGTCGCAGCGCGGGCACAGCACCACGTCCTTCGCCTTGCGTTTCGGGCAGCGCCGGATGCCCCAGATGAAATCGACATCGGGTATGGGAAAAGACCCGATGCGCTGATTGCACGTCTTGCAGCGCCAGATCCTTGTGGGCGGGCGAACGACGCAGATAGCGCTTGCCTTGCACTTCTTGCACCAGCCGCGGCCGAGGGATGGGGGCGGTATAACGAAATGGACACGGCGGAACGGGTTGAAGTCGTCAGCGTTGCCCGCGCGCAAGAGGGCACCGAAACGCTTCATGATCTTGCGCGTATGCCATTTTCGGATGCGCTTGCCCTGCGCACGGATCCTGGCCTTGGTCTTCCTTCTGGCTTTTTTCATGATGAACAAGTTCGGCACGGCGTCTGGGGATTCTTAGTCAATAAGTATCGTCGCAAACAGGTGGCTACCATTCACCTCATGCAACGCCCAGACAACACGGCTGGCTTCGGGTAGCTTGCCAGCGTACTGCGCAGCACTGTCAGAATTTCCGATTATACAGTTGCTGCCCGTGCGCACGCTCAGCGCGGCGCCGTGCCGAACTCCTTTCCTTCTAGTGAATCGTCTTGTCGGGATCGACGTCTTTGACAAGCTGCGCAATCTTCCCAATCAGCTCAGGATGCTCCTCGATGTCCGACTGGAGAATCGTCACGCCCTCGACGCCGCCGTTGGGCATGTGGGATAGCGTCTGCATCCAAGCCGTCGTGAAAAGCTTCAGCGCATCGTCCGAAACCTCCTCGGGGAGATCACTGGTCTGAAACTTCAGGTAGTTCATGACGAGCATGACCAGCAGACCACAACAGCGCTCCGGCGCTATCATCTTCGGATCTCCGCCTGGGAAGAGCCGGTGATACAGCTTCGGAAACTCCTTGCTGAAGATCGCGAGGAAGTCGCTGAAAGCGGCGTCGTACTCCTGCTCGGAGCAGGTGACGGAGATCTGAACGGGGCCGTCGTCGGTTTCATTGGGAGTGGGAAGATCGTCGTCTTTCTCCTTCATCGGGGACCTCCAGTTATTGTTTTTGTCATAGCACCCCTGGGCAGGGGTGTCCAGTATAAAGACTACGCCGGCTTGCGGCACAGGATTGAGGTGATTTCTGAACTAGGCGGTGTGCTTGGCAAGCAGTGTCGCTGCTGCTTGCTTGGGGTCAAACGACGCCCACTTCGCCGGGGTCTTGGCGGGCGGGGCGGCCTTCTTCTTGCCCTTCGGTGCAGGCTTCGGAGCGGCTTTCACTTCAACACCGCCAGCGTGGGGCTCGGGTCCCATCTTCTTGCCGTGAACGCGGGCGTCGAAAAGCTTCTTCGGCGCGGGCTTCGGCGCGGCCTTGGCAGCCTCGGCCAGAAGCGCCTTGGGGTCCGGCCGACTCTTCATGAACGGCACGCCCTTCTGTGCATTCAACTGGAGCGGCAGCTTGACCTGTGGCCCGGCTGGCGCTTTGGGCGCTGTTGGGGCCGTGGGAGCTGTGGGAGCTTTGGGCGCTGTGGGAGCCTTGGGCTTCGTTTTCGGCTTGACCTTCTTCGCGGCGCCCATCCTCTTCGCGACATCACGTATGTGCTTCCGCACCACCGGATTGTCCGCTAACATGCCGCCGCCCGCGCCCAAGCCGGCGCCGGCGAGGCCGCCGACCAGCAACCGGCGGCCCAGGTTGTCATCATTGCCGGCGGCGCCCCCAAGGAGAGCACCGACAGGCGCACCAATCAAGGCGCCGAGAGCCGGGGCAGGCAGGCCGGCTGCTACCTTGTCGAAGTGATCGAAGAGGGCCATTCGGGTTCCGAGTTCGTGGGGAGTCATAGAGTCTCCTATTTCTTGGCGTCGCGATCAAACCTACGTCTTGCTTCCCACTCCTTATCCACCAGACCCTTCACTTGCGACTTTCGCACGTTCGGCTTAGTGCGCTTGAGAGCTAGTCCGATGTCAACCTCTCGTTTGACATCGCCTAGCCATGGTTCAAAGTTTTTGATTGGTGGAAGCTTGGTTCCCTTCATCCCCGGCTTCACATACTTCGCCAGGTTCGCGCCCTCTTTGAGCAGCTCGTCAACGGCCAACTGCACGCCCATCTTGTAGAAGTCTTCTTTGGTTTGCATGGATAGGTTCTCCTTGGGCCGAATTATAGCCTAGCCACGCCTGGTTAGACAAGATGATTATCTCCTTCTCCTCGGCTTCGTGTCCCCCATCGTCTTCTCGTGCACGCAGCGCATGCGAAAGCGCGCCTCGCTATTGCCGCCCTTGAGGCGCCACCCGCCGGCTTCTCGTTCTGACTGCGCCAGGCCCCGCCAGGTAATCGCCGTGATGTCGATCCCCACCAGACACAGCGCGGAGAACGCGCACTTGCGGCAGGTCTTGATGGGAACTTCGTAATCACAGAATGGGTGAGTTGGCATCAGAAAGCCCCCCTCTTTCCGTATGGCTGCACACCCATGGTCATGGCCACCCGGTGACAGAAGAGCTTGCCCCTTGTGAGTTGGCAAGTTTGTTCGACGTGGTCTTGCCATGCGCCTTTCGGCGGTGTATTTCGCTCCACGACACTCCAGATCGCCTCGAACAGGTCTGGCGAGTTTGCATCGCTGAAAGACCAGCAGACCGCACTCACCCGGCACTGCCGGCAGAACTTGGAGGGGACCATGGGTACGGAGTGCTGAAAAGTGCCGAGGCGGTACCAGTCACCCCTGTCGATTGGCATGACGCGCATTGTAGACCTCCAGTCTGACTTGTCGGGACTCTTGTCTGCACACGCAGGCCGCCTCGAGCTCCATCTCAGCGGGGCCGAAGTCTCTTAGCAGCGGCGATCCGTTGCCGGTGCGGGCTGCCACCTGGTTGGCGTACTGTGAGAGAAGGTAATCCCAAGCTTCCGTGTTGCTGCGGGTCAAGCAGATCGCGCAGTGCTTGCAGCGCCTGCAGAAGGACAAGGGGACGGGGGGATCTGACCGCTGGTCGAAGTAACGATCCGCGGGCATTGGCATGGTGTTCATCTGACCAGCCCTCGCACGAAACGATGAGCGCCTGTCCCATCGTCACGGTACCTCTGCTCGAACGGGATGCACAGCATGTGGGCTTCACATGCTTCTCGGACCGCAGCGTAGCGATCCGTCCTGATCGGGTCAAAAGACATCAGCGTTTCGTGTACGATAAACGTACGTCGTGCAATGTCAGGCAGCGCCGGGGTTATTTGATGCTGTATACACAGGGCTGAGTACTTGCACGTTCGACACAGTTGAAGTGATGACGTTGGCATAATAACGCGTTTCTCCTATCTGCTTCAAGCGCTGCACGCAGCGCGCCCTTTCTGCAACGTAGCGGAATTGCTTGTCCGCGTTATCTAAAGTGGGGTCACGCGCAGCAGAATAGCGCATGAGCATGTCGATGTCGAAGCTGTGTTGCGGTGGTGTAGTGATCATGCACAACGCCGCGAACGGGCAGTCGCTGCAGAGCTTGTGGAGGGTCATGAGTAAGATGCCTCCGACATCGTGTAGGGGGTTTTGTGGCAGGGAAGAATAGCCCTGAGCCGGAGCTTCTCGGCTAAGTAGCTGCCCGGCGTGTAATCATTCCCCTTGATGTACTCGCAGGTTTCTAACGCGATGCCTACAAGCGCCGGACCGGGCTGACCAAAGGTTCCCTGCGCCGCGCAGATTGCGCTGTAGGGGCATTGTTTACAGCAGGTCATGTAGCTTCTCTGCGCGCTACTCTCTGCGCGTAGACGCGCTCGAGACGCTGGTGCTCGGCTTCGCTCTTGGCAACGGACCACTTCTTTTCTGGCGGAATGCAATCCATCCTTGCCTCCACGTCTTCGCGCGCAGACATGATGCTGCGGTCTGGGTGCCAGGCTCGCCACATCCGGATCATCCCGATGATGCTGGGAATGCGTGAATCCTTCGAGCCGTCAGCACCGCGCGGAACGATGAGATACGCTATACCGCGGCTGAGACAAGCCGCGGAGAGCCGGCAGCTACGACAGTTTGGGTTCATGCAGCTTCGCTCCTACCTTGAGGTTTACTTTAGCACGAAAATGCTCCGGTGAATTACTGTCGTAGCAGGCCATGCTTGCAATAGTAGCCTCGACGCCGTTGGGAAGCACCCCCAGATAGTGGGCATTTGTTCGCGCCTTCTCGGCGTCGTACCAGTGGGCGTACAAGCGGTACAAGCGGACCTCGACGTCGTCTAGGTCATGGTGGTGGGACAGGCACAGGGCGCTCAAGCGGCAGGCGCGGCAGATGGGCTTCATGGGAACTTCCGCGGCGCTGGGTACAGCTCGAGCTCAAAGCAGCGCAAGCGGCGGGCCTTGCCGCTGTCGTTGATTTGCGTCGGCGACGGTAGGGGTGCCATCGCATCCAGCGACAAGCGTTTTTCGTCACCGCCATAAACGACCTGCATCCAGACGTCCCAGGCACTTTTGTACGTCAGACAGAGCGCGCTATGCGGGCATGCCCGACAGACAGAGATTGGGACTTGGATGAAACTGTAGTTGGGCATATCCGGCATGATCAGTTAGACTCCTTTCGTTCGCATGTGCGCGGGCAGGTGATACCCGCGCTGGTAGCAGCGCATGCGCTTCATCGCTGCACGCACGTGCGTGTGCGCTGGCGGTATCAGACGATTGTTACCGAAAGAGCCCGTACTCCACATCAAGTCCCCGCCCATCGCCATCCACGCCTCGTCGGGATCGTTGAGAGCCAGACAAATCGCCGCGTAGGGACAGATCGCGCAGAGACGCGTGGAAACTTTAGTCGCCGGGCTGTAAGGCATCATGGGCACGGGTGAACAACTCCTTTCTGTAGTGAATACCGCGGAGCGAGTCGTAAGTGACGCATGACATGTAATCTATGATTGGGCGGCGCCGAGCACCTGCGAAGCTGGGCCACAGCCCTGAAGTATGGCTGAGCGGATCTTGCGGGTTGATCAGCGCTGTCCCGCCGAGTGGGATGCAGACGGCGCTGAGACGACAAGAACGACAGAAGGGATTACGGTTCATTTTGAATCAGCCATGTCCATCTTGTAGCGAAAACCTCCGACCCCATTCATGACGACGCAGTTCATCCGTGCGATGATCCTCTCCCAGGGCATCGTATCATTGTTGTTCTTGAGCGCCAGGCAGATCGCATCGACATGCACATAATCGCCAAATTCGCCTCGCGCAATCAGCGTAGGCCCGCCTAGCGACAAGCACGCGCTGCTTACACGGCAAGCGCGACAGTAGGGCAACATCAGGGCTTCTCCTTCGCCGGCGCCTCTTTCGGACACGGCATGGGAAACCCGTAGTTCGCGCCCAGGTCATTGTTGAACTTCGGCGCGAAGATCGCTCGCGACTCGTCGCCGTACTTGTTCAGCGCCGAACTGCCCTCACGAGAGTAGTAGTACAAGAAGCCGTCCAGGCAAACGACTTTCAGGTTCTTGCGCAGGTCGTCGTCCCAGTTGCCGCTGACAGCGACGGGGTAGGTTGTTGCGAGCGGGTCAGGAGCGCTGTCTTTATACTTGATGAGATTGTAGAACAGCGGAATGACAACGGCCGCCACGATTCCTACCAGGGCCAGGACGATCACCAGTTCAATCAGGGTGAAGCCTTTGCGGTTCATAGCGTGTCCTCCTTTCCAGGAAAGTCGCGATTAGCAAAGAAGTCGTGCGGGGTGAGGTCGCCGGCCTTCTCGTATATCACGGCTAGCGCATCGCGGTAATCGGCTACCTGGCTCAGCGCCATGGAAAACGTCTGCTGGGCATCTACGCCCGCGCCCCCCTCGAGCACATTATGACAATAATGCCCAGCGCTGCATATCACGAGAAAGGGCAGAAACGCGTCGCGGCGCGCCAATGCCAGCAGCGCCGCGCCGAGAACCGCGACCGGTGTCTCAAGTAAGATCTTGGGGTCAATGGCACGGATCTGCGCATCGAGCTCGGAGACTGTAGCGGTTTCGATAGTAGTTTGACTCGGGATCATTTCTCTCTCCTCTTTCTGTACTTGGCGCCCATGCAGAGCGCGCGTTCCTTGATAGTAGTATTGACATACCACGTACTTCTCCAAGCGATACCGTAGTAGGTCGCCAGCTTACTAATGCCTTCCCACGATGGATAGCTGTTTGGACCGATTTGCATGATGCCCGTAACGGCGCAAGCCGCGCTGAGCTTGCAACGCGGGCAGTAGGGTTGGTTCATCGCCGCTCCTCCAACTTTGTAGTCTCACCTTTCGCATATGGTAAGATGGGTTCAAAGCATGATCCGTGCGCCAGCAATTTCGTGTAGTGTTCATACCACTCGCCGCCCAGAACTTCAGCAACGAGGTGTGCAACGAAGTCAAACCGAACGAGTATGGGCAGGCTTGCGCCGTTTTTTGGTACGCACAGCGCGGCGAACCGGCAGCGCGGGCAGTGCCTTCTGTGACTTCGCGTGTCTCTTAGCCCTGCTTTCGTCTTGGCAGCGCATGAACGTTTCGACGGTGATAACCGCCGTGAGCGCGTCGCCATCTCCGGTTGCCTCCTTCCAGTGTAGGACCAGTGAGCCCCAGGTCGCGTCGATGGTCTCTGGGGTAATATGATAGAACAGACAGAGGGCGCTGAGCTTGCAGGTGCGGCAGAGGGGGTTCATCAGACATCCTGCGGCATGCAGCGCATGCGCCGCGTGATCACGTCGTGTGGGCTATCGATAGACGCAACGTGGAGCTGATAAAACTCGACCAGGTGCCAGCGCCGCCAGAGGCCGCCATTACGGGCGTGCTTCTCGGTGTCATTCCAGCCGCAGGGCAGGCAGAGAGACGCGAACGTACAGCAGCGGCAGAGGGCCAGAGGCTCTGTTTTTGCGTTCATCCGAGCTCTCCTCCTTTCTCTCTTATCCTGTTGTAATCGATGCTGCTGTGACAGCGCATCTTCGGCGCCCACACATCGAACGTGTATTCCGCAGCAGCTTCGGTTAGCGTCGCCAGAAAAGCTACGCGCGCCGGGTAAGACCGGTACAGAAAGCCGCCCGGTAGGCAGACCGCGCTGAAGGGACAGGCAGTGCAGGGGAAAGTGTCTAGCCTGGCTTCCATGGCCCGTTCCAGATGTTTGCATTCCCCTGATGCTGCTGGATGACCGCCATCGCGTCGACATAGCCCTGCGTCGGGGCGTGCATCTGCTCCTCGGTCAGCGGCCCGCGCGAAGTAGCTTGCCTGGTTTGTACCGCGTGCAACGCTGGCAGACACTGGGCCGAGTACTTGATTATCTGGCGGCAGCGCATGCGCCGCTCGATATCCGCAAGAAGGCGGATGTCGATGGGCCGCGGTGGCATCAATCGCACCGCCAGCGACAAGAGCGTCTCTTCGTCATTATCGAAGCGGTCGAAGCTACTGGGAATGCAAACAGTGCTGAAGAAACAATCGCTGCAGTTGCGCATGGGACTCCTTTCTATCCAGGGTTGAATTCCGCCCAGATCTCCTCGGCGGTCACGCAGCGCATGTCGTTGATAACCGCGGTCATGCTGTCCGCTAGATGGATAGACCGCGTTGCTTTATGATACAGCCTCGTCAGGCGTAACCTGCAGACAGCGCGGTCACCAGCGTTGTAGCCGAACGCCAGGCAGATAGCTGCGAACTTGCAGAGCTTGCAGGCTTTCACTTTTATCCCTCCTTATACCCCCGCATTGGATCGTATTCGTATTGCCCGCAGGACATGCGGTCCTGGGCGACCTGCCTAAACGTCTCCGGCGCTGTCTTCAGTAACGCGTCGTAAACAATAAGGGAGAGAGCAGCGTAGCGATAGTGATACGCCCAATTATCAGCGCCGCGCGACAGGCAAACGGCGCTAACGCGACAGGAGCGACAGTACGGTTTCAATCGTCCTCCTCCTTTCTCATGCACGCCATGCGTTTCATGCACATGCGCTGGGCGTCGTGCGCTGGAATTGGGCTGCGCTGCGCGACAACGAGGGTTCTATACACGCCCGGCCAAGCGCCGTAGGGACCAGGAGCACTCTCGATTGGCTCGAAAGCCAGACAGACCGCACTGACTCTGCAGGTGCGACAGCAGGGTTTCATGAACGCACCGGAGCAGTGTAGCATTTCATCCACCGAATTACTGCGACAGTTATGCTGTCCGCTGGCAGCGCTCCGTTGCTCTGCCCAGTACTACGCCAGTAGTCGAATAGCGTGGCCAGCCGCCCGGCCCCGGTGTACCTTTTTTGGTTGAACCCATGGACAATGCAAACCGTGCTGAAGCGACAGGTACCACAGGGTTTCATACAGCACTTCCTTTGTGGTCCTTCCACATTCCCAGTCCCTCCTTCGTTTCAACGGCGCAGGCCATCCGGCTACGCAGGAAATCGATCATTGAAAATGCTACATGGCCACCGCGCATGATGGCGTCTACGACGTACTCGAGCGCGTCATCTCGGTTACGTGTCGGCAGGCAGATCGCGCTGAGCTTGCAGCGCGGGCAGAGAGTGTAACGGCTCATGGCAGCGCTCTCGTCGGCGTGTTGAAGCAGTGCATGCTGCGCCAGACTTGGACTTGTAGCTGCATGAGAGCGGGGGGCATACGTGCTGACATGATTAGCTTCGCCAGCAGCGCCCACGCTTCATGGGGATCCTGTCGCTGCAAGCAGATCGCGCTGACTTTGCAGGCACGACACAGGTGCGGCAGGACTTGAATGCTGAGCTGGCTGGGGTTGTCCCGAGGGATTGGCATGAGCTTCATGGCGATTCTTTCGCCCAAGCTGGGGTCGTTATGAACTGCACGCACTTCATCTTTAGTTGCAGCTTCTGGTAGTTATCGTCATGGCGCGCGATGTGCTCCTCGCTTCCTACGCCATCTCCGAATAGGTAGTAAGACAGCGCCGGCACACGCGCTGGGGTGTCAGGTTTGATGTTGAGAACCAAGCAGACTGGCGATAGCGGACAGGTACGACAGCAGGACTTGTTGTTCATTGCCTACACTCCAGGTGATCGCGCAGTACATTGTGCACGTAGCAGTTTAGCAGACGGTTACGCGCTGCGGCGATACCGCCCTCACAGTCGTGCGTGTGGGGCAGGTACTTCTCCCAGAGCATCCTCGTGAGGCAGTCGAAGGCGTGACCGTAGCTTGACATCGTTGCGCAGATCGCGCTGACTTTGCAGACACGGCAGATCTCCCGTGGAACAGGGATAGCGCCGACGGTTAGGTAAGAGTGGGGGACGTTCATGGCTGCTCCGATAGCTGCACCCGCGCGCTCAGCTGCTTGAAATCCGCGCAGGGCAGGTGTGACACCGCCAGATCGACCTCGAACTGAAGACCCCTGCAGACTTCATTCTCGTTTTGATGCACCTGGCCCACGTAGCTGCGGATGGCGTCCCTGACTATGTCCGCAACGCGATCCTGGTACGTGTGTGCGCTGAGCACGCAGTGCGTGCTGTGCCTGCAGGCGCGGCAGAGGTGCCACGGGGTACGATAGTCGTTGACGGGCAGGTTGATCACCAGCTCCATTCAGTCCTCCACTTCGCAGGCTGGACAGGTCTGCTCGAATGGCTCGTGGTCTTTGAGGCGGGGGCACAGGGGAGAGGGCTCGAGATACGCCACACGCGTGTCCGGATGTTGGGGAGCCACCGCCAGCCAGAGCCGCCCGCATTTATCGCAAATGAATAGGTAGGTGTGCGCGCTGACGCCGAAGAAATGGATCCGGCTCGGTACCTCGTTGGGCTTCAGGTTGTACTGCGGCAGGGAGTAGCAGAGCAGGGACGCCTTGCAACGACCGCACGGCGTCTTCGGGACAGCGGGGCTGGTCATTGCTTGCGTCTCCTTTCTAAAAGTAAACTACAGAGAGCGTGGCTCGGGTACCACCCCGAGCCTTTCCAGCAGCACGCCGCTCAACGCGCCTGACCCAGGTAGTGGAAGCTACCTGGACTGGTGGGATGACCGGATTTGGGGTCCGGCCTTTTCCAACTCCGCGGTCCCTACGCGGATGGAAAACTCTCGTTGGACGAGAGTTGAGGGTCTAGCTGTCAGTCATCGTCGTCGTTGTCAAAAAACTCGTGGTCGCATTCCACCCATGCTTCCTGCTGCACCTTGCGCCGCCGTTCCTCTTCTTCTTCTTCTTCTTCTTCCTGTTGGGCTTTGCGACGACGCTCCTCTGCTTCCGCGTCCAGCTGTTTCATGTACTCTTCAAACCAATCCATACCTTGGTCCTCTTTGCTAAGAGGTCACAAAACCACATCCCAATCAATGGGGTGCCTGGGTATGTCTACCCGTTCAATGCGGCGTGCCGACAAGGCACGCGAGTTATCAGCGCAAGGCGCTGGGGGCAGGAAGTTAGAAAATTGTGGCGCCATACCGCGCTCCATTAGTGCCGACGAAGAATCTTCCCCGTCACTAGTGACGCCGAAGAATCTTCCCCGTCACCAGTGACGCCGAAGAATCTTCCCCGTCACCAGTGACGCCGAAGAATCTTCCCCGTCACCAGTGACGCCGAAGAATCTTCCCCGTCACGCCTAAGCTTTGCTTCTTCATTTCTTCTCCTTCCTTTCTAAGAACGTTGGCGACGCCGGCTCGTCTGAACCGGCGCACATAAGAGACCGCGGCACAGGGAATACCGCGTAGAAGCGTTGGGCACTTCTCGCTTACTGCTCGTGCGACGACAAGCGCCGCCGGCGTCGCCGTGTTCTCAGTAACGATAACGTAAGTTATTGCTTTTTACACTATCTTATACCAGCTAAAGAGAAGAATTTACGACGTAAAAAGAGCAGCCCACGCACTTGGCGCGGGCTGCTGTTCAAGGCTGAACGACGTAGTTGCGCGCGAGCAACTCAGCATAAGTCGGGCCCTTCCAGAAGGGCTGCACGAAGATGTGCCTGCGCTCCAGGCGGCCGGCGCCGCAAGCCTGGTCTCGCCAGTGTCCCCTGACCCTGAATCGCTTGGTGAGCCGGTGCCCCTCTTCAGTAAGCCGCGCGTGCATCTCCCGCGACTGGCTGAGCTTGGCGCCGCAGATGTAGATCTTGTGCTCCTTCTCCTGTCGCATCTGCTGCTCCAGCGCTTCGCGCTTGGCCTTCTTCTTCTCACCCTGCAGCGCCGCGGCAATCTTGTGAATGCCGCTGCGGTCCTCCTCGAGGTCTGCGCCTTCGCTGGTGATGTACAGCGCCGCGTTGACCGCGAACGCGAAGACATCGCTTGCGAAGTAGTCATCGTACTGCTGCGAGGACCGCATGATAGCTGCCTCTTCCGGCGGGATGTCCTCGAACCCGTGCGCTTTGGTTGCTTTTACGGCGTCGCGGATCGACGGCAGCTCAGCGTCGATAGGCAGGTCCAACTGCTTCCTGGTGACCCGCAAGCTCAGGTGCGACGTTGTCTCCCCGTCGGGGTGGTAGACCACGCGGAACCTGTCGTCTGGCACGAAGGTGAGGTGCAAGCGTGTCACGTCCTTGGCAGGCCCCTCCAGGATGCCAGCTGGGAAGTCTAAGAAGATGCCCTCGAATGGCAAGCGCAGCCAGTCAAGGGACATGTCGTTGGGCAGGTCTGTCTCGCAAAGCATGCGCGCCAGTGTCGGTTGGAGAATGAATGTAGGGTTGCCCGCGTTGTGGATGACCATCGTGCTGTACAGAACCTGCCCCAGCGCCGTGTGATCTGAGATGTTCGAATTGGGCATGTGCTTGTGGCACGTGGTGATCGCCGCGTGTATCCGCGGCGCGAACTCCTGGAAGTCCGGAAACCAGCCTTGGCGCAGGAGCCCAAGGGAACGTAGGATCGATAGTGTCGCACGCTCGTGGCCGCCTGATTGTACCATGGGCCCTCCTATGATTTGAGTATGTGTAAAAAGAAACGCCCTCGCCATCCAAGGCTTAGGGCGCACACGAGGGCGTTTCTTTAGCTTACGAGCACAACGTCTCAGCGCTTACGTCGCAAACCTCGATAGCGTCGGCATGCAGCGCCCGACACTGGTCGATGCCATCCTGGCAGCAGGGCACCACGACTGACGTGATGCAGATCTGGCAGATGCCGAAGATCTTGAGAGACGCACACTCGCGGACGTTGTTGCCGACCATGTGGATGACGTCGATCATGCACGCCTCGGTGGGCTGGTCGTAGTAGTAGCCATACGGAGCCGCGGTGGCGGGGGCAGGGGCGACGAACAGCAGGGACAGGGACAGGACCAGAATAGTTAGAGTTAGGTTTTTCATTTAGAACCTCCTTGGGGAAAGTAGGGTTTCTCTCAATATCTTATACCCGAATCTGCTGGTTCTTTAGACTGTTCTGCACTACTATTCCCGCACGAAGGGAGAGACCATGCCCAACGAATTCTACGAGCAGGGTGCGAAGCTGGCGATGAACGAGTTCCTAAGCACCGGGAAAGTCGCCGCCAAGAAGGCCAAGGGGCCCAAGAAGCTGGTGCCCAAGATGCCTGGAGAAATGTCAGCCAAGGCTGCCCGCGGGTTAGCCGCAATGGGAAAGAAGTAGAAGAGCATGCGTGCCGCGGCGTACAGAGCTGGGGTCAAGCAAGCGTTTGAAGCCTTTGCGAAGCAAGGCGCCGCGGGTGATGAGAGCAACAAGCCATCCTGGCTAAGCAAGTGGTGGCCGCTGCTTGCCGGCGCGGGCGTGGGCGCCGGGGCTTACGGGTTGATGCGGATCCCTTTCAAAGCTGACCCGAAAAGGTATCCCGCGCTGCGCAAGATCCAAGACGCAGCCAAGGGCAACATGCTGCGCGCAGACATAGCCGGAGCTGGTGGTAAAAAGGGGTGGTTGGAGAAAGTCAAGCGCGCAATTATCTACGGCCCTGAAGTCGGCGACAAGATTCCCAAAGGTGTGCGCGGCACGGCTAAGTCACCCACCGCTATCTGGTCTGGCTTCAATGCAAAGCCGCCACGTGGCACGTTTGACCCCGCCCTCGGGCTCGGCACAAAGCGGCACACTGCCGCGTCTACTTACCGTAGTCAGCTACTACTCGAAAACAAACTGCGGCAGGCTAAGTTGCTGGAGAAGTTCGCGCCGAATACCACGGCCCGCACGCGATCCCTGCAAGACTTGAAGGACAAGTACAAACTGAAGCTACGCCCGGAGCGCCTGAAGGAAGACCTGCCGCGGCTACAGGAAGCGCTGAAAGCAGAATTCGGCAAGCGCAAATACATCATCAAGACGCGTTCTGCACGCCCGCACGGCGACCCAATGGTGCAGTCCCGCCTCAAGACCTACCCGACAAACGAGACCGATCTGATGGCCGCGCACGAGAAGTGGAGGGGCATGCGTGGCGAGTTCCACAAGCTAATGAAAACAGACCCTAACGCCGCGGTCAAAAAGTTCCGGAACCAGCCTGGGTACGAAGGGCGTGTTGTCGAAGAAGCACTGCATGACAACGTTGTTTTTCAAGAGCGATTGCCCATCCAGCGGCATTCAGGTGGAACTGCTAAGTACATGCGCGCACACGACGCCGCGCCGACCAAAGAATACCGCGTTCACACAGTTGGCGGCTACGCTGACCCCGGCCTGGCGGCGCCACGTTTCTACCCAGGAGCCGTCTCAGCGGTGCCAGAAATGTTTCATGCTCGCCGTGCTGCAAAGTGGATACAGAAGGAAGTGCTCGACAAGCTCCCAGCCAAGTACCGGAACATGACCATGGGCATCGACGTCGCGCCTGTCGGCAGAGGCAAGTTCAAAGTCATTGAGCTGAATCCTGGCGGACAAAGCGGGGTGCTTGATACGCCAGGGATGAACCTGCGACTGCACAAGACGGTTACCGGTCGCTACCCACATTCCACAGCGGCGCTGGTAGGGGCAGGCAGTGGTATCGCCGCAAGCGGAGCTTCTGCAGGCGCGCAGGCGCTGCTGCAGAGCCCAAGCAAGAAGGAAAAGGGCACGAAGAAAGCAGCCGCTGCAGACCTCACGGCGAAAGAAAAACGGGAGCAGGAAGAGGGACCAGGGGGTTTTTCGACAAGCCTCGTGGGCTTTGGAGCGGGGCTGGGAGCGGCGGTGGGCACGAGTATGCTCGCACGCGGTAGCCATGCGCTAGATAAATCCATAACCGCAGAAGGAGACCTCGGCGCCAAATTGCAACGCCCGCTGCGCAAGCACATGGACGTTCCTAAAAACGTCCGCGTGTCTGCATCATCATCGACCGGCGATCTCGGCTCATTCTTTGACCCCGAAAGAAACCGTATAGGCGTGGGCAGGCAGAGTGTGCCTAGCTCGTTGGCACATGAGCTTGGCCATGCCTCCGGCTGGCGCGTCCCTCACAAGCTGTATGGAGCATCTCTGCGCCTTGGCAATCTTGCCGCACTGGCTTCAATACCCGCACAAGCGATCGCAGGCCGTGACAGCGCTGTACAGCCCTACCTACGCTACGCGCCCGCGGCGCTGCTATCCCCAGTGCTGGTCGAGGAAGCGCGTGCCTCATTGCGTGCACTGCGTGGGTTGCATGCGGTGAAGGGCTGGGGCGGCGTGGGCCACGGTCTTCTGTCTTTGCTGCCCTCTTTTGGAACCTACGCTGGCCTAGCAGCTACACCAATCGTCGCTGGCGAGGTCATGGACGCCTACCGCAAGTAGCGGCTAAAAAGAGAGCGCACGCCAGATAGCGCCGCTCTCCTGCATTACGCGCCGCTCAGATTGGGATCTTGTACGGCTCTTCCAGCTTCCGCGGCGGCCAAACCACCTCAGGCTCAGGTTTCTTGACTGGCATTATGGGCTTCGCCGGGCGCAAGGGCATTTCCTTGTCATACCTCTTGAGGTGCACGTTCAGGCGATTCACGATGGCTTGTGCGTGCTCTGTCCGCGTCCCGCCCTCTACCATCTGTTTGACGGCCCGTGCACGGTCCCAGTCATCGTACGCCAAATGTCCCATAACGCTCTGAAGCGCTCGAGGGTCTTCCAAAGTGGCCTCAAAATCCTCCCATGTGCGCTTAGGAATGACACCCTTTTCGTGAAGGTTCCGCAGCGCCTTCAGATGCCCATCTGTCGCGCCGTGGAAGTTCTGATAGGCCGCTACGAGTTCGTCATGGTTTACTGGCACCGGCACTGACGCTGGCGCGGGTGTAGGCGTAGCTATCGCCGCAGGCGCTGCTTGGGGTGCCGCCGCTGGCCGCATTGCCTTCACAGCTTTTGGCGCCTTCGCTGGCCGCATTGCCTTCACAGCTTTTGGCGCCTTCGCCGCGCGCCGCCCCATAAACTTGACGACCCCCGCGGGTTTGGGAATGCCCGCGGCCTTTATCAGTTCCATGGCGATCTTCACGCCAAGTTCGTAATAGCGTTGGTACTTCATGCGTCCTCCTTCCTGCAATTATAGCCCATTCTCTTTAGGCCCACCTCGCAGAGATCGAAACCAGGCATCAACAGCGCCTAGCTTCTCTGGCGGGACGTCGCTGACATCTTTCCCAAGCAGCAGGAAAGTTGCTGTCTCCACGAGGTCCTCTTCGGGGTGGGTTGTCGCCCATCGCGTAGCAAAGCCCCAGCTGCAGCGCAGCAACAGCGGGATGATCCGATAGTCCGGCTCGCGACGCCAGGCAGCCGCGGCACCAAAGACACGGCGAACAGCTGGCGCCGGTGGGAACAGCGCCACAAGCGCATGTAGCAGCTCATGAAGAAGCGTGCGCTCCACGCGCGCCTTGAAGCCCAGTCCCCACAGGATGCGCTCTTTCCAGCCAACTATGACCTCCTTGCCGTCGGCGCTGGAGTAGAAGTCACCGGGCGCGAGCAGGAAGGGGATGCGGGGGACTGGCAGGTCTGCATGCCGCAGGACGCCCTTACTTGCGCGGATAGCGGCGGTGAGCATGGCGGCCTCAAGAGCACCAGGCCGTTGGAATCATCGTACAGAGCATAACCGCGTCGCTCTGTGCGACCCCGCACTGTTGCTGCATGTGCAAGCGGCACAGGGCGGCCATGCCGTTGACGCAGGTCACACACCCATTGAAGTCGCCAGCAGGGAGGTACGCATCACGACAACCCTGTCCTCCCGCCTTGGCCAATTCCATCCCCCCGAGCACGCACTGGTCGGTGGCCTTGTCGTAAGCCAGCGTCGCCGGCGCCGCTAGCAGCGCCAGGCTCAGAATAATGATGGTGATTTTCATTTGCTACCTCCTTCGAACACAGCGAGATACCGCATGGCTATCTCGCTCGGTTCGTACTTGAAGTTTGGGTCGTCGACGTGTATGCCCGTACTGCTGCTCTTGTCGCAGGCGGCCAGGGGCGCCCCTACGTTCAGGGGCAGGCGCTCGTGCAGCTTGAGCCAAGCCTTCTCTTTAGCCTGCCTGTTGCCCGAGACGCCCATGTGGTTGATTACTATGGCGATGATCTTGGCGGTGATGTCTTCGCCTGCCCCGATCCTCTGCAGGAACGCCCGCGCCGGTGCTTCGCCGGCTGCTGCATGGCCGTGCATGTCGAGCGTCTCCGGGTTGACGACCAGGGGCTTGCCCACATCGTGAAGCAACGCCCCGAACATGAACGCCATTTGCCAGACGATGGGGACGTTGTGCAGACAGCGCCGGGCTTCAGAGACGACCAGGAGCGTGTGCTGCCAGGCGTCGCCCTCGGGGTGGTGCGCGGGGTTCTGCTTGCAGCCTACGAGGGCAAGCAGCTCCGGGGGCAGAAGGCCCTGCGCTTGAAGGGCAACGAGCCCGTTGACAGGCTCTCTGCTGTTGAGAAGTTGAAGCCAGAAAAGCCAGTTATTAGGGTTGGTTGCGTCCATGGCTTAGCTCCTTCTGAGTTCGCGCATTGCATGCGCCAGAAGTTTGTCCGCGACGCGGTGGCATTCGGTGTGGAAATCGATGACACAAGTCGCGCCATTGCGGTCAGGCGTGTAGCTGTCGCACATCTTCCTGATGGCTTTGCGGAACAGGATCTTCGCGCCTTTGATACGCGCCGGGTCGCTGGGCATATCCGTAGACGCAACGATCGCCTTGGCGGTGAGCTCACTGATCTTATCCGCGCTCACAGGGCGCTTCGAATAGCAGCGCTTCACCGTGAGCTGCAGGAACATGCTCGCTGTTCGCACCAGAAATTCGGAGAACTCGGTATCGATGGTAGCCATGACTTGCTCCTTTAGTCGCTGCTGCCGCCGCAAGACCAGGTGGTCTTGCCGCTGGCTTTCTGGTAGTTGTAGAAGCCGTAGCCACGAGGATCGTAGCCGGCCTCTTGCTGCAACCGCACGGCCGTGGCCTCGTCGACCTCGGCGGCGACCTGCCACTCGATCCTGAAACGGTCACGCCCCACACACGAGGCGACGAGTTTCACGGGCTCGGCGAATAGCTCCGCCGGGGTGGAGAGCGCCTTCTCGCGCTCGATGATGCAGGATAGACAGGCGCAGATCTCCTGTTCCTGCTTCTGCCCCTCCGCTTCGGCATTCAAGCGCGGCACGAGATGCGCAGCAACGCGAGCGACGGTAGTGGGCGGCTGCCCAGGATTAGTAACGTCGAAGGTGATCTGCACCAGCAGATACTTGCCCGAGCGCACCTGCACGACCTCATCGACAAGCTCCGCTCGCGCAACCGGGCGGAGCAGTTCCAGTAACGCCTTACGTGTAAGAGATTCCATGCTTACCTCCTTCCCAGTCCTATCTGGGATGGTTTCTCCCCTCTGTAGTGAGGGAGAGCAGACAGGTACTATCCTGTCCATACTCTTATACCCTGAGAAGGGGGCAGATTTTGACTAGCGACGCTAGTAGTTGCGGAGCACACACCGGCGCAGCTTGTAGTTGCATGCAATGAACAGTAGCAGCCGAGCTAAAAAGTTGCGGCCAGTCTGATCCCTCTTCTCCTCTCACTGAGACTAGAGACTCTTGTCTCCTCTCAGAGCAGATTCTCTCGTCCCTTCTCTTCCCCCTTGTCTCCTCTCAGTGTTCTGACTCTGGAGTCTGAACTTGCCGCACTGCGTCGACTGGCGCCGCCGGGCAGTGGCCCCCTCCGAAGCGCTGGGAGGCCGCCAGCGCTGTCCGGCTGCGACCGGCCAGGAGAGCCCCAGAAGTGGTGGGGGAGACGAATGGCGGTGGCAAGCAGCGCCGGAGGCTGAGGGTGTAGAGGGCGCGGCGAAAAGCGGCAGACAGCGAGGGGGTCGACTAGGTCTGGGACTGTAAAGCCAACTTTACACTTTTGAAAAAGTAGTGTGAAAATGCGATACAGGTGGTCCTTGAAAAAAGATCTTTGTCCTCTGAGGAAAATCAAAGGACTGCGCCCGATTCCTAAGATTATGCTTCTTCTATTTATATTTACTAAGTATATGATAAATAATAATAATAATAATAGTTCACTTTTTTAGTCGTCGACTCCCCCCTGTTTGGCGGATGCACGCGTTTATACACGCGAGATCACGCAGAGGGCATATTGTAATGTAGTGTAAGCTATGTTACTAAACTAGGGTGAATACACGCGTGTATAAACGCGTTCATCCTCCGAACAGGGGGGAGTCGACGGGTAGCTTATAAAATTTGTTGATCTCAGTGTTGAATCGGCTACTTGCTGGATTTCTACGAACGGGAGAATTCGGCAGGATCTGCTGTACAGGCGTTGATTTGATTGAGAGGACAAAGAACCACTTTTCAAGCACCACCTGTATATTTTCTTCACACTACTTTGACGCACCGCTTCACACTTGCAAGATCTAAGTTGCTGAAAACTAATGACTTTGATTCGGGAGTTATTGTAGCAGACATTCTTGGTCGGTTTATAAATGTGGGAACCGGCGGCGCTCGCGAGGAAAGCTACCCGCTCAACCACCGGTTCCCCCATCCTTGCACATGCCATCCCCACTACACCGCCGATGCGACGCCCTTGGGTAAGACATGTTTCTCTAGCTTTCAGCATGAGCGTCAAAAGATAGGACACTCCCTCCCAGGAGTCAAGCACTATCGTCCTCATCGCCGGCAGCGCTTGCCGCTGTCAGACATTCTCCTTCCACATCAACTATATCCGGCGGCGCTTGCCTCCACTCTCGTAGCCTTCGTTCCTCCTCCCGCCTCCTTCTTGACGCCTCCGTACTCCTGACCCGCGCATTCTCCAACGTCTGCTCATACTTCGCCAAGCGTCGCCGGCGTACCACCTCGTAGCAGGCAGGGCACAGATGCGCAATCGCTCCTCGAGAATAAGTCGTCGGAACATCCCCCATGACGCTCCAGGGAATCCACTCTCCACACTCTCGACACTTGTAATGCTCGACCCCACCAATGAATTTAGCGCTGGATCTCACGCGCCGTCCGCTTTCTTCGTTGGCAGCCGCATCTCAGGCTTCCTGCCCCAGACCCAATCTCGTGATCGTGGACGTTGCCACACCGTTCGCCCTTCCTTCCTCCTGCACTCGACGCACAGACCCCTGCCGCCGCCCGACCCCGCATCCGGCCGTGCCATCTTCACGGCCTCGACCCATTCACCGCATCGTGGGCACTTTACCTCGTAAAGATCGCCACCAGGGTAAGGCGTGCACATAATCTGCCCCACATCATTGCGTGCCGCCGGCCAGCGCCCGACCGTCATCCGCTCGTCCTTCTTCTCCTTGTCCCGATTCTCCGCCCCAAAGCGTAGCTGGACTTCCATCACGTTGTATTCCTTCCCATCATCCATCACTTCTTGCCGGACTCTCTTGGGGAACCAGAACTCGATGTACTGGATCACGTCCGCACGATCCTGTTCCTGCATTTCTCGAGTATAGCGCCCGCGCTTGGGACGAACTTTCAGCGGGACGATGAACCTCTCAACGAACTCCCCGGCAGTTTCGAAAGCCATGACACCCACTCCTACTCCTACTCCTACAGATGTAGCTTCCAGGTTTCCGAATCCCGCTCCTGCATCCAGCCACACTGCTCCATCCGCTTGACCTCCTCCTTCGACAAGTGCCCGCTGCACACGATGTGCAACTCATTATGTTCTGCCAACACCCCGAGCCCAGGTTTATCAACCATCACCCGGAGCCCCTCGATAATCCGCTCAGCTCTGGACATCAGCATCGCCTTCTCTCCTCTCGCAATTAGGGTTTTCCGCGTGTGTGTATCAACCATGAACTTCTCCCCACACTTACAGATAAACGGCGCCCCGCTATTCACACCTTCCAGCACCAGGGGTGAAGCACTGAGTAAGCTGAACTCCGCGAGCATGCACTCTCCGCTCTTGGACTGGCAGGGGTACTCCAGCCCGCAGTTGGGGCAAGGACAGTAAATCGTATCGTACGCCGGCATAGTCACTCTCCTCTCTCACCCATGGTGAGCAGCTGTTTGGTCAGATACGTTTTGATCTCGTCGTACGAAACTGGAGCGTAGAGCGGGTAGAAGTCATCCCCTCCATCCACCTTCTCCGCCCCCTTCTCCAACCTGTTTCTCCACGACCAGGCATCCACACCTACGTCCACTCTGGCCATCCTAGGCGAATACAGCCCCGGATCGTTGCTGTGCGAATGCCCATGGAACATCCAGGCTCCATGGTGTTTTCGATTCCACGAGGAAATGGGATAGTGAAATAGCGAGACGTGCTGCTTGCCGCCGGGCGCGTCTTCGTCTCTGATGTCGAGCTCCTTGTAATCGTACCTCTCAACAAAGCACCCAG
>Ga0315278_10001325_pt1 | contig 21598 bp, 18 predicted proteins | sample YL17G06_0_MG_FD_203880 | JGI IMG/M metagenome (GOLD analysis project Ga0315278, IMG submission 203880) | Sediment microbial communities from Yellowstone Lake, YNP, Wyoming, USA - YL17G06_0 | ecosystem: Environmental > Aquatic > Freshwater > Lake > Sediment | place: USA: Wyoming | collected... | reverse complement strand
CTTAATTATCGATGGAGGTGCAAATTACTGTGATAAAAGTTTTACTTTATTTCCTGCTAAACCTCGCCCAGACCAGCGTTTTGTTGTTCAGAAATTTCATGAAAACCTTTTACTCGAATTAATGATTGTCCTTGAAAAAGAAGGTTATCACTATGTAATTATAGATGGGGAATCAGGCGCCCGATCAATGGCGGATATTGCATTACGTCTTTCCGATATCGTACTTATGTTTTTTAGACTAACATGGCAACACGTTGAGGGTACTCAAAGCTGGGCATCTAAATATATTGAAATGCCTGATTTCCCGCCCTTCTATATAATTCCAACCTGCGTACCGTTAGTGGAGGATGAAGATAAAATATATCTCTCTTCTCCAGGATTTGATAGGCTTAAAAAAATGACATCGTTTATTCCCAGGGAATCGGGATTAAATGATTTTGCAGAGAAATATAAAGGCATAGAAAACGCTCCGAAACAGGGTTTCTTTTGGGCAAAAAAAATATGTATCCATGAAAGCTTAATCTTAAAAGGGGGAGAAAGCATAATTGTTTATAACCCACAACCTGAGGTGGCAAATGAGAGAGCAGCACAAGATTATTATGAAATTGCAAGCTACATCAACAGCATTCATCCTCCGGGCTAAACAGGGGGGAGTTATTCTAATGACAAGGAGTATTCAATATGCAGCAAGATAGTTTATCTAATATATTTTTGGTACTCATAAGATTAGATTTAAAATCTGCGGATAAAATTCTGCGCCCTGAATTCAGGCCGATTTCAGATGCTGACCAAACCCAACTGATAGCTGGAGTCCTTGATCCTACACAGCGCGTCACCAGTACTCCCATGTCTGCTATTCCTTTTAGTAAGCATGAGAAAAGCGGTTATCAAGGTAAGAAAAATTGTTATAATAGAATTATTAAATTAGTTCAAGAAATTCAGGGTAGGTTCACTAATTATCTCCTAAAACCTTATAAATATACCAAAACAGCACAGGGTGAAATACATGAAAAAATGGGTTTAATTGGAAGAGGTATGTATGATCTTTTAAAAAGCGATGCGACTAAACCCTTACAGCAGTGGCTGGATAATATCCTGAACTCAAATGATGATAGGATTTACAGAAAAGGAAAAAAAGATTATACATCCCCCCCCCATGTGACCATTATCACAAACGATTTTTCTATTCCCTGGTACTGGTTAAAAAATGAACAAGATGGTGCATTTTTATGTGAAAAATGTTCATTAGGAATCGTTCAATTACAGGGCGCACTCATTCAAAATGATGATGATGACGACGATGACGATGAGAATTGTGATGGCTCTATATATAAGGCATTGCTTATTAATGGAAATAAAGAAATTCCATTCATTGAACAAGAATTGAATTATATTAAAGATACATTAACAGAAACAGACCGTCGAAGTATGGGGTCATTGGTCTTTGAACCCAAATTAGTAAATTCGGCAGATGAAATTGGTCGATTAGTAACCACATGTTCAAGGTCTGAATTGGCAAAAAATTATAATATAGTTCATTATTCAGGGCATTATTCCAAAAGCGAATTTTTTGTAAATGGAGAGTATTTTAATCCTGATGCACTCAGAGGTATTATTAAAAATTCATTACTTGTTCTCGATGGTTGCAGCAGTCTTGAAGGGCTTGATGCCTGGGCAGATAATATAAGCAGCCTTACATCATCCTTAATAAATAAAGGAGGCGCACTAGGATGCGTAGTAACTCCATTACCAATAAAAAGTGATCCCATCGTTTCAAAAATTTTTTGGGGAGAATTTTACAAAAAAATTAGAATAGGAGGAGGATTCACTATAGGTAAGGCATTACACTCCGCTCGCATAAATTTGAGGAATTATTTTGAAAGTGTTGATTCCGAGAATCCTTCATGGGCTTTTTATCAATTAATTGGTCGTCCTACAATTCTTTTAGGAAAAGAGAAAAGTATCGACAAGTTAGATTAGAGATAGTAATGATTAAGCCACTTAAAGAGCAAGCGATTCGACTGAGGCAGGTGGGGAAAATATTTTCAGGATCACTTGAACCGGTTGCTGCTGTTAAAGATTTAAGTCTCGATATTGCTACAGGGGAAGTGGCAATTATATTAGGCCCTTCCGGGTGTGGTAAGAGTACAGTGATTCGAATGATTGCCGGCCTTGAAAAGCCAACTTCCGGCACGATACTGGTTAATGATAAACCCGTTGAAAAACCGTTACTTGAATGCAGCATGGTTTTTCAGTCATATACGTCCTTTCCCTGGCTATCGGTTATCGACAACATCGCTTTTGGTCTGCGATATACCCATAAAGAAATGAATATTAATGACCGTAGAAGAATGGCCCGGCATTTCGCCGGATTGGTTGGGCTAGAGGAGTTTGAGGGCGCTTATATCAACACTTTATCCGGCGGCATGAAGCAACGTGTAGCCATTGCCAGCGCACTGGCCACGGAACCGGAAATCCTTTTGATGGATGAACCCTTTGGCGCATTGGATTCCCAAACCCGCATGGTAATGCAGGAACATCTTTTAAAAATAGTCGAGGAAACCGATAAAACAGTGGTGTTTGTTACCCACGATATCGAAGAAGCGCTGCTGTTAGGAGATCGAATTTATGTATGCACTGCCCGACCTGCCAGGGTTCTGGAAGAAATCGACGTCCCCTTTCCTCATCCAAGAACAGCCAGCACCAGGAACCGGAAGGATTTTTTTGAACTAAAACATGTTATTTTTAATCTTTTGCGGGAACATATTACTGCAAAAGAACTGGAACTGGTATATAAAGAACGGAGAAGGACCAGAAATGCCGGGAAATAGAACTACGTATAAAAGAAATAAATTCTTATGGGGATTTTTACCCTTCGTGGGGGTCGCATCGGTATGGTTCTTTATGACGCACATCATTCAAATCCCCCCCATTTTTCTTCCACCGCTTGAAGATATGCCCAAAGTGATCTGGCATATGTTTACCCAGGAAAATATATTAAGCGATCTATGGGTAAGTATATGTCGAGTAGTGCTGGGCTTTTTTATTGCAATAATAATTTCTACCCCTTTAGGTATTCTAATGGGTTACAGCGAAAGAATGAGCCGTTTATTTGACCCCATTATAGGCTTTATACGATATATGCCGGTCCCGGTTTTTATTCCCCTAACCATTCTCTGGGTTGGGAGCGGAAATACCCAGAAAATGGTCATCATTTTCCTCGGCGCTTTTTTTCAATTGGTTTTAATGGTGGAAGATGCCGCAAAATCAGTTCGTAGGGATTTTTACGAGTCCGCAACGATGCTGGGAGCGCCGAAACGGGATCTTATTTTGAGGGTCTTATGGCCCGCGGCGTTTCCCCAAATTTTCGATAGTTACCGTATTTGTATAGGATGGGCATGGACATACCTTGTAGTTGCGGAGATTGTCGGGGCCACAACCGGTATAGGCTATTACATCATCAAAGCACAGCGTTATCTGTTAGTGCCTCAAATCTTTGCTGCAATGGTACTCATCGGCCTACTTGGGATGTTCACCGATATATTTCTTGCCTGGATGCATAAACGTTTATTTCCCTGGGAAGAAAAACAAAATAAACAGGATATATAAAATTAAGGAGAGAGCATGGAGAATGCAATAGATCAACTATTGACTGACCTTGAAAAGCTAACGGAAGATATCGATACCCTCGATGATACTCAAAGAGGAAGAGTATATCCACTTCTTCACGATACCCTGGATGCCATCAGAAATACGGACAACTTTTATGAGGAAGAATTCCTTAAACCTCTTGTAAGGCTTTCGGAAGAAGTAATCAATATAAGACTATCGGAAGAACCGGGAGTGAACAAAAAACTTACAATACCGTGCTATGATTTGTTTTTGCCCTTCAAAGCAAGAAAACTTGAAGCGGTTGAACGTATAATATGCCCCCCTGAGATGCGAGGAGTTATAAATGAGAAAGTTGATGAGATAAATCAAAAACTTCAAAAATTAAGCCCCAGGGGAAAAAACGGTGGGAACGGTCAGAAGTAAAATGATTATTTGTAGACATAAGTATGATTGTTTTTGGCTTGATCCGAAAGAGAACAATGGCGTTGATATTAAAAGTACTGCTTATCCATCGACTGAATTTTTAGTTAAAAGCCTCGATAGCTTGGGAAACTTATTTGGATTGGATGATAAGTTGAGCGGTGAAATTTATCAAGGTTATGATCCCAAGGAACTGGACCAAAATGTCCCTGCTTTTAGCTGGATTATTGAAGCCTTACCTATTTTGAAAGAAAGAATTCCTGGTTTCGATGATGCCCCGGACGTCAGTAACAGAAATGATATTAATGGCTCCCTATTAAAGACCTTTATTATCGAGAATAAGAGCACTCCAGAAAAAATTAGAAAAGAAAGTTTGCAGGTATTGGTAGATAAGGATGGGGTAATTTTTCACCGAATTTCATGTGTTGTGGCTGATTCCTTAAAAGATGCAGCGATTTTAGCGAATAATATGACGGACAGAGCTGATACGAAATGTGAGAGACTTTTCTCCGCTGAATTCTTTCATTATATTGGCTCCAAAATGGATTTGGAAAAATTCGACGATAAGGTTCGACCGGTTGGATTTAACAAATTGAAGTTCAGATGGGATATGGATTTATCCGACCCATTTTATTATAAAAGTAATATTCTCTCGGAACAAAACGAGATAATCCCTGATGAGACTTTAAAAGAATATTCAAATATATGTTTAACCGTATCTGAGTTTTTAAACAAAATTTGTAATTTAATGATTAATAAAAGTAAAGTTCATTATGAAGATAAAATTCTAAGGAAGAATGTTAAAGAAATCAGTGATACCCTAAAAGAATACGAAATACGAATCGAAAGGATAAAGGAGAATTTAAAATCAACCTTTTCGCCAACTATACCTCCAACTGATTTCTATACAATCCTTGGATTTTATGAAAAAGCTGAAAATGGAACATGTATAATTAATACACTGGTGAACACATGCAAGGTAAACAAAAAGCATTTTAAAAATATGTCTGAATACTATTTAAAGTTTGATGATCGCTTTGATAAATGGGCAAAAGACAGTATGGCTGATCTTGACACCACTATGACCAATATTCAAACCAATGTGATGCATTTGAGGGATCGAATTAATATCATTAAAAATAATATCGAATTGCTTATCACTATGGGCACCCATGATATATCGCTTTATTATTCATCAGAGCTTATCGTTGATAAAAATCAAACGGATTCAGGTTCAACTTTTTCCCCGATGATAGACGTGATCTCAAACGATCAATCAAAAGGATTCAAAATTTTCAGACCTATGAGTATAAAGGATGCGAATTTCGATAATTTGACCCGACACTATCTTGAAGCCCTTTATCTACTATCTGAAAACGATTTGGAGTTTATTGTAAATGAACTTACAAAGCCGGATAGATTTTTGGCCTTTGCAAAACAATTTCCACAAGGAGAATTGGAGTGCCTCGGAATAGGTAAATTCCTTAATGAATATGAAGGTGAAGAAAAACCCGATACAACGGAGTTTCTTAAAAAAATAAATTGCATTAGATGGGATAAAAATAAGCGATGCCAATTAAAAAAAATATTAAAGCATGATGAGACGGAACCAGGGAATGAGGATTACCAAAGGTGGGTTTCTATTAACTCCATGGTTTCTCTTTTTGAAGCCATGTGTACTCTATTTAAAGACCCAAAACACCATGCCAAAGCCATTGAAAATAAAAAAGACAAAAAAAAATACTTTTTGATGATTGCAGGATTACTTTGTTTCAAAACCGATCGATGTGAAAAAGCTCAAAAATATTTTAGCGAGGCGATTGTTTTAGCTCATAAAGAGAATAAATTCGATTGGGCATTTTCAGTTGCTCAAATCGCCGGTTTATGCGAAAATAGCGCTAACCCTCCGGAAGAAAAAAAAGGCAAACTTTCTAACAAAGATATTCCTTTCCGCACAAAACTGGCATCCTATTTTCTTGACGTTTTCGACCTTCAAAAAGCAATCGATATCACGCGCTCTCCAGATAAATTGAAGACAACCGGCAAAAAAAGCTCTCGGAATAAACCGAAGAGTAAATTTTTTAAGTGCAAAGTTAGTATAAGGACTTTGCTTTTTTCAACAAGCGCCCTGATTCTTTTCTTTTTGATATTCTCGTCGTACTTAATCTATAACAACGGAAGTAAAAATGCTGTCAACGAATTTGTTTCCAGGTTTTACGCTTTCACATGGATTATTACATCAATTGGAGCACCCGTCACCCTTTTTGTGGGAATCCGGAGAACATGGAGAAAAAGAGCCGGTAAATTAGTTCCCCAAATTTTATACCCCAAATACCTGTCGGTAATAACTATTACCGTTATTACGTTTTCATTTAGCGGAAAACTTATCGTATCGCTGGCTTCGCAAATAAATTGGCCTATTATTAGTATTTTCGGGATACTTTGCATCCTTACACCGGTAATTTACTTAGGGTTTAAATGGAATAAAATTATCGATGAACGGATTGAGAGATTTAAACGCATCGTTAATTTTTTATCCCTTATGTTTCTTGAAGCCTGCACCCTTAGCTCTATTTGTATGCTTATATACGGGCCTACATTCGAAAACAAAAACCCCCAATATATAATCGATCTTTATCAAAGTAAGTGGCTTTACTTCTCTCCGATTTTTATACTTTTAGCCTCATTGGTAGCTGTTTTGTTTGGCGTCGTATTCAAGGAGATGCTGGGACCTACCGGACCGGAAAGCGATTAGAAAGGTGAACACTTTAAATATTCATCAACTTTTATCCTGTGAACCAAATGTCTACCTGGATATTTTAAGAAAAGAAAACAACCCACTGTTTCCCCTGGTATTTGATTTTAAAAATTATGTGGATGGTTACGCTAAAAAAATCGGATACATTTCAAGTACATTACAATCGCAGGGTGATTCATCCAATCCCAGTCGCTTCGAGAGCAAGTTGAAGGATTTTAACCGGCCCTTAATAGTTGTCAAAAGTATAAATGAGGTGGATGGCTACCTGGATGAAGTATTTATGAATGCCGGGAAAATCGAGGAGGACTTATCCCTTCTAAAGCATATCATGAGCCTGGTTATAAAATACATAATCAACCAGGAAGAGTATTTAAAAAAATATAACGAGGAAAACAGCTTCAGGGAGCATATCGGCGTGTGGATTGGATTTATTAATGAAGAGGCTTCCGTTCTCTTCTGTTACCTGGTAAAAGAAACATTCGAATTTATGGATGCGCCGGAAAAACAAGCGATTGCCCAATTGAATCGATATGTTTTACCCTTTCTAAAAGAAAAGCTGCCCGATGATTTAGAAACGATGATGAAACAAACCGTATCCGTCATCGAGTCTTCAACTACAACCTTCGAATTGTTCCATGACCTGATCCGTTTGCTAAAACGAATTACCGGTATCCGGTGTATCCAATTGCTGTCTGTCGAGCCGGGTACAAAAGAAATCGAAGTTAAATTGTACGCTTATGTCGATCATCTCCCCATGTATGATGTTGCGCATGCGGGCGGCGTCATTGCGGAAGCGGTTGAAAAGAAAAAGGCAATTCGCGTGAATTCGGTATATGAGTACCCGGGGTATGATATTTTCGACGCCGCAGTCAAATCGGAATTGGCGGCACCGGTATGGATAGGCAGAGAGATTTACGGGGTTCTAAACTTCGAAGATGATCACATAAATAGGTTCAGCAGGGAATTTGTCGATGCGATACAGCGAATTTGCGAATGCATTTCTAAAAAACTTGACTCTTTCCCGGACAAGTATTCACTTAAAAAGGAGAGAGTTACCTGACTTTGGCCTTACCATGATTACCGGCAATCAGGATAATCAACCGCTTTTTTTATATAATTCTTCCAGCCGATTAAAAATTTTCTCTGCCGAATCATCTTCTACAACTAAATGATATCCTGCCGGACCTGGGTTTTGGGCAAAAAATGGCATGGCTAATCCATGGAATCATATCAGTTGATCAGTCTTATCCGCGTCATCAGCGTTATCAGCGTAATCCGCGGTTCAGACAGTTAAAATTGCAGAGGAAATGAATAATTGTTAATGAAAGATAAGTCCTGCCCACCCATTAATTATTAACACATGAAATCCTGACATTTTTTGGCAGGATTTGAAAAAAATCCGAAATCCGAAATCGCGTTACGTGAAATTCGAAACAAATTCAAAATCCAAATTCTTAAAATTCCAAACTAAAGTAATTCAAAACTCGGGATCTCAAAAAAAAACAGCCTACCGCCAGGGGGAGCCGGTTGTTTCTGTTTTGGTCATTTGAATTTTGGTCATTTGAATTTGTTTGTACACGCGATGTCGTGCTTCATGAGGCGTGCTTCGAATTTATTTTGGTTTATGCTTCATGCTTCTTTTTGGTTCCGGCTCGTCCGGGTTATGTGATCGCTTGAAACACCTTAAGTACAAAATATTGGAGTAACACCAACCGCTCTCACCCCAGCCATTTCTCATCGTCACTGCAGGCAATTCCTTTCTCCCGGCAGTATTCTTCCGCTTCGGCGGTAAATCCACTGCGGGAAAAAATAAAACCTACGGCCCGGTCTATATTCTCACATTTTTTTACCTCTGCAAATTTCCTTTCAAAATCCACCGCCTCTTCTTTTGAAAACTTCCGTGCGTCGCGATTCTTTATTTCTCCGATTATCGAATAATCACTGGGGGCTGCGGCGCGGGCAAATATATCCACATTGAATCTCTTTGCATATTCCGGTGAACTGTCGTACCGCCACACACGGGAATATTCGCAAAATTCGAAATCCCCCGGTAAATACCGGGTAATCGACTTGAACAAATCATTGTTTTTCCGCGCCCGGTATTTTAGTTGATCCAGGATCGAATACTCTATATAATAGCCTTTCTGGTAATTGTACTTACCCAGTAGGCTGTAATACCGCTTTTTCAGCTTTTCAAACTCTACATTGTACTCTTCCCTGATAACCTTCACATCGAATTCACGTATCTCTTCCTCGTATACGCCGCGAAATACTTTGTCGAATATATTATCGCTTACTCCGCGGTAACGAAAGTTTGAAGCCCCCTGACCGATGATATCCGCCATCACCAGGGCTTTGAGCTTTTTTTCCAGTTCCGCATCGGACATGTCCAGGTTTAAATCCCGGAGTAATTCCTCCCGGGTTAATTCCCGGTCTCTATTTTTACAGAGATGCAGTACGATATTTTTGGCATTTCGATCGTTGATTTGAGGAAAAGCACTGGCCACATATTCCATCCAGGTGGATTTGATGGTTCCCCGGTTATCCAGGGTTTCAAATTCCAGGGTGTCCGTGAGTCCCTTAATCGTGGTTAGGTCCTTATGCTTGTAACGGGAACGAATGATGGAGCTGGTATAAAAGGGGCTGCCTTCGGAAATTTGGCTCATCAAGTACGCGGTTTCTTCCGTGACCGGGACTTCAAAGAACCGGGAATAATTATATACCATTTCCACCGCTTCCTCTTCCGGCATATTTTCCAGGTATTCGTACTTGAACCGCGCCGGCAGCATCGAGTTCAATTCATTCATCAACCACCCTACCCAACTGCCGGAAACCAGCAGCGGAGCGATCTTACTTTCGGCTGTACTTAAATAGCCGCCCGCCAGGTCGTTGGCCGGGATTTTCGTGTCTTTATCCCGGTAAATCATGGCATTTAAAAACTGGAACTCATCGATCATTTGAACGATAAATTCTTTCTGCCGGAAGGCTATGGTTTGTGGGGACTCCCGTACAATATTCCACAGGGTATCGATTTTCTCATGAACCACCGCGTGGGCCACATCTTCAATGATACCACAAAGGTAAGCCAGCCCCTCTTGCTTTGCGATTTCAACTGCTTTGCCAAAATCGCTCCTGGTTTCCGGTTTCAAGTATTCGGAGTTCCGGGATTTGAAGGCGATGTACTGGTAAATAAAAGTGAGGAAAAAATCCTGGCAAAAATCCACCACCCACATTTTATTTTCCTTGACTTCATAGTAAAACGGGATCACGCCGTCATTTTTAAAAAAAGTGATATTGAACAACCGTTCCATCAGGGCGGTCTTGCCCATTTTGCGGCGGGCCAGGACAGCGGTACTTTGGGACTTTTCTTGCTTGATATCGTCGATCCACTTAAGAAAATATGTCAGTTCTGCTTTTCTCCCGGTAAATAGTTCCGGTTTGCCGATTCTTTCTTTTAGTGCGTAGTCCATACCTTTTATATATCACAAATATAAGAAAATAGCAAACCTCTTCGGGTACGTTACGGAAGAACCCGGACCTTAAAGCGGCATCGCCCTTCTTGTTTTTCAATTTCCGTGTCGTTTTTTTTGCCATCGATAAATGAGGAAAAGGGGACATGCAAGAAAATTTCCCAGGCTTTATCTAGAATTTCAAGCTCTTTTTCCCTACCCAAAAGGATGCTCCCGGTTCTGGGTAGTTTGGACAATGAGATTTTTTCAGGGGGAAGCGGTATGAAAACCGACGGTTCCGGCGGTTTGCCTCCTGTTTTTAAAATACTGTCGATCTTTTCCACAATCAACGATAGTCCCTCGTCTATTTCATCATCCTTCAAGGTTGAAAGAGGTTTCCCTTCAAAGAGTATAACCTGTATTGGGGCTAACCAGGGAACTGTTTTCCATGCACAAGGCGAAACAATAACCGGAATAACACGAATTCCGCCTTTTTGTAGTTTTTCCAATATACGGGGAACTTCTTCATTTTTAATAAAATTCGATGCCAGGAAATCGGCGCTAATCATCATAATAATGATTTGCGCTTCCTTCAAGGCATTTTCAATCTCTTTATACCAATCATCGCCGGGTTGGATTTTCCCGTCATACCACAAATCGCAATAATCTTTAGACTCGATTACTTTTAAATGTTTAACCAGTCGGTCTTTCCACTGGCTGTCCTGATGGCTGTAACTGATAAACACCTTTTTCATCCGCGTCCTCGCTTTCCATTGCTTGATGGAACACCCTATTATACATTAATCAGTAGGAAAAAGCCATGAGAAAAACATGCCACGGACAGGTAAAATAAAGTCCCCCTTTTCACTCTTGAATTTTGATTGTATCTCTCAGAGAAAGGGTATAACTCTGGCAAAGTGGTTTAAACTTCCGGTAACTTTCTAGAGCTTTTTCGATCAGGGGCGTTAATAGTGGCCACTCCATGTGAACCTCTCTATCTCTTCAAGCAGGTCTTCAACCAACACAATAAACTCCTTTCTTTTCGATCCGTTCTTTGAATTTCGTGGTGAGGGAGGAGATTAATAGCAAATCCACTTTCTTACTTAGCCGTTCTTCCAGTTCAAGGTAAAATTTGAAAAAATACTCAGGATTTATATCCACGGCAAAATCAATATCAGACGACTCGACCGCGGAGCCATCCGCATACGATCCGAATAAGATTAATTTTTTGCCATTATATTTCTTTAATATCTGCCTGGCCACTTCGATATCTTTTTGAATATCCATATTTTATTTCTCCTGTTACTATATATAACAAATTGCAGAGTTTGTCAATTCCCTACGTTCACTCAGTGCTATAGGCGCATCCCAATGGAGTTAGCCCTCATTAAAGGGCCAGTAATTAGTAGGGGCGACCCCCTATGGTCGCCCGATCAGGGGGAAAAGGCCGGGACAGATGAAGGGAAAAGGGGACATGCAAGAAAATCCTTGCGATTTCATTGCAACCGCATAAGCCACTCTTTAAAAACCGGGTTCGAGATGGTGTAGCCGTCGATTTGTTTTTGAAGCAAGTCCTTTTTCAGCAGGGAATTTATCGTCACGGTTAAGGTGGAGGATGTGGGCAATTGACGTCGAGTGCGGGAGCCTGCCGAGAAGATTTTTTCATCGGCTTCCATGGATGCGATTGCTTTTAATATTTTGCGTTGATTTTGATTCAATTGGTCGAACATATTCTGAAAAATAATGGATTGTCCGGCAATAATACGATTCATCCAGGCTTCGGCAAAATCCGGTTGGCCGGCGTCAAAACCTTCCATCACTAATTCCCAAACTACGGAGGCAAAATATTGGGTAAAATGAGGGTGGCCGCCGGATTTATCGATGATGGAAGCGATGACGCCGGTGGGAATATTCACCCCGGTTTTTGCACATTTTTCTTTTATAAATATCTCCCAGTCCTGGCGGCTGATTTCTTTGATGGACATCTTAAAACCGAACTCATAAAAGGGTGAATTGGAATTGGAAAATATAGTTTCCATTAAAGATTGTTTGCTGCCCAGGAATATATAGGAGATATTTTGGTGAGTTTGAAAAGAAGCTCGCATCCAGTTCACCAGGAACGGGTTAATGCGTACAACTTCCTGGAATTCGTCAAAGGCAATGCAAACATGTTTTTTTTGTTCGGCAGCAATTTTTTCAGGGATGCCCAGGATATTTTCAATATCGATTTTATCCGTTTTCACCTGTGGTTCAAATGCAATCGAAGGGTTACCCGCTGCATCGAAAGATATCTGCGGCGTAATATGTTTAAAAAACCCCGACAATTTTTTCCCGATGTTTTTAATTCCTGCTTTCCAATCGAATAAATTCCTGAAAACCACCTGTGAGTATTTCTCTGCAAATGCCCCCAGGGATTCCACATTGTAGAGATCGAGGTAGACGGTTTTAATTCCCGGTAATTCTTCGAATGCTTTTAACAGCAGAGATGTTTTGCCGAACCGCCGCGGCGAATAAATCCAAAAAGAATAATTATTGATGATGGCTTTTTTGATCTCATTAAGCTCAACCTGGCGATTACAAAAGTCTTCACCTTTTACCAATTGCCCGAAACGGAAAGGATTCTTTTTCATGTCCATGGTTTACACCTCCGTGGAATTATCAACACGTAATTTTACGTGTCGTAATTTTACGTGTTGGATTATGATAACATACTTTTTAAACCAAATCAATCGATCAGCCGATTTTTTTCTCCCTCACAGTAGGCAAGCGGCAAGCTTACCCAAAAGTCCCTTTGCTCTCCTTTGATTTTTTCACAAAAGTGGGAAAAAGTCCTTGCACTTTTTCCCTTTTTTTGCTATTATTCCCCCATGAAACGAAACGTGACGCCGCGACTGCTGAAATGGAAAAACAATAAAAACCGGCATCCGCTTATTATTAAAGGCGCCAGGCAAGTGGGTAAAACGTATACCCTTAAAGAATTCGGCAAAAAATACTTCCCCCAGTGCCATTACATTAATTTCGAAGAAAACGAAAGGTTGGGAAAAATATTCAACGATGACCTGGATCCCCACCGGGTCCTAAAAGAACTTAGCTTCCATCTTAACGCCCCGATAAATCCCAGCGACGATTTACTCATTTTCGATGAAATTCAACACTGCCCACGGGCGTTAACCGCTTTAAAATATTTCGCTGAAAACATTCCGGGAAACTGAATTCGATGCACATCAATCGTTTGTGGCGCAATGTCCCGGCGCAATTGGGAAAAGAATTGGACGGCTCTGCTTCTAAATTCAAATTCAAAGACGTCATCCCGGGTATAAAAGGCTACGCACGCCTGGAAGGAATTATCGATTGGCTTCAAACTGCCGGGCTTATTATAAAAACCTTCATTATCGGGAAACCGCAGCTTCCTTTTGCCGCCTTTAAAGATGAAACCTTTTTTAAACTCTATTTTTTCGATATCGGCATCCTGGGTGCAATCGGTAAACTCTCCCCCAAGACCATTCTCGATTACGATTACGGGACCTACAAAGGATACTTTGCTGAAAATTTTGCGGCCCAGGAATTCACTGCGGCGGGAGAAGACGAACTTTATTCATGGAAAGAGGTAACGTCGGAGGTGGAATTTCTCAGGGAAACAGGGGAAGGAATTATCCCAATTGAAATAAAATCCGGTTGGGTGACGCAGGCCAAGAGTATCAAAGTATTCGCGGAAAAATATAGCCCGGCTTACAGGGTGATAATGAGCGCCGGGGAAATGGCCGTCGATCCGGTGCGCAAAATTCATCGTTATCCCCTTTACCTGGCGTCCCAATTTCCGATCCCGGATTAAATAGGCTGGGGGGGAATCTTTCTGAGTGTCCCTTTTCCACCTTATGGAATTCAAAAGTCTTAGGAAATCATCCATTTCCAGTAAGGGATGATTGAAATGTGATAACCGGTGTCGATTATTTCGTCTTCGGTATCGGCTGTGATGATTGTTCCCTTTTTCAGTCCCAGTTCTTTTAAAGCGCTTTTTAAGCCCCGGAGTTCTCTTTCGCTGTTGTCGCGGTTGAGTTGGTGAGTGACCTGGATGGCTTCGGCGGCTTTTTCTGCTTCGGTGATTATAAAATCGCACTCGAAGTTTTGCGCATCTTTGAAAATGATCATATCCAGGTAATCGTTCAGGAGGTCTTTCTTACGTTGATGGGACGGTTCCATGGTTACCCGTGGAAAGCCGCCATAGGTAAGGAATTCGGCCGCATAATTGATCAACTGGAATCTTTCCTGGGAGTATTCGATATTATCGATGATGGGGAAGTTTTTGAAGTTCAGAAATTCGCTGAAATTTAAAGGAAAAAATTTAATGGTGAGAGACCTACCCCGCAGTTCGGTAGCGATTTCTTTGCTAAGCAGGCGGGCGGAGGAACCGGTGAGCACAATGTGGTATTTTTTTTGTTCGTACAGTCGTTTGATAAAAAGATGCCAGTTCTCAATATCCTGGATTTCATCGAAGAAGAGGTATATTTTTTTATTGGTGTTGCCGGGATAGAGCTCATAATACGCCCCGCTGCGCTTGCCATTCAAGGATTATTTTTTTAATTTCGTTTTTCATCGGTTTATATATTATACCATAAACTGGGGTTTATTGCATAGTATACTATACCGGGAAATCGATTTATTGGTATAGTATACTATGAAACCCTGGGCTAAGATGAAGCGAAACGCCAGGCAAAAAACGGATATAGCGCTTAGATAAATTGACCCGCTTTTACTCAGATAAATTGTGGCCGCCCGATCAGGGGGAAAAGGGGCCATGCAAGAAAATTTTCCTCCGTGGAATTATCAACACGTAATTTTACGTGTCGTAATTTTACGTGTTGAATTATGATGACATACTTTTTAAACCAAATCAATCGATCGGACGGAAGAACCCGGACCTTAAAGCGGCATCGCCCTTTTCCCCGCCAATACGCCCGCAACCTCAAATTGAACTTCATACTTTGGATGAACTGTATGATAAATCACATAAGCAGAAACTTTGCCTGACCATTTCCGATTATTAATGGTTAATTGATAATGAAAGAAGGGGAATGCCGGAGGAGGGAGTCGAACCCTCACGAGGAGTGAACCTCGTCGGATTTTGAGTCCGGTGCGTCTGCCAGTTCCGCCACTCCGGCATTCATTGGAAACAACATTATAATAGGAGTCAATCGTTTTGTCAAGGAATTTTAAAGATATTTGACCACATCGATCACTTCAGGCGGATTGGGCTGCTGCCAGAAATACCGCGGGATTAACTTTAAACCTGCCGCCCCCTCCTGCCTGGTCTGATACTTTCCCCACATCACCAGGAAACAGGCCCGACCCTGGGATGGTTTATTCAAAATGAAAAAGCCGTCTTTGGCTTCTACCCGGTCAAAAGCCCCTATCACAGACTCCTGCAGACAATCCAACTCCAATAAAATCGAATACTTGATCCCGGCGTTAATCAATTCCTGTTTCCAGATATCGCCGGCCGTAATCATATTCCCTTCCCGGAAATAAGCAATGGCGCTTTTCCCCGGCGGTAGTTTCGGTTTCTCACCAGGTGTGGGGATTATATCCCGCGGCGTCTCGGGGGGAGTTTCCGATGGCGTCTCAGAGGGCGTCCCGGATGGCGATGGCGATGGCGTCCCGGATGCTTCGCCGGCCGGTTCCCCTGTTTTTTGATCTTCGACTTTCTCCACTACGGGTTTCCGTTCATCGATGGTAATGATATCGCGACCGGCGGGGCCGGTATCGGGGACAGACTTCATTTTATCGATCGGATTCTCATTTAACATGAGGAGCAGTATTAATAAAATAATTCCACCCAGGATCAGGATAAAAATAACCAGGATCCAGGTAGCTGTTTTTATTTTTTTGGTTTTGGCCTCGTTGAAAATTTCCTCCTCCGTCGGGGCGAGAGAAGAAGAGTCGAACATAAAAGATCCCGGCGCCCCCGGCGACTGTTTGGGGATACTTTTTACCGGTTCGATTTCTTCAGGTCCCGGCTCTTGCTCTCCTGTATGGAAATACTCGAAACCCGCGTCTTCCTCGAATACCGAGGAATCGGCCAATTCAAACTCTTTTTTTATCAACAGTTCAGACATTAAAAAGAAATAGATGATTTTCAGCAGCGATTCGCGGTGTCCGCCGGAATACCTGGATAGTACGGCCTCCAATTTATCTTTCCCGGAGAAACTGTTCAACAATGTTATTTGTTTTTCAGAGAGTCGATACTTGTTTATTTTTTCTTCATCCGGGTTTTTGATTAATTCTACCTGGAGGGAACCGATTTCTTTCCAGATATCGCCGATATCCATTTCATCCAGGATAAAGTCGACGATAAAATTGGTAATGCTGAGATCAAGGCTCAATAGCCGTTCGGGAGGGGCGTCTTTTACAAACTGAAACCCTCCGGTTTTCCATTTAAGGATGCTGAAGATAATTCGTTTTAATTGGATTTTGGAAGAATCGATCAATTCTTCCAGGGTAATGAGGCCTTTTTCCACCAGTAATTTGCCGATGGATTCGGAAACATGGGCCTCGCGTTTGACTTTAAGAAGGATATTGGGGTCCACCAGGTCCCGGTCGCCCAGGATATTTTCCAGTTTGTCTTCATCGGAATTGGAAATAGCCCAGATCAGTTTGCCGCGATTGAAGTACAACACCTTGAGGACTTCTTCGTTTTTGACGTAAAGGATGCCCGTGAGGGTTTGCTCGAAAACGGCCAGCAGCAGCTTCATAACAGGCGTGTCTTTCAGGGTACCTTTCTCACTTATCATTTATCGTATTCCATTCATGGATCATTTGAAGTCTCTATTTTTATCCATAACCTAAAAAATGTCAAGTGTTTTTGCGTTTTTCGCGTGTTTAGCGGGCCTTGTTTTGTTTTGAATTTTGCTAATTTGAATTTTATTTCTTTAATAGGGCGCCCCGGTCACTTTGCTGCGGGCTTTCGAATTTCGTGTTTCATGAGGCGTGCTAAGGCATTTATTCGGTATAAACTCCCATTTTGCGGTATTTTTCATATCTTTTTTTAAGCAAGGTTTCCAGGGGCAAGTCCAGCAGTTCAGCGAGGGCGGAAAGTACGGTTTCTTTTATTCTTTTAGCGGTTGTTTCGTGGTCTTCATGGGCCCCGCCGCCCGGCTCATCGATAATACCGTCGATAATCCTGAAATCATAAAGACTTTGCGCGGTCAATTTTAAAGCTTCCGCGGCTTCGTCGGCCCTTCCGGCGTCTCTCCAGAGAATCGAGGCGCAACCTTCCGGGGAAATAACCGAATAAATGGTATTGGACAGCATATAAACACGGTCGGCCACTCCCAGTCCCAGTGCGCCGCCCGAACCGCCTTCGCCGGTGACGACGGCGATGGTGGGTGTTTTGAGACCGGCCATTTTATAGAGATTGAAGGCAATGGCCTCTGCCTGGCCCCTTTCCTCGGCGCCGATGCCGGGGTAAGCGCCCGGGGTATCGATCAAATTAAGCACGGGCCGGCCAAAGCGTTCCGCTTCTTCCATTAATCGTAAGGCTTTCCGGTATCCTTCCGGGTGGGCCATGCCGAAATTCCGGCGCACATTTTCTTTCACATCCCGGCCTTTTTGATGACCGATGATGGTGACCGGGATATCATCCAGGAAACCGACGCCCCCGACTATGGCCAGGTCATCGCTGAACCTGCGGTCGCCGTGGAGTTCCAGGAAATCCGTGATCATGTATTTAATATAATCCAATGTGGTAGGCCGTTTCATATGACGGGCCAGCTTGACGATATCGATGGCCCGTGTGGGTTGAGTAATAATCGGTTTATGCATTTTAACTCCTTTTAGCGTCCTTTATAGGGTCTCTGGGAATAAATGTGCAGCAGCGTGCCCAGGACATTTCGCAGTTGTTTTCGCGGGACGATCATGTCCAGCATCCCATGCGTCATGAGAAAATCCGATCGTTGAAACCCCTGGGGCAGGGTTTGGCCGATGGTTTGCTCGATGACCCGCGGTCCGGCAAAACCGATTAAGGCGTCGATTTCGGCGATAATGACATTTCCCAACATGGCGTAAGAAGCGGTTACCCCGCCGGTGGTGGGATCGGCCAGGACGGTAAATAAGGGAAGCCCCCTGTCATTTAACCGCCGAACGGCCGCCGATGTTTTGGCCATTTGCATCAGGGAAAAAATCCCTTCCTGCATCCGCGCGCCCCCGGAAGAAATAATGATAACCGCGGGAAGATTGTTTTCCGCCGCATACTCCAGTTGGCGAGTAATTTTTTCTCCCAACGCGGAACCCATGGAGGCCATGATAAAATTGGGTTCCATTACCCCGATGGTGGTGCGGTGACCTTTGATTTCACAGACGCCGGTAATCACGGCTTCATTGGATTTTGTTTCCTGCATGGATTTTTCAAGTTTGTCCCGGTATTTGGGGAAATCCAGCACATCGACGCTTTTGATATCTTTGTCCAGGGGGTCGAAGGTTCGTTTATCGCAGACCATTTTGAGCCGGGTAGGGGCGTCGAGCCTCATGTGATAACCGCATTTTGAACAAACATAATGGGCGTTCTTCAAAAAGGCGATGAAATGGCTGGTGTTACAGCGGCTGCATATTGGAAATAATCGTGACATAGTGTTTCCCTCCTTAGCTCATATATTTACTTATAAAATCAGTGGTATATTGACCGCTGAGAAATTCTTTGTGTTTCATGACTTCTTTATGGAAAGGGATGGTGGTTTTAATCCCCTCGATGTAAAATTCATCCAGGCCCCGTTTCATGCGATCGATGGCTTCCTTGCGGTTGGTTCCCCAGGCGATCAGTTTTGCCACCATGGAGTCGTAATAAGGGGGAATCGTATACCCTGAGTAGACCCCGGAATCGATACGAATTCCCGGGCCGCCGGGCACCCGCAGTTGGGTAATTTTACCCGGGTTGGGGTGAAAATCTTTTTCCGGGTTTTCCGCGTTGATCCGGCATTCGAGTGCATGGCCCCTTTGTTCGATATGTTTCTGTTTGAGATCCAGTTCTTCACCGTTGGCGATGCGTATCTGGTATTTAATCAGGTCGATGCCGGTGATCATTTCGGAAACCGGGTGTTCCACCTGGATGCGGGTATTCATTTCCATGAAAAAGAATTGTTTGGTATCGACGTCATAAAGAAATTCAACGGTGCCGGCGGAATCGTATTCCACGGATTGGGCGGCTTTCACGGCGATTTCACCCAGTTTTTTCCGGGTATCTTTATCGATGGAGGGGGAGGGGGCTTCTTCCACCAGTTTCTGGTGTCTTCGCTGGATGGAACAGTCCCTCTCGAAAAGGTGGACGACGTTGCCGTGTTTGTCTCCCAGGATTTGCACTTCGATATGTTTGGGGCTGCCGATATATTTTTCAATATATACCCGCGAATCGCCAAAGGCCTGTTGGGCCTCGGTGGCGGCGTAATTGAAAGCCCTTTCCAGTTCTTTTTTTTCATCGACGATGCGCATGCCTTTTCCGCCGCCGCCGGCGGAGGCTTTGATGATAATGGGGAACCCGGTTTTTTCTACTATTTCGCAGGCGATATTAAAGGAATCCACGATGCCGTCGGACCCGGGGATCACGGGGACGCCGGAATTTCTCATTAGTTCCTTGGCCATGGCTTTGTCGCCCATGCGTCGGATGGCGTTGCTTTTGGGGCCGATGAATTGAATTTTCATTGCCCGGCAGGCGTCTGAGAAATGGGGGTTTTCGGCTAAAAAGCCGTAACCCGGATGGATGGCGTCTGCTTTTGAAGACAGCGCGGCAGAGAGGATATTCTGGTAAAAGAGGTAGCTTTCCGCGGCGGGCGCGGGGCCGATGCATATGGCTTGATCGGCCAGTTTTACGGCCAGGGATTCTTTATCCGCTTTGGAATACACCACGGCGGTTTTTATTCCCAGTTCTTTGGCCGCCCTGATGATGCGTACGGCGATTTCACCCCTGTTGGCGATAAGTATTTTGGATATCATGGGACCTAACCATTCTTTTGAATTTTGAAGAGCACCTGGTCGAATTCCACCAGTTCGGCGTTGTTGACGCAAATTTCCTTGACCACGCCGCTTACGTCCGATTGAATTTCGTTCATGCTTTTCATGGCTTCGACAATGCACAGGACATCGCCGGTTTTGACCTGGTCGCCCACTTCGACAAACGGGGCGGCGTCCGGGGCCGACGCCCGGTAGAATGTACCTACCAGGGGGGCGGTGACGGCATAGTAATTGTCGGCCGGACTTTCTGGTTTTGAAGTCGTTTCCGGCTCTTTTTCTTCAGTCCTGGGGGCGGCGGTTTGGGTTCCTGTTGGCGGGGGCTCTTTTGCAGGCATACCGGTATTCACGAAAACGGGTTCCCCGGCTCTTTTAATTGCTATCTCTGTTTTCCCGTCTTTGAAAGACAGTTCCGATACATCGTGTTCCTGCATCAGTTGAAAAACTCTTTTAAGATCGAAATCTTTAAATATCACAAGTCACCTCCAATGGGACGTGTCCTCTTTCTATTAGCGACGGCGTTATGTTGCAATTGTTTTTCGGGCACGGGCATTATCTTATAGGAAATGGATAAAAAAAGCAATAGTGAGAAATATTTTTAAAAGACGGCAATTTTGACCACGAGTTTCTTGACCGGTTCCGGGTCTTTTATAGCGATTCCCGGCATATGGGCATCCTGGGGCATCATGACGACGAAGGTCCCGGGCAGCGCAGTATAGAAAGCGCCTTCTCCTTCAAGAAACCATAGATCTTTGTCATCATCATACTTGCCTGGCCGTAGACGGTCGATGTTTGCATAGCCGATCCGCTCCACTCCCTCAAGTACGCAGTGTATATCGATGTACTTGCGATGCGCCTCCCAAAATCCTTGCTCCATGGGTTTGGTGAAAAACTCTTGAACCGTGGCATATATATCCGCGCCGGCGATTTCAAATTTGCCGGGGGGCAGAGAGGCGATATGGGTTTCTTGAAGATACCGGAAGGCTTTTTCCAACCGGTTGCTCAAAGGGAAATAAAGCGCAACATTACTCAATTGATCGATAATCATGGCAACGATGAGCCGGGTTCCCTTACAAAAACCTCTTTCCCTGAAAAGGCAATGGCCAGCTTTTTGATATTTTTAATTCCTCTTTCCACCAGTTCGGTTTCATATTTCTTTTCTTCGATCTGTTTTAAAGCGGATTTGATAGCCGATTCAACGGTTTCGTTTTTCCTGGTTTTTTTAAATTCGATGATATAACCGATCCTGGTGGGATCATGCGGAATGACCATGATGTCATATCTCCCGTAACCCGATTCCCGGTTCGATTTTATATCATGGGTATTGGTAATCCACGTAAACATCCCGGCGACTAATGCATGATAT
>Ga0315278_10001324_pt1 | contig 21601 bp, 17 predicted proteins | sample YL17G06_0_MG_FD_203880 | JGI IMG/M metagenome (GOLD analysis project Ga0315278, IMG submission 203880) | Sediment microbial communities from Yellowstone Lake, YNP, Wyoming, USA - YL17G06_0 | ecosystem: Environmental > Aquatic > Freshwater > Lake > Sediment | place: USA: Wyoming | collected... | reverse complement strand
TCAAAGAAATTCAACATAGGAGTCAATATCGAAAAAATGTGTAACCTAATGACATTCAGAACCAAAAAAAAGAACCCGCAAAATTTAGCGTGTAGCCTTAACTTAGTGACATTCGGGACAGGCAGGAAGCGTCCTTGTCGGACCCAGCCGCATATATCGTTAGCAGGAGTTCTGCGTCATCGATCAGTTTGTATTCCGGGCTATGTCCGCTTAGTTCCCGGCTGCGCTGTAAAATGATCGGGACTCCTTCGCCGCGTTTGTCCATCATGTATGTACGATGGCTCAATGATAAGTTATCCCGCACAGGGACCGGGCAGCGCGCCAGGAGGCTGGTTATGGTTTCGTTTCGCGCGGATTGCCGATAAGGCAGACTATCTACTGTCATTGTATTTGGAATAGTACCCGGGGAATAAAGTTCCAGCCGGTCGTCGAACATTCTTAACCTGATCTTCGAGCCATAGATGGAATAATCGCGATGGGCCGCGGCGTTTACCAATGCCTCGAAAACAGCGATCATGTCGTACTGTGGAATATCCATCCTTCCTTGTGTTTTACGTGCGCCAATACGCATATTCTTGCGAACGAATGTACATGCCGCTATAACCTGGGTATCCAACGGTCCCGCCAGGTCGTCGGCGTCGAGCTGGTAGTTGAAATTATTATCTGTACGGATTTCGACGCCCCGATAGGCAACCGCCTGGATATATGCATTCGGAAGCCAGCGCCGCGGGTCTTCCGTCCCCACCAGGATACCGGATACCGTCGGCCGGATGACGCCGTCCTCGTCTTGACGCGCCATACCGAGTTTAATCAGCGCGTCTTCATTAGAGTCCAGTGTACGCTGGGTGGAAAATCGTTGCCAGAGGCTTTCTTTCAGATCATCAAGATTCGCTTGCGGTACAACCTGCTCATCGAAGCGGATAAGTCGCGCCTGGCTGCGCTGTTGAAAAAGCCGGGCCAGGTAATCGGGAGGCATTTGCCGCTTTGAGCTTCCCACACGATGGAAGTATCCCCCGGGACTTTGATGGACAATTTTATCGAGCAACTCAGAAATACTGTTAAACATAGCTAAAGTATACTTAACTTGATCATTCATGTCAAGTTTCATCTTTCTTAAGAAATCTTTTATGGTACAATCCATATGTCTAATGGTACTGCCTCTGCCGCTGATAACTTTTTTTCGTCTGGCCCTTTTTTTCTTGCAATTAACAAAAGAAGATCTGGACAGATCAGCCGGAAATGAATAAACAATAGATTTAATTGTTCAGTCCACGTATGGGCGATTACACGGATTTGCACAGATTTTATTTTTATAAATTATCAGTGTAATCAGTGCAATCAGTGGACAAGGTTTCTTTTTGAAAAGCACTCTTCCACGATTAAAATATGGATTTCCGCCGCGAGAAATCGGTGTTGAATTTTCCTATTATATATGGTACTATTAAAAATCGATTCCAACTCTTGAGTCTAATGAAGAAAATCCCAAATTCACTCGTAAGCCAATGGGAAAAAGGAACATTTTTCTCAACTGCCCTAAATGAAGGGCGGAAGCTCATCATGAATTCAATGATGAGTAATGAATTATGAATGATAAACGATGGAGGTGAAGCCATGAATCCTATGAAACCTAAATTCCTTGCAACCGGCATCGGCAGTATGCCGTTTGAAGATGCCGGCCATGCGGTGGATGTTTCAATGTCCAGGTTAGTAGAAGCGCCTTTCTGGCCCCAATTGCCGAAATTGAGCCTGAATGAACAAATGGAAATTCAATACTCCGAACATATGCCCCGCGTCGTGATCGACCGGGAAAAAGGCCGGATGTATTTCGACACCTCCGGCGATTATTCCGAAGCCTTTGCCGAATTTTATGAATTCTATATGGAAGCCATGGAACCGGCCGAAGGCGACGGTGATTTCTCCCCGGCAACCATCAGCCCGGAATTCGCCAGGGGTCTTTACGTCATGGAAAAACGGCTGCAATCCCTGGGACGTAAATTGCCTTTTGTAAAAGTTCAAACCACCGGGCCTTGCAGTTTCGCCCTGACTATCGTGGATGAAAACAAACGCGCCATTTACTATAATGAGGAGTTCCGCGATGTGGTGATCAAAGCCCTGGCCATGAAATGCCGCTGGCAAATACGGAAATTCCAACCTTTCGCCGAAAAGGTAATCTGTTTCATCGATGAACCGATTCTTTCAGGGTTTGGGAGTTCCACTTATATTTCGGTGGACCGCGAGGCCGTGGTGGCGCACCTGGAGGAAATGATTGCCGCCGTGCATGCGGACAACGGGATTGCCGGTATTCACTGCTGCGGCAATACGGAATGGAGTATCCTGATGGATGCGGGCGTGGATATTGTGAATTTCGACGCCTTCGGTTATGGAGAGACGATTGCCATGTACCCGGAGGCGGTGAAAGCCCACCTGGAGCGCGGCGGAATGCTGGCCTGGGGTGTGGTCCCTACTTCGACGGCCATCCGCGAACAAACTGTTGATTCGCTGGTAACTCATTTTGAAAAGATGATGGATAACCTGGCGTCTAAAGGTATCGATAAACGGTTGATCGCTGAACAGGCAATCGTGACTCCTTCCTGCGGAACGGGTTCCATGGACCTGGCGGATGCGGAAAGAGTGTTTGAAATGGTATCTCTCCTATCAAAAACCATGCGGGAAAAGTACGGGTGGTCGGCGACCACGTGACCCGTCCTAAGAAGACTTTCCTGGTTCTACAATGACGGACGATCGAAAGACGGGTGACATAGGATTTGTTTTACCTTCAAAAATCTATTATAATATAGATCGGTTCGTTTTTTTTTAACCAGGAGGATTTATGGCAGAAAAATTAAAAACAAAAAAAGAAATGCACGTAGATGAATATATTCGTGAAATTCTCAGATCGGTGTATGCCAGGGAGGGTTTTATTGCCCCCCTTGGAACGATTCCCCAGGTTATTTTCACCGAGGTGGAACAGCATTTTTCCTCTATAGTCATTTCCCGGTTCCGTGGATTGGAAAATTTAACCCTGAAAAAACTGAATCGTATCAATATTCTTGCCGGGCTAAATAATTCCGGTAAGACCTCTGTCCTAGAAGCCATCTACCTCCTGGCGAACCTTAATGATATCGATGCTTTTCTTAAAATAGAAACGCAAAGGGCAAAATTACCTGAGAGGCTTTATGTCAAATGGCTTGAAGATAATTTCCGCTTCAACATCGAACTAACGGGCGTATTTAACGGGGAACAGGTAAACGTATCGATCAAATCCGGCCAAACCACCGATCCTCCTAATGAAAACGGGTATCTGGCTACCCTTGAATTGCATTCAGTAGTTGCTAAAGAAGAAAGAGATTGCCGGGTCCATCTATACCGTGGTAAGGAAAGTCAATTCTATTATAAGAAAATTGTGGTTCTCTGTAATTCGATTATGACCAATCCTTATAGTTTGAATGAAAATGATCTGCAAAAAGCCCACGCCAAAGCGTTTAATGAAAAAAAAATAGATGTTGTCATCGATTTCATTAGAAACAGAGTGGACCCCGGTATACAAAAAATTGAATTAATCAATATGTCGGATATGAATCGTTTTTCTGTGACTTCCGATCGGTTCGATAGAAGTGTCGATTTAACCAGTTATGGTGAAGGGGTGCAGCGCATTTTCCAAATCGGTCTTTCTATGGCCTATGCTTCCAATGGTGTGCTGCTGATTGATGAATTTGAAACTGCGATCCATAAAAGCCTGCTTGTCGATTTTTCCCGATTTGTCCATCAACTGGCCGAAAAATTCAATGTCCAGGTTTTTCTGACATCTCACAGCAAGGAATGCATTGATTCATTTATTACCAACGATTATATGATAGAAGATATCACGGCATATGTATTAAAGGAGGAAGAAGGAAAAATTGCATGTAAATACGTCGAAGGAAAAAGACTGCAAACTCTTCTTGAAGCGTTCGACGTGGATATCAGGGAGGGCTAGAATGGAAAAAGTAGTATTTTTCATTTGTGAAGGCGCCCACGATGTCGCGTTTCTCTACCGTTTATTCCGGGCGGAAGGATTTGAAACGTATAAAGAAATTATCGGGAAATTCCCACAGCCTCTAAATTTATTTATATTGGAAGCGCTCAGGAAAAGCAATTATGAAAATATGAATTTAATGGAAACCAGGCAAAAAACTATCCCGGCTGAAATTCTATTAAAAAATCAAACACTGGTCATGCTTTACGATATAGGCGGTGATAGTAATAAGAATAAGCGGAAAGATTTGATTGAAAAATTTCTTGCCCTTAAACCCTCTGCTGAATCAGGGGGAGATGAATGGGTTGTTAAAATAGACCAGGAATATTCTTTTATATATTTTTTTGACGCAGATAATAAAGGAATAGGGCAAAGGGTGAAAGAGATTGAACTAGAGATAAAAGAAATTTTTAAGGTAGATTCCCTAAATATATCACACGCCGGCAAAACACAAGTATTAACAGGATATGAAGTCGGCTGTTATATTTTCGCAAAAGAAGACGGCCTTGGCAAACTCGAGGATATCATGATTCCCCTGATGCAAGAGGGCAATGAAGAGATTTTTCAAAAAGCGGCGGATTTTTTGAAGTTAAAAGAGGAAGGCCGCTTGACCAAACTTGAGATGAAAAGAACGGATGGGGAACTTGAGGAAAAGCGTTCAACCAAAAAACTTGATTTTGACGAAAAGAAATCACAAATTGGGATTGCCGGGCAGTTACAGGTATCTGGGAAATCCAATGCGGTCATCATCAAAGATACCGATTATATTAAACTCCAAAAAATCAGGGACAATCATTTATGCAGAAACATCTTAAACTTTATCCACTCTCTCTAACCAAAAGTTTTTGGAGGTGTCGGAACCTTTTTTCAAAAAGGTTCTGACCCGCCGGAGGCAGTATTTTAAAATGAAAATCGCAATATCAGGTAAAGGCGGCGTCGGGAAATCTACCCTGGCAGCCGCTATCGCACTGCTCATGGCGCGCCAAGGCCAAAAGGTCCTGGCCCTGGATGCCGACCCGGATGCGAACCTGGCCGCGGCCCTGGGCATCCCCGAAGATAAACAGGCTGAAATTATCCCTATTTCCAGACAGGTGGCCTTGATCGAAGAACGAACCGGCGCGAAAGTGAAACAATACGGCCAGGTTTTTAAACTCAACCCGGAAGTGTCAGACATTGCCGATACGTATGCCTTTGTTCACCAGGGCGTTGCTTTACTGGTGCTGGGCGCGGTGGGACAGGGCGGCAGCGGCTGCGCTTGCCCGGAAAATGTCCTGATCCGCGCCCTGGTCATGGACCTGGTCTTAAACAAAAATGAATCGTTAATAATGGATATGGAAGCCGGGGTAGAACACCTGGGCCGCGCTACTTCCCGGGGCGTTGATTGTATGATCGTGGTCATCGAACCGGGCCAACGTTCCATCGATTCCGCCCATAAAATTATCCGCATGGCCCATGAAATCGGCTTGAAAAATATCCGCTTCGTGGCTAATAAAGTAAACGGAACCAACGATGAGGAGTTTATTCGCCAGGCGTTTCCCGGTCACGATCTACTGGGGTTTATTCCTTATTCGGAAGAAATCCGCCGCAACGATAGGAACGGTTTGTCTGTCTTAGATGGTCTGAGTGATGAAATGATGAACCGATTTATGGAAATTTTGGAGAAGCTGAAATAAGGGGGGCTTTTTTCGAGAAAATCGCCCCCCTTAACCCCCTAAAAAAGCTTTTATTATGAGTTACTTAATCGCTGTTACCGGTAAAGGCGGCGTCGGCAAAACGACGATCGCCGCTCTTTTAATCAGTCGATTGATCGATCAAGACCGTAAACCCGTCCTGGCCGTGGATGCCGATCCCAATACTTGCCTGGACGCCGCCCTGGGAGTTGCGGTACAAAAAACAGTGGGCGGCGTACGCGAAGAAGCACGGGAAATTGCTTCCAAAGGCATGTCCATTGGCATTTCAAAACAAGAACTCCTGGAAATGAAAATTGCCGAGTGTCTCGTGGAAGCAAAGGATTTCGATCTGATCGCCATGGGCCGCCCCGAAGGCCCTGGCTGTTATTGTTACGCCAATAATGTTTTAAAGTCCGTACTGGCGGAAATTTCCTCCAGCTATCCCTATGTCGTACTGGATAACGAAGCCGGTTTAGAGAACCTGTCGCGACGCATTGTGCAAGAAGTGGACCTATTGATCATGGTGGCCGATCCTTCGCAAATGGGCCTGGAAACTGTCAAACGCCTTCATGGTCTAGCGCGTGAGATGGAGATGAAGTACAAGCAGTTGGCGATTATTGTCAACCGAATCCGGGGACTTGAATTACCTAAGTATGTTAATGATATACAGGTTGCCGCCGGGGCTGATTTTGTAGTAGGATTACCGGATGATGTGCAGTTAGCGGAATTAGCGGAGAACTGTCAAAGTATATGGAAACTTCCCCATGACAATACAATAATAAAACAAATAGATGAATTCTTAACAAAAGTTTTTGCGGGGGTCCAGGCCCCGCGGCGCGGGGAGCCTATAAAAGTTTTTCAAAAAAGTCCCCTGACATCGGAGGCAAAATGAAAAAAGTATATTGTAAAATAGAGCAATGTTTAGCCTGCCGGTCGTGTGAGCTGGCGTGTGCGGCGGCGCATTCGGAATCGAAAAATCTTGTCGGCGCTTTGCAGGAGAAAGAAGTACCCAGGTCCCGGATTCGCGTCGAATTTATCGATGAAAAAGGAACTTTACAGCGGGTGCGGGCAGTGGCTATCCAGTGCCGGCATTGTGAAGAACCTTTGTGTGAGCAGGCCTGTATTTCCGGCGGCATCCATAAAGATGAAAAGACCGGTGACATCGTGGTAAGGTTGGATAAATGCGTGGGCTGTTGGTCGTGTATTATGATTTGCCCGGTGGGGGCCATCGTTAAAAATGAGAACATGCACCAGGCCTTAAAATGCGATTTCTGCCCGGACCTGGAAACCCCGGCTTGTATTGTCGCCTGTCCTACCGGGGCGCTGGTCTATTGTGAGCCCGAAGAAATGGCCAAGGAGCAGTTATGAATATTTTAATTATCGGTAACAGCGCCGCGGGTACGGCGGCCATCGAGTCTATTCGGAAACATGACCGGCAGAGTTCCATCATCCAGTTATCGGATGAAGCCCAGCCCCTTTATTCCAGGTGCCTTCTTTCTTATTATTTGGCGGGTTCCATCGATAAAGAAAAACTGTTGTACCGCGAAGAAGGGTTTCATAAAGAGATGGGGGTTGAATTGCATACCGGGCCGTGGTTTCAGGTAGTGGAATTAAACGCGGCCCAGCGCCGGGTGGTCTGTGATAATGGCCGTACGTTTAATTATGACAGGTTATTAATCGCCGCGGGCGCGTCGGCCAAATTGCCGGACGGAATGCCCAACGATAAAGGCATATTCGTACTGCGAAATTTAGCGGATGTGGAAGCCATAAAAGAAAATATCCGGGATGCGGATGCGAAGCGCGCCGTCGTTTTCGGCGGCGGGTTAATCGGCGTCAAGGCCGCTGTGGCGTTGAATATGTGCGGGTTAAGAACCACGATGGTTGTCAGTTCTAAACAGGTATTGTCCCAGGTTCTCGATTATGATGCCGGGCAAATCATCGCCGGTCAGCTCCGGGAAAACAATATCGAGATACTTCAGCCGGCAGGTATTACGGAAATCATAAGCCGGGACAACCGGTTGAAAGGTGTAAAAACAGACCGGGGCCAGTTATTGGATTGCGATCTTTTGATCGTGGCCAAAGGTGTGACGCCCAATATCCACTTGGCGCAAGCCGCCGGGGTCGCCGTGCGCAGGGGAATCGTCACCGATTCGACTATGCAGACGGATCATGAAAATATTTTCGCCGCCGGGGATGTGGCTGAAGCGTTTGATATTGCCATTGAAGATTATACAGTCAATGCGTTGTGGACATGTGCGGTTCAGCAGGGGCGTATTGCGGGACTCAATATGATCGGTAAGAAAACGGATTACAATGGTGCAATCGGTATGAATTCGCTCAATGTTTGCGATGTTTCGATTATCTCTTTCGGGGTTACTTCGCCGAAGGAGGAATCGAAGTATAAAACATTGGTATTGAATCAGCCGGAGCGGAATGTTTATAAAAAGATCGTTATCGACGGTAAGAACCATATTAAAGGTATTATTTTACTGGGGAAGATCGATAATGCCGGTGTGTTGTTATCGTTGATCCAGCGGAAAGCGGATGTGTCGGCGTTTGAGGAAGAGTTATTGAGCGATAGGTTCAATTATGGGACGCTGTTGAAGTACGGTGGTGAAAAAGAATTAGGAAGGTATTATGAATAAAAATGCCTTCGGCGACAAGGGGGCTCTTTTAAAAAACCGCCCCCTTGACCCCCGTAAAACTTTTGATTATTAAAAGTTTTTGGAAGTCCAGAAACCTTTTTTCAAAAAGGTTTCTGGCCGTCGGAGACAATAGAGGAAACCAACATGAAACAAAAAAGTTTAGATGAAGCCGTTAATTATATGCTGGAGAAAGCCGGTCAGGAAGGAATAGAAACCGTCTGGGACCGCTCCGAGCAGCAAGAACCGCGCTGCGGTTTCGGCGAGTTAGGCATTTGCTGCCGCAATTGCTACATGGGACCCTGCCGCATCGATCCCTTTGGCGCCGGACCGCAAAAAGGCGTATGCGGGGCCACAGCGGAAATCATCGTGGCCCGTAATTTCGGACGCATGATCGCCGCCGGCGCCGCCGCCCATTCCGACCACGGCCGCGATGTGGCCAATGCGCTGCTCCTGGCCGCCACCCACCCCGATGCCGGGTATACCATTAAAGATGTCGCCAAACTTCGCAAAGTCGCCCAGATATTAGGAGTATCCGTCGAAGGGAAAACAAAAGAAGACCTCGGCCGCGAAGTCGCGGAAAAAGCATTGGAGAATTTTGGCCGTCAAGAAGGGGAAATCCCATTTATAAGCCTGGCCCCCGAAGCCCGGCAGGCAATCTGGCGCAAACTGGACATCGTGCCCCGCGGCATCGACCGCGAAATCGTTGAAATGATGCACCGCACCACCATGGGCGTTGACCAGGACCACCGCAATATTATCATGCACGGCGCACGAACCGCCCTGGCCGACGGCTGGTGCGGCTCCATGATCGCCACCGAATTACAGGATATCCTCTTCGGTACACCTTCTCCATTAAGGGGACAGGTCAACCTCGGGGTCCTTTCCGAAACCGCCGTCAATATCGTCGTGCACGGCCATGAACCCGTGCTTTCGGAAATGCTGGTACTGGTTTCCAAAGACAAAGAACTCCTGGAACTGGCCAATTCAAAAGGCGCTTCCGGCATCAACCTGGCCGGCATCTGCTGCACCGCCAATGAAATATTGCTTCGCCACGGGTTACCCATCGCCGGGAACATCTTGCAGCAGGAACTGGCGGTGACCACCGGCGCAGTAGAAGCCATGGTGGTGGATGTGCAATGCATCATGCCCTCGCTGCCGGAAATATGCAAATGCCGCCATACCCACCTCATCACGACTTCCCCCAAAGGAAGCATCCCCGGCGCTTTGCATTTTGCTTTTTCAGAAGAAAACGCTTTCCAGGTGGCCAAAGATATCGTTAGAGACGCCATATTGAATTTCCCCAACCGGAAGAGCGTCGATATTCCCAAAGAAAAAATGGACCTGATCGCCGGGTTCAGTCACGAGGCCATTACCTATATGTTGGGCGGACGGTTCCGCGGGTCATACAAACCGCTGAACGATAACATCATCAACGGCCGCATCAAAGGCGTCGCAGGCGTGGTGGGCTGCGGCAACCCGAAAGTACCCCATGACCGCGTTCATGTGGACCTGGTGCAAGAACTGATCGCCAACGATATCCTGGTGGTTCAGACCGGGTGTTCGGCCATTGCCTGCGCCAAAGCCGGGTTTCTCGTACCCGAAGCCGCGGATAAATACGCGGGCAAAGGCCTGGCCGAAGTGTGTCGCACCGTGGGTATTCCCCCGGTGCTGCATTCCGGTTCCTGCGTCGATAACAGCCGGATCCTGATTGCGTTGTCCGAAATGGTGAAAACCGGCGGCCTGGGGAAAGATATTTCCGATCTGCCGGTAGCCGGCGCGGCCCCCGAATGGATGAGTGAAAAAGCCATTGCCATTGGGCATTATTTCGTGGCTTCGGGGGTGTTTACCGTATTTGGGGTCGGGTTGCCGGTTCATGGCAGCAAAGTGTTTGCCGATTATATATTTAAAGAATTAGAGACCGTTTTCGGCGGCATGTGGGCGGTTGAGCCGGACCCCGGCAAGATGGCCGGTTTGATCATCGATCATATAAACAAAAAACGTAAGAAATTGGGTATTGAAAAAGGCAAAGAGCGTGTCTTGTATGATATGGATATGAGACGTGAGTTAGAGGTTTAAAAACGATTCGTCCACAGATTACACAGATTAACACGGATTATAAAATCAAGAAAAAAAATCTGTGAAAATCAGTGTAATCAGTGGACAAATAAATAAAGAGGTAATATTATGTCAAAACTAATTGCAACAAGAGCGATACGCGGCGCGCATAAACTTGTGGCCCGCGCGGAACAAGAACTTTTACAGGCGTTGGCGGAAAAACCGCCCCACACTGCGGTGAAATTTCCCAATACCGCTTATTACCTGCCCATCTCCCACGGGATGCTGGGCATGAAAATCGAAACCCTCGAAGGACTAAAAGAATTATTACAAGAAGCCACAAAACTCCTGCCGCCCATCCCCAGCGATGAACTCTGTCTTCCTTACCTCGGCAACACACTGGACGCAGGAATGGCCGCGCTCTTCGCCGATGAAATCATAGAAGCCATCAAATACACCCAGGACCTACTTCCGTATAGCATCGGGTCCGCCCCCGTCGACGGCTACCCCTGGCTGGGCGCGGCCAACGACGTCATCATGCGCGAAAGGGGCATCGAATTCGTAGACGGCACCGCCCCCGGCTTCGCAGCCTGCGTCGGCTACTGCCCCAGCAACGAAATCGCCGTTAAAATCGCCCGCCAATTACAGGAAAAAAACCTCTACGTATTCCTCGCCGCGGGAACCGACGGCAAATCCATGGCCCAACAACTCCGGGAAGAAGGCATCCAATTAGGCTGGGAAACGCGACTGGTCCCTTTCGGTTACGACGTCACCGCCTGCATCCATGCACTGGGCTTCGCCACCCGCGCCGCACTTTCTTTTGGCGGCGCCAAACCGGGCGACTATCACAAAATACTCAGCTATAATAAGAACAGGGTTTTCGCATTTGTCCTTGCTTTCGGCCCCATCGACGACGAAAAACACGCCCAGGCCGCCGGGGCCATCAATTTCGGGTTCCCCACCATTGCCGAAACCGACATCGGCCAGATACTCCCCACCGGCATATGCACCTATGAACACGTCGTATCCAACGTCCCCATCGACGCCATGATCGAAAAAGCCCTGGAAGTCCGGGGCTGCAAGATCAATATCACCAAAGTCCCCATCCCCGTCCCCTATGGCCCTGCTTTCGAAGGCGAGCGCATCCGCAAGGAAGACATGCAGGTCGAATTCGGCGGACAAAAAACCGCGGCTTTCGAGTTCGTTACTTCCGTCCCATTGGACCGTATCGATGACGGGGAAATCCAAATCATCGGCCCGGACATCGATGAAGTGAAAGAAGGCAGCGCATTGCCCCTGGCCATCTGGGTCGAAGTGGCCGGCCGAAAAATGCAACCCGATTTCGAACCCATCCTCGAACGCCAGGTGCACCATTTAGTAAACGGCGCCGAAGGCATCTGGCATATGGGACAACGAGATATCGTCTGGACCCGCGTTTCCAAAAGCGGATTTGCCCGCGGACTCCGTTTGAAACATTATGGCGAAATCATCCACGCCAAATTCCTTTCCGAATACCCCGCCATCGTAGATAAAGTCAAAGTTACCATGATTACCGATAAAGAGGAAGTAGAGAAACGGTTGGCCATTGCTTTAAAAGTCTATGATGAACGGAACCGCCGTCTCGAATCCATGACCGACGAATCCGTTGAGACCTTTTATTCCTGTCTCCTGTGCCAGTCCTTTGCCCCCAACCATGTTTGCATGATTACCCCCGAGCGCCTCGGACTCTGCGGCGCTTACAACTGGCTGGACGGAAAAGCCGCATATGAAATCAATGAAACCGGGCCCAATCAGCCCGTAAAAAAAGGCGAATGCCTCGATCCCATAAAAGGAGTCTGGAAAGGAGTAGACGACTACGTCTATACCAACAGTCATAAATCCGTAACCAGTTTTTCCGCCTATTCCATAATGGATCGTCCCATGACAAGCTGCGGGTGTTTTGAAGTCATTTGCGCGTATGTGCCCGAATGCAGCGGCGTCATGGTGGTGAACCGCGAGTTCCAGGGCGAGACCCCCGTGGGCATGAAATTCTCCTCCCTGGCCGGCAATGTGGGCGGCGGACAACAAACCCCCGGGTTCATGGGCTGTGGAAAAGTTTTTATCACCTCCAGGAAATTCCTCTTTGCCGAAGGCGGACATAAGCGCCTGGTGTGGATGCCCAAGGAACTCAAAGAACTGCTGGCAGCCGATTTGAATAAACGATTCCAGGAACAAGGTACGCCCGACTTGATGGCTAAGATTGCCGATGAAACCATTGCCATTGAACCCCAGGCCGTCAGGGATTTCATGGAAAAAGTCGATCACCCAGCCTTGACCATGGATGATATGAGTATTCACATGGAATCCGCGCCCGCGCAAACAATGGCAAAGACTTCGCTGGAACCCCCTAAAGTCGAAGAATCCCGGCGCGAAGGTGAAACAACAGCGGCGGTAACAACGACGACAACCACAACAACAGCAGCAGCAACGGAGCAGGCGCAGGTTATAACCCCCGCTTTGATTGCGCAGATAAAAGAGCAGGTTGCCAGGGAAGTACTTCAGGATATAAAAGCTTCCATGACCAAAGAAATCGTTGGGGATATTATTCGCACCCTCAGTCGGAAGTTTCTGGGGCAGGAGGAAGAGTCGGTTATAGAGAATGAGAAAAAGCCGGTGGTTGAAAAAGAAGAGAAAAAGGAAATTGAAGTAGTTGTTCCCCTTGCCGGTGAGCGAATCGGGCAGGTGACGGCCTTTGAAGTCCGGAAAGAGGCCCATGAAGTTCCCATATGGACGGTGAAGTTAGGTGCGCTCAAATCGGAAGGTGGGACCCGTGGGAAAACGTATATCATTGGCGGCGAGACCTGTATGCCGTTTCATCATTGGGAAGGTTTGATGCCGCATCGGCCGTTGGTGGCGATGGAAGTTTTCGACAGTGTATCGGAAAAATTCCCGTCCGTTCTCAGGGAGATATATGGGGATTTGCTAACCGACCCCGTGAAAATGGCGCAGGTATGTGTTGAGAAGTATGGGGCCGATCTTATCAGTGTGCGGTTGGAAGGCACGCACCCGGAGAAGGGGGGGCGGACGCCGGCGCAGGCGGTACAACTGGTAAAAGACGTATTGGCTGCCGTTGATGTCCCGTTAATTATAACCGGGCACAGTCATTTTGAGAGTAACAATGAGGTATTAAAAGCAGTGGCGCAGGCGTGTGCAGGGGAGAATCTTCTGCTCAATTGGGTAGAGCAGGACAATTATCGGACCATAGCCGGGGCGGCGTTAGCGTATCATCATAGTATAGTGGCGCAGAGTCCCATCGATGTCAATATCGGCAAGCAGATGAATATACTCTTGACCAATATGGAGATCAAGCCGGGGCAGATAGTGATGGACCCCTTGTCCAGTGCGGCGGGGTATGGCATAGAGTACACTTATTCCGTGATGGAGCGGATACGGATGACCGCATTGAATGGGGATAAGATGTTGGCGGGTCCGATGATCGTGACGCCGGGGCAGGAGTGTATTAAGATAAAAGAGTTAAAAGCGTCGGAGAAAGAGTTTCCGGCCTGGGGGAGTGTGGGGAAGAGGGCGGCATTGTGGGAGTTAGCGACGGCAGTGAGTTTACTTTATGCCGGGGGCGACCTATTTATAATGTATCACCCGGAAGCGGCGATTAAATTGAAAGAGACAATAATTAAAATGATGAATAAATAAAAGTTTTTCAGGGGGTCCAGGGGGGCGGCTTTACAAAAAAGCCCCCCTGGCCGCCGGAGGCAAAAATGGGATTGACAGGTTTACAAATACAAAAATTATTACCAAAGACCAATTGTAAAGAATGTGGGTCCAACACATGTTTGGCCTTTGCCATGAAGTTAGCGGCAAGGAAGGCGGAGATAACGCAGTGTCCTTATGCATCGGAAGAAGCCAAACAGACGCTGGGGGCCGCTTACGAACCGCCGGTAAAGCTTGTCGAGTTGGGCGTAGAAAGAGCGTTGAAACTGGGAGGGGAGACCGTGCTTTACCGGCATGAAAAGACCTTTGTACATCAGACGGCCTTGGCGGTGAACATCGATGACACCGAAACCCCTGAACGAATCGATCAGGTATTGGAGAGCATCAACAATTATGTCCTGGAGAGGGTAGGGGAGGAGTTGCGCATCGACATGGCGGCAATCACCCATAAGAGTAACGATACCGGCGCCTTTGTCAAATTAGCGCGGAGGGTCTGGGAGACAGTCAAGCGACCGTTGATATTACGAAGTTCCGATCCAGGGGCGTTGGTGTCTGCGGCAGAGGCGGTGAAAGGTTCCCGCAGCGTATTAGCTTCAGCGACGCCTGAGACAGTTGACGTGCTGCTGGCCGCGGCGCGGGATAACGGGCATGTGTTGGCCATAACCGCGCCGGATTTGAACCAATTGGTATTGTTGGCGGGCAGGTTAAAGGAAGAGGATTTTAATGATCTCCTCTTGCAGTATCAGACCCATTCGTTGGCTGAGCAGTTCCAGGTCAATTCCATAGCCCGGCGTGCGGCGTTGAAAGACAATTACAAACCATTGGGGTATCCCAGCCTGACCTTTTTAGACAGTGATGATCTATTAGACAATACTGTCCGGGCCGTTACCGAGACCTGTAAGTACGGGGGGATATGTGTGCTTCCGACATTTGATGCCGCGCAGTTGGTTACCTTGATGACGTTGCGATTAAATATCTATACAGACCCGCAGAAGCCCATCCAGGTGGAGCCGAAGTTATATCCCATAGGCGAGCCCAAGCCGGATTCCCCCGTCTTTGTGACCACCAATTTTTCGTTGACTTATTTCATCGTATCCGGGGAGATAGAGAACAGTGGGATCAGTGCGTGGTTATTAGTACCGGAGTGTGAGGGCATGAGTGTATTGACCGCCTGGGCGGCCGGGAAATTTTCCGGGGTTACTATCGGCAAGTTTGCAAAGGAAATCGGTTTGGATGGGCAGGTAACCACGCGGCAGCTCGTGATACCCGGATATGTGTCCCAGATCAGCGGCGAGTTGGAAGAGAACCTGCCCGGTTGGAAAGTATTGGTGGGGCCGCAAGATGCGGCGGATATAGAAAGTTTTATCAAAGCACGATTGAACTAAATAAACAAAAGTTTTGTGGGGTCCAGGGGCGGTTTTTCTAAAAGAGCCCCTGGGGGCACGGTCGTCGAAGGTCCCGTTGCGAAGGGCAAAGAAGAGAAAAAAATCAGAAAGAAAATTATGACGGCAATGCCGTCACAATTGATCTGGTCACACTATATAGAACTTATCCAAATTTCAGAGTCATCCCGTCGCAAGTTCTATGAATCCAGGGCGATTCGCGAGTCATGGGAATAAAATTTTGACTGGCAGTCAAAAACCACTTGACAAAAGTTCAAGAATAGGGCATATTAAAATCGTGGATAAGATAAGAATTATGCAAGAATTGAAAGAGCTTTTATTGGGCCAGTATTCCGGCCTTATTCACAAAATAATATTATTCGGTTCACAGGCCATGAACAATGCGGGTGAATACTCAGATTACGACATCCTGGTAATCATGAAAAACAAGTTTAACTGGAAACTAAAAGATGCCGTCCTCGCCTCCTGCTATGAAATAGATTTAAAATATAACATCCTGACGGACGTAAAACTGGTAGCGATCGAAGAATTGAAAACCATTAAAGGTCAACAATCGTTTATTCAAGACGCCTTATCCTACGGTATTGCCATATGACCCTTAAGGAAACAAATTTCGCCTGTCCCGGAGTTCTGTCAGATATCACCATAAATAAAGAGCAAACTTGTGGCCCTTGGCACTTCAATGATTGACCCGGCATTTCAAAAAAAATTCAGCCGGGGTTGACTTTGTTTCTCGATATGTGGTAAATATATCCTTCCGGTGAAACCGGCAATGATTAGAAAGAGATTATAAAAGAGTAATTATGAATCGACAGACATACTTAAACTTCATTGAAGAAAAACTCAACTCTCTTGCATTTCGCATTGAGGTGCGAGGGGGATTGAATATCCTGGACCTCAATCTGCATGCTGAGAATTTTTATCTCCATTTATTCAATTTACTCTTCGATTGGAAGCTGGAAAACCTTAATGCGGTAAAAGAAAATGCGCCGGGTATCGATTTGGTCGATGACACAAATAAAATAATCGTTCAAGTTTCCGCCACGGCAACCAGGCAAAAAATTGAATCTGCTCTTGCCAAAGATCTTTCCGCCTATAAGGACTATGCCTTTAAGTTTATTTCCATCTCCAAAGACGCAACGGATTTGAGGACCAAAATCTTTTTGAATCCTCATAACCTGAGATTTTCGCCCAACGAAGATATTTATGATATGAAGTCTCTGTTGAAACTTATTGAAATTATGGATATAAACCAACAGAAAGAGGTCTATGAGTTTGTGAAAAAGGAACTCAAGAGTGAACCTGATCCCGATAAAATAGAATCGAACCTGACGGCAATCATCAATATTCTTTCCAGGGAAGACTTAAACCAGGTGAAAACGGGATTTGAAACCGTGCCGTTTGATATCGATAAAAAGATTTCGTACAACCAATTGAATACCGCAAAGATTATTATAGACGACTACAAAATCCATTATCATCGCATCGATAAAATATATTCGGACTTTGACAAACAAGGTGTAAACAAAAGCATTTCCATATTAAATGGGATCCGTAGGGAGTATATTACTCCCAGGATGGAAGTTTCTCCCGATCAATGTTTTTTTGCAGTTATTGATAAAGTTAAACAGAAAGTCCTGGCTAGCGCCAATTACAAGCCAATCCCAGATGAAGAACTTACGTTATGTGTGGAACTTCTTGTTGTCGATGCCTTCATACGATGCAAGATTTTCAATAACCCATCAGGAGGCATCGATGTTGGTTCCTGACAATATTCATCCCGAACAAACCATTTATTTCAATGGTGCTTTTGTACTTAAAGCCATTCAAAAGCATCGTGTAATGGACATGCTCGATTTATACATCCAGACAACATCTGAACGAGAAATGAGCATGCCGGTTTTTTTATTGTGCCTCGACTGGCTTTTCCTCCTCGGTCTGGTCACATTGAATAATCAAGGGAAGGTGGAATTATGTACTTGAAGTCACTAACCATTACCCGCGGAGATGGCGTTATAATCCGGGACATCCACTTCCACGCCGGTCTTAACCTCATTGTTGACGAAACACCCATTAAACACGACAAAGAAACCGGAAATAATGTCGGTAAGACAACGGTTCTGAAATTGGTTGATTTTTGTCTCGGCGGCAAAGCAAAGGAGATATACTCCGATAACGAAAACAAAAGAAACGAGTACAAGCGAGTCAAAAATTTTCTTGTGAATAACAAAGTACTTATTTCATTAGTACTTAGAGATGATCTTTTGCAGGAAAAATCTCGAGAGATAATCATTAAACGTAACTTTCTAACCCGCAAAGATAAAATTCAGTGTATAAACGACAGTATGCTAACGGATGATGAGTTTGAAGAAGCATTAACAGATATTCTTTTCCCTGGACACTATGGGAAAAAACCCACATTTAGGCAGATTATTGCTCACAATATCCGCTATAAAGATGTAAGTATAAACAATACTCTAAAGAACTTGCATCCTTCTACGCGTGATGATGAGTATGAAACGCTTTATCTCTTTCTTTTTGGTTGCGATTTCGAGCAAGGCGATGCCAAACAAGAGTTGCGTTCTCAAATCAATATCGAGGAAGCATTCAAAAAACGCCTGGAGTCTGAACAAACAAAATCGGCATACGAAAGTGCATTGGCCCTTGTTCAATCAGAGATAAAAGAACTCGAACGTAAAAAATCATCGCTTAATCTTAATCCGAATTTTGAGTCGGACCTGGATAAGCTGAATCAAATTAAATACCGGGTAAATCTCACATCATCTGAAATTAACAGGCTTGAACTGCGGAAAGGCCTGATTTTGGAAGCCCGGAAAGAGATGCAGGTAGAGCCATCCAACATTGATTTAAAGCAGTTGCAGCAGATATACCAGCAGGCAACATCATTGGTGAGTGGCATTCAAAAGACCTTCCAGGAACTTTATGATTTTCACAACCAAATGGTGGAGACAAAGATTCGCTTCATTACGAAGGATTTACCGAAGCTTGATGAGCAGCTTACCGCAAGACGTGAAGATTTGAAAAGCCTTTTAGCTGATGAAACCAAATTAAACGCCGTTATCATCCAGGGTGATTCTTTTGAAGCACTCGAACAGTTAATTGGTAAACTTAATGCCAGCTATCAAAAAAAGGGTGACTATGAAAATACCGTGCGTCAATTAAATGCTGTAGATTTAAAACTGGCGGAACTCAATAAAAAACTCGCGGCAATCGACGATGAGCTATTCTCCGAGGAATTTTCTAAAAGAATCCAGAGCCAAATAAACAAATTCAACAGCCATTTTTCATCCGTATCGTATGAATTATATGGAGAAAAATATGCATTGCAGTTTGTAAAAAAAATAGTAAAAGGACGCCCCCTCTATGAATTTGCGATATTTGACCTCAATTTCAGTTCTGGGAAAAAACAAGGTGAGATATCTTGTTTTGATATTGCGTACACGCTTTTTGCCGATGAAGAAAATATCCCCTGTATGCATTTTCTCCTCAATGATAAAAAGGAACTGATGCATGATAATCAACTCTTGAAGATCGCAAAGCTTGTTAATGCAAAGGGGATACAGTTTGTGGCATCCATTTTGAAAGATAAGCTGCCGGAGGAATTGAATAAAGAAGAGTACGTTATCCTGGAATTATCCCAGGCTGAGAAGCTTTTCAGGATAGAAAGGGGGGATTAGCCTAAAAATGTATAATTATTATTGGCAAGTGCCCATGCCATGATAGGCAAGGAAGACGAAACAATGGAAGATACCAAAACAATTCTATTGGTAGATGATGAATACTTCTTTTTAGAGGACTTCGCCGAGTCGTTATCAGATGCTGGGTACCGGATTCTGAAAGCAACGACAGTTTCGGAGGCCAAAAAGATTATTGAGAATGAACAGATTGATCTGGCAATTCTCGACATTATGCTGCCACTTGGCGCGGACTTGAACTCCACGGACCCGGATTTCCTTTCGGCTTATGGCGGCTTTCGGTCTGGGAAAGTCCTTGCGGCTTGGATTGTGAAAAACTACCCCAGAGTAAAATTTGTGGGCTTTTCGGCGGCAATAAATTCAGAAGTAATCGAATGGTTTCATAAGTATGGAGCGGGTTTCTACCATAAGCATGACATGTTGCCGCATGAATTGGTTGCGCGTGTTGCGCTGTTGCTGAACGCCGAAGACCTGCCTGGTCTGAAATCTTTCATTGTCCATGGGCATGATAACGCCGCTAAGTACGAGTTGAAAAACTATCTTCAGAATACTCTTGGATTCCCAGAGCCAGTAATTCTTCACGAGCAACCATCTCTTGGCAGGACCATCATTGAAAAATTCGAAGCCGAATCATCGGATGTTGATTTGATCTTTGTTCTTCTTACACCGGACGACAGGCCGGCAGAGCTTGGTTCGGTCAATGAACTGAAAAGACGTGCTCGGCAAAATGTCATTCTAGAACTCGGCTACTTTCTCGGTAAAATGGGGCGAAGGTCCGGTAGGATCATACTGCTTCACAAAGGACAACTCGATATACCATCAGATATCTCAGGGCTCATCTACATTGATATATCGAATGGCATAGATGCAGCGGGAGAGGCGATTCGCAAAGAAATCTCAAGATTACTGAATTTGGGCTCAGAGGCGAAGATTGCCAATAAACGGATGCAGCAGAAGGCGAGACGCCGCTGATTTACGACGTTAGCCGGGGATAGAAAATATGATTGGAGGAAAAATTAATGAAAGACAATTTTATTAATATTGATATTAAATACCTTGACCAAAAAATATACAGAATCTTTAGTGTTGACCGCTTCAAGGAATTGCTGATGTCAAATGAATTGGTTCTTGTAAATCCAAAGAAATGGGATGATCCATTTGAAAACTTTTTCTTAAATGGACCGGTTATTGATTCGAACGGACAAATTGGTTCCCTAGAAAATTTAGCAGCTTCTTGGTATGGGCAATGCTGGACATTCAAGAAGGAAAGCGATGCGTTATGGAGAATTTATAGTCCCCAAAAAGACGGAGTTCGAGTTTCGACTACCATTGAAAAGCTATTCTCTTGTATCTGGGATGACAAAGATGAATATCGAAGTCTCAAGTATTTTATAGGAAAAGTTTCTTATACCTCCAGAAGTGATATTGAAAATTTCATGGAAAATACCCCTTTTGAATATATTGCATCAGGTGGGAATAATGATAAATTTGCACGGCTCCTCTGTGTTAAAAGGGAAGAGTTCTCCCATGAAGAGGAAATTAGAATATTGGTTTCTGATTCGGATAAAAAAGGCAAAAATGGCTGCTATAGAATTCCATTTGATTATCAAAATATTTTGGAGGATGTTTGTTTAGACCCAAGACTAAGTGTTGATGCTTATTCAGCTTTAAAAAATGATTTCGAAAAGATGGGCTGCAAACTTCCAATCACCCAATCTGAGCTTTATAAAGTCAGTTTTAAGCCTATTCGACTACAAATGTCAGTCTAGCAATAAGAAAGAGGATGACGGTGTTATCCTTTCAACTTTTGAGTGTCACTTCCCCTGTCATTTCCGAATGCCTATAGGCAAGATTCGCAGAACAAATTGATATTATCAAGGATTTATACTGTTATTAGCCTGTAACGAGTATCGATCGAGGAGGAATATAACATGCCCTATTTAGCATCGTGGAAAGAAATGCTATAAAAGAAGGTGTAAAGCAAGGCGTGATCCAGGAAAAAAAGAGAACAGCAAAAGAGATGTTAAAAAAACAGATCGATCTGGATACCGTCATGAAAATAACCGGGCTTGATCGAAAACAAGTTGAAAAATTGCTTGCAACATCTCATTAAGAAAAATGTAATAAACGATAAAAGATATCTTTTCGAATCATCGCGGAAGAATATCAGAAGTTGAAAGAGGAAGGACGCTTTGATGAACGTTATATTGTCAATCAAACCTAAATTTGCAGAGGCTATCTTCACGGGTAAAAAGGAAGTGGAGTTCAGGAAAACCCTTTTTAAAAAGGATGTGGACAAAGTTTTGGTATACAGCACTGCCCCGGTACAAAAAATTGTCGGCTATTTCACTATTGCCGATATCGTCGAAAGCTCTCCCGACCAGTTATG
>Ga0315278_10001323_pt1 | contig 21618 bp, 18 predicted proteins | sample YL17G06_0_MG_FD_203880 | JGI IMG/M metagenome (GOLD analysis project Ga0315278, IMG submission 203880) | Sediment microbial communities from Yellowstone Lake, YNP, Wyoming, USA - YL17G06_0 | ecosystem: Environmental > Aquatic > Freshwater > Lake > Sediment | place: USA: Wyoming | collected... | reverse complement strand
GAAAGTGTCACCCGCGCCGATGGTATCCACCACCTGCGTATTGAGGGCGGGAGCTCGCTGTGCTTCACTTCGACGGCAAGCCAGCGCCCCCTGTGCACCGAGTTTGATCACCACCGTACCACATTTTTGAGTCAGGAAAGAGACAGCAGGTTCAAGCGAGTCTGCGCCGGTGAGAGCCAGCATTTCCCTTTCATTTGGTAGAAAGATATCCACTTGTTGAAGGAGCTCATCAAAACCGGGCCATTTGCCTGAAGGGTCCCAGTTGGTGTCGAGGGAAGTGGTGAGGGCGAGGGCATGGGCGCGGGCGAACAGTTTTGCCAGACCAGGTTGGAGGGTGGTCTGAAGGAAATAACTGGCGACGTGCATGTGACGGGATTGGCTCAGCAGGTCATCGGTCACATCGCCCGCCTTCAAGGCAGCGATCAAGCCGGGATTGGTGAGGATGGCACGATCCCCTTGAGCGGAGGGGTGGTTGAGGATCACGCTCAAGCCGGTCTGACCGGCAGGGAGGATGATCACATTGGAGATATCCACGCCGCGTTGTGATAGTTCATCCAGCATGAAACGCCCGAAGAGGTCATCCCCACAAACGCCCACGAATGCCACCTTGAGTCCCAGCCTGGCAGCCGCGCAGGCAAAAATTGCCGAGGAAGAGCCGATCGTTAACGTGGCAGAGTCGATCAGTTTCTCGACCTGACCAAATTCGGGGATCACGTCGCCTGAAAGCACCAGGTCAGGGTTGATCTCACCGGGGACAAGGATGTCAAAGGTTTTTTTCATAGCGGAAGATGGTGACAGGTCAGAATTGAAAAGAGGAATCGCATTATCCTTGTTATGATCTCAGAGGTCAATAGATTTTCTACCAATTAATGAGACATGTGTGCACGGTTGAATACAATCAGTTTTCAAATGGTGACTTTTTCCAAAATAGACCCAGTATTTATGAAGTTTACGGGCAGGTGACCCTGTACGAGGTGAGATTGCGATCCTTTAGAATGAAACTGAAGTCATGCTGCCTGCCCCAGGCGCACGCAGCTGGAAAATCCACATCCATATCCGTGTACTCGGCCGCAAAGACGGGTTTGCCAGCCTCAATGAAGGGCAGCATCTCATCACACCAGCCATAAAAAAAGCAATCCTCTGTGATGGCAAAATCGAAGAATGAGAGCGAGTCTGCGACCATATCGGGCGCGTTCTTGATTCCGATGGCCAGGCCGCGGGCGTGGGCTTCGTCAGCCAGCCAGCGGGCGTACGACAATTGGTCCGCGTAGGTCAGTGGGAAGCCGGTATTGTTGGTGTAGATTTCTATGTTATCCGGCTCAACGCCATCGAACCCTTTTGCCTTGCACAGGTCGAGGCGCTGGCGCATGATCGGGGCAAGCAGATCCAGGCGGCGAATGTCGAGCCACTTCTCTCCGGGCCAACCTTCATAGTTGCGACCAAGCAGTTCTTCGGGAAACAAATCCGCATCGGGGCGCCAATCTTCCCACGAGCCAACGGAAATGTAGCAAATCACCTTGCGCCCCAGGGCATGCAGTGCCTGGATTTGAGCCGCGTCGTTGTCGAACAGGTCAATATCATAAACATCCGCCTGCGGGCTGGTATCCAGTGGAGGTTCGGAGAGCTGCCATTGCCAGGTGATCCCGGGAACCGGGCGCCACCAGCCGGAAATGGGGGGTGTGGATTCGGGAATGGTCATGCTGACAGGCTCCTCGGTTGGATAAACGGGTTGAGTTTCATTCATGTCCTGCTTCAGCCCGCACGCTGAAAGCAGAAATAATGAGCCCAGCAAAACCAGGCATGCTGCAAGGCGGACCTGTTCTGCTGGTTTCAGGGTGGCAGCTTTCACCAGGGTGAACCACATAGGTCAATTTTTCCTTTTGGCCAATCGGCCTGCAATACGGGTAAGATCATGACAGTCGTTTTCATGCGGTGGCGCTTGCCATTGGCGGTGCACCATAATTTATTCGCTATGGTTTTCCAACCCAGGCGGGAATAGTACCGCTGGGACTCACAGGCGCAGACCAGCAAGCCAAACCGGACCTTCAATTCAACTTGCATAAATTCAGCCGCTGCCTCCAGAAGGGTGGAACTAAATCCGCGCCGCCTCCAGCCGGGATGGGTAGCCACACCGCCAACGCCGCCCACGAGAAGTGGAACGGAGCCAATGCGGATCTCCCGTTTCAGCAAGCCCAGCTGGGAGACCAATTCGCCGTCCAGGCGGCCCAGAACCATCCAATCCGAGTCAGCCCACTGGGAGGGATCAAACTCCGAGCCTTCCACGAAGGCAAGCCGATCCAGCTGGTCGATGCTCTCCTGCACCTGGGGGGAGACCCGGGTGGAACGGATGAACTCGACCTGTAGTGAACCTGTCAATTTTCTCCCAATGCCAGTGTTTTCAAATGCCCTGACTCATGCCAGCCTGAATCAGGAATCGCCCTCGCCAGGCAGGATGGATCAGTTTCCGACGTGAAAGTGTTTGAACTGCGGCAGGTGCTCCCGATGGATGGCAAACAGGTCGTTGGTCATCTGGCGGATCTCGGCGAGCGACAGGACGGAGGCGGTCAGCGGATCGTGGCAGATGGCCCGGTAGACCATGGTGGGGTCGCCCAGCAGGGAAGCCTGGATGGTCAGCTCCTCGATCCCGCTCGAGAGCTGGGTCAGCAGGGCGCACTCTGCTGGCAATGCGCCTACATGCATGGGATGGAATCCGGCGCGGTCCACCAGTACCGGCACTTCCACGCAGGCGTTTACAGGAAGGTTGCTGATCAAATTGGTATTCTGCACATTACCGTTGAATTTGAAGGGTTCGCCGCCTTTGAGGGCGTTGATGATGAAAGCCGCATATTCCTGCCCGCGCTGGAGGTCTTCGACTGAGAGCGGGCTGGCGAGTTCAGCTGTCACCTGGTCCTGCCAGGTTGCCTCGTTGTGCTGGTATTCCTTCAGAATATAGGCGTATTCACCCGGGTTCCAGCCGGTGCCATGGGTGCAGTATTTTTCGATCAGGTCTGGGCGCTTGCGGAACCACCAATTGTATTCGGAATTGTGCCCGCTGGACTCGGTGACGTATTTTCCCAGCGCCAGGTACATTTCATTGCGGACAGGTTCTGCGTTGTAGATCTCTCCCCGCTCAGTGATGGCTTTGTGAATCAAGGGGTAGGCATCCTGACCTTTCCACCTGTAATCGAGGTACCAGGCCTGATGATTGATGCCCGCGCAGGTGTAATCGATCTCCTCAAATGGCGCGCCGATCCACTCTGCCAGCATCATGGCGGTGCCCTGCACGGAATGGCACAATCCGGTGGTTGAGATAAAGGTCTGTTTTTGGATTGACGAGACCAGCATTGCCATCGGGTTGGTGTAGTTGAGCAGCACGGCATTCGGGCAGACCTTCTCCATGTCGCGGACGATATCCATCATCGGATTGATCGTGCGCAGGAAGCGGAAGATTCCGCTCGGGCCGCGCGTATCACCGACATTAATATCCACTCCATATTTCTTGGGGATCTCAATGTCGTGCCGCCAGACCTCGGTGGATCCCGCCAGGATGGTGGTGAGGACCACGTCAGCATCCTTGAGCGCCTCAGCGCGGTCGAGGCTGGCGGTGACCCTGGCGGGCCGGTTTCCGGCTGCAACCAGTTTTTCAACCTTTTTCTTCGCCCATTCCAGCCGACCGGGATGAATGTCCATCAGGGAGATGGTGGCATCTTCAAGCAGGGGGAAAGTCAGGAGGTCACGCACGAGTTCGCCAGTAAACCCCAGGCTTCCGGCACCGATGAAAGTGATCTTGGTCATCTCTTATCTCCTTGCATGATTATTATTAATTCTAGTATAGCTGCTATCCGCTGAACTGATAAGCAGCAGTCGTGGAATCCCGGATGAAATTGACAGAAACAAACGGGCAGGAAATATCTGGCATGCGTATTTCCAAGGATTCAATTCGTTACTTGCCCATGATCTGAAATAAACCTGCACCAGTGTTAATCATCTTATATTTGGCCACCAATTCAGATGGCCTCTCATACAAGTAGATCGGACGCTGATCGATGTTTGTCTCGATATAGGCCAGGGTGGAATCGGCGAGGCGGGAGACACCTTCCTGCGGATAGGTTTCATGGAAATCCAGGCTGGTGCGACCTTCCTGGATATGTGCAACAAAGTAACATGGGTAGAGCAGATCCCAGGATAGGAAGACGATGGCGTCATCTTTGACACCATCCACGATCCCCTGCGCTTCGAGTTGGGCGGCGAGCGGATTTCCAATCATGTACGGGTAACCGGGAATCTCAATATTCCTGATGAAGCCCGGCAGGCGTGCCTTCCAGGCATTGATCGTCATTTCCTCCCTGAATTGGACCGTCAGCCCAATGACAGCGATCCCCAGCAGCGCCGCTGCCGGGGCAGCACCCCTCTCCCACCGCAAGCGCCGCATACCCCAGGCAAGTGTGCTCATCAATGCTCCCATTCCTGTCCCGATCCACAACGTTAGGAAGACGAATGTTGGAATAAAGAAAACGATCACGTCATAGATGTTGTAATTGGTGATGAATACCAGCTGTACACCCCAGCCAAGGAGCAGCAGAAGCCCCTCCTTCCAGCACAGGAAGAACAGACCGATGACCCCTGCCCCCAGCAAAACCAGGGAGAGCGGGGCGAAGGCCTCCGGAAGGATGTCCATGTAGGTTCTGGCGATGGACGGCATGGTCACCAACGGATCCGCGAACATGGCATATCTAAACTGCCTGGCCGAATACAGAAACTGCAACCGTTCGAGGGGAGAATCGAAATCGGCAGGGGTCATACCCCAGACGCTGAGCGACGGTTCGACCGTGGCGTTGTAGTAGCCAGCCGCGGGATTCCGGGCGTCCAGGATCAGGAAAGCAATAAACGCGATCCCGATCCCGAGCAGGGCACCACCGATGGCAGCAAGCCAGGTCCTCCCTAGTTCTTGACGGGAGAAGGAGCGCGGGGTAAAGGTGGTCAGTGCCAGATACACGAGGACACCGGGGGCAGCCAGTGCGACGGATGTGTGAATGCCTAGGCTCAACCCACCCAGCAAGGCCGCCGCGCTCAACCAGGCCCATTTACCGCTTTTTCTCCACAGCAAGAGAAAGAGGATGATCACGCTCAGGAAAGCGCAAGCTGGAACATAGAGTTCGGTAATGATAGAAAATGCCCAGAACAACGGTGCCACCGCCAGCGTCAGGGCAGCGGTCACGGCAGCCAGGCGCCAGCCGGCGAGCAGCCGCACGATCAGATAGATACAGCTGACCGTAAGCGCTCCGAGCACGGAGCTGAACAAATTGACGCGCCAGGCAAGGCCACCGAGGGGCAGCAATGTGAACAGTCGCCCGAGAAGAACATAAACCGGGTACCCGGTAGGGTGGGTCATGCCCAGGCTGTAGACGAGTGTCTGGAATTCACCACTGTCGCCGTCAAGCAGCCCCGGTGCCAGGGTGCGGATGTAGAGCGCCAGGCTGGCCAGACCAAGAAGGGGTGCCAGAACTGCGTCCGGGCGGGCGAGCGGAAGGAGCGTGGCCGTGGAGGATTTCATTTATGGCGTTGGGGTGGTGAAAATCCAATCTTCCGGGTCTCTTTCTGGTTCAAAGCCGGGATTGATGCGCAGGCGGCCAAGCGAACGGTCGGTCACGTAGGGGATGTAACCGCGCGCATGGGCGCGGGAATAGGTATCGGCGATCTGTTCGGGGCGGGCGGTGTAATCGATGGTCAGGACCAGTTTACCGGCTGCGACCCACTGGTCGAGGATCGCCTCGCGCTCCGCGGTCCACCCGGCAGGGCTGGGCTCGTGGTCGCGCGGGTAGCCGTAGTACAGGTCCTCGACGCCGACCCCGGTCATGGCTTGCAGGTAATCGGGGAAGCGGATGCCGAGTTCCTCAGCGTTCTGCGGAAAAATGCCAAAGCCAGGGTGCCGCTGGCGGGCGTAAGTGGTGAAATCGAGGATGAAGTCAACCATCTCACGCGCTGCGGTCTCGCGGCCCTGGTCCTGGTAGTACCAGTAGGCATCCACCCGGTCCAGGTAGACACCGTCGAATCCGAGAGCGAGGATCTGGTCAAGGTACGACCCGCTTTTGCCGTAAATGATCTCCTGCCAGTCGGGATCCCAGTAGCGCACCCAGTGGTCGCCAGCCCAGACCCCATCGGGGAGGTCAAGCCAGGAGGGTGGGTTCAACTCCCAATCCGGGTTCCAGTACCAGCGGTAATTCTCAGATTGACCGATGCTCATGTAGCACAGGATCAGCTTCGGTCCGCCCGGGCTTTCCTTGAGAGCAGGAATGACCTCCGGCGAACTTCCAGCGGTCGCAAGTGTGACCACGGCCAGGTCGAAGGCGGTCTCACCGATGCGGTCCGGGTCGGCGCGCTGGAGTTGGTAGAGGAAGTTTTCCACCCCGGCCCAATTTGGTTCTTCCGCGGATGGTCTGCAGCCCCCCAGGAACAAGGTCAGGAGTATCAGCGCTGTGAGGACACCTGCGATCTGGCGTGACATGGCGCTCCTATTTGAAGCCGGTCATGGTGAAACCCTGGACGATCCAGCGCTGGAAGAAAAGGAAGACGATCAGGATGGGCAAGATGATCATTACGGTTGCAGCCATGACCAGGGCGCCCTGTCCGGTGTGGGTCGAATTGAACCAGGTCAGGATGATCGGCAGGGTGCGCACCTCGATCTTCTGCAGGACGATCATCGGCCAGAGGTAGGCATTCCAGGTTTGCATGAATCCCAGGATGCCCAGGGTGGCCAGCGGCGCGCCCAACTGTGGCAGGATGATGCGCAGGTAGATCTGCCACTCCGAGGCCCCATCGATGCGGGCTGCGTCGAGCAGTTCGTTGGGCAAGGTTTCACAGAACTGGCGCAGCATAAAAATACCGAAGGCATCCACCGCGCTGAAGATGACCAGGCCCCAGAGTGAGTTGATCAGACCAAGTTTGGCCAGGATCAGATAGCTGGGGATCATGGTAATCTGGGTGGGGATCATCATCATGGTCAGGAACCAACCGAACAGGATTCTCTTTCCGGGAAATTCGAACTTGGCGAACATGTAGCCAACAAGCGAACTTGTAAAAAGTGTGCTGACGACATTGAAAATGGAAACGAAGGCGCTGTTCCCGTAGAAACGAAGTAGAGGTAGTTTTGGGTCATTGAAAATCTTTACGTAATTATCCAGGGTGAAATGTTCAGGCAAAAAAGTGGGCGGGACGCGCAGAACTTCCAAATTCGTTTTGAAGGAGGAGAAAATCATCATCACGAATGGAAGCACCGTAAAGGAAATGCCGAGGGTCAGGGCGAAGTAGAGCAGGAAACGGCGAAGGAATTTGCTCCACGGGAATGGCCTGCGGGCCTGGATGGGGGTGGGGAAGGAGCTGGCGGTCATCTTAATACTCCCAATCGGTGCGCAGCAGGCGCATCTGGATGATGGTCACGATCATCACAATCACGAACAGGACAAAGGACTCGGCTGCCGCCCAGCCCAGGTTCTGGTAGCGAAATGCATTCTTGTAAATGTCGAGCATCAGCACCTGGGTCTGGTTATTGGGATCGCCATTGGTCATTACCTGGATGATATCGAAGACCTGGAAGGAGGAGAGCATGGTCATCACGCATACGAACAGCATCGTTGGGCGGATGAGCGGAAGAGTGATCTTGCTGAAAGCCTGCCAGGAGCTGGCTCCATCAATCATGGCAGCATCCTTGAGCTCCTGGGGGATACCCTGCAGGGCGGCAATGAAGATGACCATGTTGTAACCGTAATCCTGCCACAGGTAAGCCAGGATGACTGCCCACATGGCAATCGAGATATTGGCAAAACCGGCATGCGGGTCAGCCAGCCAGGCGACCGGAGTCCCCCCGAAGAAACGGATGATGGCGTTGATCCAGCCGGCCTGAGGATCGTACATGCTCATCCAGATCAGGGCTACTCCCACCGAGGATGTCAGCACGGGCAGGAAGTAAATGGTGCGGTAGAGCGCTTTAAAGCGACTGCCGATGGACTCGAGCATCCAGGCCAGTGGCAGCGTGATGGCCAGGTTAAGTGGCAGGATGGCCACGGCAAAGATCAGCGTATTTCGGAGGCTGACACGGAACAGGGACGCCTCCACCGAGGTGCCGTTGATCATATCCATGAAATGCCGCAGGCCGACGAATGGGTTGCTGCCACCCAGACCAAGGATCGGTCCACCCAGGCGTCCGGAGCTGTAATCGAAGAACATCAGCACAAAGGCCCAGGCAAGCACAAAAATGCCCAGAGATTCATAGAGGAGCAGAGGAATGGTCACGCCGGTGACAAAGCGCAGTTTGATGATCGCCAGGCCACCTCCCTTCTTCCTGTTGTCCTTTTGTTTAGAGTTCATAAGCCACTGCCTTGAGTGAATTGATGAAGGATCAGACAAATAATGGCAGAGGGGCGTGCCAGCACGCCCCAGGAAAATATTATCTGAAGGTGGAATTCGCTTCGGTATCGATGGCTTGCAATGCCTGGTCAACCGTCTCCACACCTTGCAAGACATTCAGGATATGCGGGAAGATGATCTCGTAGACCACCAGGTCGCGGTCGGGCATATTGCCAAGGTATTGACCAAAAGGAAGAAGGTCAAGCGCTTTTGGGACCCAGGGCATTACCGAGGCGATCTCAGCCGATTGAGCCACTGCCGTCATGGCTGGAATGGTGCCACTGGCAATGTTCCATTGCGTGGCATTGGCAGCATCCGCTGTGACAAACTTGACGAAGTCCCAGGCGATCTCCTGGTTCTTGCTGTTGGGCGAGACAGTCAGCCCCCAGCCGGAGTCGGCTACGAAGACCGGGTCGCCCTGGTTGGAGGGCAGGTAGAAGTAGTCCCACTCATCTGCGAAATCCGGGAAGTTATTCTGGCCTTCTGCAATCGCCCAGGTGCCTATATAACCAATTCCCACCTTCCCCTGGAAAAAGGCATCGATTACAAAGTTGGTGCTGTCATTAAAGACCACCGGATCCACCACCCCGGCGGTGACGGCATCCAGCATCCACTGCAGTTGGGCGCGCGCTTCGGGGGTATTAAAAGTGAAACCGGTATGGTCCGCGTTCCAATACTCCCCCCCGCGCTGCTTGATACCCGCCAGAAACGAGAAGGAGGACGGGTCAGCAGAGGTGAAATGGAAACCAGCCGTTGTCATCATGCCAGCACTGTCGGTCTTGGCGAGGACAAGGGCATCCGCGACCACATCCGCCATTGTCTGCCACTGTGGCGGATATGCCAGACCGGCAGCCTCGTACAAGGTTTTATTCACCAGCACCCCGCCGTATTCCATGTTGAATTCCTGCGGCATGCCATAAAGCACGCCATCGACGATGTAACCACCGATGGGTGCTGCGTAGAAGGTTTGCTGGGCTTGTTCGATTGTCATGACCTCAGCCGGGACAGGAGCCAGGCGCTCATAATATTGGGATGTCCAGGTTCCGAACAACTGCAGGATGTCGGCTTCCTCCTTGGCGGGCATGGCCGTCTGCAGTGTTTGCAGATAAAGTTCGTAGTCGAAATTCTCCAGCTGGATATCCACATCAGGATGGCTGGCCTCGTAGGCTGCAATAAGGGGCTCGTAACCGGCGATGAAAGCGTTATTGGTATGCACCCACATTCTGACCACAGAAATCCCGCCGGTCCCTTTGCCACCACAAGCGGTGAGCAGGAAGGCAAGCACCAGCATCAGGGCAAAAATATTCCGTTTCATCTTTTCTCCTTCTTGGTTTTTGATATCAGTTTTTCCGGGTAGGGTTGGAAGAATTGTATACATTCTCTCTGTGCTAACCTCCTTGGAGTTTGACCACTGAATTAAGATTGTTCGGTTTGTCAGGATCCAGGCCTTTTGACAGGGCACGCTCAAAGGCGATCAACTGCCCGACCGGCAGGTGGAGCACGTTCCGGGCAGCCTCCTCGAGACCTGATTCAAACCGAACCTGTGAATCAGCCTCGGCGATCTCCAGGACTCTGCCACCGATGGCCCTCACATCCTCCAGTACGGAGGCTTCTTTCTGCCCATTGGCAGTGGATTGCAATCCGATCGTCAAAGTCGACGGGGTGACCATGCTGATCGGTCCGTGGCGGAACTCCATGAAATGGAACGGCTCACTGTGGCTGAGACTCATCTCTTTCATTTTTAGACTTAACTCGCAGGCCAATCCATGCCGCGCACCCGAGCCAAGCCAGTAAAAACGATCAATGCCGGGATCTCTTCCCAACTCGGCAGCCAGGCTGGAGTGGTTTTTCAGCAGCCTGCTCCCGGCTTCCGGTAGTTTTGACAGGCTGGCAAACAGGTCCGCGCGCTCCGCCCACAGGCACGCCAGTGCCACTGCACCGATGTATAGGGTGGAGAAGGCGCGCGTCTGCGCCACCGACCGCTCCTGCCCGGAGGACAGCACGATATTCAGCGTGCCCATCTTTGCCAGCGGCATATCCCCGTAGCAGGAGAGTGTCAGCAGGTCGCCGCGGTCAGCATTCTGGAATGCCTCACAGGCACGCAGGGTCTCGGTTGTCTCGCCGGAACGGGAAACCGCCACCAGTAAAATTCTTCCATCCGCGTAACTGGAGCGCGGCGATAACCAGAGTTCGGAGGCCGGGAAGGCGCGGCTCGGGAGGTTGGTCAGTTCCTGCGTCAGGCTGGCGGCTGCCAGCGAAAGGTAGTAGGTGGAACCGCAGCCGGTGAATAGGATCTGGTCATAGCGCCGGGTGGGTTGCAGGTCCAGGATGGCCCCGCGGGTTTCCTGTAAAACCTGCAGGGCGGTTTCCCAGGCTTCGGGCTGGGAGAGGATTTCCTGTAGAGTATGGTGTCCAGTTTCCATGGTTCTATCCGTGATTCAGCAGGATGCGCCGGGCGTTGAGGTTGTATACCTTCTCAAGCACGTCCCCCGGCAGGTAAAGCCCGTGGACATGCCAGCGTCCCTGCATGGGGAGGGGGGCGGCATTGTAATTGAAGTACTCATCGTCGGTCTCAAGGAAGCGGTAGATCACCCGGTAGGCTTCGGGGTAGGGGCCCATATCGGAGCCGAAGAGGATGCGATCGGCATACTGCAGGAAGAAATGGCGGGCAGTGTAAGGCTGGCGGCCGAGTTCACCAAGCCGGGCGGAAATATCCACGTGGAAATTCGGGCAGCGGTCAAGCAGCGCCGCCACCCAGGCCAGGTTCTCTGCGTAACAACCCACGTGGGCGCCGATGAAGGTTGTATGCGGGTGGCGCGCGACTAGCGCTCCCAGACCCTCGACAATGTGCAGGAAGGGCGGGAAAGGCGGGCTGGTGAAAGCCCAATCCGGGTGGTTGCCGAGTTCCTCCCAGCGTTCGTTGGTTTCATCGATCGGATCGAAGAAGGCAACCGGATCGGCCACATGGATCATGACCGGTAGTCTAAGTTCACCCGCCGCCTGCCAGATCGGATCAAGGCGGGCATCGTCCACCGCTACAAGCCTGCCGGCATGGTCTTTCACCTGCAGACCGAAACCTTTCCAGATCTTCAAACCCTCGGCGCCGCGCTCGCGCTGAACCTTGAGCCTACTGGCAGCCCATTCTGGAAAGGCATCTTTTCTATCTGACCACTGGCTCCAATCCACGCCGCCGAAGACCAGGAAGCGATCTGGAGCGGGCGCCTTGAAATGATCGAGATGGGAATTGAGCAAGTGCTCACCCCATCCGCCGTCCAGGTCCACGTAACGTTCCACCCCGGCTTGATCAAGCAGGTCGAGCAGTTCTGCCAGAGGGCGCTTGTCCCACCCGCCGCCGAAATCCTCGCCCAGATGGTTGTGGGCGTCAAAAGCCGGGAAGCGCGGTTTTTCCACCAGCGTTACCCTGGTGACCAGTTTCGATTTGGGGGAGAAATCCTGGAGCAACATGCTTATCACCCTCGGATCACGCAGAAATCAGGCGAATGCCTTTTTTCTGTACAGCGAAAGCAAAACCCCCCGGCACCTGACCATCGGTCACAATGGTGTGGATGCCATCCAGGGGAGCCAGCAGAACGGCCGCGGCGCGCCCGAACTTGGTGTGATCGGCGACGACGACGATCTCCTGCCCGGCTTTCAAGATCGCCCGGTCGGTCATCGTTTCGGGCAGGTACTCGTGGGTGAGACCGTGTTCCAGGCTGATGGCGCGCGTCCCGATGAAAACTTTGTCCGCCCTCACCTCGGTGAGGGTCTGCTCGGTGATGTGACCGATAAAAGAGAGCTCGCTGTCGCGCAACATGCCTCCCAGGCAGATGACGGTGATCTCTTCGATGCCTGCCAGAGCATTAATCACCGGCAGGGAGTTGGTGATCACCATCAGGTTTCTGCGGTCGCGCAGGCTGCGGGCGACTTCAAGAACGGTGGTCCCCGAACCCAGGAAGACTGTTTCCCCATCCTGAACGAGGGCTGCAGCGGTCCGACCGATGCGGATTTTTTCCTGGGCCTGTTCATCCTGGCGCTGGAGGATGGGCTGTTCGGGAGGCGCTTGGACGAGGGCGATGGCTCCGCCGTGCACACGGCGGACCTTCCCCATGGATGCCAGAGATTCGAGATCCCGGCGGGCAGTGGCCTGGCTGACGGAGAAATTGTCGCAGACCTCCAGGATACTGATGCGCTGGCTTCGTTGGATGTGTTCGAGGATCTGGTTTTGACGTTCGAAACTGGAGATGGCGCTGTTCAATTTAATCGCTCATAATCAATCAAACTCAATCACAAACAGTCAGATTATCGCGTTATCCAAAAAGGGATTCAAGTGACTTATGTCATGATTCAAAAATCTCTCCAGGTACCTGCACTGGAGCCCTGCGGTCCACGCCTTGAACCGTGCAGTCTTATGACTCAGGAGAGGAGGAAGAGAAAGAGGACCGCAGGATTGGTACGGTCAGGCATGCCGATTGAAAAGGATTTTCTGTTTGAAATGGAGCCTGCCTGGCTGAAATTGCCCGGGTGAAAAATTATGAACCCTGGATTTGGCGCAGGCAGTCAATCGCCTGCCTGGCGGAGGCGACCGCATCCGGCATCGGCAGGAATTCGCCGGAAACATAGCCGTGGTAACCGGTGCGTGAAAGCGCATTCAAAATGGATTTGAAATCCAGGTGCCCCATCCCGGGCGCCCAGCGGTTTGAATCAGCGACATGGAAGTGAAAAATCCGTTCCCCGCATTTTTGGATGCTCGCCTCCACGCTTGGTTCCTCGATATTCATATGGAAAGTGTCGAGCAGCAGGCCGAAGTTCTCCTTGCCAAGGCGCTCGATCAATTCCAACCCCTGGGCGGCATTGTTGATCAACGATGTCTCATAGCGGTTGATCGGCTCCAGCGCCAGGCGGACTCCATGCGGCAGGGCTGCTGAGCAGCACTCGTTCAATGCGTACACCAGCCAATCCATCGCCTGACCGGCTTCCACACCCGGTTTGACGATGCCGCGCATCAAACCGATGATGATGACCGCCTTGAAACGGGCTGCGCCCGGGATATGACTTTGGATGCGTTCGATGGCGGTTTGCCGGATGGAGGCATCCGGATCGGTGAATGACAGGCCTTCCTCGCCCCAGGCTTGCCCGGTGCCGATGGCAGACACCGACAGGCGGCATTGGTCTGCCAGCCGCTCCAATTCATCATAATCTGTCTGCCGCGGATCCCGGATTGCCAGTTCCACACCGTCGTAGCCAAACGCGGCGATTCTGCGCAGGTTGGTTTCCAGGTCCCCTTTGAAGGTTGCTGCCTGGAAACTGGCGGGCTGGGTGGAAAGGACGATGGAAAGTTTCATGGGTCCTCCTTGCCCCTCTCCCCCGGAGGGGAGAGGGGTTGCGGAGAGAGGAGAGAAAAAATCGTCAACGCGCCAGGTAGGTGATCTTGCACTCCGAGCGGTCATTCTGAAGTTTGAGGATGTTGGCAGGCAGTTCTTCCAGGCTGATCTTTTTCGTGCTCATGCGGGTCATATCCATGCCGGTTGCCATGCACTCGATGACGCGCGGGAAATTTCCGTGGCCGGAATGACCCTGAGCGCCGACGATGCGCGCCTTGCGCACCTGCAGCACCTCTCCGGTGACCGGCATTTTCGCTTCAGCGCGGGCGGTGACAACCACCGTGCTGAGCAGCGTGCGTCCTTCCCAGATGACCTTCTCGATGCCGGGATACACGACAGCCGGCAGACCGGTGGCTTCCATGAACATGTCCGCACCCATCCCATCCGTGATTTCCAGGACGCGCTCGGCGAAATCTTCTTTGGACGGGTTGATATGATAATCAGCGCCGAGTTTCAGGGCCATGTTGGCTCGCTCCGGCTGGGTCTCCGAGATGATCACCTGCGAGGCACCGGCGCGCTTGAGGATGGCACAGGCGGCGATACCCACCGGCCCGCCTCCCAGGATAACGGCCCGGTCACCGGGGTGGAGACCACCGCCGCGTTCGATGACCGCGTTATATGCCACTGAGGTCGGCTCCACCAGGCTGCCGGCGATGAAGATATCATCACCTTTGTAGTTCTTGCGCAGCGGTTCCAGGCTCCAAAGCGTGCGCGAGGGCAGGACGATATAGGTGGTATAGGCACCATTTACATTGAAGCCGACCTCGTCAAGCTGTTCGCAGTGGTTGGGTTGACCGTCGGCGCACGGTTTGCACTGCCCGCACCACAGCATTTCTTCGGTGGTGACCGCTTCGCCCCCCTTGAATGGCTTGTTGGTGCGTTTGTCGCGGGCGTTCTTGCCTGCCTCCACCACCACACCTGAGAATTCGTGACCGAGGATGGAGGGGAAACCAGTCAAACCGGGATAATAAATATATCCCTCCTTGTCGGCCTGGGCCATGTGCACATCCGAGCCGCAGATGCCGCAGGCTTTCACCTGCATGAGCACTTCCTCCGGGCCTGGAGTGGGAATGGGGTATTCACGGATCTCCAGCCGGGGGTTGCGCCAGACCTGGCTGCCCAGGTAGGTCTGACGACCTTCGATATCCTTGGAACCAAGTTTGAAACCGGGCTTGGGATCCCAGTCTGCGATCAACGTCACGCCTTGCATGCTGCCTTTCATAGTATTTCTCCTTTTCCTGGTATCATGGCGAGCCATTCTCTGGTGAAGCAGGTGTAATGATCATGTGGTTTTGCTTCGTCATAGAGAATATTTCTCAAATTGACAGGTTAGACTTCCGTCCCCTGGCCGATGCGCGGCAGGCTGTAGACCGGCTTCCAGCCCTCGCTGAGCGGCTCGCGCAGGTATGGTTCCAGTTCCTTGGCTGTACGCAGGGTGACCTCTTCCACGGGCGGCACCTTGCCGGCTGGAAAAGCCGCCAGGATATCGTCATGCCAGAGGGTGAGGTACTTCAAGATTGCAGCCATCGGGCGTTTGGCCTTTTGGGCGGCGCCTGATTTGGCCTTGCCGACCACGCCTTCGGGTGTGGCGGAGATCTCAATGGCAAAGTGACCTTCGCCTTCCGACCAGCGGCTCGGGCGCCCGAACGGGTCCACCGATTTATCAAAGTGGCCTTCCGGCAGGTAACTCTTGCCCTCCGTGTTTACGGCGTAGTTCATGTCGACCATCTCCGGGTGCAGGAGCAGGCTCAGGGAGGTCTCGGATTCATCCGCGTGCACGAAGTTGGTGGTCATCTCTCCGCCGCGTTCCACCGGGCGGAAGAACTCGCGTACGCCGCGATGCCAGTCGATGACCCTGAAGATTCCGGGCAGCTGGTAGCGTTTCATGAATTCCTGTACCGCGGATTCGAGCATCCACAGGTGACCATGGTTGTTGACGATCAATTGCTTGCGGAAACCGTCGTTCCACAGGCCGAGCATCACATCGATCATCATCTCGCGCACCACGTGCTCGCGGACGATCACCGTGCCGGGCATGCCCACGTGATGATAGGGGTGTCCACCGTAATTCAACGGCGGGAGCGCCAGGTTGACAGGCGCGCCGCGCTTGGCGGTGAATCGCCGCACCCCTTCACAGATCGCGCTGACATAGAGGGTGTCAGCCGCGCTGGGCAGGTGCCGCCCGTGCAGTTCGGTACAACCGACCGGGATGAAGACCACGTCGTTCTTCTTGCGGTTCTCCTCAACTTGCCAGCGGGTGGTTGTCTGGATATAAGAGCCGGGTTTTCCCCATTCGACGGGCGAGGGGATACCGTAATCAGCCAGGATGGCATCGATCTGTTCCTCGCTCGCTTCCCAGACCTCTTTTTTCATCCGCCCGACCGCATTGTCTTCGAAGAACAAGTCGGGCTGGTTGCTGGGTAGAAATCCTTGCGGTGCTTTTGGGTTTGACATGGTTACTCTCCTTTTTGTAGTTTATTCATCCAATCTCACTGATCCTGACCGGGCGATTCTCGCGCAGCGACTTCCATGCGGCGTAGCCGAGCACCAGAGCGGCGCGACCATCCTTACCGGAGTTGGGGATCGCCTTGTCATCGCGGACGCATTCAATGAACTGGCGCACCTCCTCCACATAACAGGGGGCATAGCGCTGCATGAAGAAATACGGGGGTTTGGCGGAAAGAAAACCATCCGAATTCCCCTTTACGGTGACATCTTCCGACTCGTTGTTCGCCATGGCTGTTCCATTCGAGCAGAACACTTCCAGGCGCTGGTCGTAGCCGTAGACCGCCTTGCGGCTGTTGTCGATCGCGCCAATGGCTCCATTTTTAAACTTGAGAGTGACGATGCTCGTGTCGAGGTCGCCGAACTCTTTCAATTCCTGGTTGACCAGCACGCCACCAATGGCATACACCTCTTCAACCTCACCGAGCTGGAAGAGGACCATGTCAAAATCGTGGATGGAGAGGTCGAGGAATATACCGCCAGAAACACGCAGAAATTCCATGCTGGGGAAATCGGGGTCGCGGTTGGTGATGCGCAGAATGCACGGACGGCCAATCTCGCCCGAAGCCACAATCTCGTGTACGCGCTTGAAGCTTTTGTCGAAGCGGCGATTGAACCCAACCTGGAGTTTGACGCCTGCTTTTGCAACCGCCTCAAGCGCAGGATCAACTTTTTCCAGCTCAAGCGCAAGGGGTTTTTCGCAGAAGATATGCTTGCCGGCCTCGGCGGCGTCGCGCATGATAAAGTCGTGCGTGTTGGTACTGGAAGCGATCAGGACAGCTTCGATTTCTTTGTCCGCCAGCAGTTCGTGATAATCCTTGACCACGCGCTGGATGCCGAGTTCAGAAGCCACTGCCTGGGCAACCTCCAGGCGGATGTCGCACAGGGCTGTCAGGTGGGCCTCGGGGATGAGACGGGCAAGGTTGCGGGCGTGAACGCTGCCCATGCGCCCGGTGCCGATTACTGCGATTTTTACTTTACTTGTCATTTCAGCCTTTTCCCTTTTTTTCTTTTCATCTTCCGGTTTTATTCGATCTGAAAATGTGGTGACAACACCTTGAGCGCCGCCTCGCGGGCTTTGATCGCCAATACCTGGGGATCCCAATCCCAATACTCGGGTCGGAACAGTTCGATGGAGCAAGGCCCGTCATAACCGATGTACTTTAACCTCTTGCAGATCTCATCCAGAGGGATCACGCCCAAACCGGGGAGCAGTCGTGTGGCATCGCTGATGCATTCCTTCGGCGTATCTTCCAGGTCATCCAGGTGGAAAGCAAAGATGCGCCTAGGATCAAGTTGATCGAGTTCGCTCATTAAACCGCCGCCGCCGTAAAAATGAGCTGCGTCAACCGTCAGGCCGATATTGTCGCAGTCCGCCTTTTGGATGATCTCAAAAGCGGCGCGCGGCGTGCGCACGCTGCACCACCCAAACCCCAGAAATTCAAACGACAGGTTTATTTTGTAGAAGCGTGCAATGTTGCTCAAGTCGCGCAACACCTTGACGTACTCAGTTACGACATCTTCCCACGATATATTGCGGTCCGGCAATGGGCTGGGCACAACGACAACGGTCCGGCAGTTGATAGCCTGCGCGATCCTGCCCAGTTCATGCAGGCGCGCTTGAACCTGGGCATACTCGCTCCCGCGAAACGCGATGAATTCGATCGAGTTCAGCGTGAGTGGCTCGACGCCGTGATCGATGAATAACGCATTGAGATCCACCAGCGAGTGAGCAGCCAGATAGCGATCCATTTTTGCAGCCCACACCTCAAGCGCCTTGAATCCCGCGTGCGCGGTGACAGCAACATCGGTTTCGAGATTGTTTGTCATCGTCGTCGCGCCGTGGAAAGCCAGTTTCATAGGTTTGAACTACATCATCATCACGATCTTCATGGCACTCTTGGGTTTGTGCTGGAGCGTCTTGAGATCCAACCCGAGCAGGTCAAATGCGCCCAGGCCTTCGTCGAACGGGATGACTTTGGTGAAGAATGGTCCCATGTTGAGCCGTTTCTCCTCGAAGATGCGGATGGAGGGCACCATGGTATTCTGTCCGAGGTACAGGCCGAGAATCTTGGTGGCCCAGCGGGTGATCTCGTTCGGCACTATGGTCGCCTGGATGGACGAGTCCATGCCAAACGGCAGCACCTTTCCGCCGGGAGTGACGCACTGCAGGGCCTGTTCGAGGGCATTGCCGGTGGCTTCGACCAGGATGTCGGCTTTCCGCCCGTGGGTGAACTCGGTGATCTTCTGGACCACATCCACCTTGTTCGGATCCCAGACGGTCAGCCCGCATTCCTTTGCCACACTGATGCGGAACGGATCGATCTCGGTGACAGCCACCTTGGCAGCGATATTCCTGGCAAACTGGGCGAACAGGTAACCGATCGGACCGAAGCCGAGGACCATGACGTAATCGTAAGGCAGCATCAGCAGCGTATTCATACCGTTGACCACGGTCGCCAGCGTCTCCACCTGCGTGCCGAGCACATCGTCTATCTCTGCAGGGAGACCGAAGCACTGCTTTTCAGGCACCAGGCAGTACTCGGCGTAGCCGCCGTCGCGCATCACACCCAGGGCGCTGTTCTTGATCTCCACGCACTGGCTGGAGAGCCCCATGCGGCAGAACGAGCAGAAACCGCAGCGGATATTGTTGTCGATCGCCACCCGGTCACCCACCTTGAAATGGGTGACATGCGTGCCGATTTCGATCACCTCCCCGCAGAATTCGTGACCGAGAACAGTGTCGGGTCTGAAGTGATGCTTGCCTTCGATGATCTTCAGGTCGGAACCGCAGATGCCCACCGCCTTCACCTTGAGCAGCAAATCATCCGGCTCCTTGACCCTTGGGATGGGTCTCTCTTCAAAGACCAGTTTGCCTACATCCTTGAATACATAAGCTTTCATTTTGTCCATCATCTTCCTCCTGCTGAATTATTTCGAAAGATCTCCAGGTGCAGCTTTCGCGAATGTGGATCGGGTTATATAAAATCCAAACCTTATCTCAATCTGTAAAAAGAACCTCAGCGCTGGATGCGCGCCGACCCGCCTTTGGCAAAGGCGCGCACCTGCTCGAGAGTCGCCATGCTGGTGTCCCCGGGGAAGGTGGTCAGCAGGGCGCCGTGCGCCCAACCCAGGTTGACAGCTTCCTGCTCCGGTTCGCCGGTGAGCAAGCCGTAGAAGAACCCGGCTGCAAAGCCGTCTCCGCCTCCCACCCGGTCGTAGATATCCAGTTCGACGGTAGGGGAGACGAAGGAGCGCCCGTTGATCCATGCCACCGCGCCCCATGAATGACGGCTGGTAGAGTGAACTTCGCGCAACGTAGTGGCGGCAACCTTGATGTTAGGGAAACTCCGCACCACGCTCCCGATCATGGCAAGGAAAGTGTCCGGATCGAATTTCGAATGCGCCCCTGCCTGCGGTCCCGTGATACCAAGTCCGAGCTGCAGATCTTCCTCGTTGCCCACAAGCACATCCACATGCTCAACGATGCGGCGGATGACCTCCTGAGCGCGTTCCGGTCCGCCCCAGATGTTCCACAACTTGGCGCGGTAGTTCAGGTCGAAGGAAACCACCGCACCGGCAGCTTTGGCGGCTTGCATGGCTTCGATGATCACCTCGCCCGTGTTAGCGGAGAGGGCGGCGAAGATACCTCCACTGTGCAGCCAGCGCACCCCGTGGGTGAATATAGCGTTCCAGTCAAAATCACCCGGTTTGAGCAGGGCGGCGGCCTCGTTGGCGCGGTTGTAGAAAACGACCGGGGCGCGCACGCCGAAGCCGCGATCGCTGTAGACGGTGGCCATGTTCGGACCGTTGACGCCGTTGTGGGCGAAATATTTATAGAAGGGGGTGATGCCCATCTGGCGCACCCGTTCCGCGATCAGGTCGCCGATCGGGTACTCCACCATCGCCGACACCAAGCCGGTGCGCAGGCGGAAGCAGTTCGCCAGGTTGGCGGTCACGTTGTACTCGCCTCCACTGGGATGCACCTGCCACTCGCTGGCCTTGCTGAAGGGCACGATCCCGGGGTCAACACGGTGAACCAGCGCCCCGAGCGAGAGAAAATCAAAGTTGCCTTTTGCGGGAAGGTTCAAACCATATTTTTTCATACGTCTAGCCTTTCTTCCAGACGGTGGAGGTCACATCCCCGCCGCGCCCGGTCCAGTTGGTGTGGAAATATTCGCCGCGCGGTCTGTCGATGCGCTGGTAGGTATGCGCGCCAAAGTAGTCGCGTTGGGCTTGCAGCAGGTTGGCGGGCAGGCGTTCGCGGCGATAACCGTCGAAGAAGGTCAGCGCGCTTGCCATGGCCGGCACGGGGATCCCGATCTGGGCCGCGGCAGACACCACCCGCCGCCAGCCGGGCTGGGCGGCGAGCACCTGCCCGGTAAAGTAAGGATCGAGCAGAAGATTCGAGAGGCCGGGATTCTTTTCGAATGCTTCCTTGATCCTGCCCAGGAAGGCGGACCGGATGATGCATCCGCCGCGCCACATCAGGGCGATACCGCCGTAATTCAGATTCCACTTGTATTCCCGGGCGGCGGCGCGGAAGAGCATGTACCCCTGGGTGTACGACATGAGCTTGGAGGCGTAGACAGCCTGTTCCAGGTCGTCGATGAACTCCTTTTGATGGCTGCTGATCGTACAGTCAGGCCCGGTGAGCACTTTGGAAGCCTGCGTGCGCTCGTCTTTCAGGGCCGAGAGCGCCCGGGCGAGCACGGCTTCCACCACCATCGTCAGCGGGATGCCCATTTCCAGGGCGGAAATACCGGTCCATTTGCCAGTGCCTTTCTGCTCGGCGGCATCCAATATCTTGTCCACCAGCGGCAGGCCGTCCTCGTCCTTGTAAGCCAGGATGTCACGGGTGATCTCGATCAGGTAGGAATCGAGTTTGCCCGTGTTCCAGCGGGTGAAAACGGCGTTCATCTGGTCGGGGGTCATCCCCAGGCCGTCGCGCATCAGGTGGTAGGCTTCGCAGATCAACTGCATGTCGCCGTATTCGATGCCGTTATGCACCATCTTGACATAATGCCCGGCGCCGTTCTCGCCGACCCAGTCGCAGCATGGGTCTTCGCCCCCGTCCGGGCGGCGGACCTTGGCTGCCACGGCCTGGAAGATGGACCGCACATGCTGCCAGGCGGCAGGAGAGCCTCCCGGCATGATCGAGGGACCATGACGGGCGCCCTCCTCGCCGCCGGAAACCCCCGTGCCGATGAACAGCAGCCCTTTGGATTCGACATACGCCGTCCGGCGGATGCTGTCGTTATAGTTGGAGTTGCCGCCGTCAATGATGATGTCCCCCGCCTCAAGGTGCGGAAGCAGCAGTTCGATGAAA
>Ga0315278_10001322_pt1 | contig 21622 bp, 23 predicted proteins | sample YL17G06_0_MG_FD_203880 | JGI IMG/M metagenome (GOLD analysis project Ga0315278, IMG submission 203880) | Sediment microbial communities from Yellowstone Lake, YNP, Wyoming, USA - YL17G06_0 | ecosystem: Environmental > Aquatic > Freshwater > Lake > Sediment | place: USA: Wyoming | collected... | reverse complement strand
GCCGCCGAGGAGATGGCGACTGCGGCGGTGATCGCCGCGGCGAGGAGGAGAGTCTTCATTTGGGGCCCCTTTGAGATTGAGTGACACATGCAGACGGCTCTCGAGCATTTCACGTGCCAGGTTCGTTTTTCCATTCTGCAGAGGTAGTTACGTGTGGCTGGCAAGCCGTCCACGGCGGGCGTGCACTAACCTGGGGCGCTGGCCGCTGATTGCGCACCAATCTCGTGCGCGGCACGCGGGCGCGCGAAATCACCGTGCTAGACTCCTCAGACTCCCTGAGGCACGGCAATGCAGGCGACCCGATTCGTGGACGAATTCACGGCCAAGCTGAGCGAGCTCGCCGCTGCGAGCCCGGCGCGGGACGTCGAAAAGAACCTCCGCGCGCTGCTGTCGGCGGGCCTCGCGCGCCTCGACGTGGTGACCCGAGAGGAGTTCGACGTTCAGGCGAAGCTGCTCGTGCGCACGCTCGAGAAGCTCGCACAGCTCGAGGCGCGCCTGACCGAGCTCGAGCGGGCGCAGACCGGTTCGACCGCGCCCTGACTGCGTCGGCGGGCGCGGGGGCTCGGGCGTTCAACTCTCCGGGCTCCACTCCTTCGCCACGCCGCAATGCCGCTTGCGATCCTGAACTCCCGCGCTTTGGCCGGCCTGCAAGCGCCGCCGGTGATCGTCGAGGTCCACCTCGCGAACGGTCTGCCTAGCTTTGCGATCGTCGGCCTGCCCGACACCGAGGTTAAAGAGGCGAAGGATCGCGTGCGCGCCGCGCTCGTGAACTGCCGGTTCGAATTCCCGGCGCGCCGCATCACCGTCAACCTCGCCCCCGCCGAGTTGCCCAAGGAAAGCGGGCGCTTCGACCTGCCGATCGCGCTCGGCATCCTCGCCGCATCGGAGCAGATCCCCGCCGCGCGTCTCGCCGACTACGAGTTCGCCGGCGAGCTCTCCCTTTCCGGGGAGCTGCGCGCGGTGCGCGGGGCGCTCGCGATGACCCTGCACGCGGCGCGTTCGGGCCGCGCATTCGTGCTGCCGGCAGCGAGTGCGCGCGAGGCCGCGCTCGTGCGCGACGCCGCCATCTTCCCCGCCGCAACGCTGCTCGAGGTGTGTGCGCATCTGACCGGTGAGAAGCCGCTCGCCCGATTCGCGGAGGTGCCGCGCGAGGAGACCTTCGAATACCCCGACCTTGCCGACGTGCGCGGGCAGGCCCACGCCAAGCGCGCGCTCGAAGTCGCGGCGGCGGGCGGACATTCGGTCCTGATGAGCGGGCCGCCCGGTACCGGGAAGTCGATGCTCGCAGCGCGCCTGCCCGGCTTGCTCCCGTCGATGACGGATGACGAGGCGCTCGATGCGGCGGCGGTGCAATCGCTCGCGTCGGGCGGTTTCCGGGTGGAACGCTGGCGGCAGCGCCCCTTCCGTGCGCCGCACCACACGGCTTCGGCCGTAGCCCTCGTCGGCGGCGGCGGCGACCCACGTCCGGGCGAGATCTCGCTCGCGCACCGCGGGGTGCTGTTTCTCGATGAGTTGCCCGAGTTCGATCGGCGGGTGCTCGAGGTGCTGCGCGAGCCGCTCGAGTCGGGCCGTGTCTCGATCTCGCGCGCCGCTCGACAGGCCGAGTTTCCCGCGCGCTTCCAGCTCGTCGCCGCGATGAACCCGTGCCCATGCGGCTACCTCGGTCACTTCAGCGGCAAGTGCCGCTGCACGCCGGATCAGGTTGCGCGCTATCGCGGCAAGCTCTCCGGGCCGCTGCTGGACCGGATCGACATCCACATCGAGGTGCCCGCGGTGCCCGAGGCGGAGCTGACCGGGCGCGCGACCGGAGAGCCGAGCACAACGGTGCGCGAGCGCGTCGGCCGTGCGCGCGGGGCTCAGCTCGAACGCCAGGGCAAGCCGAACACCGAGCTCTCCGCGCGCGAGACCGAGAAGCACTGTCGCGCGAACGACGCGGCTGAAAGCCTCCTCAAGACTGCAATCGCGCGGCTGAACCTCTCCGCACGCGCCTACCACCGCGTGCTGCGCCTGGCCCGCACGATCGCGGACCTGGCGGGTGCCGGCGCGATCGGATCGGCGCACGTTGCCGAGGCGGTGCAATACCGGCGCATCGACCGGAGCTATTAAGTGGCGACGTACGCGATCGGCGACGTGCAGGGGTGCTGCGATGCGTTGCACGCGCTCCTCGGCGAGATCGGGTTCTCGCCCTCGCGCGACATGCTGTGGTTCGTCGGCGATCTCGTGAACCGCGGCGCGCAGTCGGCGGCCGTGCTGCGGTTCGTGCGTTCGCTCGGCGAGCGTGCCATCGTCGTGCACGGCAACCACGACCTGCACACGCTTGCGGTGGCGGCGGGCAGGGCCAAGCGGCGCGCCGACGACACGCTCGAGGACCTGCTCGCCGCGCCCGACCGCGATGCGCTGCTCGACTGGCTGCGGATGCGTCCGCTGCTGCACGTCGATCGCGAGTACGTCATGGTCCACGCGGGTCTGCTGCCCTCGTGGTCCCTCGCGCAGGCGGCCGAGCTGGCGGCCGAGGTGGAGGCCGCACTGCATGCGCCTGCGCACCTCGAGCTCTATGCGTCGCTCTACGGCAGCAGGCCCGCCGCCTGGAACGATGCGCTGCGGGGTCCGGAGCGAATGCGCGTAATCGTGAATGCGATGACGCGAATGCGCTTCTGCACGCCGGACGGCGCGATGGACTTCAGCGTGAAAGGCGAAGTGGAGAAGGCCCTGCCTGGCTACCTGCCGTGGTTCGAGGTGCGGACCCGGAAGACCCGCGGCGTGCCGATCGTGTGCGGGCATTGGTCCGCGCTGGGGCTGCGGATCACCCCGGATCTGCTGGCGCTGGATACGGGTTGCGTGTGGGGTGGCCGGCTGACGGCGATTCGGCTCGAGGATCGGCGGGTCTTTCAGACGGCGTGTGCCCGTGCAGGAGACCCAGCTCGCGCGCGATGATGCCGTGCACGCGCTGCGTCAGGTCGCGGCGGTGCTGATTCTCGGCGCTCATGTACGGCGCGAATCGCAGCTCGTACCACTATGGACGTCATCGCGGCGATCCGCCAGAGCGACTCCGCGAGCGACGTGTCGTCGACGTAGACCGGCGCGTCGGTCGGCGCGCCGTCGTAATCGACGAAGCGCAGCGCCACCGGGAGCACCAGTGCGCGCGCGTCGATCACGGGCTGGAGCAGCGCAGCGTGGAAATGCCTAAGCGAGCGGCCGTCGGTGGTCGTGCCCTCCGGGCAGACCGCGACCAGGCGTCCGGTCTCCAGCGCCGCGACCACGCGCTCGTTCGTGCGTCGGGCGTGACGGCGATTGCCGCGCTCGATGAAGAGCGTCCCGACCCGCCTGACGAGGCTCCCCACCACCGGCCAGTCGCGGATCTCCGATTTGGCGACGAAAAGGCCCGGCGTCACCGCATAAACGGCGAAGATGTCGAGCCAGGAGACGTGGTTCGAAGCGAGGAGGCAGCGCTCCGGCAGCGTCTCCCGCGCGTTGTGGCTGCGGACCTCGACCCGTAGAATCGCCAGGAGCTCGCGCGCCCAGCACCGCAGCTCTTCATCCTGTCGTCCGGGCGGGAGCGACGCGTACCGGGTGTGCACCATCCACAGGCCGCGCGCGACGAGGCGCAGGATACGCGCGAGTCGGACGGGAACGGATGTGGCGCGAGGGGTCATGGCCGGGACCGAGGCCGGCATTCTAGACGGGAGCGACCGATGGAAACGTGCGTGTTCTGCAAGATCGTGGCGAAGCAGATCCCGGCAAACGTCGTCTACGAGGACGAGCACACGATTGCGTTCATGGACATCGGCGCGGTGAATCCCGGCCATATGCTGGTCGCGTGCAAGCGGCACGTGGAGAACGTGTTCGGCCTGGATGACGCGCTCGCCGCCGCGGTGATGCGCACGACGGCGCGCGTCGCACGCGCGCTCAAAGTCGCGTTTGCGCCCGAGGGCGTGAATCTGTTTCAGGCCAACGGCGCTGCGGCTGAACAGACCGTCTTTCACTTCCACGTGCACGTCCTGCCGCGGCGCACCGGTGACGGGATGAAGCTCGTGTGGCCGGTCCAGAACCCGCCGCGCGAGGCGCTGCAGCGCAATGCCGAACTGCTGCGCGCGGCGCTTTAGCCGCCGCGCGTCAGATTTGAGCTAGGCTCTCAGAGGATCGAAGCCCCGAAGCTCCGGCGGTAGCGCACGTCGATCTCGGCGGGTGTCGACCGGTGATTCTGTCCCCCGCGCGACGCAACTTTGATCGCGCCCATCAGGGAGGAAAGCCGCCCGATCACCGGCCAGTCGAGCCCCGCTGCGATGCCGTAAAGAAGGCCCGCGCGGTACGCGTCGCCGCACCCGGTCGGGTCGACCACTTCCTCCGGCTCAACGCTGGGGATATCGTGACGTTGACCCTTGGCATAGATCGTGGACCCGCGGGCGCCCTTTGTCACGACAAGGGCGTCGACCATGCGGGCAAGCTCCTCGATCGGGCGCGCGGTCTTCTCCACGAGCATCTGGCCCTCGTAGTCGTTGACGGCGAGGTAGCTCGCCGCGTCGATCATCGCGAGCAACTCCGGGCCGTCGAACATGGGAAGCCCCTGGCCCGGGTCGAACACGAACGGGATTCGCGCCGCCACGAGCTCGTTCACGTGCGCCACCATCCCGGCGCGCCCGTCCGGCGCCACGATCGCGAGGCGGGCCCCGAGGTGCGCGCCGATCCGGTTCTCGTGTGAGTGGTTCATCGCCCCCGGGTGAAACGCGGTGATCTGGTTGTCGTCCAGGTCGGTCGTGATGAACGCCTGCGCGGTAAGCGTGTCGGGTACCGTGCGGACCTGATCACGCGCGAGGCCGAGCGCGTCCAGGCGCGCGAGATACGGCGCAGCGTCCTCGCCGACGGTGGCCATGATCACCGGGTCGCCGCCGAGCAGTTTGAGGTTGTAGCCGATGTTGCCGGCGCAGCCACCGAATTCCCGCCGCAGCTCCGGCACGAGGAATGCGACGTTCAGGATGTGGATCTGATCGGGCAGGATGTGCTCCTTGAACCGCCCCCGGAACACCATGATGTTGTCGTAAGCGATCGAGCCGCAAATGAGGATTTTCATCGGGTCAGCGGTGATAGAAGAGGAAGATGCGGTAGCCGCTCGCGCCCAGTCCCGCGGCATCGACGTGCAGCTTCACGGGTTGCTCCGCGCCGGCGGCGAACGACGCGGCGTCGCCCCGGAGCAAAGCCGGGTCGCCGAGATACTCGCGCGGCGCGAGCACCCGGCGCGCGACGGGCTGGTCGGCGGCGTCGGTGAGCGTGAGCTCGAGGTGCGGGAACGCCTGCGCAAAGCTCGCGCGGTTGCGTAACGCCGCCGAGAGCGTGAGGATGACCGGCACCCCGCGCTCTGCGGCAAGCTCGGACGCCTCGATGCTGATGAGCTCGGCGTGGTGCGGCAGCGGAATGGTGCAGCGGAGGCGCACGCACGCGGCCTCGATCCACGGCTGCGACTCCGGGGCGAGCAGCGCAAGCTCGCCGCGATAGGCGTACGCGAGCTGTCCTGCGAGCGCGACCGCCATGACGAGCGCGCCGAGACCCCAGAGCGCCGCGAGCACCACCGAGCGGCGGCGTGCGCGCGGACCGAACTCGAAGTCGGAATCGTCGTCCGAGACCGAGATCTCCGGCTCCGGCGGCGCGCTCGCGACCACCGGTTGCGAAACGACTGCCTCGACCTGCGCGAGCGCCTCGGTGTGCGACACCGGGACCGACGGCGTCGAGCCGCGTGGCGGTGCGGACGCGACCGCGTGCCGCGGCTCCGGCTCGTCGTCGGTCACGAGCGTGCGGCGCGCGTCGAAGATCGTCGAACACTTCCCGCACCGTACTTGCCCGTCGCGTACCGCGAGCTGCTCGGGGTAGACGCGGAACACGGTGCCGCACGCGGCGCACCGGGTACTCATTCTCATCGTCGCACGCCCTCCAGGCAGACCCAGCCGTCGTCCGCGGCCCAGCGCGCCATCGCGAACCACTGCGCGTAGACGGCAGCGACCGCGTCCGTCTGCGGCGCGAGGATGCCCGCGAGCGCGATGCGCCCGCCCGGACGGCAATGCGTGGCGAGGACCGGTGCGAGCACCTTCAGGGGATTTGCGAGAATGTTCGCCACGACCAGGTCCGCAGGAAGCGCGACCCCGAGGTCGCTGCCGACGAAGTGCACCGGGACCGCGTTACGCGCCGCGTTCCCGCGCGCCGCCGCCACGGCTGCCGGGTCCACGTCTACGCCGACGGCCGCACGCGCGCCGAGCTTGAGCGCGGCGATGGCCAATATACCGGAACCGCACCCGTAGTCGAGCACGCTCGAGCCGGGACGCACGTGCTCCTCGAGCCAGCGCAAGCAGAGCCGCGTCGTGGGGTGGCTCCCCGTGCCGAACGCGAGCCCCGGGTCGAGACGGATGTTGAGCGCGCCCGGGTCCGGCGTCGCGTGCCACGACGGCACGATCCAGAGCCGTGCGGAGATGCGGATCGGCTCGAATTGCTCCTGGCTCGCACGCACCCAGTCGGTGTCGCCAACCTCCTCGACTTCGAAGGGCGGCGCTGCGCCCAATCCGGCATCGGAAGCTGCCGCTGCAAGTACCTCCTCCGCGTCCGCGTCGGCCGCCACGAGAGCGCGGACGCGCGCCCGCGCCCACGTCCCTGCAGAATCGGCGTTCGGTTCGTCGAAGACCGGCTGCTCGTCGGGGGTGCCCGCGAGCGCGTCCTCGATGGTGGCCGATGCGGCGCCGTGCGCGAGGAGCGCGTCGCTCAGCGCGTCGGCCGCGGCGGCGTCGATCTCGATGACGAGCGCACGCCAGGGCATCTTGCGTGCCCGTCCTACTTGCCGCCGCGCTTCGCGGCCTGCGCGAGCTTCTGCTCGAGGTAGTGGATGTTCGTGCCGCCGCGCACGAACCGCGCGTCGGTGAGGAGCTCCTGGTGCAGCGGGATGTTGGTCTGGATGCCCTCGACGACCATCTCCGAGAGCGCGATGCGCATGCGGCGAATCGCCTGGTCGCGCGTCGCGCCGTACGCGATCACCTTGCCGACCATCGAGTCGTAGTACGGGGGCACCACGTAGCCCTGATACACGTGCGAGTCGACGCGGATGCCCGGGCCGCCGGGCGGGTGGTACGAGGTGATGCGACCCGGCGAGGGGGTGAACTTGAACGGGTCCTCGGCGTTGATCCGGCACTCGATTGCGTGGCCGCGCACGATCACGTCGCGTTGCCGCACCGACAGCTTCTCGCCTGCCGCGATGCGGATCTGCTCCTGGACGATATCGACCCCGGTGACCAGCTCGGTGACCGGGTGCTCGACCTGCACGCGGGTATTCATCTCGATGAAGTAGAACTCGTCGCCCTCGTAGAGAAACTCGAAGGTGCCGGCGCCGCGGTAGCTGATCTTCTTGCACGCCTCTACGCAGCGCTCGCCGACGCGCGCGAGCAACCGGGGCGCGATGTCGACGGCCGGCGCCTCCTCGATGACCTTCTGATGGCGCCGCTGCATCGAGCAGTCGCGCTCGCCCAGGTACACCACGCTCTTGTGCTCGTCCGCGAGCACCTGGATCTCGATGTGCCGCGGGTTCTCGAGGAACTTCTCCATGTAAACGGTCGAGTTCCCGAACGCCGCCTGTGCCTCGGTGCGCGTGAGGCTGACCGCGGACGGCAGCGCCGCCTCGGTGTGCACGACACGCATCCCGCGCCCGCCTCCGCCGCCGGAGGCCTTGATGATGACCGGGTACTTGATCGCGCGGGCGATCTTCACGATCTCCGCGGGATCCTCGGGAAGCGCCCCTTCCGATCCCGGGACACACGGGACGCCGGCCTTGAGCATCGCCTGCTTCGCGCTGACTTTGTCGCCCATCAGGCGGATGTTCTCGGGCCGCGGTCCGATGAACGTGAACCCGCTGCGCTCGACCTTTTCCGCGAAATCGGCGTTCTCCGACAGGAACCCATAGCCAGGGTGGATCGCCTCGGCGTCGGTCACCTCGGCCGCGCTGATGATCGCCGGGATGTTGAGATAGGACGCGGCCGACGGCGGCGGCCCGATGCACACCGACTCGTCGGCGAGCTTCACGTACTTCGCCTCGCGGTCGGCCTCCGAGTGCACGACCACGGTGCGGATGTCCATCTCGCGGCACGCACGCTGGATGCGCAGCGCGATCTCGCCACGGTTGGCGATGAGGATCTTCTCAAACATGCAGGACGCCGCGCCGCCTCAATCGATCGCGAGCAGCGGCTCGCCGTACTCGACCGGTTGTCCGTTCTCGGCCAGGATCGCCTTCACGACGCCGTCCTTGTCGGCCTCGATCTCGTTGAGGAGCTTCATCGCCTCGATGATGCAGACCGTTTGCCCCGCCTTCACGGTGTCGCCCACTTCAACGAACGGCTTGGAGCCCGGTGATGGCGCGCGATAGAAGGTGCCGACCATCGGCGACTTGAGGACGTGCCCCTCGACCTTTGGTGCGATCTCGGCGGGGGCTTGGGCACCGGCGGGCGCGGCGGCCGGTCCCGCAGGGGCGGCGGTCGGCGCGGGCAGCATCGCGACCATCTCCGGCATCGCCCGGCCGCCTTTGACGATCTTGACCTTCTCCTCGCCCTCGGTGATTTCGAGTTCGGCGATGCCCGACTCCTGGACGAGGTCGATCAGCTTCTTGAGTTTGCGTAGATCCATATCGGACTCTCCCCTGTTCCGGGCGGTGGCCCGCCCGGCCAGCCTCCTAGGCGTCGAGCCTAGTTCGGCACGACACGAGGGGGCCCAAGGAGGGTTGGGGCCCCTCCGCCCCACCCAACCGCTCCGCGGCGCCCCCTCGTGCTCCCCGATGTCGGGGAAAACGAGGCCTCTGGCATCGGTTTCATCCTAGCTTGCGAGCGCGTACTCGAGCGCGAGGTCGTAGCCCCGGCTTCCGAGCCCGCAGATCGTCCCGACCGCCAGATCGGAGAAGTAGGAGTGCTGGCGGAAGGGCTCGCGCGCGTGGATATTGGACAGATGCACTTCGATGAACGGAATGCTTACCGCGGCAAGCGCGTCGCGCAGCGCGACGCTGCTGTGCGTGAAGCCCGCAGGATTGACGATGATAAACGCAAATTCCTGCTTTTTCGCCGTATGTACCCGATCGATGAGCGCGCCTTCCTGGTTGCTTTGGAAGGCTTCGAGTCGCGCCCCCTGCCCCGTTGCAGCTTTGGACAGGCGTTGGATGATGTCACGCAGGGTCTCGCGGCCGTAGATCTCCGGCTCACGAGTCCCGAGGAGGTTCAGGTTCGGCCCGTTCAGGACCAGGATCTTTCGCGGGGCTGCCCCCCGTCGTGTCGGCGCGGTGTTCGGCGCTTTTGCCATCGGGCAAGTTTGCCGCAGATCCAGCCTGATGTCTAACCGCTGCCTGCCTGTTCGCCGACAATCGCCGCTTTAGCCCAGCAAAGGGATGATGATTCGCGCGAGTTCAGCCTCCGAGATAATCCCAAGGTGCGTCGTGACCACTTTTCCGCTGCGGTCGAGCACGAGCGTGTAGGGGAGTGCCCCGGCCCGGTTACCCAGCCGCCGCGTCAGATCGATCACTTCCACGCCGGTAACGAACACCGGATAGCTGACGCCGAGCTGTGCTGCTAATAATCGTGCGTTGTCAGCAGAATCGACGGCAATGCCGACAACTTGGAGGCCTTTAGGCTCTAGTTCGCGGTGGATGCGGACCAACCCCGGAATCTCCTCGAGACAGGGCGGACACCAGCTCGCCCAGAAGTTAACGACCAAGACCCGTCCCTGCCATGGCTCAAGCGATGCAGGTTGCCCCGATAAGTCCTTGAACTGCGCGACAGTAAGCGCTGACACGGCGTCAGCGCCGGGCGTCCCTGACCGCAGTGTGAGATCAACGAGGATCCCGGCCGCGAGCGCGGTGGCGACAGCGGCCGCGATCAACGCCGTGCGTAGCGGCCTAGTCATTCGCGTTCAGGAGGGCCGAAACCGCAGGGATTCCCGCGCGCTCGATTGGCCGCCCCAACGGCGTCGCCTTGAGCGCGGCGCGTTCATCCTTGGCCGCATAGATGGCGAGGTTGACCGGCACGCCGTCCCATTCGACCCGCAGCACCGGGACGGCCCGGGCCTCATCGCCACAGTAGTGGCGCACCTCGGATACGTCATACGGCACGTTCCGGTTCAGCAGGAACAGCTCGACCGCCTTGAGATCGTCCGTGAACAGCTGGAGGTCGATGTCGGCATACCGCCCGGCCGTGCCCTTGAGGACCGGGCCCGAGAGGTAGGGCCGGAACACGACGAGCGGCTGCATCGCGTCGAACGCCACCTCGCGCAGGACGCGCACGCGGTCGCGCTGCTCGTCGCCCTGGTAGAGCGACTGGTATGCGCGCAGCTCAGCCTCGACCTCTTGGTTGGCGGGCAGCGATTGCGTGTCCCCGGCGCCGAGCTGCCGGGCGGCCTTGCGCTTGGCGAGCGCGAAGTCGTCGACGCCATCCTCCGCCATCAGGCGGGCGGCGGCGGCGGCAATCCGGGTGCGCATCTGCGACTGCTTCGTTCTGTTCTCGCGTGCCATCGTGCCGGGCTCGCGTGCCATCGAGCCGCGCTCCGCGGCCGATCATACCCCACCGGAATTGGGCGAACGACCGCTTACAATCCGCACGCATGCACATTCACATTCTCGGGATCTGCGGCACCTTCATGGGCGGCGTCGCGCTGCTTGCGCGCGACGCCGGGCACCGCGTAACGGGCTGCGACGCGAACGTGTATCCGCCGATGAGCACGCAACTCGCCGCGCAAGCGATCGAGCTCGTTACGGGGTTCGGCGCCGACCAGGTGGCCTTCGCGCCCGACCTATGGGTCGTCGGGAATGTCGTGACACGGGGTAACCCGCTCATGGAGGCGATCCTCGATCGGGGCGATCGGTATGTGTCCGGTCCACAGTGGCTCGCGGAGAACGTGCTGGCGAGCAAGCACGTCGTTGCGGTCGCCGGCACCCACGGCAAGACCACCACTGCGGCGATGCTCGCGTGGATCCTCGAGCGCGGCGGCAAGCGTCCGGGTTTCCTGGTCGGCGGCGTGCCGAACGACTTCGGTGTCTCGGCGCGACCCGCGCCGGGATCGCTCTTCGTCATCGAAGCGGACGAGTACGACACCGCGTTCTTCGACAAGCGGTCGAAATTCGTGCACTACCGCGCCCGGACCGCGATCCTGAACAACCTCGAGTTCGACCACGCCGACATTTTCCCGGACCTTGCCGCGATCGAGACCCAGTTCCATCAATTCGTGCGCATGCTCCCGCGCTCGGCCCGGATCGTCGTAAACGGCGCGGACGCGGCGCTGGCGCGGGTGCTGGCGCGCGGCTGCTGGTCGGAGCTCGAGCGGTTCGACGCGGCCGACGGCTGGTCGAGCCGGCCGGCGGACGGCGGGTCGTTCGACGTGCTCTGGCGCGGCGAGCCCGCTGGATGCGTTCGCTGGGATCTCACCGGGGCCCACAACTGCGCGAACGCGCTCGCGGCGATCGCTGCTGCCCGTCACGTGGGCGTAGAAGCAGGCATCGCCATCGATGCGCTGAACCGCTTCGGCGGGGTGAAGCGGCGCATGGAAATGCGCGGCGTCGCGCAGGGCGTGACCGTCTACGACGATTTCGCGCATCACCCGACCGCCATCCGGACGACGCTCGCCGGCCTGCGACGTGCCGTCGGCACGGCGCGGATCCTCGCGGTGCTCGAGCCGCGCTCGAACACGATGAAGCTCGGGGTAATGAAAGAGGCGCTGGCCGACAGCCTCGCTGGCGCCGAGCGCGTTTTCTGCTACACGGAAAACCTGGGTTGGGACGCGGCGGCAGCACTCACACCGCTCGGCGGCCGGGTGGAATGCCACACGGATCTGCGCGCACTCGTGCAGGCCATCGCGCGCGAGGCGCGGTCCGGCGATCACATCCTGGTGATGTCGAACGGCGGCTTCGGCGGCATCCACCAGCAGCTGCTCGATCGGCTCGCGGCGGGCGATCGGTGACCATCGTCTATCTGCACGGATTCAACAGCGCGCCGCAATCGCACAAGGCGCAGTTCATGCACCGGGCCATGACCGAGCGCGGCCTCGGGGCGCGCTTCGTCTGTCCCGCGCTTCCGCACCCGCCCGACGAAGCCATTGCCCTGGTCGAGCGCGAGTTGGCGCGCCATGCGGCCGGGAGCGTGACGCTGGTCGGGAGCTCCCTCGGGGGGTTCTACGCGACCCATCTCGCGGAAAAGCACGCCTTGCGCGCGGTGCTTCTCAACCCCGCGGTCCGGCCGGGCCGCGACCTCGAGAGCTATCTGGGCATCCAGCGCAACCTCTACACCGGCGCCGAATACGAGCTCACTTGCGAGCACGTCGCTGCCTGGCGCCGCCTGGACGTCGCAGGGGTCCATGCCGAGCGCTATCTGCTCATCGTCGAGACCGGTGACGAGGTGCTCGACTACCGCGAGGCGGTAGCGAGGTATGCCGGCGCGCGGCAGGTGATCGTGGCGAGTGGCGATCACACGCTGCAGAGCTTTCCCGAGCATCTGCCGCTGATCCTCGAGTTCGCCGGCCTGCAGGCGCGATGAGTCGTCCACCCGCAGCACCGCGTCCGATGAACGTCCTCTACGAAGAAACCGGCAGCTTCAAGGTCGCCGCCGTGCTTACCGAGCACGATGCGTCGCTGCACGTCGAGGCGCCGCACGGCAAGCGGGCGAAGATCAAGTCCGCGAACGTTCTGCTGCGGTTCGACGACGCCCGCCTCGACACCTTCCTTGACCGGGCCGAGGCGATCGCGCAGGAGATCGATACCGACTTCCTCTGGGAAGCGTGCGGCGAGCCCGAGTTCGCTTTCCTCGACCTCGCCCGGGAATACCACGGGCGTGCACCGGGGCCGCTGGAAGCGGCCGGAATCCTGCTCAAGCTGCATGCGGCGCCGATGTACTTCCACCGCAAGGGCAAGGGTCGCTTCAAGGCCGCTCCCCCGGATACGTTGAAGGCGGCGCTGGCCGGGCTGGAGCGCAAGCGCCAGCAGCACGTGCAGATCGAGGCGTGGGTCGACGAGCTCAAGGGCTGCGCGCTGCCCGAAGCCATCCGGGCGTTGCTGCCGCAGCTCCTTTACAGGCCCGACCGCAACCGCGCCGAGACTAAAGCGCTCGAACAGGCGTGCGCCGAGCTCGGGTTGTCGCCGGCGCGACTTCTCGAGCGCTGCGGCGCGCTCCCTTCGACGCATGACTATCACCTCGGCCGGTTCCTCTTCGAGCATTACCCGAAAGGCACCGGCTTCCCGGAGTTCGCTCCGCCGACGGCGCCGACCGATTTGCCGATTGCATCGGTGGCGGCGTTCAGCCTCGATGATGCGACGACAACGGAGATCGACGACGCGTTCTCGGTGACGCGCCGCGAAGACGGGTGCATGCGAATCGGCGTGCACATCGCCGCGCCGGGCCTGGGCTTTGCACCCGGCACCGAGATCGATCGGATCGCCCGCGAGCGGCTTTCCACCGCCTACATGCCGGGCACGAAGATCACGATGCTGCCGCCGGCCGTCGTCGACCGGTTCTCGCTGACCGAGAACGGCCCGCGTGCGGCGGTGTCGCTCTACATCGACGTCGATCCGAGCTCCCTGGTCGCGCGCGGCGAGGAGACGCGCATCGAGCGGGTGCCGATCGCGGCGAACCTGCGGCACCACGAGGTCGACCTGCTGAACGACGCGCTCGCCGAAGGCCGCCCGGCCACCGGCGTCCCGTTCGCCGCTGAGCTCGAATTCCTGCACCGCTTCGCGCTCGTGCTTCAGGCCGGACGCGGAAAGACCGGCAGCCAGGTCGACCGCACCGAGTACAGCTTTTACGTCGAGGGTGACCGCGTGACGATCACCGAGCGCAAGCGCGGCTCACCGCTCGACAAGCTCGTGGCCGAGCTGATGATCCTGGTCAACCGGTCCTGGGGAAAAGTGCTCGATGATCGCGGGGTCGCGGCCATCTATCGTGCGCAGGGCGACGGCAAGGTGCGCATGACGACGGTCGCCGCCGAGCACCAGGGGCTCGGCGTGTCGCACTACGCGTGGTCGAGCTCGCCGCTGCGCCGCTATGTGGATCTGGTGAACCAGTGGCAGCTCCTCGCGTGCCTGCGCGGGGAGCCGCCGCCGTTCGGGCGCAAGTCAGCAGAGCTGCTCGCCGTGGTGCGCGACTTCGAGGTGACGTATGCGGCCCTGGACGAGTTCCAGCGGCAGATGGAGCAGTATTGGTGCCTGCGCTGGCTGATACAGGAAGGGGTCACGGTATCGGGGGCCGAAGTCATCCGCGAGAACCTCGTCAAGCTGGCGCACCTCCCGCTGTACGTGCGGGTGCCGTCACTACCGGAGCTTCCGCCGGGCACGCCGGTCGAAGTCGAGGTGGTGAACGTGGATCTAATTGACACCCATGTGCGCTGCGTCTATAAGAGGCCTCAAGAAAAACGAGAAGTCGCCTGAAAAATACAACCTAATATATTGATTCAAAAGAAATAGAGACAGGCTTGCTGGTCTTCTCAGAGTCTCCACGCCGGGCCTCGCGCGCGGCACTGGCCGAGCTGCCGGCGCCGGTGCTGACGCCGCTGTTCAGTACGGCGCTCGCCGCGTCGATCATCCTTCATGGCGCACTGCTCGCGGTCCGGTTCGGCTTTCCCGACCCGTCCAAGCTGCGCACGCCCCCGCAGACCCTGGATGTGGTCCTGGTAAACAGCAAGTCGCCGACGCGCCCGACCAAGCCCGACGCGCTGGCCCAGGCGAACCTCGACGGCGGTGGCAACACCGACGCGGACCGGCGCGCCAAGACGCCGTTGCCGGTCACGCGCGAAGTCGTGCGCGGCGAGGACACGAAGCGCGCGCGCAAGCGCGTCGAGGACCTCGAGGCCAAGCAACGCCAGCTGATGACCCAGCTCGCCCAGGCGAAGGTCGCCGTGCCGGTCGAGCCGGCGCAGCCCGCCCCCGCCCCCGATACGCCGGCGCCGGTGGCCGGCGCGGACCTGATGACCTCGGCGCTCGCGCTGGCGCGGATGGAAGCGCAGATCGCCCGCCAGATCGACGAGTACAACAAGCGCCCGCGCAAGCAGTTCGTCGGGGCACGCGCGTCCGAATCGCGTTTTGCGATGTACGTCGAGGACTGGCGCCGGAAAGTCGAGCGCGTCGGCAACCTCAACTACCCGGACGGGGCGAGGGGACGGGTTTACGGGAGCCTGCGGGTCACGGTGTCGATCAAACCGGACGGCACCATCGAGGAGATCCAGGTCGACCGGCCGTCCGAGCACAAGATCCTGAACGAAGCCGCCCTCAAGATCGTGCGCCTTGCTGGACCTTATGCGCCGTTCCCGCCGGAGATCAGGCGCGACACCGACATCCTGGTAATTACCCGCACGTGGACGTTCGCACCCGGCGACAAGCTCTACAACGAGTAACAGGCACTGATCTAGGGGGCAGGGGGGATGTATCCCCCGAATTTCAACACCCTGGTGACGGACCTCTGCAAGAATCCGCTTGGAGCGGAGTCTTGCCTGGGTTTGGAGAGTCGCGAGAGGGGGCCGAAGAAAGGGTTGGGACCCTTCCTTTCCCAACCGGGCCCCTTTTGCAGAATCCCGTTAACCGCCCCAAGTCCGGCCGCATGAAGATCCTCGTCCGGATCTGGAAAGGCGTCGCATACACCGTCGGGGTGCTCGTTCTCGGGTGCCTCCTCGTGCAGGGCTGGTTCCTCGGCTGGGTGCTGTACTGGAACAGCCACGACCCGAGATCCACGAGTTTCATGGAACAGCGGCGCGACGAGCTGCGGGCGAAACTGCCGAACGCGACGCTGAAGCACCAATGGACCGATTACGACCGGATCTCGGCGCATCTCAAGCGCGCCGTGGTCGCGGCCGAGGACGCGAAGTTCCTCGACCACGAGGGATTCGACTGGGAGGGCATCCAGCGCGCCATCGAGAAGAACCAGAAGCGCGGCAAGTCGGTCGCCGGCGGCTCCACCATCAGCCAGCAGCTCGCGAAGAACCTGTTCCTGTCGGGCGACCGGAGCCTCGCGCGCAAGGGCCAGGAGGCCGTGATCACGCTCATGCTGGAGACGGCGATGAGCAAACGGCGCATCCTCGAGCTCTATCTGAACGTCGCCGAGTGGGGCGAGGGCGTGTTCGGCGCCGAGGCGGCCGCCCGTCACTACTTCGGCGCGAGCGCGGCGAGCCTGTCCCCGGCCCAGTCGGCACGGCTCGCAGCGATGCTGCCGCGGCCGCGGTTCTACGATCGGAATCGGGGCTCGCAGTACCTCGTGTCGTACACGGAGCGGATTCTCGCGCGCATGCCATCCGCGCAGGTGCCGTGAGGCTAGGGGGAGGAGACGATGGACATCTGGAAGCTCGAGCCTGGCCGCCCGGCGGTGGCGATGGCCGCGAACGAAGCGCTGCCCGGCACGGGCTACGCGTGGCTCGATCTCGCGTACGGTGAAGTCGAGCGTCTGCAGCCCGAGGTCGAGCGGCTCACCGGCGTGCGGATCTTCGACGATCACGTCTCCGACGCCGGGAACGCGGCCCACCCGTCGTTCTTCGACAACACCGACCAGTACGAGCTCGTGATCTTCCGCGGTCTAGCCCCGGACTCGGGCGCCGAGAAGATCGTCACCCGGCCGATGACGCTGTTCAACTTCGACCGGCTGCTGGTGACGGTGCGGGCGCCCGACAGCCGCTCGGTGACGCACGTGAAGAACCGCTTCCTCGCCACCGCGGCCAAGTGCCCAGGGAGCCCCGATGAGCTGATGCACCGCCTGCTCTCGTCGATGGTGGATCACTACCTCGAGCTAAGGCAGCCGCTGACGCAGCGCCTCGACCGCTGGCAGACGCTGCTCCTCGACCCGCGCAGGCCGTTCCGCGATTGGGGAAAGCTGCTCGAAAGCCGCGGCGAGATCCGCAAGCTCCAGCACCTGTGCGAGGAACAGCGCGACGCGATCCAGGAGTGGCGCGACTACCGGGTCGCGGACATCGGCGCGACCCTGCACGTGCGGATCGCGGACCTCGTCGAGCACATCGAGCGCGTGCTGCACCATGCGCGCACGATCGAGGGACAGGCGGAGTCCGCGGTGCAGCTCTATTTCGCCTCGACGACCTTCCGCACCACCGAGATCATGCGTCTGCTCACGATCATCACCGCGACCTTCATGCCGCTCACGCTGATCACCGGCATCTTCGGCATGAACTTCGAGTTCATCCCTGGCCTGCACTCGATGGGCGGGTTCTGGATCTCGCTCCTCGGCATGCTGGGGGTGGTGGCCGCGATGCTCGGCTACTTCCGCTTCAAGCGCTGGCTGTAGCCCGTGCGGCGCGGAGCGCCGCCCGCCGCCCGCGGCGCGGATCGACGCCTGCCAGCACCACGAGGCCGGCGACGAAGTAGACACCGGTGATGAGGATCGCCAGCCGATGATCGCCGCGCGAGAGCCAGCTCGCGAGCCCGTAGGTGACGGGCCCCAGGATCGACGAGAGCTTCACCGCGAGTCCCCACAATCCGTAGAACTCCGCGCGCCGGTCGCGCGGGCTCAGGTAGCCGACCAGGGCGCGGCCCGCCGACTGCGAGGCGCCGAGGCAGAGCCCGGCGAGGTTCGCAGCCACCCAGAACGCCCCCCGGTCCGGGGCCCACCACGCGATCACCACCGTCGCGATCCAGCCCACGAGCGTCAGGGCGATCGTCGGCACGTGTCCGAGACGGTCCTGTACTTGGCCGAAAGTGATCGCCCCGAGCGCAGCCGTTACGTTGACCGCCAGGATTAGCGTGATCGAGTCCCGGGTGGTGAAGCCCATGGCCTGCTGCGCGTAGATCGCGGCCAGCGCCACGACCGCCTGCACACCCGCCTGGTAGCAGACCAGGCATACGAGGAAGCGTGCGAGGTCCCGATACTGGCGCGCGTGTCGGACCGTCTCCGCGAATCGGCCCAGTGCTTCGACGACGAGGCCGCGCGCCGGGGCCGGCTGCGGCTCGGCACGCTCGCGGAGCCCGATGAGCGTCGGCAGGCTGGCGACCAGGAAGATCGCTGCGGTGATAAGCATGGTGACGGGGACGAAGTGTTCGGCCGTCGCGCCGCGCGCCTGGGCCGCGGTGACGTAGGCGAGGCTCGCACCGAGCGAGACAAGCCCGCCGACGTAACCCAGCCCCCATCCCCAACCCGACACCTTGCCGAGCGCCTTCCCCTGCGCGAGCTCCGGCAGGAACGCGGCGATGAGGTTCTCCCCCGTCGAGAAGAAGAAGTTGGAGGCCACCACGAGCACGCAAGTCAGCGCCAGCGCTCCTGGCCCCGCCGTCGCAAGCGCGGCGGTGCACGCGACACAGCCGAGGGTCGTGAAAACGAGCAGCTTCTTCTTCGCGGCATGGCGATCGGCGTAGGCGCCGACGATCGGCGCGGTGACCATCACTGCGGCATACGAGACCGCCAGCGTCAGGGTCCACGCCAGCGTCGCCCACGGCGCGCCGCCGGCCACCACGGCGACGAAGTAGGCGTTGAAGACCGCCGTGATGACGACCGTGGTGTAGCCCGAGTTGGCGAAGTCGTACATCGCCCACGCCACGACCTCGCGCGGACGCACACCCGGGGCGAGGAGGGGCGGCCGCACGCGACGGACAGCTGCTGCTCGGGCGGTCATTTTCCTGCGCAATCATACAGGCGGGGGTTATCCTACGACCCGCGCGAGCGGGCACTTTCACGGGCACGCCGCGAGCGACGTCATGGCCGAGACGATCGAGCGCAAGGAACTCGAAGACCTGCAGCAGGACCTGGACGGCGTCCGGGAGCTGCTGCGGCGGCATCGGCTCGTCGAGAGCCTGGTCGAGCGGCAGCACAGCGCCAAGCACGAGCTGGTCGAGACGCTCGTGCACAAGCAGCACCTCGCCGAGCTGCGCGCGAAGCTCGACGAGATGCACCCGGCCGACGTCGCCTACATCCTCGAGGCGCTGCCGATCAACGAGCGTCTCATCGTCTGGGACCTCGTCAAGGCGGAGCGCGACGGCGAGATCCTGCTCGAGCTGTCGGAGCCGGTCCGCGAGTCGGTCATCCGGACGATGGACTCGGACGAGCTCATCGCCGCGGTCGAGACCCTCGGCACCGACGAGATCGCCGAGCTTGCCCCCGACCTTCCCGACGAGGTCATCCAGGACGTCTTCCAGTCGCTGCCGGTCGAAGAGCGCGAGCAGCTGCGCGCGGCGATGTCCTACCCGGAGGACGCCGTCGGTGCCCTGATGGACTTCGACGTCGTGAGCGTGCGCGAGGACGTGACGCTGGAAGTCGTGACCCGGTATCTACGCCGCTTCGAGGAGCTGCCCGACCACACTGACCAGCTGTTCGTCGTCGATCGCGAGCAGCGTCTCAAGGGCGTGCTGCCGATTGCGCGGCTGGTCGTGACCGACCTCGAGAGGCCGGTCGCCGACGTGACGCTGCAGGAGTTCGTGACGCTCTATCCCGACGACAAAGCGCAGGACGCGGCGCAGGCGTTCGAGCGCTATGACCTCGTCTCGGCCGCGGTGATCGACCAGGGCGGGAAGCTCGTGGGGCGTGTGACGGTCGACGCGGTCGTCGACTTCATCCGCGCGAAGAGCGAAAGCGAGGCGCTCGCCATGGCCGGTCTGCGCGAGACCGAGGACTTGTTCGCGCCGGTCTGGGAGTCGCTCAAGAACCGCTGGTCGTGGCTCGCGGTAAACCTGGTCACCGCTTTCGTCGCATCGCGGGTGATCGGTGTTTTCGAAGGCTCGATCGAGAAACTGGTCGCGCTCGCCGCGCTCATGCCGATCGTGGCGGGCATCGGCGGCAACTCCGGCAATCAGACCACCACCATGATCGTGCGCGCGCTGGCGCTGGGGCAGATCCAGGTCGAGCAGGCCAAGAAGCTCTTCGCGAAGGAGATCGCGGTTGCGATTGCAAACGGGCTCGTCTGGGGTGGGATCCTGGGCGTGATTGCCTATCTGCTCTACAGCAGCGTCAAGCTCGGAGCGGTCATGACTGCTGCCATGACTCTGAATCTTCTGCTCGCGGCCGTCATGGGCGTGGCGATCCCGATCGCCATGGCGAAACTGGGCCGCGACCCGGCGATCGGCTCGTCGGTGATGATCACCGCGTGCACCGACTCCGGCGGCTTCTTCATCTTCCTGGGCCTCGCTACGCTCTTTCTGCTCTGAGCGGGACGCGGCGCAGCGCGCGCGGTCGCCACCGGCCGGCTACACTGCGCGCCCGGACAGTCCGTAACCGACGCGAAAGGGGAACCGCGCATGTCGATGCTGCAGGAATTTAAGAACTTCGCCATAAAAGGGAACGTGATGGATCTCGCCGTCGGCGTGATCATCGGCGCGGCCTTCGGAAAGATCGTCGATTCGGTCGTAAACGACCTCATCATGCCGCTCGTCGGCCGCGTCACCGGCGGGCTGGACTTCTCGAACTACTTCGTGGCGCTGAAAGAGGTGCCGCAGGGCGTCCCGATGACGCTCGAGGCGGTCAAGAAGGCGGGCGTGCCGGCGTTCGCGTACGGTAACTTCATCACCATCGCGCTGTACTTCATCATCCTCGCCTTCATCATCTTCATGATGGTGAAGTGGATCAACAAGCTCAAGGCCGCGGAGCCCCCCGCGCCGCCTGCGGAACCCGAGGACGTCAAGCTCCTGCGCGAGATCCGCGATGCGCTGAAGAAGTGACCGCGCAAGGCGGCGCGTTGCGCCGCCGCGTGCGGTCATTCCGGCGTACGCCGATGGGATCCAGGCGAGATGAAGGCCGCAGGCGCGGCCTTCTTGGTTTCAGCGCCCGAACCAGCGCTCCGCGGCGGCGATCGTGTGCGCGATCTCGGCTTCGCCGTGCGCCGAGGAAACGAAGCCCGCCTCGTATGCGGACGGCGCGTAGTACACGCCTTCCTCGAGCATGGCGTGGAAGAAGCGGTTGAACGCGTCCTTGTCGCACTCCATGACTTCGGCGTACGACAGCGGCGGCTTGGCCCGGAAGTACACCCCGAACATCCCGCCGACGTGCGCTGCCGAAAAAGCGGCACCGCGCTTTGCGGCGGCAGCGTTCAACCCGTCGACAAGACGCCGCGTTGCGACCTCGAGCCGCTCGAAGAATCCCGGTTCGAGCACGAGCTTCAGCGTGGCGAGCCCGGCCGCGACGGCCACCGGGTTGCCCGAGAGCGTCCCGGCCTGATACACAGGCCCGAGCGGCGCGATTTTCGCCATGATGTCCCTGCGGCCGCCAAACGCGCCGACCGGCATGCCGCCGCCGATCACCTTGCCAAGCGTGGTGAGGTCCGGCGCGATGCCGTAAAGCCCCTGGGCGCCCCGTGCGCCGACGCGAAAGCCGGTCATCACCTCGTCGAAGATCAGCACTGCGCCGTGATTCGTGCACAGCGCACGCAGCGCCCCGAGGAACTCGCGCGTTCCCGGGACGAGGTTCATGTTGCCGGCCACCGGTTCGACGATGACACCCGCGATCGCGTCACCGTGCGCCCGGAACGCGTCCTCGAGACCGGCGACGTCGTTGAAGCCGAGCACCATCGTCTGGGTGGCGGTTTCCGGCGTGACGCCCGCCGAGCTCGGGTTGCCGAGCGTGAGGGCGCCCGAGCCGGCCTTCACGAGCAATGCGTCGCCGTGACCGTGATAGCAGCCCTCGAACTTGACGATCTTCGGCCGCCCGGTGAACCCGCGCGCGAGCCG
>Ga0315278_10001320_pt1 | contig 21632 bp, 16 predicted proteins | sample YL17G06_0_MG_FD_203880 | JGI IMG/M metagenome (GOLD analysis project Ga0315278, IMG submission 203880) | Sediment microbial communities from Yellowstone Lake, YNP, Wyoming, USA - YL17G06_0 | ecosystem: Environmental > Aquatic > Freshwater > Lake > Sediment | place: USA: Wyoming | collected... | reverse complement strand
AAGCGCCAGGCGAAGGACACCATCTTCGAGGAAGCCGCGCGCTGCGGCATGCCCTACGTGAACGAGCGCTGGCTCGGCGGCATGCTCACCAACTTCAAGACCATCAAGTCGAATCTGCGCCGCTTCAAGGAACTCGACAAGATGAAGGCCGACGGTACGTTCGACAAGCTCTCGAAGAAGGAGCAGTCGCAGCTCTCCAGGGAGATGACGCGCCTCGAGAAGATCTTCACGGGCATCAAAGAGGTCACATCGCTTCCCGCCGCGGTCTTCATCATCGACACGAAGAAGGAGCGCATAGCCGTCGCCGAGGCGAACCGGCTGGGCCTTCCCGTCTTCGGCGTGGTCGACACGAATTGCGATCCCGAAGTCATCGATTTCCCGATTCCCGGAAACGACGACGCGATTCGTGCGATCCGCCTTTTCGCGCGATTCGTGAGCGACACCGTGATGAGTGCGCGGCAGGAGATGCGTGAAGGCGCCGATCTCGCCGCGATGATGGCGGCGCAAGCCGCCGCCGCGCCGGCCGCCGCGCCGGCCGCCGGCGCGAAGGCCTGAGACCCTAAGAAACGACACGAAGGAGAATTCCAATGACGATCACCGCCTCGCTCGTGAAGGACCTTCGCGAGCGGACCGGCGCGGGCATGATGGAGTGCAAGAAGGCCCTCGCCGAGGCGAACGGAGATATCGAAAAGGCGATCGACAACCTGCGCAAGCAGGGCGTCCTTCGCGCGGCTTCGGTGGCGGGACGTGCGGCCCGCCAGGGCGTCGTCTACGCATACATTCATCCGGGCGACCAGCTGGGCGTCCTTCTCGAGGTGAATTGCGAGACGGACTTCGTGGCCCGCACGGACGATTTCCGAGACCTCGTGAAGAGCCTCGCCATGCAGATCGCGGCCACGGGCGCGTCCGCCGTCTCGCGGGAGGACGTGGACCCAGCGTTGGTGTCGAGGGAGCGTGACGTGCTCCTCGAGCAGGCGCGGACCTCCGGCAAGCCCGAAGCCATCCTCCAGAAGATGGTCGACGGGCGGCTCGACAAGTTCTACGAAGAAATCGTTCTCCTCGAGCAGCCGTTCATCAAGGATCCCGACCGCAAGGTGAAGGACCTCCTCGACCAGACGATCGCGAAGATCGGCGAGAACATCGTCGTTCGTCGCTTCTCGAAGTTCCGGATCGGAGAGAACTAGGACCGTGGACGGCGCTCCCCGGCGCGTCCTTCTGAAGCTGAGCGGCGAAGTCCTGGCCGGCGCCGCCGGCCAGGGAATCGACGCCGTGGCCATCGGGCGCCTCGCGGGCGAGGTTCGCGAAGGCATCGCCGACGGCACGGAGCTGGCCGTCGTCATCGGCGGCGGAAATCTCATTCGCGGCACCACGGCGGCGGAAGAGGGCTTCGACCGGGCTACCGGCGATGCCATGGGGATGCTGGCCACCGTCATCAACGCGCTGGCGCTTCAGGACGCCCTCGAGCACCGGGGGCTGTCCACCCGCGTCATGACCGCCATGGAGATGCGATCGCTGGCGGAGCCGTACATCCGTCGCCGCGCGGTTCGCCATCTCGAGAAGGGCCGCATCGTGATCCTCGCCGCGGGCACCGGCCACCCCTACTTCACAACCGACACCGCGGCCGTTCTTCGCGCCGTCGAAATCGACGCGAACGTGCTCCTGAAGGCCACGAAGGTCGACGGCGTCTTCACCGAGGACCCGCGCCGCAATCCGCAGGCGACGCGCTACGAATCTCTGAGTTACATCGAAGCGATCACCCGCAGGCTCAACGTGATGGACATGACCGCGTTCACCATGGGGATGGATCACCGTCTCCCGCTCGTCGTCTTCAACGTGACGGTCCCGGGCAACCTGGTCCTCGCGCTGAAGGGCGAGACGGTCGGAACGCGCGTCGCCGTGGAGGTCTAGGATGGACCCGAAACTCTTGAAGGACGCCGAAGAGCGCATGAAGAAGGCGCTCGAGACGATTCGCCACGAGGTCTCGACGATCCGCACCAACAGGGCGACGACCTCGCTGCTGGACGGAATCAAGGTCGATTACTACGGCACGCCGACGCCGCTCCAGCAGGTCGCGAGCGTGAGCGTTCCCGAGCCGCGCATGCTCGTGGTCCAGCCGTGGGAGCGCTCCACGCTCCACGAGATCGTGAAGGCGATCCAGAAATCCGATCTCGGGCTCAACCCGGTCGACGACGGCAGCGTGATCCGGCTCTCGCTCCCGACGCTCACCGAGGAGCGCCGCAAGGACCTCGTGAAGGTCCTGGGACGACTCATCGAGGACGGGCGGGTCCGGATCCGGACGGTTCGCCACGAGCTGAACGACGAGTTGAAGAAACTGGAGAAGGATCACAAGGTCTCGGAGGACGACGCGAAGAAGTCTCGGAACGACGTGCAGAAGCTGCACGACCGCTTCATCGCGAACATCGACGAGCTGTTCCAGAAGAAGCAGGTCGAGATCATGGAGGTCTGATCGGTCGCGATCCGGCGCCGCGGACCGCGGCGGCCCGGTCGCGCCGGGCGAGCGCCCAACGCGCACGGGCCGTCGGACACCGAGTCCGCCGGCCCGTCTCCGCATCCGCTCCACCAACCGCATGAGCCCGACGACGCCGACTCCCACGCTCGAGCAGGTGCTGCGCCGCCCCGTCCCCGCGCACATCGCCGTCATCATGGATGGGAACGGCCGCTGGGCTCAGCGGCGTGGCTTGCCGCGCCTCATGGGGCACCGCGCCGGACGCCGCGCCGTGCACGAGGCGGTGGAAGGGTGCGTGGCGCTGGGCGTGAAGGTGCTCACGCTCTACACCTTCTCGCTGGAGAACTGGGATCGGGGCCCCAGCGAGGTGCGCGGACTCATGCGGATACTCGGGCAGGTCCTGCGCGAGGAGCGCAAGGACCTGAAGCGGAACAACGTCTCGCTCCGCACGATCGGCCGCGTCGACCTCCTCCCAGAATCGAGCCGGGCCGTCCTGGCGGAGACGATCGACTACCTCGCCGATTGCACCGGCATGATCCTCGTGCTGGCGCTCTCCTACGGGGGCCGCGCCGAGATCGTGGACGCGGTCCGGCGCATCGTTCAGGCCGACCGGAAGAAGCACGTCCCGCTCTCGCGCATCGACGAGGCCTTCATCGGCCACCAGCTCGACACGGACGGGCTTCCGGATCCCGACCTCATGATCCGGACGAGCGGGGAGCTGCGCGTCTCGAATTTCCTCCTCTGGCAATCGGCGTACGCCGAGTTCTGGGTCACCGACACGCTCTGGCCGGACTTCCGCCGGAAGCACCTCTACCAGGCGGTCCATGACTTCCAGCATCGCAACCGGCGCTTTGGCCGGACGGGCTGAGGGGAGCGTCCCCACGGCCGCCGTGACGAGCCTCCCGATGCGCGTTGCCACGGCGGTCGTGGCGGTGCCGCTTCTCCTCGGACTCGCGTGGATCGGGGGCTACTTCTACCTCGCGTTCGCGCTCCTCCTCCTCGTGCTCGCGCTCCGGGAATTCAATCTCCTCCTCGAATCGAAGGGGCTCATGCCGCACTGGAAGGCGGGGATGGCCGCCGTGCTCCTGGCGCCGGTGGCGGCCTTCCAGAGGCTCCGGACCGGGCGAATCCAGGAATGGCACCTCGGAGCGCTCCTGACGATCCTGGTTCTCGGGGTCCTGCTGGCCGAACTTCGCCGCGGCGCGGGGCGGCAGGCGATCGCGAACAGCGCCGCGACGCTCCTGGGCGTCTTCTACGTCGGCTGGCTCGGCACCCACATCGTGCTGCTGCGGGAGCTCCCATGGATCCTCGGCGAGCCCTACGCTCGTGGCGCGGCCTACGCGATGCTCCCGTTCGTGATGGTCTGGAGTTGCGACACGGCCGCGTACGGGGTCGGAAGGGCCTTCGGGCGCCGGCGGCTCATGCCCAACGTGAGTCCGAAGAAGACTACCGAGGGCGCCTGGGCAGGTCTCCTGGCCGCGATCGGCGCCGCATTCCTCGCGCGCGCCACTTTCGCGCGATTCCTCACCGTCGGAGACGCGGCCCTGCTCGGCTTCCTCGTCGGGGTCTTCGGTCAACTCGGCGACCTCGTCGAATCGCTCCTGAAACGCGATTCCGAGGCGAAGGACACCTCGCAGCTCATCCCGGGCCACGGCGGCGTCCTCGATCGGTTCGACAGCCTCCTTTTCGCGGCCCCCGTGGTCTATTACTTCCTCCTCTTCCGCGCGGTGGGGCCGTGAGCCCGGCGCGCCCGCTCCGGGTCGCGCTCCTCGGCGCCACCGGATCGATCGGCGCCGCGGCGCTTCAGCTGGCGCGCGAGCATCCCGACCGGATCTCGTTCGTCTCACTCGCCGCGCGGCGGAACGAGGCGGCCCTTCTACGCGCCGCGCGCGAATTCGGCGTGACGCGCATCGCCCTCGACGACACGGCCGCGGCCGCGAGGGCCCGAGCCGTCTACGACGGAGACGTCCTGGAGGGGACATCGGGGCTCGAGGCCCTGGCCGACGACGCGGAGGCCGACGTGGTGGTGAACGCGCTGGTCGGCGTCGCGGGACTTCGCCCGACCCTCTCGGCGCTCCGCGCGGGGAAGCGGCTCGCGCTCGCGAACAAGGAATCGATCGTTGCGGCGGGTGAGCTCGTCATGGCGACAGCGGCGCGGCACGGCGGCGTCATCCTCCCGGTCGACTCCGAGCATGGCGGGCTCCATCAGTGCCTCGAAGGACGAACCGCCGACGACGTGCACCGGGTCATCCTCACCGCGTCGGGGGGGCCGTTTCTCCGGCACGACCCCACCGGGATCGAGGATGCCGATCCGGAGGACGTCCTCCGGCATCCCACCTGGTCGATGGGGCCGCGCATCACGGTCGACTCCGCGACGCTCGTGAACAAGGGCTTCGAGGTGATCGAGGCGCGCTGGCTCTTCGGGCTATCGCCGGCCCAGGTCGACGTGGTCATCCATCCGCAGTCGATCGTCCACGCCGTCGTCGAATTCAAGGACGGGTCGCTGGTGGCGCAACTCTCGGTTCCCGACATGCGCATCCCGCTCCTCTACGCGCTCACCTATCCCGAGCGATGGGCCTCCTCGCTTCCGCGGCTCGATCTCGCGCACGTCGGCTCGCTCCACTTCGAGGCCCCCGATCCGCGCCGGGCCCCCGGGCTCGCGCTGGCTCGGCGCGCGATGGATCGCGGCGGCACGGCACCGGCGGTCCTGAACGCCGCGGACGAAGAGGCGGTCCGCCTCTTCCTGGGGCGGAAGATCCGATTTGGCGAGATCACGCGCCTCGTGGGACAGGTGCTCGACGACCACACGGCCGTGCCGGCGTCGTCGCTCGACGCGATCGAGCGGGCGGACCACTGGGCCCGCGCCCGGCTCCACGAGGCAGTCTCGGCGGGGCCCCGGGCATGACGCGCGTCGCGAAGCGCAAGCGAACGCCGTCGGGCGGCGTGACGACGGCCAGGCTCCTCGAGCTGTCGCGATCGATCGCGCGTGCGCGCGTCGTCGTCCTGGGGGACGTCGTGCTCGACCGCTACTGGGTGGGGCGCTCCTCCCGCCTCTCGCGCGAAGCGCCGGTCATCATCCTGGAATTCGAGGAGGAACGCGGCGTTCCCGGCGGCGCCGCCAACGCCGCGGCGAACGTCCGCTCGCTGGGCGGGCGGGCGCGGCTCGTAGGCCGGGCGGGAGGCGATCCCGCGGGGAGCACGCTCCGCCGGGTCCTGAAATCGCACGGGCTCGACGCCTCGTGGATCGTGAAGGACGCCACCATCGACACGGCCGTGAAGACGCGGGTCCTCGCGGGCTCGAGCCACGCCGCGCGCCAGCAGCTCGTCCGCCTCGACCGCGGACGGCGCCTTCCGGTCGGGCCGGCGGCGGAGCGCGCGATCGTCGCGCGGCTTCGGCGCGCGCTCGCCGGGGCCGACGCGCTCCTCCTCTCGGATTACGGTTACGGCGTCCTCGCGCCGGGGGTGCGCACGGAAGCGATCCGCATGGCGCGACGTCAGGGAATCCCGATCGTGGTCGATTCGCGGTGGGCCCTTCGCTCCTACCGCGGCGCCACACTCCTCACGCCGAACGAGCACGAAATCGCCGAGGCGTTCCACCTTCCGTCGCTCGATCCGGCACGGCTTCGCCGGGCCGGTGAGGCGCTTCGCGCCGCCGCGGCAGCTGACGCCGTCTGGATCACTCGGGGAAGCGACGGTCTTCTCGTGGTGGAGCGCCGGGAACGCGCGCGCCACGTGCCGGTCGTGGGCGGGACCGACATCGTCGACACGACCGGGGCGGGCGATGCCGTCTCCGCCGCCGCGGCGCTCGCGCTCGGCGTCGGCGCCACGCAGTTCGAGGCCGCGCTCCTCGCCACGTACGCGGCATCGGTCGTCGTGATGAAACGCGGCACCGCCACCGTGAGCCGGGCCGAGCTCGAGGCCGCCATTCGCGCGACCGCGGTGCCGCCCGTCCGAGCGTGAGCGCCGCGCCGCGCATCGTGGCGCCGGCGGCGCTGGCCGCCCTTCTCGACGCCGATCCCGCGCTCCGGCGCGGGCTCGTGCTCGCCAACGGCATCTTCGATCTCCTTCATGTGGGCCACGTCCGCTATCTCGAGGGCGCACGCGCCGAGGGGGAGCGTCTCGTCGTGGCGCTCAACTCGGACGCCTCCGCGCGCCGTCTGAAGGGAGCGGGGCGTCCCGTCGTTCCCCTGGCCGAGCGTCTCGAGATCGTCGCGGCCCTCCGCTGCGTCGACTGGGTCACGTGGTTCGAGGAGGATCGCGTCGAGGGGCTCCTTCGGCTCCTCCGCCCCGCGGTCCACGCGAAGGGAACCGACTACACCGTGGAGTCCGTTCCCGAGCGATCCGTGGCGGAATCGCTCGGCATCCGGACCGCCATCGCGGGCGATCCCAAGAATCACGCGACGAGCGATCTCCTTCGCCAGTTGCGCGAACCGGAGGGGGGCGCTCGCACGGGGAGCGAGGCGTGATGGCGGAACGTGTGGGACTCTTCGGGACCGAAGACCCCGAGCCGCCGCCGGTCGCGACGCCTCGTCGCATCCTCGTCTCCCGGCTCCGACAGATCGGAGACGCGATTCTCTCGCTGCCGGTGGTCGACGCGCTTCGCGCGCGGTTCCCCGATGCCGTCATCGACTACCTCGCCGAGGAGGGACCGGCGCAAGCGGCCATCGGCCACCCGGCCATCGCCACGGTCCACATCCTCCCCGAGAGGGGGGGTGCGGTTCTCCCCGCCCCGTGGCGAGTTCTGAGCGCCCTTCGCCGCGCGAACTACGACTGGGTCATCGATCTCTACGGAAATCCTCGGAGCGCCATCCTGGCGGCCTGGACGGGCGCTCCCATTCGCGTCGGCCCCACGCGACACGGGCGCCGGCATCTCTACAGCCACCACATCCCCGCGGTGCGCGAACCCCTCTCGGCCGTGGCGCACCATCTCCTCGCTCTGCAGTCCCTGGGTGTCGAAGCGCCGGCGACCGAGCCGAGGCTTCATCTCGGCGAGGCGGAGGAGAGAACGGGGCGGGATCTACTGGAGGAACTCGATTCGAAGTCGGGGCGCGGCGGTAGCGCGCCTCGCCCTGAGGGGGACTCCCCTCGGATCGGGCTCCATGTGGGAAATCGCTGGAGCGCCAAGCGATGGCCCGAGGACCGGTTCGCGGCGCTTCTTCGCGTTCTTTCGAGGTCCGATCTCCGCATGGTCGTGCTGGCCGGCCCCGGCGAAGAGGCTCTGGCGCGGCGAATCGCGGCGGCGGCGCCGGAGTCGAAGTCGGTCGTCGTCGCGGGCCTTCCGCTCCGGAAATACTGGAGCGTGGTGGCGGCGCTCGACGTCCTCGTGACGAACGACGGGAGCCCCCTTCACGCCGGTCCCGCGCTCGGCGTGCCGACCGTCGGAATTCTGGGGCCGACCGTCCCCGAGATCTGGTTCCCCTATAGCCCTCGCGCCGGACATCAACTCCTCTGCAAGGAGATTTGGTGCCGCCCCTGTCACCGGCACGAATGCGCCCGGCTCGACTGTCTCGATTGGATCTCAGTGGGGGAAGTGCGGCGCGCCATCGATCGGGCGCTGGCGTGGCGAGGAGCGTCGCGTGCCACCGCCTGAGCGGATCCTCGTGATCCGTCATCGGGCGGCGGGCGATCTCCTCCTGACGACGCCGGCCCTCCACGCCCTCCGCGCGGACCGTCCGGGCGCTCGCATCGAGGTGCTGGCGGCGCGCGGCATGGAGGAACTCCTGGCGGGAAATCGGGACGTCGACCGCGTCCTCTCGGTCGACCGGCGCTCCGCGCGCTCTCAGGCGTTTCTCTACGCGCGGCTCGCGTGCGGCGGCTACGACACCGTGGTCGATCTCGTCTCGAACCCCCGGAGCGCGATCATGACCGCGTTGACCCGGGCGCGCGTTCGCGCGGGATACGACATTCCTGGGCGCGCGTGGGCCTACACCCTTCGCGTGCCGCGCGAGCCGCTCGATTCGAGCGGGGCGCCGCGGCTCCGATACGCGCCCGAGGCCGCGCTCGACGTCGTTCGGGCGCTCGGCATCGCCGAGGGGGGGCCCGAACGGGACGCTCTCCATTTCAGAACGACCGACGCGGCCCGCGCGGCGATCGGATGCTGGCTCGACTCGGTCTCGTCGGAACGGGGTGGGAAGCCGCTCGTGGCCTGCCTTCCGACCGGATCGTGGCCGGCGAAGACGTGGCTTCCAGAACGGTTCGCCGAGGTGATGGATTCGCTCGCGGCCCAGGCGATGCCGGTCTGGATTTGGGGGCCCGGAGAGCGGAACGCGGTCGATGCGGTTCGCGCGCGCATGACGGCACCCTCGCTGCTCGCCCCTCCGACGGGATGGCAAGAGCTGGGGGCGCTCCTCGAGCGCTGCGCGCTCCTCGTCTGCAACGACTCCGGGCCGAAGCACGTGGCGGTGGCGCTCGGGACGCCGACCGTCACGCTCTTCGGCCCGACGCATCCGAAAACGTGGCACCCTCCGCGGGGACCCCACGTGGCGCTCGAGGCGGCGGGCCTCGACTGCCTCCACTGCAACGCCAACGAATGCCCGCTTCCCGGAGAGCGTCACCTGCGATGCATGCGGGACGTGTCCGCGGCGCGCGTGACGGCGGCGGCGCGGGCGCTTCTGTTCGATCGAGCGAAGCCGGATGGAAAGGAGTCCGCGTGCGCGAGCCGCTGAGCGTCCTCATCCCGACGAAGAACGAATCGGCGAACGTGGCCGATTGCATCGCGTCGGCCCGATGGGCGGAGGAGGTGGTCGTCGTCGACTCCGAAAGCACCGACGGAACGCTTGAGATCGCGCGAGCCGCGGCGGACCGGGTGCTCGAGCACGAATACGTCAACTCGGCGGCGCAGAAGAACTGGGCTCTGCCGCAGCTCACGCACCGGTGGGTCCTGATCGTCGACGCCGACGAGCGGGTCACGCCCGCGCTCCGCGCGGAGATCGAGCGCGTGCTCGCCGATCCGGCTCGCGCGGACGGTTACTGGATCCGCCGCGACAATCGATTCATCGGGAAGCGGATTCGCGGCGCGGGCTGGCAGCGCGACAAGGTCCTCCGCCTCTTCGACCGGACGAAGGGCGCCTACCAGCCAATCCACGTCCATGAGGAGGTTGAGGTGAAGGGGCGCGTCGGCTTCCTGCGAGAACGGCTCGAGCACGACACCTACCGCGACCTCGATCATTACTTCGAGAAGTTCCTCCGCTACACGCGCTGGTCGGCCGCCGATCTGAAGGCGAGGGGCGTGCGCGCATCGGGATCGCGGCTCTTTTTCCGTCCCTTCGGCCGATTCCTGCGCCAGTACGTCCTCGAAGGGGGCTTCCGCTACGGAAGGCACGGACTCGTCCTCTGCATGCTGGCCGCCTTTTCGGTCTTCACGAAATATGCGAGGCTGTGGGAGGACGAGGTCGGCGCGGCCCCGACTCCGCCGAAGTCCCGCGCGTCCGAGGCGCCCGAGGCATCCCCGGCGCCCCCGGTAGCGAAGTCGTGAACGTCGCGTTCTTCGGCGGGTACGATCCCGCCTACCCTCGGGTCAGGGTTTTCCGCGAGGGCCTCGAGGCACGCGGCGTCGGCGTGACGGACCTCCATGCGTCCGCCCGCTCGGCGCCATGGTTGCGCGCCGCCTCCCTGATCGGGGCCTGGATTGCGCGCGGTGCCGGGCTCGACGCGATCGTGGTGCCGGCGTTCGGCCATCGCGACGTCGCGCTCGCCGCGCTCCTCGGCCGGCTCGCGGGGATTCCGGTCCTCTTCGATCCGCTCGTCTCCCGGTGGGACACGCAGGTGGGGGACCTCGGCCGCGTCCGTGCGGGGAGTCTCACCGCCCAGCGGCTCCGCTGGAGCGACAGCTTCTCGATGCGACTCGCCGACGCGGTGGTCTGCGATACGTGGGAGCACGCCGACTTGTTTGGGGCCACCTTCGGCGTTCCCCGTCGGAAACTCTCGCGAGTGCCGGTGGGCGCCGATCGCGCCACGTTCGAGCGCGGAGCCCGTCGCGCGCGGCGGGAACAGGAGCGCGGATCGCCGGGCGCCGCGGCGCCGCCCATCGACCTCGTCTACGTGGGAGGGTTCCTGCCGCTCCACGGCATTCCCGCAATCGTCGACGCGGCGGCCCGGCTCGAAGCGCGCCGCGGCGTCGGCTTCGCGCGGTTCACGTTCATCGGGGCCGGCATGCTGGCGCACGAGGCCGCCCGTGATGTCGCGTCGCGCGGGCTTCGGACCGTGCGATTCCTGGGGCGCCTGCCGTACGAGGAGTCGATCGAGCGTCTCGCGGGCGCCGATCTGGCCCTCGGAATCTTCGGCGTGACGGAGAAGGCCGGGCGCGTCGTGCCGCACAAGGTCTTCCAGGCCCTGGCGCTCGGCGTCCCGACGGTCACGCGGCGTTCCGCGGCGATCGCGGAGTTCTTTCGCGACGGCGACCACCTCGCGCTCGTGCCGGCGGGAGACGGCGCCGCGCTCGCGGCCTCGATCGAAACGCTCGCGGCCGATCCCGAGCGACGAGCGCGGATGGGACGCGCCGGGCGCGAGGCCGCGCTCGAGGCGGGAGAGCCGTCCCGGGTCGGGGCCCTCCTCCTGGAGGCGGTGGCGCGCGCCCGCGACGCCACGGCACCCCGCACGGCCCGGTGAAGATTACGCGATGAGGCCATGACGACGGCTCTCCGAGTCATCCACGTCGATTCGGAACGGTCGTGGCGAGGGGGCGAGCGTCAGGTGCTCGAACTGATGCGCCGCCAGCGCCGCGCGGGAGACGAACCACACCTCGCCGCGCCGAGGGAGGGTGCCCTCTTCGCGTGCGCGGAGGGCGAGGGGTTCCCCGTCCATCCTGTGCCGATGCGGGGGACCTGGGATCTCGCCTCGGTCTTCGCCATCGCGAGCCTTCATCGACGCGTCCGTCCCGACCTCGTTCACTGGCACGCCGCACGAGCACACGCTCTCGGCGCGATCGCGGCGCTCCTCGCGCCGGGTCCGGCCCGCGTCCTTTCGCGCCGAGTCGATTTTCCGGTCCGCCGCTCGGTCGGGAGCCGGCTCCTCTGGGCGCTCCCGATCGAAGCGATCGCTGCCATCTCCGAGGGGGTGAAGGACGCGCTCGCGCGAAGCGGGGTCGATCGGGCGCGGGTTCGCGTCGTGCCGAGCGGCATCGACCTCGCGCCCTTCGAATCGGAGATCTCCGAACGGGATCGCCAGGCGCTTCGCGAAGCCCTCGGGGTGGAACCCGGAGAGTCGATCGCCCTTCAGTCGGCGGCGCTCGCGCCCCACAAATCGCAGACCGATCTCCTGAAGGCCGCGTCGCTCGCGCACTCGCGCTCGCCCCGGCTTCGCGTCTGGATCGCGGGAGAGGGACCCCTCCGAGCAGCGCTCGAGGCCGAACACGCAGCCCTCGGCCTCGGAACCACGGTCCGCTTACTCGGGTTTCGTGAGGACGTGCCGAATCTCCTTCGGGCTGCTGATTTCTTCGTCGTGTCGTCCTACCTGGAAGGGATGGGGACCGCTACGCTCGACGCCATGGCCGCCGGACTCCCCGTCGTGGCCACACGCGTCGGGGGAATCCCCGAAATCGTGGCGGAGGGGGAGACCGGGTTACTCGTTCCCCCTAGAGATCCGAATGCGCTTGCCGATGCGATGGTTCGGGTCGCCGGCGATCCGAACCTCCGGGCCCGGCTAGGGGCCGCCGGAAAGAAGAGGGCACGTCTCTTTTCCGCCGACCGGACCGCCGAAGGGACGAGGCAGCTCTACGAGGAGGCACTCGCCTCGAGGCGCCGTGCGCAGCCCCCGAGGAAATGAGGCGCCCACTCGCCTTGAAGTCGTCCTATCAACGTGTTAGAGTGATTGGGCCGTTCTCGGCCCGGCCCTTCGACTCCTGAGGACACCCCATGTCCAGCTTTGCCTCCGTCGCCCTCTACGGTGCGCTCATCCTCGGTGTCCTCGTCTTCGTCCACGAACTCGGCCATTTCCTGGCGGCCAAGTGGCTCGGCGTCCGGGTCTTATCATTCTCCATCGGCATGGGTCCCCGCGTGTTCGGCTTCACCCGCGGCGGAACCGATTACCGCATCTCGCTCCTTCCGCTCGGTGGTTACGTCCGGATGGCGGGGGACACGAGCGAAGGGGAAGACCGAACGGGAGCCCCGGACGAATTCCTGGAAAAGGCGTGGTGGGCCCGCGCTCTCATCAGCGTAGCCGGCCCCGCCGCGAACTTCGTCTTCGCCCTTCTCGTCTACATGGGGCTCTACCTCGGCGGCATCACCACCACCGACTACACGGCTCACGTAGGCGGCGTGAAGGCAGGCTCCGCGGCCGAGAAGGCCGGGCTCCAGGGCGGCGACCTCTTCCTTTCCTGGAACGGCCAGCCGGCCACTACCATGGCTACGCTCTCGGCCGCGCTCGACCGGATGGCCGAGTCGAAGGAGACGTCGGGAACGGTCGCCATGACGGTGGAACGAGATGGGAGCCAGGTCTCGCTCGAGGTCCCGCGGACCGATGCGCTCCAGGTGACCGAGGGGATCGAGTGGGGAACCGAGACCGAAATCGGCCGGGTTCTCATCGGGCTTCCGGCCTACTCGGCCGGACTTCTGGAAGGCGACCGCGTGCGACGCGTCGACGGCGTCGCCGTGAAGACGTGGAACGAACTGGCGCGGGCGCTGCGCTCCAAGCCTGGAGCCCTCGTGACGCTCGACTTGCGGCGGGGCGATCGCGACTTCTCCATCCAGGTGAAGACGACGCCCGAAGGGCAGATCGGCGTCTCGCCGCCCGAACTCCTGACCTATCGCCAGACGTTTCCGCCGCTTCGGGCCATCCAGCTCGGAGTCCTGCAAACCGTGGGGACGGTCGGGCAGATCTACGCCGGGCTCTGGAGCCTCGTGTCGAATCCGGGCCGGATCGGCGACAGCGTCGCTGGACCGATCGCCATTTCGCAGGTGGCGAGGCAGACCGCCGCGAGCGGCGTGCACGAGCTGATCCGGTTCGGCGCATTCATCAGCTTGGCCCTGATGGCGATGAATCTTCTGCCGATTCCGATTCTCGACGGCGGACACATCCTCTTCTCGCTCATCGAGGGAATCCGGCGCCGTCCGCTCTCGGAGCGGACGCAGCTCGCGTTCCAGCGCGTCGGTCTCTTCCTTCTCGTGTCGCTCGTCGTCTTCTCGTTCTACAACGATTTGAACCGGGTGAACCAGCGAAAGCGCGCCGAGGCGGAGATCTCCAAGCGACTTTCGAAGCCGGCTCCCGCCGACACGGCCGCGTCGCCCGGCCACCCCTGACGCGAGTCCATTGAGGCGGCCGGCCCGCAACGCCCGGAGCGCGACGCCTCTCGCGCGTCCCGTGCGCGCGGCACGCCTCGTTCTCCTCGCCCTTCTCGCGCTCTCGACGCTCGATCCGTCGCCGGCGGCCGCTCAACTCGAGATCGAGGGGACCGACGAGCCGACGGTCCGCCGCGTCGAGATCGACGGCAATCAGGCCTATTCCGACGGGACGCTCAAGTCGATCATCCGCACGCGCGCCACATCGTTCTTTCATCCCTGGCGGTCGGCGCCGCTCCGCTCCGATTTCCTTCGATTCGACCGCATGGCTCTCCGCGACTTCTACCGCCGGCACGGTTTCCTCAGCGCCGACGTGGAGAGCATCGCCATCTCGCGGCGCGGCGAGCGCGACGTCGACGTGCGCTTCCTCCTCGACGAAGGGCGCCGCGCGCGCGTGGAGTCGCTCGATTTCGACGGCCCCACCCCGAGCGACGAGGAGGCCATCCGTTCGGTCATCCCGCTCGATGCGGGGGGATTCTTCGACTTTCCGAGCGTCCAGCTGAGCCACGCCGCCATCGACAGTCTCTACGCGGAGCGAGGCCACGTGATCGCGGCGATTCGCGACTCCATCCGGATCACGGGCCCCGACGTTCGGGTCGGTTTCAAGATCGATCCGGGTCCCGCCGCGCACCTGCGCAAGATCATCGTGGAGGGGACGATGGCGACGAAGCCGAGCTTCGTGTCTCGGGAGGTGACGCTCCGGCCCGGAGCGGTGCTGGCGCGTTCCCAACTCCTCCGGAGCCAGCAGCGGATCTACGACTCCGGGCTCTACGGCGACGTTCAGTTCGCCACTGGGGAGATCGACTCGGTCACGCACGAGACCGATCTCATTGTGAGCGTGCGGGAACGCTCGCTCGGCTGGGTCGACGCGGGTATCGGATACGGAACGGTCGATCAGGCGCGCTTGACGGCGCAGATGGGACAGCGAAACCTCTTCCGCCAGAACGTTCGCTTCCTCGCGACGGCTCGAGTCGGGATCCGTGCGGACACGAAGCCCCAATTTCCGTACATCAGCGACCTCTTCCTCGGCGAGCGCCACGGCGACATCGCCTTCACGCGGGACTGGCTCTTCGGGTACCGTGTCCAGGGAACGATCGGCATTTTCGGCGAGGAGGTACCTCCATTTCTCACCGAGACGAAGATCCCACTTCGGTCGGCGGGCGCGAGCGCCGGCCTGCGTTACGGATGGAATCGGTGGACGAGCGTCAATCTCGGCTTCGAGACGCGCTACGTCGACTCCGACAGCGCCAGCGTGAAGGACCAGGTCGGCACGCCGCTGAACAGCTACACGAGGAACAGTATCGCGGCGACGATCGCCCGCGACACGCGCGTCAACCTATTCGACCCTAGGACCGGGACCGTGGCGGCGGCGAGCACGGAGCTCGTGGGGGGGGTTCTTCGCGGCAATTCCAGGTATATCAAGTTCACCGGCACGGCCACCAACTACCGACCCGTGAGACGGCGCCTGACGTTCGCGATTCGGGGGAGCGCGGGGACACTCGCCGGCAGGGGGCAGGGACCCGCCGCAGGGCTCGAGGACTCCATCTCCGATCTCGATCTGATCCCCGAGGAGGACCGCTTTCGGACCGGCGGTGCCACGACCGTGCGAGGGTACCAGGAGGACGAGATCGGCACTCAAATCATCTTCGGCACCGATTCCACGGGCACGGTCACGAGGACCACCGTTCGGCGCGGTGGCGCGTATCTCCTGCAGGGAAACGCCGAAATGCGTGCGCGGCTCGTGGGGTTCCTGGGCGCCGCGGCGTTCCTCGACGCCGGCGGCGTCTGGGAGCATGCTTCCGACATCACGTGGCGCCGGGTCTTCTCATTTTCGAACGGCGCGGGGTATGACGACATGAGGTGGACCGCCGGGCTCGGGGTGCGGATCGCGACGCCGGTCGGGCCGGTTCGCCTCGACTACGGGTGGAAACTGCGTCTCGCGCGCAGCGACCAGCCCGACGCGGTCACTGGGCGCGGCGGGTTCCACTTCAGCCTGGGGCAAGCGTACTGACCATGGCAGACGATCGCGAAGACCAAGAGCGGCACCGCCGATCGAACCGGGGCGTCCGGTGGATCGTCCTCGGCGTGCTCGTGCTCGTCGCCCTCCTCGCCGTGGGCGGGGGCGTCGGCGTGCTGGCGAACCTCTTCGCCACGGGGAACGCAGGGCTCTCCCGCCGCGTGATGACCGTGATGAACGAGGCGCTCGGCTCCGACTCGACCCGCTTCGCCTGCGATCGCATCTACGGAACTCTCTTCCGGGGCGCGGTCATCGAGCGGCCGCGTCTCCTGGTTCGAGCCGGCGGACACGAGGTCACCTGGGCTTCCGCGCGCCGCGGGCGCGTCGAGTACGATCTGTGGAGCCTCCTCGTATCCCCGCGCCGCGATCTCACGGTCGCGCTCGATTCGCTTCGGGTCACCCTCGCTCGCGATTCCAATCACGACCTCATCGTGCCGCGGTTCCGGCGGGGCGGGGGAAAGCACGGAAAGAGCGAGACGCGGATTCATCTCACGCTTCGGGGCGCTTCCCTCAATCTCGTCGAAGAGGGAGCCTCCTTCCAGAATCTGTCGGGCACGGGAGTCGTCGTCTTGGCGCCCTCCGGGTCGAGCGTTCTGATCGATCGCCTTGCGGGAGTGGTGCGCGGCGCCGGCGGCGAAGCGGCTCGCCAGATTCGCATGGATGGCATGATCGCCTTTCAGGATTCGGTCTGGCGGCTCGATCCCGTTCGCTTGGAACTCGCGGCGACCCGCCTCTCGGCGAGCGGGGACTGGGACGCGCGGGGCGGGAGGCTCCGCGAGGGAACGCTCCGCCTCGACCCATTCGTGCTCGAGGAGGTCCTTCCGCTCTTCGGCGTCGAGGGCGTCGAGGGATCGCTGCGCGGCGACGTCGACCTCTCGGGCGTCCCCGGCGACGGAAACGCGTCGGGTTGCCTCGGAGGTGAAATCGAGGGCGAGCGAATCGACACGCTTCTCGTGCGGGCGCACCTCGCCCGCGACGGTATCGTCGTCGATCACCTGGAGACGAAGCTCCGCGGCGCCACTGTGACCGGAAAGGGCCGCATCGAACGGAGCGGCGCCCTGGAAGCGGATCTCGTTTTCGAGAACGCGAATCCCACTTCGATTCCCTGGTGGAATGCGCCGGCCGGTCTGCCGGACGGCGTGCTCGCAGGCGAAGCAAGGCTCCGGATCGGGCGAGGTCGTCCGCGCCCGGACGTGCGCGTGGAGGCCGCGCTCCGCGCGTCGCGCGTCGGACGGTTGGCGATCGATCGGGCGACCGTCATCGTCCACGCGCCGCCGCAGGGGGGCCTCCTCCTCGACAGCCTGTTCCTCGTCACGCCCGGCGCTCGCGTCGCGATGTCCGGCGCTCTGGACGCCACGGGCGCGCTGCGCGCCACGGCGACGGCTTCCGTCGCCGACCTCGGCCGAATGGGCGCCCTCACGGCGCCGATGGCGCCCCGAGGCGGAGCGGGCCGGATCGCCGCGACCTTCGGCGGAACGACCAAGGCGCCGACGATCGATCTGACCGGGGCCTTCTCGAGCCCGAGCTTCGACAGCGGACTCCACGCCGACAGCCTGTTCGTGGTCGCGTCGGGCTCCCTCGCGCCGATACTCGATGTTCGCGGGACGACGCGGGTCGCGGGACTCGCGGCCAAGGATCGCGCGCTGGGCGACGTGACCGCGTCGTTCGAAGGGGGACGCGAGATGCGGATCGATCGATTCGAGGGGAGCGCCGGGGACACGACCCTCTCCATGCGGGGCCTCCTGGTTTTCGGCGCCGCTGGGGTGACGGCGCGGGTCGATTCGATGCGCCTGGCGGCGGGTTCGCTCCGCGCGGTGGCATCGGAGCCCGTGAACGTCGCGTTCTCGAAGGGACGACTCCGCGCCTCTCCGCTCGTCTTCGATCTGGTGCCGGGCCGCCTCGACGCGGATCTCGACTGGGACATCTCGGCCGGTAAGATCGACTTGCATGGAGCGATCGCGGGCCTCGAACTCGCGCGATTCGGACGCGCATCCGGCCGGAAGGTGGGCGGAGTGCTGCGGGCGCAGTTCCTGGCCGCCGGGCGGGGCGCCGATCCGGACGTGACGATCAGGGCCACGGTGGAGTCGCCGCGCTTCGGAAGAGTCGGCGCCGACTCCCTCGAAGCGAAGCTCGACTACACGCCCGGAGTTCTCGGCGTCCAATCGCTTCGCTGGGACGTGGGCTCCGCCTCGTCCGAACTGCGCGGATCATTGCGGACGCGACTCACGATCGAGGCGTGGCTCCGCGCGCTCTCGAACGGCGACCGCCGCTGGACCGAAGACGCCACGCTCGCGCTGGAGGCCTCGGCCGACTCGTTCGACATCGCCGCGCTGGCCCCCGCCGATACGACGCTCCGGACTCTCGCCGGCGCCGCGAGCTTCCGCGCGCGAATCAGCGGGACGGTCGCTTCCCCGATCATGTCGGTCAGCGGCCGCGTTCCCGGCTTCAGATATCACACGCTCCATGGCGACGTGGCCGCGCTCGAAGGGTCGTATCGCGACCGCCGCCTCACCCTCGATCGGCTCGAGTTCCGCCAGGGGAAGGGCGTGATGACCGCGGCGGGAACGATTCCGGCCGATCTGTCGCCCTTCGCGACCAAACGGCTCCTGCGCGACGAGCCGCTTCGCTTGACGCTCCGGGCGAACGAGACAGACTTCTCGGCGCTCACCGCCCTCAGCGCCCTCGTGGCGACGAGCGCGGGGGCGCTGAGCGGCGACGCCGAGGTGACGGGAACGCCGGCCCACCCGAAACTGACGGGAACGGTTCGCCTGCGGAACGGACGTGTCCGGTTCGCGGGGCGATACGAGGTACTCGAGGACATCCTCATCGACGGGACGTTCGACGAGGAGCGTCTCTCGCTCACGCGGATGGAAGCGCGCGAGGGCAAGCGCGGGCGAATCGTCGGGCAGGGGACGTGGCTCTGGTCCGACGCCGGGAAGCCGCTTCCGCCGGGAAGCATCGGGCCGCCGGGCGAATACTCCGTGAATCTGAAAGCGACCGACTGCGTCGTGACCGACCGCGAATACTATCTTTTCCAGTTCAACGGCGCGTTCGTCGTCGCCAACGGGCGGACGACGGCCGGGATCGTGAAGCCGCGCATCACGGGGAACGGCTCGGTCTCTCGCGGCGAACTGGCGTTCAATCTCTCGGCGCCCGCCGGCGAGCCGCCGGCGCCGCTCCCGTTCCTCTACGACATCAAGGCCGATTTTCCGCGTCAGTTCAAGTACCGGCAGCTGGACACGGAGGTGGAGCTGGCCGGCTCGCTCCAGCTTCGAAACGAGGGGGAGCTCGACATCGCCCTCGGGACCCTCACGGTGAAGGGGGGCCAGTTCTACTTCCTGACGCGCAAGTTCGGCGACCTGACGGGCGAGGTGAACTTCAACAGCCTGGAGCGTCTCGATCCCTTCGTCACGCTCGACGCGCAGACGCGCGTCCGCCGCGCGGCCCCGGTCAACGAGACGTCGGGCGAGCACGTCATCAATCTGGCCGTCACGGGGCGTTCCAGCCAGCTCCAGATCCGTCCGTGGGACACGGAAGGCACGAGCCCGAGCGACCTCTGGCGCGAACTCTCCCTCGGGCAATTCTCCTCGGCGGATCATGTCGTGGCCGAAGGCGGAAACGTCCCGGTCACGGGAATGGCGTTCAAGGACCTTCCCATTCGCGACTACCTCTTCCGAAACGCCGAGCGCTGGATCGCGAGTTCGGGTTTCATCGACACGATCGATCTCAAGTCGGGCGCCCAGTCGGGCACGAGCACTACGTCCGTCGGGGGACCCATCGATCTCGGCCTGGTCGGCGTGGGGAAGTACGTGACGCGCGACCTCTTCCTCAAGTATTCTCGCGACTTCACGGGCCAGTCCGAAAATCAGGTCACCGCCGAATACCGCGTGACGCGACACCTTCTGCTCCGCGGCCAGCAGATCCAGCGCAAGCAGACCAGCGACCAGGCTGCGCAGGAATACAACCTCGACCTCAAGATTCGCGTGGAGTATTGAGCGGACGGTGGAACTGAACGACGTCCAGCGCCAAGCCGTCGAACACCCTGGGGGGCCCCTGCTCGTCCTGGCCGGCGCGGGGAGCGGGAAGACGCGCGTCCTCACCGGGCGCATCGCGCACCTCGTGACCGAGCGGGGTGTTCCCGCCTGGGGAATCCTCGCTTTCACATTCACGAACAAGGCGGCCCGCGAAATGAGGGAGCGGGCGCTCCATCTCCTCGGAACGGACGAGGGGGATCTCGGCGTCTGGCTCGGGACGTTTCACGGGACCTGCGTGCGGATCCTGCGCCGTCATGCCGAGCTCCTCGGCTTTCCGAAGTCCTTCGTCATCTACGACACCGACGACCAGCGCTCCCTCCTCCGCGAGCTCCTGCGCGAGATCGGGGCGGACGATCGGCGCCTGACGCCCGCGGGCGCCGGCTCGCGCATTTCACGGCTGAAGAACGAGGGCACTTCGCCGGAGACCTTCGCCGCGGAGGCCTCCGGGCCGCTCGACCGGCAGGTGGCCGAGGTCTACGCCAAGTACGAAAAGGCGCTGCGCGATCGCGCAGCGATGGACTTCGACGATCTCCTCCTCTACACCGTGCGGCTTTTCGATCTCGATCCGGGGGTCCATCGCCAGTACGCCGAACGCTTCCGTCACGTCCTCGTCGACGAGTATCAGGACACCAACTCCATCCAGTTCGAGCTGATCGAGCGGCTCTCGCGGACGCACCGGAATCTCCTAGTCGTCGGGGACGACGACCAGTCGATCTACGGCTGGCGCGGCGCCGACGTCGGAAACATCCTCTCGTTCGAGGATCGCTTTCCCGACGCCACGGTGCTCCGCCTGACGCAGAACTACCGGTCGACGCGCACGATTCTCCGCGCCGCGAACCATGTCGTGAAGAACAACTCGGCCCGGAAGGAGAAGGAGCTCTGGACGGAGAACGACGCGGGCGAGCCCCTCGGGCTCCATCTCCTCCCTGACGAGGAATCCGAAGGCGAACGGGTCGTTTCGCTTCTTCTGGAGCAGCAGCGACTCCACGCCCGCGCGAACCGCGATTTCGCGGTTCTCTACCGGACCAACGCCCAGTCGCGAGCCGTCGAGAACGCCCTTCGCCGCTCGGCCATTCCGTATCAGCTGACGGGCGGCGTCTCCTTCTACGAGCGGCGGGAGGTGAAAGACCTCCTCGCCTACCTGCGTGCCCTCACGCAGCCGCGCGACACCGTGGCGTGGTACCGGATCCTGAATGTGCCCGGGCGGGGGATCGGGAAGACGACGCTCGACCGGCTGCGGGAGTTCGCCGAGGCGGAGGGAATCACGATCCCCGAGGCGCTCCGCCATCTGCGACTCGCCGATGCCGTCGGGGGCGCAGCATCGAAGAAGCTGCTCGAGGTGTCCCGGCTCTTCGAGGCGCTCGCGCCTCTTCTGTCGCTTCCTCCGGCTACCTGCCTCTCGGAGGTCGTCGCGAAGATACGTTTCCGCGAATATCTCCTGCAAGACGATCCCGCCGAGGCGGCGGAGCGGATCGAGAACGTGGAGGAGCTGATCACCGGAGCCGACGCCTACGCGCGGCGGACGGAGGAGCCGACGGTGGACGGATTCCTGGCCGAGGTGGCGCTCCTGACCGACGTCGATCTCTGGGAGGAAGGCGAGGATACGGTCAACCTCATGACGATTCACGCGGCGAAGGGACTCGAGTTCCCGGTCGTTTTCGTGGTGGGGATGGAGGAGGGGCTCCTTCCGCACGCGTCGTCGCTCGATCATCCCAAGGAGCTGGAGGAGGAGCGTCGCCTCTTCTACGTGGCGCTCACCCGCGCGCGAGAGCGCGTATTCCTCCTCCAGGCCTCGTTTCGCCGCGCGTGGAACTCTTCGGGTGGTGGGGCGTCGCGGTTCC
>Ga0315278_10001318_pt1 | contig 21636 bp, 19 predicted proteins | sample YL17G06_0_MG_FD_203880 | JGI IMG/M metagenome (GOLD analysis project Ga0315278, IMG submission 203880) | Sediment microbial communities from Yellowstone Lake, YNP, Wyoming, USA - YL17G06_0 | ecosystem: Environmental > Aquatic > Freshwater > Lake > Sediment | place: USA: Wyoming | collected... | reverse complement strand
CCATCCTGTTCCCCCCCCCCCCCCCCCCCCCCCCCGTGGCGAGGAACAGGAAAGGAAAGGAAAAAATGAGAGACATCAAGACTCACCCGCTCGCACGGCGCAGCTTCAACGACAGCCGCTTCAGGCCCGCCGCCACGCCACCGCCACACTCGGGAGGAGGGTCGCTCATTTCGGGGTAGAGCAGAGGAGAGGTGCCGAAGAAAGGGAAAGACTGTTGCAATCAATAAACTGCCGACCCGACCTCATTTCGGTCACCTCTATTTTTTTCAACATCTCCCTCCCCACACACCACGCCCGCCCCCTGGGGTCGTAATCCCATCCCTACCCACCCCCTCCCCGCCGCCGCTGCCGCTCCTTATCCTCCTCCTCCTCACCCCCGTCACCACGCCCGGCCCTTGCCCTTGGGGTCGTGATCCCGTCCCCGCCGCCGCTGCCGCTCCTCCTCTTCCTCCTCCCGCCGACCCTTACTACCCCTGCTCCCACCCTGCCCGCTGCCTCTGCGCTGCTGTTGCTGCAACAGGATCACGAGCAGGCGGGTGAAGATGGCGGCCAGGTCGACAAAGAGGCCGAAGGCGTCGCCCACGTAATCGCGGGCCCCGCCCGCCGCCCGCTCCACCATGGCCTGTGAGTCGAACAGCACATAACCCGTGAACAGGAGCAGGCCGCCGTACAGCTCCAGCTGGAGCGCGTGACTGCCGAGGAAGAAGGATGCCAGCTGCACAAACAGTAAGAGCGTCAGGGCTGAAGAGAGCGCGCCCCCGAGGAACAGGTAGGATCGGCGGCGGGCCAGTAGCGCGCTCAGGGTGAAGCAGGCAAAGACGGCCGCGGACCCGCCGAGCGCGGTGACAAGCGCGCTGGGCGCCCACTAAAATATATATGGATGGAATGGGGGGTGGTTGTGAGGGCATGAGAGACCCCCCTGCCGCCTTCCTCTCCCCCATCCCCCGCGTGCATTCACCCTGTGTCGTCGGCCCGACCCCGGCCCCGGCCATGAGCCCCCTCTCTCGCCCGCCCCACACTCCATCCTCTCTCTCTCTCCCTAGCACTCTTCTCCTCACCACGGCGGCGCTGCCGACGAGGGGTCCCAACGCCGCGCCCTGTGACGCGGCCGCGCCCACCAGCAGGCCCAGCCGGGCAGGCGTGCCCGAGGCGGCCGCGTCGTAAAAGGCGGCAGCGTTGCGGGCAGGCGACGTGAAGCGGAGGGCAAGCGCGAACAGAAGAAAGAGCGTCGCGGGAATGGATGGACCCAGACCGCCGGCGCGGTTGGCCCACGCCCCGCCTGCGGCGAGGAGGGTGGCGGCCAGGAGGGTGGCGTAGACCCTGCGCAGGTGGGCGACGACGGGTGGGGGGCTAATTTTTTTCGTTTGAGGAAGGGGTGAGGAAGGGCGTGGTTGTGGAAGAAAACGTGACGTTTGCGCTCTCGCTCGCTCGCTCGCTTACATCTCCGCGTTCTTGAAGACCAGGCGCCAGTCCCATACCGGGGGACGCCAGGGAGGCGGCTGACCGCCTCCGCCAGCACCGAACATTGGAGCGTGTGTGTGCGCAAGCGTGTGTGTGCGCAGGGAATGTGTGTGGAGCGAATGATGATTTGGAGGAAGGGCTGAGTTCTACTTCTTTTCTTTTTCCACACGACACATACTTCAATGCCGGCGACGACGAGGCGAGCAGCCCGCTCGCCTCGAAAAAAAAAAAAAACGTTCGCCATCTTCTGGCATTTTTACCTGCGCGAACACGCGCGCCCCCTCACCCGTGCCATCCACGCAGTCGGCACAGTCGCGGCCCTGTCCACCGCCGCCCTCTCAGCCGTCAGGGGCTGGGGCTGGAGAGGTCTGGGCGCGAGCCTGGCCTGCGGGTACGTGCCCGCCTGGGCCGCGCACTTCTTGATCGAGGGCAATCGCCCAGCCTCCTTCAAGAGGCCGCTTTTTTCGTTTTGCGCAGACCTGTGCATGGCCGCCCTGTGCCTCTCTAGTCGCCTCGGACCACACCTCAAGGCAGCCGGAGTCACATGAATGAGTAAAAAATTTGCACGCCCCTTTTTTTCCCTCTCTCGGCATCAACGCCGCCTGGCCGCCTCAGCCCGCTGCGGCGTCCCCGGCCCCTCCCCTCCACTCTCCTCCTCTCCATCCCACCCCCCGCCCACCGTCCACTCGCTGCCGTCCCCGCTACCCGACCGCTGGACGACCGCGGCCTTCTCGGACAGGTTGATGCGGCCGTCGTCGGTGAGGGCGAGGACGACGACGTCGATGGCGTCGCCCTTGTCGTAGCGGGCCAGGGCGGCCGCAGCGGCCGCAGCGCCGCCCGCCCCGCGCCGCCCGGCCTCCGGGATCGCGTCCGCCAACTCGGAGACGTGGACAAGGCCGGATCGGCCGCCGCCAACGTCCACAAAGACGCCAAAGGCGGCGACGCCCCGCACCGTGCCGCCCCGGATCAGCTGGCCGACCTCAAGGGGCGGTGGCGGCGGCGGCGGGGGCGGCGCGTCCGGGATGGGCTCGCCCGCGTCCACTGCCAGGGCTGCCTTGCGGGACAGCTTGAACCGGTTGTCGGAGGCCTGTCGTGTGAAGTGAGTGGAGAGAGAGAGAGAGAGTGGCACGTGAGTTTGTTCCGTTTCGTTTCTAGGCAGGCACACCAAAACCAACACCCATCCATCTTCATCTCTATCCATTCTCACCTCCAGCAACAGCACGTCCACCCGGTCGCCGACTGCATACCCATCCGGCCCGGGCCCCGGGCCCAGCTCCGACACGTGGCACAGGCCGGACCGGCCGGGCATGAAGTCCAGGATGAGGCCAAACTTCTCGACCGAGGCGACGCGTGCGCCGCGGTAGAGCTCGCCCGGCGCCGGGTCGGTCGTCAACCCTTTCACCGCCGCCGCGGCCGCGGCCACCGCGTCCGCGCTGGCATCGCACAGTTCCACGATGCCCGCGTCCGCGTTGATGACCTGGACGGAGGCGCACCCCGACTCGGACATGATGGCCCGGATGGTGCGGCCGCCGGGCCCGATGAGCACGCCGACCTTCTCCGGAGGTACAGACACACGCACGATGACGGGCGCGTGCGGGGCGAGGGCGCGTTTAGGGGGCGGGTCGCACGCCTCCATGGTGGCCAGGATGTGGCGGCGGCCGGCGGCGGCGGCGGACAAGGCCTGGCGGATGATGGGCAGGGTGATGCCTTCGACCTACATGAATGAAAAAGGGGAGAAGGTGGGGGGGATGTGGGATGGAAAAGGAGAGCCGCCGAAGAAGAAAAAAAAAAGAACTCCCCTCTTCGCGTACCTTGATGTCCATCTGAAACGCTGTGATCCCGTCCGCGTCGCCCGCCACCTTGAAATCCATGTCGCCCAACGCGTCCTCCGACCCCAGGATGTCAGTCAGCACCACGGACCGCGGCTCCTGGCCGCCTTGGCCTCCCTTTTCGAGGATCAAACCCATCGCGACGCCCGCGATGGGGCGCTTGAGCGGCACGCCCGCGTCCAGCATGGCCAGGCACCCGCCGCACACGGACGCCATGGAGGAGGAGCCGTTGGACTCGGTAATAGTGGATTCCACACGCACTGTGTAGGGAAAGTCGGTCTCTGACGGGACGGACGGCGCCAGCGCGCGCTCTGCGAGTGTGCCGTGCCCGATCTCCCGCCGCCCCGGCCCACCCATGCGCCCCGTCTCGCCCACGCTGGACGGCGGGAAGAAGTATTGCAGGTAAAACCGGCGCAGGGCGGACCCGTCATCCTCGGCCATGCCGTCCACGCGCTGGCCGTCCGTAGTGGGGCCCAGCGTGGCGACGGCCACGGCCTGGGTCTCGCCCCGGGTGAAGAGGGCCGACCCGTGCGTCCTCGGGAGCAGCCCCGCCCGGGAGGCGATGGGGCGGACCTCGTCCACCCGCCGCCCGTCCGCGCGCAGGCCACCGTCCAGGATGGCGGCCCGCATGGCCAACGATCGGATGGCCTTGAAGGCGGCGGAGAAGGAGGGGTATGACGGGGGCGGGGTGGTGGTGGAGGCGCCCTCGTCGTCGTCGGACGAAACCTCTCCAGGGGCGGCAGCGGGCGCCGCGCCTGGCTGTCCGAGCACCAACCCCACCGCCGCCGCCGCCGCCGCCTTGGCTTTAGCTACCGCCGCGCTCAGGTCGGCCTTGCCCCGGGGCGAAGCGTACGCGGCTTTGAGGGCGGGGCCGGCGGCGGCCGACACGGCCACCAGGAGGGCCGGGTCGGGCAGCGCGCGGTCGGCGCGCTTTGGGCGCTCGCCGACGGCGTCCGCCCACGCGTCCACGCCCGCCGCCACGGTCGCGACAGCCGCCGCCCCGACCTCCACGGCGGCCGCCATGGTGGCCTCCGGCAGGAAGTCGCAGTAGCCTTCAATCATGAGGACGGCGTGGGCGGTGCCGGCGACGATGAGGTCGAGGGAACTGAAAAAGAAATGATGAAGATGGGGGGAATGAAAACCCCAACCCTCTCGCGCTCCTCTAGTGTGTGTGTGCGTGTGTGTTCCGGCTCTCGGCCCCCCCACACACACCACCCGCCCCTCGCCGCTCATTGCTTACCTCGCCGCCACCTGGGCGACTGTCGGATTGACGACCAGCCACCCCCCGCCAGGCGCGGGCACGCCCGGCGGGTCGCCTAGCCCAAACTCGGAGTCTGCTGGCATTAATCCCACGCGCACACCTGCCACTGCACGGGCGACAGGAATGTCGCTCACGGCCAGGGCCGCGCCCGCCGCCGTGATGGCCAGGGGTTCGGCCATGTGGGCGCCATCGTAAGAGAGCACCCAGGCCAGGACCTGGGTGTCAGACACCCAGCCGGGTGGGAAAGCTGGGCGGAGGGGGCGGTCGATCAGGCGGGCCGCAAGCGTTTCGTGGTCGCGCGGCCGCCCATCCCGCTTGATGAAGCTGCCCGCCGTCCGCCCCGCCGCGGAGAAGCGTTCCGAGTACGTGACCTGGAGGGGGACGCCGCCGCCGCCGTCGCCCGCGGCGGGGCCTTCGGCGCAGGCGGTGGCGTAGACGATCTGTGAATGAAATGATGAGGTGATGAACAAGAAAATATGGGGTGTTTGCTGAAGAGAGCGGCAAGGTTCCCACCACCCGCACTCTCTTTCTCTAAAAAACTCACCGTCTCCCCGTCCGTCACGGTCACCGCCCCGTTGGCCTGGCGCCCGATCTCGCCGGTCTGGAGCGTGATCTGTGGATGGAATGGATTGAAAACAGTGGGAGGGATGAAATGGGAAGGATGGAGAGGGGGTCCAAGTCGCTCGCGGGCGCGCTGGCCACCCAGTTGCTCCTTCTCTCCCCGCTCCTCTCCACTCTCTTCTCTCACCTTGCGCCCGCCGTACTCGACTTCCAGGGTCTGGATGTTGAATTCGGGCCCCATACTGACGGCTGCTTGCAGCGGGGCGACGGCTAGGCGGCGGGAGCGGCGCAGGGGCGCGAGCGCAGGCAGTGCATGGGCGGCCGGCGCGGCGGCGGCCGGAACCGACGAGAGCGGCCTCGTAAAGGCTACGGCGGTCGCCAGGCCCCGGCGGCCCGCCCGCCGGGCGTGCAGGGGGTGGATGGGCGCAGCCCAGGCTGCAGTGGACATGGGTAGGAGGGTTCGTGCGGTGGTGTTTTGGCTGATGGAGGTGCGGAGAGAGAGATGGGAGACTCTCTCTTCACGTTAGTGGTGGGTGGTGGTGGGTGGACGACAAAAAAGAAAACCACCTCTCCACCGTCATCTCTCATTTTTTCTACCCCTCCGCCCCACAGGATAGACAAAAAACAAGGCCTGTAACAAACACACACCTCCGACCCCCCGCGCTCTCCCCACACATCCCTTCACTTCCACAGCTTTTTCAAACTCATGCTCTTGTCGCCATCCTTCTTCATCACTTTCGCGACCGCCATGTCGAAATCCTCCTGGGTGACGTGCACCCGGCGCTCCCGCAGGGCAAACATGCCGGCCTCCGTGCAGCAGGCCTTCAGCTCCGCGCCGGACGCCCCCGGCAGCTTGTCCGCGACGGCCGCCAGGTCGATGCCCCGCACCAGGTTCATTTTGCGGGAGTGGATCTTCAGGATGTCGACCCGCGAGGATTCCGAGGGGTTGGGGAACTCGATCTGTTGTGTGTGCGCGTACAGAGGGCGAACAAGAGGAGGCGATGAGAGATGTGTGTGTGGGAGAGAGAGATAGCTGGGAGAAAGAGAGGGAGCGAGCGAGCGAAAGGCGGGGTGCGTGCGTGTGTCCCTGTCTAACCACCCATTCCCCTGTCTGTCCTTCTCTCCTTCTCTCTCTTTCGTACCTTGCGGTCGATCCGCCCCGGCCGCAGCAGGGCCGCGTCCAGGATGTCGATCCGGTTGGTCGCCATCAGCACCTTGATCTGGTTGGTCGCCTCGAAGCCGTCCAGCTGGTTGAGGAGCTCCAGCATCGTGCGTTGGACCTCCGAGTCCCCGCCCCCGCTCCCGCCCCGGGCCGACCCGATCGAGTCGACCTCGTCCATGAAGATGATGGAGGGCGCGTGCTCCCGGGCCATGACGAACAGTTCGCGCACCATGCGCGACCCCTCGCCAATGTACTTCTGGACCAGCTCGGACCCGGAGACGCGGATGAAGGTGCAGTCGGTGTGGTGGGCGACCGCTCGCGCGAGCAGCGTCTTGCCCGTCCCGGGCGGCCCGTACAGGAGGACGCCCTTGGGCTGGGCCACGCCCAGGCTCTCGAAGAGTTCGGGGTGCTTGATGGGCAGCTCGATGACCTCCTTGATCTCCTTGACCTGGCGGTCCAGGCCGCCAATCATGTCGTAGGTCGAGTCGGGCACCTTCTCCACCTTCATGAGCGAGACGAGCGGGTCGACCTTGGTCGGCAGGAGCAGATGCAGCGCGTACGAATCGTTGCGCAGGGCGACGCGCGCGCCGGGGGTGATCGTGTTGACGTCGATGGACTTGTCCAGGTCGACCACGTACTTGCCCTCGGGGTGGACCTTGACGAGGACTTTGGCCTTGCCCATGACCTGTGCGCAAAGAAAAAAGTGGAGGTTTGAGAACGGGGGGGGGGGGAGAGAGCGCGAGCGCATTGTGGGTGGTTCCTCTCTCTCTTCTCGCTTCATACCTTGACGACCTCGCCTACGTAAGAGCCGGGCTCCTGCAGCAGCTGTAGCTCCTCTCGCAGGGCGCGGACTGTCGCAGGGGTTGGACGGTGAGAGAGCGGGGCGTGAGAGAGAGCGGCGCGCGTTTTTTTTTTTTTTCGAGGACGCCCTGATCAATGAAGCATTGGAAAAAGAGGAGAGAAGCGAGGGGGTGCGCCACGCCTGTGGTGCGTGCGCGTGCAATACTAGACATGGTACCCCTATCGCCTCGGCCTGGTGCGGAGCGTGCCCCAGGCGTGCGCGCTCCTCCCCGCGCGGCAGCGAAAAAAAAGACAGCGCGCCGCGGCGCAATGCGTTTCTCTTTGTTTCTCGCTCGCCCCGCGCTCCACACCCCACGCCACCCGCCCTCTCTCATCTTCACACACCTTTCGAGTTGAGCTCGTTGCGCTGCGCCTCCAGGCGCCGCAGGTTGGTTGTCTTCTCCCTGCACCCGAGCTCCAGCGCATTGATTTTGGAGGTGTAGAACGCTTTGAGGCCGTCCGCGGGCGCTGCCGCGACAGCGGTGGGGCCGCCCATGTGGAGATGAGAGGAAGGGGAGGGGGGGAGTGGAGGTACGGAGGGGGACCAGGTCGACGCTCGCGCGCGCACTCTGCTTTGTGCCGCGGGCGTGTGTTGTGTGAGGGGACGCGCGTTTTACACCCCGGAAGTGGAAAAGTTGGAGAAAAAAATAAAGTGTCTCTCTGCCACTCGCGTGTTTTTTGGGCGCGCGCCCACCTCTTCCCCACCACCAATAAACGAAAAATACCCACCCGCAATGCCGAACCGCAAGCGTGGCCGCCCCGTCGACCAGCCCGATGCGGATGCGAGCGGGGCCCAAGGCGCGGCGGGGCGCCAGGTGAAGGAAGACGAGGGAGAGAACACGGGACACACCCCACTGCTGTGGCGGGGGGTGGGTGGGCAAGCCAATCGCGGGGACGCTCCGGTTTGGGGGGTGCGCACCACCTCGGCGGCCCCGGCCTCGCCACGCAGAGGACTGGCCAGCTCTGTGCTTACTCAGCGTGGGTGGCGGTATGCCCGGGGCGGACCGGCCCCTGTGGGGCGCACCCCAGGAAAGTCAACGCGCGACAGGGCGCGTTGGCATTGTTGCCGCGGGGTCTCTCTCCGCGCCCCTAGAACCCTTGCGCCCGCACACCCGCTCCTCGACGGCACGTGCCGATGGCGCGTCGCCCCAAGCTCCCTGTCGGGTGTGTGGAACCGGAGGGGCGGGACAAGGGAGCGACGCGGAGGGGGCAGTCTCTCTCACACGCCACCACCCCCTTGGCCTCCCCCCCCCCCCTCCTCCCTCTCAGTCCACGCCCTCGACCTCGACCCAAGGGTTTGGCGACGGCAAGGCCGCCCCGCCCGCCGCCCGCGGCCGCGTCCAGCAGCCCCGCTCCCGCCTAGCCGGCCCCGCGCGCGCGTCCCTGCCCACCTCCCCCCCCCGCACCTTCCCCCACGGCATTGCTGTCTCCCTCCAAGTGCGCTGGCACACGGAGGGCGGGCCGCCCGGGTGCGGGTCGCGCGTGCACGCGCTCCGCCTCACGCCCATCCCGTCCGTGTCCGCCCTGAAGGGTGTCTCCCGCCGCCTCCTGGACCGGGCGTACACGGACCCCCCCCCCCCGCCGCCGCCGGGCGCGCATGGCGAGGGGAGCGCGTCCTCCACGCCCTCCCCGGCCTACCCGCCCCACCTGGCCTCGACCGATTATCACTTCACGCCCGCCCAGGAATTCCTGACCCTGCCGGGCGACGTCTCCCGCACCGAGTTCCGCCTCATCGTCGGCCACAGGGGGTGGGAGTACACGGTCCTGCGGCGGGACATGCACGCGGGCGGCGAGGCGGCGGGCAGCGCGGCCGCGGTGGAGGTGGGGGAGGCGGCTGCACCACTACCGCCGCCCTGCCCGCCTGGGGCCCCGCCCCGCCGCCCGGCCGCCAAGCTGTTGGTGACCGCCGTCGAATTCGAGTCGACGGCATTCATGGCGGGCGGCCTGGGCGTGCGCCTGGCCCTGGTGGCCTACCCCGTCATCACGGTGTCCCGCACCTTCCTGGACGCGTGCGCCGCGCGGCTGCTGGGCGGGGACGGCCTGGTCGGCCTGCTGACGAGTTGAAGAGACAGTGTGTTGTGCCTCCCTGTCCCCCCCCCCCCCCTTCCCCTTTGCCTTTCTTAGCTCTATTTCTGTTACTGCCCCCCGCTGTCTCCTTCTGTGTATGTGTGCTGTGCTGTGCCTTGTAAGAGAGGATGTCTCTCTGCCCGCGCGCTCCCAGTCGGCTCTAGAAGTGAATCTACACCATCCCAAACGCCTCCCCGACCACCACGCCCGCGCCTGCCGCCAGCAGGGCCGCCGCGTCTGCCCGGGTGGCGGGGCCCGGCCGCAAGGGCAGCCACACCGGCGCCGCTGCCCCCACCAGGCGGGCAGCCGCCGTGGCCGCGCCCCCTCGGCGGCGGCGCACGCATGCCGCTGCCCCCGCGCCCAGCGCCGCGCGCGCGGCCGCCCCGCCCGCCGACGCGGGAAGGCCCGCCGCGGCGGCCAGGCAGGACAGCGCGTCGGACGCGGTTGGCTCGTCCTGGGCGGACGCTAGCGTGCGCTGGAGGGCGACCAGGACGGCGCGGTCGGCCAGGGCGGCGGGGGTGGAGGGCGCCAGGGCGGTGAGCGCCGCCAGGGCGGCTGCCCTGGCGGGGCCTGCGGGGTCGTCCTCTGCCGGGCCCGCCGCCGCCTCCAGGCACTCGTCCAGCACGGCCGCCGCGTCACGGGCATCCCGGGCAGCTTTCACATCAGCGGGCGTGAGCAGGGGCGGGGGTGGCGGGCCTCCGTGGCTGCCTAGGGCGGACGCCAAAAGGGCCGGCCCCAGCGCTGGCGCGCCCGGGAACGCGCGGCCGCCCCACCCGCTGCCGCCCGCGCCCAGCCCCGCCCTCAACGCAGCCGGCGCCCTGCCCACCCACCCCAGGGTGGACGCCAATGCTTTGGCCAGGCAGGTAGCCGCAGCCTCCGTCCGGACTGGCGGGCGCAGGGCGGCGAGGCCGGCGAGGGCGGCGGCGAGCACAGAGGCCGCACCCGTGGCCGCGGCTGTGGCCGCTTCGTTCTCCGCACTGCCCGCCGGTCCGACCAGCAACGGCCCTAGCTCGTCCACGACCAGGACACCCCGTTCCAGGGCGCCCAGAGCAGCCCCTCGCTCCTCGGGCGTGCCCGCTGTGGCCAGCCCGGCCGCCACGCCCGCCAACGCCGCGCCTAGGGCACCCAAATGCGGCGCGGCTGCGGGAGGGTGGGCTGCAGCCGCGCCCACCGCCGCCGTCAGCAACGGTGTCACAGACCGTGGGGCGGGCACAGCGGCCGCCTGCAGGACCCTGTGCATGTGGCGGGCCAGGACGGAGCCCTGGGTGGCTGACGCCGCCAACGCGGCGGCGTGGAGGAGCGGGAGGAGACGGGAAGGTTGAGCAGCACCGTCACCGCCCTCCTCCTCCTTTCCTCGCCCACCAGGCAGCGCCGCCACGACCGCATCCGGGAGCAGGAGGTACAGACGGGCGAGCAGGTCGGCCGCGGACGGGGAGGTGGGGAGGTGGGCGGCCAGGACCCCCACTGCCGCCCGCGCGTTGGCGGGTGTCTGGGTAGATACCACGGCGAGCGCTACCAGGCCCGGCGGAGGGGCCGGGGCACTGGTGCTTTTCCCCTCCTGCCCCGCCGCCGCCGCTGCTGCCGCTGCGACAAGCGCCAGGGATGCCAGGGCTGCCGCGCTAGCTGGGCTGACAACAAACGCGGGCGCCGGCCAGCCGGGACCCAGCGTGCGCCCGCCGGCTGCTGGCGGCGCGCCCCGCCACAGCGCGCCTGCCGCTGGCGGGCGGACCGCGGCTTCGACGGCGCCCAGGGCGACGACCGCGGCCAGGGAGGCGGCAGGTGATGGGGAGGCGGAAAAATTGCCCCATGGCACCACCAGGGCGAGCGCCACGGTCGTCACCAGGGCCGCCCGGGCCGCCGGCCCCGCCCCACCCGTCCCCACACGGGATGCCAGGGCAGCCGCGCCGGCGAGGGCGGGCGAGACCTGTTCACCCCCGTCCAGCGCCGCCTGCAGGATGCGGCGCAGGCCGGCCAGGACGCCGGGCGCTTCCAAAGCCGGGTCCAGGAGGAGGATGGCCTCCACTGCGGCCGCGGACCGGGCGCTGCCCGCGGCGCTGCCGCCCGTCAGCCCAGCGAGGACAGACATGGCTTCCTCAGCCGCTCCCGCCGCACTCACACCAAGCGCCGCCCCAGCCGCCGCACCCACAGCCCGGGTCAGGTCACCCGGCGGGGCTGTCAGCAGGGCGTCCGTGAGGGACTTATGAAATGGGGTGGCTGCCTCGCGCGCGGCCCACGCCCCCAGGGCGGCCGACCGGGCTGGGTCAGAGCCGGGCGCGCCAGCCACTGCCCGCGCGGCCTCGGCCACCAGGGCCGCCTCCAGGCCGGCTCCCCGCCCTACTAAGTGCAGGGTGGGCGGGAGCAGGACGGTCAGCGTCGCGGCCGAGGCGGACGGCAACCCGGCAGCCACGGCGGCGACCAGGGCCGCCCGGTCGGCGGGCGTGGTGGAGGTGGGGGCGGCCGCGGCCGCTCCGCCAGCTGCGGCCGGGGCGAGCGGGCTCAGCCCGTCTCCCCCACCCGCTGCCGCCGCCGCCCACGCCGCTGCGAGAGCCGCGGCGGGGGTGGCTGTCGGAGCAGGGGGCAGCGGCGCGAGTGGTGGTTGTGGAGCAGCTGCTGCTGTCTCTACCTCCATCGGGGCGGCGGCGGCGGCGGCCGCCTGGGCAGCAGCAGCAGCAAACACACCTCCACCTCCACCCAGGGCGGCGGCCATTTTGGCTGCCCGCGCCACCAGCCCCGCTTCCACCGCCGCCACGACATGCAGAGTAGGGTCGGCATTCAATGCAGCCAGCAGGGCAGTCGCCCCTGCCCCGCTCCCGACGCCAAACCCGACCAGGGCGACGACGCGGGCGGCCGGCGAGGCCAGCGCGCCCACACCCGCGGCTGCGAGGGCCGGGTCGGCACAGCGAGCAGCCGCGGCCGCCACGCCGGGCGGCCAGGTTGTCTGTGAAGATAAGGCTAGCTGCCGGGCGGCCAGGACAGAGGGCGCGAAGCCGCGCGTCGCGTCCAGCGGGGCGTGGGCGGCCGCGGCGGCCAGGGCAGCCAACGCAGGCCCGGCCACTCGTGCACCCCCGCCAACCCACCAGGCGCACAGGGCCTCGAGCACGGCGACCGCCCCAGGAGCGGGGGGCCCGCCCGCTGCAAGCTGGGAGGCTAGCGACAGCGGCCGGGCCACCCAGGCGGCGGCCGCGGCTTCGCCCGCAGCACCTGGCCCGGCCACGCGGGCGATAAGGGCCAACAGGGGTGCCGCCACCCACCCGCCGCGGGCGTCGGCCGCCGCGGCCGCGACCGCGGCTGGTGCGGCCGCCGCGGCGGTGGCCGCCACAGCGGGCGGCAGCGCCGCCAACGCACCCGCCCAGTCGCTCCCGCTCGTGCCCAGCATGGCACCCAGGCACGCCCGTGCCCCCGCACGCGCCCCTGGGCGGCTCTCTCCCAGGCGGGCAATGAATCGAGCCAGGGCCGCCCCCGCCGCGGTCTCGCTCTCCTCATCCTCGCTCGCCAGGCCTTCCCGCAAGGGGGCGGCGAGGGCGGCGACAACAGCAGCGGTCGAGGAGGAGTCAGGCGCGCCCTCATCCACCACCGCCAGTTCCAGCAAATCCGGCCTCCAGGGCGGTGGCAGGCGGGACGCGGTGGTGGGCGCGTCAGGCGCGGCCAGCAACGGCCCCGCCCACCGCCAGGCGCTGGCAGGGGAGGGCTCGGCCGCGGCGGCCGCGCTCAGGAAGGCCGCGGCCTCGGCGGCCCGCAGAGCGGCGCCCGCGCCTGATGCCCGGGCGATGGCCACCAAGAAGTCGACGTCGCCTGGGGGTGGCACCCGGGCCCCGCCCGCCCCCGTCCGCCGCACCAGGCGCAGCCCTGGCGGCGGGGCCCAGGCTGACCCGCGCGCTGCCCAGGCGGCGGCCACTACTTTCACCGCCTCCACGTCTGCCGCCGCTTGTTGCGCTCCAGGCGGCGACTGGTCCGGCCCACCGCCCACTGACGCTAAGTCGCCGCACTCCAGGGCCATCGCCGTCAGCAGGGCCCGCAGGGACGGGTCGGCAGCCGCAGCCGCGCTGATCAGGTCCCCGCTCCCGGCCGCCGCCACCAGCGCCGCCACCCGGGCCGCCGCCCACCAGGCGCCCTCCTCTGCAAGCGGTGGGGGTAGAGGTGCCCCCTCTGCAGCAGGCAGTGGCGGGGCCAACGGGTCAAAGGCCGCCAGCGTGAAGACCGCGTCCACGAGTTGGGCGTTGGCCAACCGGGGTGGTTGAGCGGGCAAGCCCCCGCTGTCAGCCAGCGCGCCCGCCCGGGCGCCCACGGCGGGCACGGGGAAGTCACGAGCGTTCCCCGCCCTGGCAGCTCCTGCAGCCAGGTGCCGCACCAGCAGTGCTTCGGCGATGGCGAGCGCGTCGGCCTGGGCGCAGGGCGCGGCGGACAAGCCGAGCAACAGGACGTGCGTGAGGGTGTCCTCTCCCAGGGGCGCTCCGCCGGCCAACGCGGCCAGGGCACGGCCCTCCACGGCGTCAGCAGGTGCACCCACTGCCGCTGCCGCGGCCTCGCCGGGCGTGCAGTAGGCCCGCGGGTCCGGGTTGAGGAAGAGCAGGCGGTCCAGGAGGGCGCGGAAGCGGGTGGGGGGCAGGCCGGGCAGGGAGGCCGCGACGGCCGACCCCGCCCAGGCCGCGGCGTCGGCGAGGGCGGTGGACACGTCGGCCAGGTAGGCAGGGAGGGGCGGGTGAGGGGGCGGGGCGGTGGCGGAGGGTGCGGGCGCACTCCCACCACCATTGCCGCTGTCTGCGGCCGCGGCCGCTCCCACCAAGAGGGCATGGCAGAACGACAGCATCACCTCCCCAAACCACCGCTCCTTGGCTTCAGGCGTGGGCGCCAGCGCATTCAAGCCTCCCGGTGGCGTGCCCAGCAGCGCGGACGCCAGCCGCGGCGGGCTCAGGCAGCCGCCCGCCCCGCGCACCAGGCGGCGGACGACCTCGCGCGCGCGCGCCCGGGCGGGCGGGTCCCCGCCCGCCATCACCTCCAGCAGGGCGGACGCGACCATGGCCTCGACCGCGCCGGGAGGCAAGCGCCCGGGAGGGCTGGCGATGGCCCGGATGACGGAAGCCGCGTGGGCGCCGCCGGCAGGGGAGGTTGCGGCGGCGGTGGCTGCTGCAGCGGTGGCAGTCGTGGTAGCGGAGGGTCCAGCACCAGCCGCCCCACTGCTCGCCCGCCCTTCCCGGGCTTCCTGCCAGATGAGGGCTCGCAAAGCGCCGGCTGCATACTCCGGGGCGGCCCGGGCGAGGCCCTCCACAGCCCTCGCGACGGCGCCGGCGTGCGTGGGTTTTGGGCGGAGGGCGAGGATGGAGGCGAGGGCGGTCAGGTCCGCAGGGTCCAGGCCCCCGCCCGTGCATACGACCTCCTCCAGCAAGGCCACGCCCACACGTGTGGAGGCAGGCGAGGACAGCAGGGGCGCCACCGCGGCCGCCGCCGCCGCCCGCCCCGCCGGGATGCGACAGGTGAAAGCCAGCAGGCGGGCGGCTCCCCGGGCGGCGTCTCCACCACCGCGGAGGGGCGGCAGGGCGGCCGTGCGGGCCAGGAGGGCCGCCGCGGCGCCCTCCCGGTCGGCGCCCGAGAACTTGGAGGGGGCGGTGGCGGCGTCAGCAGGTAGAGGAGCGAGGGGCGGCGGCGGTGACGGGCGCGCGCCACCAACCTCCCCACCCGAGGGTTGCGGGGTGAGCAGGGCGATGAGCCCAGCCGCCCCTCCCGCCGGCCCGCCACCGCTCACGCCCACCCCTCCCGGTGTGCGGAGGCCAATCCCGCCACCCCCTAGGTCACCCGAGACGGGGCCCAAGCTCCAGTCGGGCGGGAGTGGCGGAGACGAAGAGGCACCGCCAGCTGTCTCCCGCCGGCGGGGTGGGAATGCAGAAGCCACGCCCGCCACGAGCGCGCCTGCCGCCGGGTGGTCCACCCACAGGCGATGGCCGAAGAGGTCATCCAAGAAGGCCGGTACGAGGGCGGCCGGCCAGGTGGACGGGGGCGCGGCAGCGCCCGCCGTCGGCGGCTGGCGGGAGGAGGCCCGGGAGCGGGCGCCGCCGCCTTTTGTGGCGGCCGCCGGTGGCCGGGGAGGTTGCTGCGGCGGCGGCGCGTCCAGCCCCGCCGGCAGCAGGGCCGCCGCCAGCAAAGCCAGGGGCGCAGCAGCGGCCACTGCTTTCCCACGTGCGCCTAGAGCTGTGAAGGCGCCTGTAGCAGCGGCGGCGGGCGCGGCGGACGAGGCGGACAGGAAGCCGAGGAGGCGGGCGAGGGAGGCCGGGAGTGCAGCGACGCCTGGGCACGCCCGGGCGGCCGCTAGGACCGCCAAGAACGCGGGCCGCGGCGGGGCAGCTCCCCCAGGCGCGGCTGCTGACAAGGATGCCAGGCCTGCCAGTGCGGCATCAAAGGCCGCGTCCGCGGCGGCGGCGTCGCCGGCGGAGAGCGCGGCTGCCACCTGCCCATCAAGGGTGGTCGGCTCAAGCGGAGGAGGCGGAGGCGGAGGCGGAGGCGGAGGCGGAGGCGGAGGCGGAGGCGGCGATGCGGGGCGGACCTTGGGCGTCGCCGCCCGGGCCACCCGTGCGGTGGTGGTGGTGCCTCCGCACACCCCACCACCACCAGCACTCTTCGTCTTGGCGGCGTCGGCGCTGCCTCCACCCTTTCCCCCAGGCGCGGCTGGTGCCACCTTGGTACCACCTTTCGTCGCTGCCTTCTTCTTCGCCGCCGCCGCCGCCGCCGCGCCACCGCCAGCATCGCTGATCGTCGGCTTGTCCTTGCCCCGGGGTGGCAGCGACGGCAGGGCGGCGGCGGCCTTCTTGGGCGGCGGGCCGGGCGGGGCCACAGCAGCAGCAACAGGCGGCGGCGGCGGCGACGCCGACGCTGCGGCCACCCTCTTCTTCGCGCCGCCCTCACCCTTCGCTCCGCCACCACCACGGGCTGGGGCTTTGCGAGTGGCGGGGGCGGGGGATGGGTCTCGCTCGCGCTTTTTTGGGGCCATGGATTGCGCGAGGAACAGAGCGCAACGCGGGCTCTCCCCGTTTTTTTTTAATAGCGAATTGCTGCAGTAAGCCCGGCTGGAAAGAGAAAACGGAGAAGTGTGGTCGCGCCACTACTTTTTTTTTTGTCCAACCTCAACTTCGCACACCCAAAACTCACACCACGATGGCGTTTGCTCTCCAGGCCAAGGCTGCCATCGCCTCTTCCCTGCGCCCGGCAGCCCGCCGGTCGGTGAGTTGAACCGTGGGCAGTAGGGCGCGCGAGGGGACGATAAAACGAGAGCAAAGGGTCAAGAGACCCGACCCCGAAAGGAGGGGGGGGTGGTTGGACGCTGCGTTCCCATCCACCCAGGCCTTCGCGCCCCTACACACACACATCAGCGTGTAGTCCTGTCACCACTTACCCCCCCCGGCGCGTGGCGCCCGCAATGTGGGCCCGCCGGGGTGGGCGCGCGAGGGATAGAGAGACAAAACACGCCGACACAGCAGCGGCGGGGGTTTCTGCGCATGCGTCGCCGCCCGCCTCTCGGCCAGGCCGGCACACGCCCCCACCCCGCATGCCGGCCTATCGCCTAGCCGGCGGCCTACACGCGGGCGCGGGTGGAGAGGATGGTATTGCGCTGGGCCGGGCACCACATAAAGTTTTGCCGAGCGCGACCCTCCCTCTTCACGGAGGACCCTCATCCTCAACCTCACCCTGTCGCGCGCGCCGTCTTCCTCCCCTCCCTCCTCAGGTCCGCGCCGCGGCCGGTAAGCCCCTCTGGTACCCGGGCGCCACCTCGCCCGCCCACCTGGACGCATCTGCGCCCGGGTACGCCGGCTTCGACCCGCTCAACCTGGGCGCCAACTCGCCCGAGTTGTTGTCCTGGTTCGCCGAGGCAGAGGTGGTGCACTGCCGGTGGGCCATGGCCGCCATGGCCGGCATCCTGGCCTCGCCCTCCGACTGGTGGTCCGCGGGCGCTAAGCCGACGCCCATCCCCATCCCCACCCTGCTGGCCATCCAGGTCGCGGTCTTTGCATTCCTGGAGGCCAAGCGGTACGAGTCGTGGCAGAAGACGGGCGCCGGCGGCGCGCTGGGCGGCAAGTTCGACCCGGCGGGCATGGACTCGCCCGAGATGCGGGTCAAGGAGATCAAGAATGGGCGCCTGGCCATGGCGGCAGTGCTGGGGTGCGCGTCCGTGCACGCCGTGCGGGGGCTGACCCCGCTGGAGGCGCTCAAGCAGCACGTCTCCGCGCCCTGGACCGAAAACATCTACACGAGCAGCGTGGCCACCGAGTTTGCGGTCGCCGTCTCCCTGGGCATGACTATCCCAATGTTCATCGAGGCTAACAAGACCCTGAACAAGGGGAAGCAGCCCTTCAAGTCGGCCTTCCCCCTCTGAAAAGATGGATGGGGTGAGAGTGTGTTCACTTTTTTTGTTTGGCGCGCACGTGAAGAGAGAGAGAGAGAGAGAGAAGAGGAAGCGGGGCCGACGCGCTCTGCCTTCTTCCGTGATCGTGTGCGTGTGTGTGTGCGTGCAAAAAGAGAACCAAACAGTTTTTGAAAGAGGTGGTGGCGGGCGCGAGAGCCAGAGGGGTTGGTGTTTCTCATCACGCGACTCGTTTCTCTTTTGCACGGGCGCCACACTCACTCTCACTCTCTCCCCCCCCCCCCCCTCCCGTCCACTCTACACACACACGCAACGGGGGTTGGAGGCAGGGACAGGGGCATCCCGGCGACGACACCACCCGTGCCCCCCCCGGAAACCGCCTTGCTTCCCATCCATCCACCATAACACATCGATTTCCTTTTTCTTTTTCAGGAGCTGCCGATCACGTTCGGGATGTTGGCGATGTTGGAGACGATGTTGTGGCCAAAGGGGGACGCCAGGTGGGCGACCAGGCCCTCGATGGGGCCCTCGCGGGTCAGCTGAGAGAAGAGGGGAAGAGAGGAAGGAGGCGGGTGAGAAAAACAACGACCCTTTTCTCCACATTTTCCCCCCCTCACTCTCTCCAATTGACTTACGATGGCCTGGACCGCAAAGCCGACGAAAGCCACCATGGCCAGCCGCCCGTTCTTGATCTCCTTGACCGCGTTGGTCTCGGAGGCCATGCCCGCCGGGTCGAGCGGGAAGAGCGCGTTCTTCTCGCCGGTCTTGTAGTTCGCGTACCGGGTCGTCTCGATCGCACCAAACAGGACCTGCTGGATGGCGAGGAGGGCGAGGAATGGGACGCCATAGTCCTTGGTGCCGTGCAGGAACCACTTGGGCGTGACGCCCAGGACTTCCTGGCCCAGGATGCCGGCGACGCCGATCATCGCCCACCGTGCGTTTTGGCGTTCGGCTTCAGCATACCATTTGAGCCGGGTCGGCTCCGTGCCCAGGGACAGCGGGTCGAAGCCGCGGTCGCCCGGCATGGAGCCAGTCAGGTGTCCAGGGGCCTTGGCGCCCGGGAGCCAGACGGGGCGGGAGGCGGAGGCGGCGACGCGGACGGACTGGGGGTTTTGAAAAGTCGCGAGGGGTGGTGGTGGATGAGGATGAGGGTCGAGCGGAGAACGCGACCCTCCCGGCAGGCGGTGCGAGCCGGCGCGTTGCCACGGCCCGGCACCGGGTTCCACGCCCACGCGCGTGATGCCCATCCACTCCCTTGCCCCCGAGGGAGCAATGCACCGGGACGAGGGCGTGGCCGTGCCTCGAGGCGGACTGCATGCGCCGCGCCGGCGCGAGAGGGTCGTGTGCCTCTTCTTCTTTTTGGCCAACTCTATCCCCCCCGCGCGCGCGGGTAAAGAGCGCGCCACGATTGCTTAACCTTGCTCATCACGGTCTGCGATTGCTGAGCTTCCGCCTGGGGTGTGGCGCGTGGTGCGGCCCGAGGCGGGAGGCAGAGCAGGGCGCATGCAAAGGGGGGAGCTGCTTTTTTTTCTCTTTTTTCTCTCTCGACCTGCGGGGGCCTTGGCACGCCCGCTCGCCCCCTCCCCAATTCACTTTATACTCTCTCTTTCCTTTCTCCCCCACGCGCGTCCGCCCCGCTCGCCACGTCAGCCCACCACTCGTGCACTCACCGTCCGGCGGGTGGTCCGGCCAGCCGAGGTGGAAGCCTTCAGGGAGAGCGCCATGGCGTTGAGTATCTGTGAGAAAGAAGACGAAAAAAGAGGTGTGAGAGTGGGCTCCAGCCCAGCCATTTTTCACAGCCGCGTCGGCCTGCGGCGAGGAAAGAGAGAAGAGTGCGACTTCCGCCGGCCCTCGCCAATGCCCCTCACCACGACGCGCCCGCGGGCTGGGTCAGCTACACCCCTGCATAGCCTCCACCCAATCAGCCTAGTGCACTCCGCCCCAGGCACACCACAGCGGCGCCACAACCTCGCCCCGCCGCCGCTCGCTGTTTCTTCCTTCCTCCACCTCACCGAGCCGGCCGTCGCGGCCGCCGCGTCCACCCTCTTCTCCGCCGCCACCGTGTACACGGTGTGCGTGTACGGGGTGACGCTGGCGTCGACGCGGAGGGCGCTGGTGAGTGGAGGAGAAATAAGGCGCACCAAAAGACGCACCTCTCCTTCTCGCTACCAGGCTAATACACAACCTCTCTCCTTCAAAACTTCTCTATTTTCGTCTAGAAACTCCACGCCACCCGCCTCCCCACCGCCCCGCTCATCGCGCTCTGGGCCGCCTGCGTCTCCTTGGTCGCCCTATCCGCCCCCGCCAAGCTCGCCATCCGGGCCGCCTTTTCGGCGGGGTGGACGGCCGCGACGGCGCCCGCGGGCGTGCCCACGCCCGGCTGGCTCCCCGCCTTTTCAGCGGCTTTCGCCCACCCGGCCGTCTCCGCGGCCGCGTGGGCGCACCTCCTGGCCATCGACCTGGTCCAGGCCCGCTGGATCCTGCGGGATGGGGCGGCGGGGCGGGTGCCTACCCGGCATTCTTTGGCGCTGACGCTCATGGCCGGGCCGCTGGGGCTTGTCTCGCACGCCCTCACCCGCGCTATGTGCGGGGTGTTGTGGAGGGGTGGGGGCGGGGAGGAGGAGGAGGGGGGCACGCCAGCGAACGCATAGGGGAAGTCTCTCTGTAGCTCTGGATTAATTTAGCGCACTGAAACACGGAGGTCCGGAGAGGACGGGGGGATGAGTGAGAGCGTGAGATCTCTCGACCTCTTGAAGGTGTCGAGGCAACTGGAGGCGGGAGCCGGTCTCTGCGAATGGGGAGGTGTGCACGCGGCCCACTCCCCCACCGCCCAAGCAGCCGTACTATGTGTGCCCTGAATGGTCAATGTGCCCGTGCAATGTGTTCGGCCGTGCCGGGTGGGCCGGAGGAAAGACCCTCAGACCACGGAGGCGAGAGAAAAAGGATTGCTCCTGTTCTCCCACCTAGGAGCGTGTAGTGTGTGCGTGTGACCCGAAACCGGCTCACATGCACGCGCTCTTCCCAGCGATTTTTGCCGACACACGGGGTGTGCGTGCCGCGGGCGCTCCAGGGGAGCAACTCACCAGCGCAGGCCAGGCCAGGTTGAAAAACGAGAGAGGCCGCCCATTTCAGCGAATGATCCTCTCTCTCATCACTTCTCTTCTTTCGGTCTCTTTTACACACAAAAGGGCGCGGCTTTATTCACCGCGCCCTACGCACCACACACGCGCACACCAGCGAGAGAGCGAGACCCCGACACACACAACACACAACACACCTATAGCGCCAACCCCTGCTCTCTCGCGCGCTTGCGGAAGAGCAAAGATACACCGCCGCGTGCGGTCGCATTGAGAGGCGGAACACACGCACCATGCGGGCCAAGCCGAAGCGCGGCGTCGAGCCGGTGCGTTATACATGGATCAATCGGTGGACCGCGTCCCCTGGTGCATGCCGTTTCCGCGTGGCCCGGGGCTTCCTGCCCGCCGTGGCGCCTCTCTCTCTCTCCGGGCGTGCTGACCGCTCCCCCCCCTCTCCCTCTCCCCTTCGACACAGCCCGACGCCGTCCGCGCCATCGTCGACCGAGTGGTGGCCGCCTCGGATGACGGCCTGGCCGCCGCCCTGGCCGGCTTCACCTGGGAGTATGAAAAGGTAAAGAAAAAAGGCATCGGCGACGAAAAAAACGAGCGCCCCTCGCCTCTTCCTCCCCGCGCTCTCACCCCCTCACCCTCCGTCTCCCATAGGGTGACTTCTACCACTGGGTCCCCCTGTTCAACCGCCTGGACGAGTACTATGACCGGGCGGTCGCCCCCCGGGCGGACCTGGCCCTGCGCCTGCTGGGTGAGCCCCGAGAGCCGCCCCTCGCAGAGGGCGGCGACGCGCCGCCGCCGCCGCCGCCGGCGGAGGCGGGTGCGGGTGGAGGGGCGCCGGCCCCGCCGCCCGACCCGTCCTTGCCCTCGGCCACCCTGGTCGCCTGCCTGACCGCCAGTGCGGCCATCCTGGAAAACTGCTCCAATAAGCACCTGTACCAGTCGTACGAGGTAAGGAGAAGGAAAAAAGCGGTGGGGGGGGGGGGGGGGGGGGGGGGGGGGGGGGGGGGGGGGGGGGGGGC
>Ga0315278_10001315_pt1 | contig 21639 bp, 25 predicted proteins | sample YL17G06_0_MG_FD_203880 | JGI IMG/M metagenome (GOLD analysis project Ga0315278, IMG submission 203880) | Sediment microbial communities from Yellowstone Lake, YNP, Wyoming, USA - YL17G06_0 | ecosystem: Environmental > Aquatic > Freshwater > Lake > Sediment | place: USA: Wyoming | collected... | reverse complement strand
AGAGAGCGATGAAGATCAGAGCGATGATCCAGTATACAGCTGCCTGCGAAATGGGGAAAAATCCATCGGGAATATGCATGTAGTCACCAGAATGTGTTGTTACGTTTACAAAATATAGTAGCACTCTGTGATTAAAAAATATTGTTATTTAATATTCAATTAAACCTTTTTTATAATTCTTCATAAATTCTGCCAGAATAACTCCTGTAATCCTTTATTCAGGTTTATCCATCTGATAAAAGGGTAATAAACGCGTTTTGGCAATAGCCGGTGCACTCCCTTACCTTTCAATCCCGCTGAGGGTATTTGCCACCGTCATGGTACCTGATAATTTTCACCATCTACAATTGGAAATAGACATTCACGATTGCTCTTTAAAAAAGACTCCATGATGCCCCGGGCCATAAACCTACACGATGAAAATGGGAGGAGGCATTTTTCATAGTGAATGTTTCATGCTAAACCATAGTATTATGTTCTTGAACAAAGATCAATCGTCAATATTGGGTTATTTCCAATCCGGTTTCCCTGTACCTTTATATTACAGATAGTACATCGGTGGGGATATGACAATTCCTGAGATACCCCCGGGCATTAATATCCCGGTCTCTATGGAAACGGTAAGGTTCTTCCACCTTTAGTCTGGTGGGTTGCAAGTGGCGGCCGATAGTGGAACGCATCAAGGTAAGGATCCGTGAAGAGATATCATCAATACTATCACCAATCCGGGTGACGCCTGGGCTCTGGAGTTCAAAGATATTATTATTTTTCAAAATCCTCAGTTTTTATTACCGGTCAGAATCGCTGCAGCCAGGTTCGCATACACGATCACTCCCTTGATATCAATGATGAGATCAGTATCGGTCAGTTTTCTGCACTTCTGCCTGCATAATCGGAGATGCAATCCAAAATCTCACTAAAAATTATTATTTCAGCATCAAACTCGCTTCAACACCACGCGATTATTTTAGGAGTATTTAAATACTACCTAATAAAACTATTATGTAATCAATAACAGTGAATATATATTCATAATCCTTCAATATCGTTGTATATTCCGGAGAATCATATGTATAAAGTCCTTTATGTTGATGATGAACCCGTTCTCCTTGAAATTGCAAAGATTTTTCTGGAAAAAACACAGGAGTTCAGCATCGACGTAACAACTTCTGCATATGACGTCTTAAGATCGGAGAAACTCAAATCGTACGATGCTATCATCTCCGATTACCAGATGCCGGGGATGGACGGCATTACGTTCCTCAAACATATCCATACCGAATTTGGGGATATCCCTTTTATAATATTCACCGGAAAAGGCAGGGAAGATGTAGTCATAGCTGCACTCAACAACGGTGCTGATTATTATGTCAATAAGGGCATAGATCCAAGATCCCACTTTGATGAACTCTCTCATAAGATAAAAAAGGCAGTCAGGAAACGGCAGGCACGCGAAGCGATTAAAACCTCCGAGCGGCGTTTATCGGATATCATCAACTTCCTTCCTGATGCAACCTTTGCCATTGATCTTGAAGGAAAAGTGATTGCATGGAATAAAGCAATGGAGGAGATGACCGGAGTGCAGAAATCTACCATAATCGGTGAGGGAGATCATATCTATGCCCTGCCATTTTATGGAAAACGGCGACCATTGCTCCTCGATCTCATACTCAGGGAGAATAAAGAGATCGAAGAAAAATATCCATTTATCGATCACCGGGATAACAAACTCATTTCTGAAATGTACTTCCCGATACTGCATGGCGGTAAAGGTGCCTTCCTCTGGTTCATCGCATCGCCTCTCTATGACGCAAACGGGAATATTATTGGTGCAATAGAATCTATCCGGGATATCACTGACAACAAACGAGCTGAGCATGCCCTTAAAGAGAGCGAAGAACAATATCGTTCCCTGTTCGAATCTGCTCATGATGCAATCTTTCTTATTGAAAACATGCGGTTCATCAGTTGCAACAGCCGGGCAATAGCTCTATTCGGGTGCACGAAAAGACAAGAAATTCTTGGGAGAACACTCATTGATTTTTCCCCGGTCATCCAACCCGGAAGGGTGAGTTCGGAACAAAAGGGACAGGAGAAAATTTTTTCTGCACTTGAGGGCACCCCGCAGTTCTTCGAGTGGGTGTTTACCCATCAGGACGGGACCCCGTTTTATTCTGAAGTGACACTTAACCAGCTGTCTATTGACAAAAAGACACTTCTCCAGGCAATCGTCAGGGATGTAAGCGAGCGAAAACAGGCAGAAGAAGCGTTAATGGATAGTGAGCGGACATACCGGAATGTTGTCGAAGACCAGGCAGAGCTGATCTCGCGTTTCCTTCCGGATGGAACACACATATTCGTAAACAAGGCATACTGCCAGTATTTTAATAAATCCCGCCAGGATATCATCGGGAAAAAGTTCTTCCCCAGAATTCCGCAGGAAGATCACCGGCATGTCAGAGAGCATTTCGCATCGTTGAAAAAGGAAAATCCTACCGCAATTGATACGCATCGCGTCATTATGCCGGATGGATCTATCCGGTGGCAGTGGTGGTCTGATCGGGCAATATTTGACAAAAAAGGTTCGGTTATCGAATACCAGTCCGTGGGACGCGATATTACGGAAAATAAACGGATGGAAGATGCACTTGCTCTTGCCTGCCAGAAAATGAACCTCCTCTCAAGCATCACCCGGCATGATATTCTCAACCAGCTCACGGTTCTTTCAGGTTATCTGACATTATCTGAAGAATTTACCTCTGATGAAAAGCTCCTCAGTTTCATTAAAAAAGAGACTGCCGCAACCGAAAGGATAAACCAGCAGATCGCATTTACCAAAGAATACCAGGATATCGGGGTTCATGCACCTCAATGGCAGAATGTACATGACACGATTGTTACCGCAGCTAACCTGCTCGATATGAGTCTGGTTGATATTCAGATACCTTTCAGTGATGTCGAGATCTATGCAGATCCCCTTTCAGGCAAGGTTTTTTACAATCTTTTGGAAAATGCAGTGAGGCATGGGGAAAAGACCAGTGTGATTCAATTTTCATCTCGTGAGAACGGTGATAAGCTGACCATCATATGTGAGGATAACGGGGTTGGCATCGATACGGAAACGAAGAAACATCTTTTTTTACGGGGCTATGGAAAAAACAATGGATATGGTTTATTCCTGATACGGGAGATTCTCGCTATCACCGGAATTACCATTATTGAGAATGGTGAACATGGGAAGGGCGCACGGTTTGAAATAACCGTACCGAAAGAAGCATACCGGTTTACTGCCGAACAAAAGATAAGCTGCCAAAAAACAACTGAAGTTCAGGGTTAGCGTAGTGTTCCGCTACGGTAAGAACCATATCCTTTATCTCTCACAAGGATATCACTGATTATGTCACCGCGACATGCATCTCAACCCAAGAAATCAGTTACGAAACCCCCACTCAAAACAGGGCCCAGCAAAGACAGGGATCGTCAACTGGAAGATGCCCGGCATCATCCTATGGATCATCCCCTCCCGCATCCCCCGCATAAACCCATAAAAAAGCCCACTCTCCCGCCAAAGCACACGCCCCATTCCCATCCGCATGGCGATGAGTTGCCCTCTCATACAAACCCGCCAGGGCCCATCAAGCCCTCAAAGAAGATGACAAAAACAGGTTCCCGGCCCTGATTTTTTTTCATTTTTCAGGGTCTGTTGAAATCCTGGAGAGAGACATGCAGTCGCTCTTGGGGGCTCTTTTTTACATCGTGCTTCCGCTCCCGCCGCTCTCATCATCGCCCAATAGTGCGATAATCATCAGAAGGTTGATGAAAAACCTTAACAAAAGAAGGGGCAAAAGGATGCTCCCCACATGCTGCCTTCCCCTCTGGGGGAGAGAGGGGGTCACCCTCCTGGCTGCCGCAGAGAATAAGCGAATTACAGGGAAAAAGAGGATTTCAACAAAGCCATTTTTCATAAAAACACCCTGATTCCTCAGGGTATCATCATACGCAGATGAAGGATCATTTTTTAGATTTTTGTTATCCTGTGATCTGGTACAAGGAGAAAAATAGAATGCTGTGCCGGGGGTTTCCAGTCTCTTCATTTTGGGGGATAATAGTTGATGAAAAACGGGGGGTATTTCTTTCACACTTTGCAAGAGATCAGGAATAATAATACCTGCCATTCAATAGTCCATGATGATGACATGAGATTCAACCTGGCTTTAGAAGAAAGGCGTGTATTGTTATATCTTCAAAGGTCCGGTCCGCAGGATGCTGAAATACTGGCAGACTCACTTGACCTGTCCTTACAAAAAACAAGGGACGCGATACAGGCTCTCGCTGAAAAAGAACTGGTGTCTACACCGGATGGTACGGTTGCAGAACTGACCGGCAGTGGTGAATCGTACAACCTGATGAACGATGAGAGTCTTGATGAAACAATCGGCACTATGTCCCGGGCAATGAGAAAAATTCTAACCTGTGTATCAGAATCTCCCCTGCAGACCAGCGCGATACCGGTGTTCTGCACCAACCAGGGAATAACCATTGAAGAATGCGTGAAAGCCCTGGAGGTTCTTGAATCAAGAGGTTATCCGGCGAGCGATTACATCAACTGAACACCAGTATCTTCTCAAGTAGAATTGGATATATCTGCTGGCGATCAATGATGATGAAGTTGCAGTGGGGGATCTATGTCATTAACCCGGCGAATGTATGGGTACAGTTTTTCAGAAATTGAGAAGGAATTGATATTCCGCCGGAAGGATACCGGGTTTGTCCGGTATCTTACCAAAGACGGGACTCTCTTCTATCTCGATCCCTCCCCATTTCTCAAAACGCAGAAGCGGGAAGTCTATGCAGCCCTCTGCCCTCCTCCTCCTGAGCGTACACTCATAAAAGTGGCAGTCACAGAAATAAAGGAAAATATTACGAAAGATACCTCGGGCTATTTTCGGTTACTGATAAAATGCGCCAGTTCATGGGAAAAAATTGATCCGGGATCCCTGCTCAAGAGAAAAAGTCTGCTGAGTCCTGAAGAAGTAAAGGAATTTTTCAAAATGCCGTTCATCGGTGAGGAGGACCAGATCGAGCGGATCGCCCTGTGTTCCACACTTTTTACGGTGTCAGCCCCCCCGCTTCCCTTTGAAAAGGGGGGAATCACGGCTGCCATCATGGGGAAGAAAAAAAACTGGTCCGGGTTCAAAAAGGGAATGGAGATTATCCCCCCGGAACTAAAACGAGTGTCTTCAGATTATTTTTACCGCCTTTCCCAAAAAGAAGAGCACCTGGATCCTGTTTCCTGCCGGGAGATTAACCTGGCGTATCTCAATCCGGATACTATTCCCCTGCATATTCCCCTGGTACTGGATGTCGAATTAAGAAGCAGCAGTACCTATAAAGAGGTTTTCGCTGCCCAGAAACCGTTGATAACGGCATTCATGCTTGATGCACTGATAATAGAACCGGTGGTATCTGAAAACCTGGAACAGTATATAGCTGATGCGATGTACGGACTGGTTTCTGATGTTAAAGGTTCGGGCAGCCTCCCCTACATACAGGATTTCGGTTCCCTGCTTCCCCGGTTAGGAACATCGTTCGCACGGTATAATTCGCGGTTTAACGTCAATAAAATGGATATTAAATCAGGTATTGATCTCTGGTCTGAAATGTTTTATCAGGCAAAGAGAATGATGTCTGCACAACATCCGGTTGCCCACATGTACCGTCTGAGTGATAACGCACGGAAATTGTATCTCGATCTAACGGATGCTTTCGGTCTTGATATTCCGATACCAGTTTCTGATATTGCTGAAAATGTACCGCTCTTTAAGAACACTCATGACTATGATGAGGCACTGGATGATCTGAACCATCATGGACTCATAATCAGACTCAATAACAGCACCATTAAAGTGCTCGATTTTGGTAAAAAAGGCATATCCTGATCACGTTTATTTTTAAGACAGCCTGCCGTTTTGTATTATGTGAACAACGAGAGAAGTCCTGACCTGAGGAGAGGAGCTGCACACCGGAGTAGGGCCGGTTTACAAAGAAGTTTTTTTATCAGAACGCCCGGGCGGTCCATATCCCCATACTCAACAATCGTGCGGACGATATCAGGATCATTGAGCGCCCTGATTAATCTATCCATATCGGCTGCAGATATTTTTTGGCGCATCTGGAAAATCCGGAAACCAAAATCGAGTTCGCGCCCAATATCTGCCTGCCACCGTTGTTCATAGTCCCCGAGCGCTGCCTCAGTGAATGTGGCGGTTTCACAACAGCTGGCTGCAACTGCTGCAGCATGCCGGGCGGAACGGATGCCGGTATATACCCCACCACCGGAAGTGGGTTTGGCAAACCCGGCTGCATCACCGACAAACAGCGTGCGGGGACCATAGGTTTTCGGCATCAGGCCAAGCGGGAGTGTCCCGGTAACAAGATGTGTTGCATTTGTACCAAATTTTTTCTGGAACGCTGCGAACCGTTCAGGTACCTGGTACTGCCCGCACAGGCCGATACGAACCCTTCCATTCCCGGTCGGGATCATCCATCCAAAAAAGTCCGGTGATGCATCAGGATAGATCTCTACAAACCGGGGATCACATTCATGGAGCAGATCAACCTGGATACCGGCAAGATACGTCTTTGCCCGGGGCATTTTGCAGAGACGGGCAATCGTGCTCCGTGGCCCATCAGCCGCAATCAGGAGCCTGAACGGTATTTTTTCACGCCCGTTTGCACCCCGGGTCATGAGCGTTGTCCCCAAAATATCATACGCTGCAGTCCTGAGCCGGAACTCTGCCCCGGCGTTCGCCGCAGACTCTGCCATCTCGCGGTCGAGTGCACCACGGTCCACCACCACAGCTTTTGTGGTCTTTGCATCGATGAGGATCTCGCTTCCCATGCCGGAGATCACGCGGGCACCGGACACTTTGGTGAGCACTGACCGATCCGACACTCTGCACTCGACAAAAGCGGCATTCGAAAGGAGCCCGGCACACTGCACCGGGTAGCCGATCGTCCCGTGCTCCTCGATACAGAGCGTTGAGAGCCCCTGCCGGGCACATTCATATGCTGCAGCACTGCCAGCCGGACCGGCACCAATCACGATGACATCATACGACATGGGAACAAACTCACGACAAATAGCACCATGAACGGGGAGCGGGGCTTAAAAAGGTGGGACGTTATTTTTCTCCCTCATGGATATGGTTCTGACACATCGTATCGCCCTTAACCTCTTATATATCCTGTTTTGTTTTCTCCCCCTGATAGTAACCCATAAAGATGGAAAACAACCCAAATACAAATGCGAAGCTGCCGAGTGTTACAATGACGAGATGTTTTGACAGATCGGGGACGTACCTCAGGAGAACGGCAAGCAGGGCTACCCCGATGATGAACATACCGGGGATAAGGAAATATTTGGTCCCGGGGTGCCTGAGTGCAAGCATGATATCGGTAAAACCATTATAAAATGCGATGACCGCGATAAACAGCAGAAAAATGTTTTCCGTTATCACTCGTGCCAGATAGGATATAACGGCCAGGACGAGCAACCCTGCGGAAAGAGCAAACCAGAACATCGATTCATCACTTTTTGAAGTAATGGCCAGGAAAAGGAATACTACGATAACCAGACCGATCAATATCAGGAATATGACATAAAAAGTTGCAAGCATCATTTCGGGAAACAGCAGAGCTGAAAGCCCAAAAATAACACCGATAATACCCCAGATAAGGCATGAAAATCTTGTGTCCATGACAGTATCACCGGATAGGAAGAACGATCTGCACCAACATGCTGATCTCCAGTTAACGCCATAACTAAAAAATTTATCCTATCATCTCTCCGGTACCTTACCAGCCAAGTACTTCTTAAAAAAGAATTTTTACCTCTCATATAAAAAAATACAAAAAAGAGGCAGACCATCTTCGGACAGACACGCATTTTGAGATACAAAAAGATAAACGGGCGCGACAGGAAGGTACGTACCGATCAGGGCAGTACCAAAATTAACCGGGGCATCAGGGAGGAAAACGGAGAATCAGCTTATCATGAAATCTGGGATACCATCAGGATCCCTTCCGATTGATAAAAATCAAGGAAATAATACATATACTAGGTTTGTTCATTTTAACACAGGTGATGCGTTTCATGACAGAATTAATACCACCCAATAAACCAGTAAGTGAGGTAAACCTCTTTCCCTGGTGGCTTTTGCTTGTATGGGGCATCCTTGCCCTCCTGATCGGAATCATGTTCGTCGCAACCCCCGGCATAACCACTGTAATCTTTATCACGTTCCTTGGAGCGTACTGGCTCGTAGGCGGACTCTTCACCCTGGGAAGTCTTTTCGTTGACCGGACTAACGAGGGCTGGAAAATTTTCCTTTCAGTCATCAACATCCTTGCCGGACTCCTCATCCTGATGTACCCGCTCTACAGCACATTTTTTATCATCGAATTCTTTATCATATTCATCGGGTTCTGGGCGTGTTTTATCGGGGGTGCCTACCTGTTTCAGGCATACTCGGCAAAAGATACGGGTGGCGGTGTCCTTGGGGCTGCCAGCCTGATCTTTGGTATCCTTATCCTCATCTTCCCCCTGATATCAGGACTTCTTATTCCCTATATTATCGGTGGATTTGCGATCTTAGCCGGTATTTCATCGATCGTGATCTCCTTTGCTGCAAAAAAGGGACTGGCGACCCTGTGAGATCCGGCAATCTTTTTTCCCCGGCCTTTTTTAAAAGGTATAACCAGGATCCATTCTGCATCTTCAAATAGCGTTGCATACAATGCTCTTTCCTGCCGGGGTATCCTGCTTTGGCAACATGTCCGCTTATTGTTGCCGTAATCCTTGTCAGTGGCTTCGGTTCTCTGGTCAGGAACCCGGTGATTTCTGTGAAAAATATCGCAGTTGCTTCATTATCCTTAAAGAATCTCACGTTAGGGATCACTCTTGCCGCAGACAACCCAAACCCGGTGGGAATCACCATAAAGACACTGGCATTTGACGTATATTACGAGACAGGAGATGACTGGATATTTCTGTCAACAGGTAAACAGAGTGATGTTGTCATCAAATCCGGGAAAAATAACCTGACCATTCCGGTCAATACGAGTGATACTGAACTTTTCAGTGCCTTCTTGGACATGATCGCACATGGCAAAATAACCCTGCAGGTGAAAGGGTTTGCATCACCTGACCTTTTTTTGTGTTCCCCAAAGGTACCGTTTACCAATACCATGACAATTCCGCTGGCACTTCCCGGACAGTAAACGGCTCAAGCCCGGTCAACTCCCTGTGATACAAACATTTATCAGAGTCAAATGATTTGTAGGTGTATGGAAGGATTGCGATTAAAAATAAAGAAACGGGCCTTTCCGAGTCACGGACGAATACGCCTTCATGAGTCCCGGCTGACCTTCCTTGAGATTGTTGATGGAGATCAGGTAGATCTCATCAATGAAACCGCGAAAAAAACCGTCACCGTGACGGTAATTGCGGACAGGATGGTTGGCGAAGATGAGATTCGCGTCAGTGAAGAGGATTTAAAATCCCTTGGCCTCAGGGATGGCGACGAAGTATCGATCAAAAAGACCCTAGCGCTCCAGGAAAAAGTAAAAAAGGCTGCCGGTGATGCAAACACTTCGTTTTCAGAGGGGGTCAAAAAACTAAATGAACGTATGAGAAAAACTACCGGTGAGGTAAAATCCGGTACGGCTAAGACTGCAGATACGGTAAAAACTGAAGCTAAGAAAGCCGCAGACAAGGCAGGCAAAATCGCAGGCGGAACATCAGAAACCGTAAAAACAGGTCTGAAGGGAAAGGATGATCTCTGATCTCTCCGGATATTTTTATGAAAGCAATTATGCCTGCAGAAGCAGAGGTTTGATACTATGGTAATGGAACCAGTGGCGGGATCACAACCATTGATTACTGATACAGTACTCATCGTGGGACTGGCAATTATTGGTGTTTTCATTCTCTATCTCATGCTCCGTGAAGTGCGCATCATGAAAACTTCGAACCGTAAGATCGAGCTGGAACTGGAAAAGGACAAACTCAAACTCCTCCAGCAACATGCGGAATCAAAGGCATTTCCCTTTACCCGGCTTTCCCCGGAACAGACTGCTGATATCTGGAGCGTGGAAGACGAAAACACTAACCTTGAGACCAGCATTTTTGCAAAGGAAAAACTAATCGGGACACGGTTAAGCCGGTTGGAGAATTTTGTCAAAGTCAGAAAACTGGACAACCTGATAGGCAAGATCCAGGAAGAGGAGAAAAAGGTGAAGTAAAAAATGTACCCGGTTGTTAACCAGAACCCGGCAGACTATAGTTTCTGGGAACAGTTCTCAAATCTCCCTGCAACAATTGAATCAAAACTCCCTACGCTCGATAAATCCCTGGACGCGTATTTTGATCAGAACTTTGTATCCGTCATTGAGGAATGGGAGCTTATTACTGAAAGTGATCTCAACAGGCTGGAAAACCGGCTCGCAAACGTAACAAACGAGATCAGTACCCTTTACGCCGAAAAGATGATGCTCGAAAAGCGTGCCGGAAGTCTTGATGACCTGATTTCTTCCATGGAGAGGCTGGTATGATCGGTATGAAAAATTACCTGAATACTTACGTGGACCGTCGGATGAAGAATATTGTTGAGGAATGGGATCTTTCCCGGAAGCACGATATTGCAGATTTCACAAGCCGGCTGGACGCACTTGAGCAGGAAATCCCGCGCGTGAAAGCGTTTGAGCATGCGGTAGCGGACAAACTGACGGAACTGGAAAACCGTGCACAACGACTTAAGGAGAGGATCTGACATGGATTTGCTTGAATTCTTAATTATTGTCATCATCCTTTGCGCCCTGATCTTTATTATCTATTATTTTATCCGTGGGGCTAAAGGAGATATTTCGATGGCCCGCCCCGTTGAGAGTCGTATCGATGAGTACCTTGACCGGCGGTTCCAGAGCATTGTTGAGGAATGGCAACTGGTAAACCAGCCAAGGCTCCAGAATTTCAAGGAGCAGAAATACAAAGAACTTGAGCAGGATGAAGCCAGACTTGCTGACTTAAGGAAATTCGAAGCGGATATGCAGGATACACTGGTAAAACTGGAGGCCCGGCTTGACGGTGTTGAAAAGGAACTGGCTCAAAAAGGAAGCACCAAAAAATAAGACGGAAAGCGATCTCTTCTGTAAGTTGCGAGAAGAGATCCCCGTTATGCGTAAACAGGGGGAACCCCCGGTAAAAGACCCCCTCACTTTCGCCCAGTACATGTGCGATCTCAGCAATACACCCCATGCAATTTCAGAACTCAGGCAATGCGTCCTGTGCGGGCGATGGGCTTGTGATACCTGCTGGAAAGAGGAATATTATACCTGCCGGTCATGTGCAGGGATAATAAAAATCCATTCAATGAGCAATAACGATTAGTAAAATAAGATACCTGAATTGGTAAGAACTATAACAGATTTCCCATTTTTTTTGATTCATCTCTGTTTTTATAACGGGTAACACTTGTTTTGACAGGATTACCATGACGGTTGTTTATGCCTCCATACAAAAAAAATTGGATGAAAACTGCTGCACCTCAAAGGAACTTCTTTGTGCGGCAGTGTGAGTGAATTTTTTTTATGAACGTGACAGGCAAAACCTGTCTTACCCGGTGAGACCCCCAATGAGCCAGCCGGGTAACCCTGTCCGGGATGGGGCACATCTGGAGCGAGATTTTATCCAGATACCCTGTCTTACCCCCATGAAATACCGGGGAGACTTACATTTTCATAGCAGGTTACAGGAAATTCCCTCTTTCTTACTTGCGCCAGAACCCGAAAAATTCGATCTGGAAAATCTTTTCCATGGCGTAAAGAATTGCAAAGAAAAATGCTGCATAAAGAACAAAATTTGCCAAAAACTTCATCGAGCCGGCGATCCCTGCGGCCGATACTATTATGTTTGAGAGTGCTTCGGCGATCATTATAGCACAGAGGATACCGATAAAAAATATCGTCCATTTTTTAATTGTTACAGAATCCATGGATGTACCTGGCTTTTTGACTATTAAAATTTCAGAGGATTTCGATTAACGACATGAAATGGGAATTCAACTTACTCATTCACGACGAAGTTTTAATTAAGACTGTAAATAAAAATGGGGTTTTTCGAAATCCTCTTCAATTAAAGGTGATGAAAAGGGACGGGAAACCAACACTTTGCTGTTTCTTGTCACTAACACATGTATTGAGAGGATCAAGAGAAACGGTTATTGCATTACCTCTCCGAGTATAGGCTATGACGGATGATGCTATCGGGACTTCTTTGGATCCCGGAAAGCAACAACCAGAGGATTCTTCCATAAAACCCCCGCAAAAGATGGATCCGGCATTCTATGCTGCCCTGTCGCTTGTTGGCGTGCTGGTTCTCCTGATTGTGATTATGAACGTGCCGGGTATCCGGGCATCTGCCGGAATAACCTTAACCCGTTCTGGCTGGACGCTGCAGATCTACGCAGATGAAACCGGGGGACTTGTCCCGGCAATGGACGGGACACTGGTGACTGCCAGGTTCGGTACAGATGGCAGGCTGAGTGGTTCTGCCGGGTGCAACCAGTATGCTGCCACGTACACAACGCGGGATTTTGCAATTACCGTCTCCCCGGCAGCAACGACAATGATGTACTGCGAAATTTCCGGTGTAATGCAGCAGGAATCAGCTTACCTGGCCAATCTTGCAAAAGCAGTCGAGCTCCGTGTCAGTGAATCGAACCTGAACCTCTACGATTCTTCCGGGAAACCGCTGCTGGTGTTTGACGTAATGCGATAACTATACAGTGGGAAAAAACCTCATGAGGGCCGGAGCGCCGGAACTCTCTGTTTTCGGGATATGTCATTCCGGGTCCCCGGTCGTACCCGACCTGAACTCCCCCCACCCCATTTCTCCATCAGAGATCTCCATCCTGCGAAGGGATCCCGGAAAAAGGATCCGGTTGAGAACAGGCATAAACAGGATTACTCCCTTCCTTCAAAAATCTCAATCCCCCCATTCTCCCGGTACAGAGACCGAACAATAAAAAACAAGAAGCGGGATATACTACAGCGGAAGTCTGGTAACTTATGGAAGCACGCAGCGAAAGAAAAGAGGGAGTACTCATCTTTTTTGTCACGGGAAGGCTCGATGCATTCGGCGCACAGCAGCTGGATGCGTGGACACGCGATGCACTGCACGACGATGACCACGAACTGGTTATTGACCTTGCAGGGTCATCGTACCTGAGCAGTGGCGGGATCCGCATCTTCAATGCACTGAAAAAAGAGATGAAACGAAGAAACGGGCGGTTTGCACTCGCCAGCGTTACCGAGTACCCGAAAAAAGTGCTCGATATGGCAGGTTTTTCTTCGGTCTTTGAGTTGTTTGCGTCAACAGAGGATGCAGTAAAAGACATGGCAAAAAAGCGTAAGGATCCAACGCTGTTCAGCGATATCTTCTACAAAAAGATTTTTGGCGAGGGCGTGACCTTAACCATTGAGCCCGGCTGGATGACCACGCCACCGGTGATAAGGGTGCTGGGGGATCTCAAGAAAATCCTGTACTCACGGATTACAGAAGCTGATATCAAAACAAAAAAATTTTCTGAAATCAACTACTCACTCGGTCTTGGTGCCCTTGGTGCCAATGTCAGGGAGGCAATGCCGCTCCTCGGTGAGATGATCACGCTCTACGGCTCGATGGTCTGGCTGCCGACTGACGGAAATAACACTCCTGATTTTCTAACCCCTCTGGATACAAAAGGCGATATACCGGTTTATACCGGTTTTAATGTTACCCTTGACGGACCGTTCAACGAGTATCTCACCCTGGATGCAACTAACCCTCAGGGTGTCAGCATCTCTGACATTTACCGGACGATCTTTGAAAGTGCCAAAACACGGGTTAAGAGCTACCGGGGTGTTGTTGCGGTTACTATCTGGGGAGTGATTGAGGGTTTGTCCAGTTCCATGTTAAAAAAATCGCCCCTTGCCTCAGCAGCACCACCCGGAGGGGTATCGGTTATGGACCCTTCACAGATTCACGACTGGATCGCCTCTGATACAAAGTCCTCCTATAAGGGAGACACCCTCGTCAGCTTTGGCATTGGTGTCGACCTGACACACGATCTGTCTTCCTTCAATGCCGGTAATCTTGCTTCCCTCTACTATGCCAACCCCCTGAACAAAAAGGCGGAAAATACGATGTACCTTCACAACCACGGGGTTGTATTCAGGAATATTCCCTATAATGCTTCACTTGACCTGAACTCACAGGTTAAAAAGATCGTAACTGACGGGGAGTTTGTCGATATGCGGCACCTGCTTGACAACACCCGGCTCCGCAGGGCAAAGATCGGCATCGCGTATATTCAGGATATCACCAGGGAATAATCCCCTGCACTTTTTTGTTATTAGCCGGATTTGCGCTTTATCAAGACAAGGATATTTTTTCCACGGTCGTTGCGGTATATAACATCGTCCATTACCTTCCGGATAAGGAAGATGCCTAATCCCCCCAGTTTGCGGTCCTGGATTCCGGCGGTAAAATCAGGATCAGGGACAGACAGCGGGTTGAACAGAGGTGCAGTATCTTCAATCTGAATCTCGATGATTCCGCGGGTTGCATGACACGTGAGATGTATCTCTCCCGCATGTCCCTCATAGCCGTGCATGATTATGTTCGTGACAGCTTCTTCAACGGCCAGCTGGGTATCCAGGATTTCCTCGTTTGAAAACGAATGAACCTGCATCACATTTTCGAGTGCAGCAGAGACCCCGGGGATCTCGTTGATCTCTGCTTTAAGGGTAAGTTCAAAAAATCTCTCCATGTTCACACCACCGAAATCACCATGAGCGTAATATCATCTGATTGCGGGTGATCACCGCAGAACAACCGCACATCATCGAGGATATTTGTTATGATCCCTGTTGACGGTTGTGTACGGGACTGGCTGATGACGTTGCGCAACCGCTCTTCGCCAAACATCTCCAGACGGGCATTTTCTGCCTCAGTGATGCCATCAGTGTACAGTAAGATCACGTCTCCCCGTCCAAGCCTCATCGTATCAGCGGTATAATCGGCATCAGGTAGCGCACCCATGGCAATGCCGGTAGCGGGTAATTCGCTGAAGGAACCATCAGTTCCATGGCAGATAAGAGGGGGGTTATGACCAGCATTCACGTACGTCAGGGACCGGGAGCTTGTATCCAGAACGCCATAGAACAGTGTGACGAACATTCCTGACTTTGAATCAGCAGTGATGATGGCATTGGCATTGCGGATTGCTTTGTCGGGCCATTCCCTGTACCATGTGGCGTTGACCCGCACGACAATTCGCGACAGTGCCATGAACAGTGCGGCCGGGATACCTTTTCCCGAAACATCAGCAATAATAATCCCGAGCCGCTCTTTCGAATAAGGAATTATCTCAAAGGGTATCACATCGAAAAAGTCGCCGCCCACCTCCTTTGCCATAACGCTCTTTGCAGCAATATCAAAACCCTCAATCTGAGTGATTGTATCGGGCAGGAAACTCTGCTGGATTTCAGCAGCAATGGCAAGTTCGGTGTTCTTGTGTTCCATCTCACGCAACAGGGTATCGCGTTCTGCCTGCATTGTCCGCTCATTCTGGAGATTTTTTATGATAAACGCAAAGACAAACATGCCAGCTGCATTTGCAAGAATCATCGGGAGCGCAACTGTGCCGACTACTTCAAGTGCCTGCGAGAACGGGCGGCAGATGGCCAGAGCAAGCAGCATATGCAGCCCTTCCATGAGGATGGCAAAGAGAACGCAGATCATTATCCCGGCAAATTTTCTTTTATGGGCGAGCCAGATAAGACCCCCGAACAGGCCGGCAAGAACGGTCGCAAGTGAACAGGATATGACGGTGAAGCCTCCAAGGCTCATGCGGTAGGCTGCACCGATCAGGCCGGCGCCTATACCTACTAATGGCCCTCCAAGCAGCCCGGCGACCATGGGACCGAGGTCGCGTACATTGATAATTGCACCCATGAACTCAACACCGCTGACCGTGCCATAGACCGAAAGGGCGCCAAATACCAGGATAAGAATTCCTTGTGTTTTTATCACAGGATGACCGTCAAGCACCTCCGGAAAGATCCTGCTGCGGGTCAGGAGATAGGCAACCACGATGATGACACAGATTAACTGCAGGAGAACGAGAAATGAGGTGATGATCGTCGAGGCCATGATGATTATGCTCATATATGCATTGCGCATAGTTTCTTTTAATAGTCACTTTACTGCGCAGTCATTTTTATTGTTTGTGCACCAGAATACGGCAGGGGGATAGGATTATCTCCAGAAAATACCGATATTTATGAAGAGAATATACCAGGTAACCGAAATTTGAGGGGAAATACCGTGGAGATAAAAACTGCAACCCGCGATGGTTCAACGATCCTTTATATCGCCGGGAGAATCGATACTGCCACCGCACCGGAACTTGAACAGGCAATAAATAAGGAGATCGGAAACGGGAACCGGAAGATCCTGCTCAATTTCTCCGCAGTTTCCTATATCAGCAGCGGTGGCCTGCGGGTACTGCTTGCTACGGCAAAAAAACTCAAAAATCCCGGTGACAACTACGCGCTCTGCGGTCTTTCAGCAGAGGTCTTTAAGATCCTCCAACTCGCCGGGTTCACCTCCATTTTCTCCATTTATCCTTCTGAGGGCGAAGCGCTTGCCAGGTGGTAATGACCCCCTCATTTCCACCTCGTGGCAGCCGGTACCGGGTGCCACCGGGGCGCAGATCTACCCCCTTATACGAAAGATGGATACCATCTCTTCTAATTCATATCTTATCCAGATCAGCGATGTTATCCTCCTGAGACGGATTGATATGCAGCCGCTCCTCTCCGATGTTGTGTTTACGTTCTCTTCGACTGATAAACACATTGTAGCTGCTGTCGATCATGATGATCTTACGGATCTGGTCACCGGTATTCTCGAAGATCTCGTGGGTACCGGATCTGGTACGATCACTGTGCAGGTCGGGCGTTCTGAAGATGCAACCCTTCTTACGATTTCAGGAACGGGGTGCACTGCGACAGACGGAACCGGTAAGGGTGGCGGGTTTTTAAAAAGACTCATTGAACGGGCAGGGGGATCGCTCCTTTTCAGCGATGCTGGCGGCCTCCGGCGGTATGTGATCACGGTCAGACCTGCAGGTTAATGGTCCCCCCGGTGTGAAAATATATCACCGTTCAATAAGGTGAATGTGCTCATCAGTCTTTTTTGCAAGCCCGCTGCGCCCCTGCAGGCGGGCAACATCTGATATGGCTTCAAGCACATGGACCGATTCTTCAAGAAACGAGAGAATGTCAGATGGAAACATCTCGATGCCGTACTCATCCAGCATAACTGCAGCTATCTGGCGATGATCGAGACCGTTTTCCCTCAGTTCAATCACCTTTTTTGCAAATTTTTTCTCCGGGCAGCCGCATAAGGGGGAATCTTTGCAGTCGCAGCGGAGGAAATCGTTGAAAAAAGCAAGGATCTGTTCCCTCACGGCAAAATCGAGCGCATCATAATCAAGGCGCGACGAGAGAGTTTCGAGCATGGTTCCCGAAAACGCATGTTCGGGGAGGCGAAAGCCTGCAAGCCTCTCTAACTTTTTTGCATGACGGAACCGTGCCCTATCAGCAATCAATCCTCGTCTCCAACTCCTTCATCAAAGTTTTTCAGCGAGACCATGGCCTCACTCATACGTTCGCATTCGATCAGCCACTCATCAAAAAGGGTCGTCTGTTCGATATCGTCTTTCACATATTTGCCGCAGCAGGATGCCCCGTCGATGACACTGGCACCGATGTTGGAGACAGTCTCGAGTGCCTTTTCCATATCCTTATCGATCTCAGAGCGCCCTTTTTTGACGAGCGTCTTGATATCCTTGTCAAAGCCGCCGGCAAGGTATAACCTGCAGGACGCAAAGAGTGCAAGTTTGGGGAGCTGCAGGATCTCAACAATCTCCCCGAGATTCCCATCAGGTGCGGCAGACATCACGATCACTTCCACCAGTGAGAGCTTGTCAACCGCCTCTTCAAAAGTGTAGCGCTTGTTCTGGTAGAGCTTGATAATCTTCAGGACTGACACGGTAATGTCCACCGAAAAACCGTCCAGCACCCGGAACCCTTCAGGTAACTCATCACTCTTTGGATCCTGCTCAAAACTCGATTCACTGAGGGTTTTTAACCAGTTATCCCAGCGTTCCTGGTTGTAAAAAATATAAAACAACCTGAGCGGTTCAGCTTCAATTTTTTTGCTTGCCTTTTTTACCATTTCATTACACTATTCGTTTGCGAATTTAAAGGATTACGTTGTCGTTGTTCCATAGCGAGACTATTTTATTCAATTACTGCAGGATTGCAGGGACACGCGGTTGATCCGTCACCACCAATAGTTATCTCCCTTGACTTTCAATACTTCAGACAACAGGGAGGTGAAATACGTGGGAAGCAGGGAAAAACTTGTGATGGTGAGATACGGCGAGTTATTCTTAAAAAGTGAGTCGGTAAAACACCATTTTATCGGAATGCTCCTGCGCAACATCGGAAAAGCACTTTCTGCTTCCGCACTTTCCTATCACTTCGAAACCCCCCGGGGGCGCATCCTTATTTACGGGGACCAGTTAGAGAAGATCGCCGATATCGTATCCCGGATCTTCGGACTTGTTGATGTCAGCATCTGTACGCGGACAAGCTCCGTACTCGATGATATCTGCACGGAAGCGATCTCTCTTGCCTCAACAAACCTTCATGCGGGGATGAGTTTTGCAGTCCGGGCAAAAAGGCAGCAGAAGACCGGCCTGAACAGCCAGGAACTGGGAACGCTGATCGGTTCTGCCATCTATGATCACATCCCGGGTCTGAAAGTCGAGCTGGATCATCCGGATTATGAACTCTTTGTCGAAGTCCGTGACTTCGGCGGACTTGTATACGATTCACGGGTAGCCGCACCGGGGGGATTACCCTGGGGCACACAGGGCAGGGTGCTTGCCCTGCTTTCATCGGGTATCGATTCACCGGTCGCTTCCTGGCTGATGATGAAGCGGGGGTGTGAAATCACCCACCTGCACCTGGATGCCGGGCGGTGGGCGGGAAAGGATGTCACATCGGCAGCAATCGAGAATCACCGGAGACTTTCGCGCTGGTGTATTGGAAATCCCCTGTCGATGGTGATCGCAAACAGCGAACTTTTATATGACCGCATGGACCAGCTTCGCATCCCGCCCCGGTACCGCTGCGTAATCTGCAAGCGCTTCATGCAGCGGGTGGCAGGCAAACTGATGGAAAAAGGAGGTGCGCTTGCGGTCGTCACCGGGGAGAATCTCGGGCAGGTGGCTTCCCAGACACTTGCCAACCTCTCGGTCATTTCAGAAGCGACAACCATACCGGTGTTACGCCCGCTTATTACGTATGACAAGGAAGAAACCATCACCCTTGCCCGCATGATCGGGACCTTTGACGCACATCCGGGAGATCTCGCGTGCCGGGCAGTTCCCCGTATGCCGGCAACTGCTGCAGTGCTAAAGACGGTAACAGAGTGCGAGCAGAAGATGGGTATTGATGAGATTGTCGCAGCAGCACTTTCCGATGTACAATATGTGACTGCTTTGAACTGCGGGATTGTAAAAGAATCCTGATATTCCTCTCGGGTCCTCGTCAGGAAGGATTATTCAGCATATTCACCATCGTTTATGGATCGATCATAATGCCAGAGAAAAATCCTGCGGGATATGTCACCCTGAACATGAGCGGAGAACTGGCAGAGCGGATCGACCGTGCTTTTGATCTATTATCCTCCTGCAGGGTCTGTCCCCGGAAATGCGGGATAAACCGGATCAATGATGAGCGGGGGTTTTGCAGAACCGGTCTCCTGCCGTCCATTTCCAGTTCAGGTCCCCATTTCGGTGAAGAACCACCGCTGGTCGGGCGCAATGGTTCAGGCACCATCTTTGTCACCCACTGCAACCTTGCGTGCGAATTCTGCCAGAATTATGATATCAGTCAATGCAGCAGAGGCAGCGAGGTATCCTGTGAACGCGTAGCGGGCATGATGGCCCGCCTCCAGCAGCAGGGTTGCCATAACATCAATATCGTAACACCGTCTCATGTCATCCCTCAGATGATGAGAGCCATCGGGATTGCAGCAAACCAGGGTCTTCATATCCCGATTGTCTATAACAGTGGCGGATACGATGCAGTCGAAACCCTCCGGCTGCTCGATGGCATCATCGATATCTACATGCCGGACGCAAAATACGGCAGCGATGACGTCGCGCTTGCACTTTCCCATGCACCTGATTATGTTGCGACAATGCAAGCCGCACTCAAAGAGATGCACCGCCAGACCGGGGATCTTGTGATAGAGAATGGCATAGCAGTACGCGGCATGATTATCAGGCATCTCGTGCTCCCGGAAAATCTTGCCGCCAGTGACCGTGTGATCCCGTGGATTGCACAGGAAGTATCACGTAACTCATATGTCAATATTATGAATCAGTACCACCCTGCATGGCATGCCAGCAGTGAGATTGACTCATCTCTCCCCCATTCACTACACCGGAAAATTACCCCGGATGAATACCGGTACGCAATCAGGTGCGCTATAAAGAGCGGTTTGCACCGGGGTTTTTTAAAGGAATGATAGTACGGCTCTGGAGAAAACCTGATTTTGTTCATTTTTTGTTGACTTAAAAAAAATACGAAAGTAACCCCCGCTCTTCCCCAGAGAGGGAGGCAGCCCTAGGGGTGTATCTCCTTGACCCCCCTTCTGCAATCTGGTTAACCTTATGAGAGACAATCACAATGTGGGGGGAGGCCCAAGCGGCGGGGGCGTAGGTGAAAATAAAAGCCCCAAAGAGCGTTATGACTTATTTTTTCTGAGCATTTCTACACAGCCGATAGTACTGGGATACACAATGATAATCGAATTAAACAATTCTCATACGTATAACAAAAGATATGAAAAGAACCTGCAGAAGTATAATAAGACAGGCACAACCCGGCCTTTATGGCAAGTGCACCATTTGCTGATTTTTTGGTCGTGTCAGAAGATCGGCTAACTTTTCATCTTTTCAGGGAGCTCGTGAAATCAATTCGATATCCCTGAGTTTCTTTTTACCTCCCGATAATTTGGCAGATTTGCTGTCGTGTTGCCTGCAAATACCGGGTGACCTCTGCAACTGGCTCCCGTTCGGCCATTGCCTGATGATTCTCACAATATCCCGGTTAGTTCGTTTACTCATATCGGTATTTCGCTGTGATGTGAAATGATTTCGGGACAGGACACCTTGTATGTAATACGTATAAATCAGGACCTGCGAGGGTTAAAATCGCCCCGTTGCAGGAAAACGTTCAGAGCAGTTTCTCCGTATGCTGGATAATTGCTTTTAAGGTCTTGACCCGTGCATACCACTTATCATCTGATTCGATTACGATCCAGGGGGCGTAAGGCGTGTTGGTGCGGGCCAGCATCTCGTCAACCGCAGGATCATAGAGATCCCATTTCTCCCGGTTTCTCCAGTCCTCTTCGGTGATCTTGAATAGTTTAAGGGGATCGTTTTCCCGTTG
>Ga0315278_10001314_pt1 | contig 21648 bp, 20 predicted proteins | sample YL17G06_0_MG_FD_203880 | JGI IMG/M metagenome (GOLD analysis project Ga0315278, IMG submission 203880) | Sediment microbial communities from Yellowstone Lake, YNP, Wyoming, USA - YL17G06_0 | ecosystem: Environmental > Aquatic > Freshwater > Lake > Sediment | place: USA: Wyoming | collected... | reverse complement strand
ATCACCCCCACCCCCTGAACCATGTTAGGTTCAGGGCATTGTCCTGCACCCTACGTGGTGCAGGGCTTCCCTCCTCCTCGGAGGGGGGAGGGTTAGGGTGGGGGGGCAAAAGTCACCAAAGGTGAGGTCCTGCGGCCATTTATAAAAAGCATTTCGGCCACCTGAATTAAAGGACACAAAGAATATTTCGAAAAAAATTTTTGCAACAAGAGGGCTCATTTTGCCGTTTCCGCATTATCCGACTTTGACCTGGCGGTCCGGGGGTTTCCGCAGCTGCCAGGGTTTTCCGGCCTTTCCCAGGGTGGTGTTCAGACTATGGGGGATAACCTTCTGAACCATCTCCCCCACGGCCAGGAGAGCATCCAGGTCTATCCCGGTTGCGACACCCATTTCATTCAGCATGTTCACCAGGTCCTCAGTGGATACATTTCCGGAAGCATTGGGGGCATACGGGCAACCCCCAAGCCCGCCAATGGCAGCGTCAAAATCCCTCATCCCTGCTTCTATCGCAGCCAGCGTATTCGCCAAAGCCAAGTCTCGTGTATTGTGGAGATGCAATGTCCAATGGACATCCGCATAGCGGTCCTTCAGGCTGGCGCAAACCTCATAAACTTGTTTGGGATTAGCGGTCCCGATCGTGTCCGCGACACCGATACTGCGGATGCCCATGGCCAGGTAGCGGTCGATCACTCGCCTCAGTTGCTGGATGGAAACCTTCCCTTCAAAAGGACAACCTAAGGCGCAGGCCATTCCCCCCGAGGGCTCTATCCGGGCATCCCGAATGAGGGGCACAAGATTTTCAAAGTCTCTCAGAGATTCTTCAATGGAACGATTGGCATTCGCCCGGTTGTGGGATTCGGTGACGGACATCATCAGATTGATCTTATGGGGTTTGAAGGTTATGGCCCGCTGCACCCCTTTTAGATTGGGAGCCAGGACCCGGTAGGAGATGCCGGGGAGGCGGTCGATCCGGGACATCACCTCTTCTGCGTCGGCCAACTGGGGAATCGCCTGGGGATGGACAAAGGAGGTAACCTGAATATTCTTTAGGCCGGTCCGGGAGAGCGCATTAACGATCTCGATTTTTTTGTCCGGGGGAATGAACTGTTTCTCGTTTTGAAACCCATCGCGTGGGCCGACTTCGACGATTGTCACCTGAGAAGGGAGGTTCATTTCATTTCATCCTTTAGAGATGGATGGCAGCTTTAAAGATGATCTTCATCCGACCAGCAGATTCACCTTTTTGTTTTCATGAATATCAAAAAATATATGCTTGTCAAGCAGAAAGTTGGACGGTCTTTTTGGAATTGATCTGAGAGTGACGAACGGGGGTGTGGAGTTGGGGCTACCCTGAACGCAAAAAGACAGGCTGTCAGCTATTACAATGATTGAGGTGTGAAAAAATTGGAATATGCCCCCTCACCCTACCCTCTCCCGCCGGGGGAGAGGGTAAACATATTGAAACAAGAAAGAAATTCCCTCCCCATTGATGGGGGAGGGGAGGGTGGGGGTGATTTAGGGGATCATTTCACAGCTTCCCCCCTCAAAGGGGAGGGTATGAGGGGGCAAATTTCAAATAGCCTGGTTAGTTCTTATCGCCGGAAGGGGCTTATGGGTTGCTGCGGGAAAGGGCATTAACGACCCTGGCGGCGCGCTCCACGGCCTCATCGGGGAGGGTTAACCGGCTATACTGGCCGCCCTTTTTCTTGGTGGCGTCGAAAATCATCTTCCCCACCGTGCCCGTTTCCGTGGCCGACGGATCCAGGCGGTTGCAGAAGACGTCTTTCAAAAGGTTGGTATCCTTGCTCGGGTTGACCCGGGTCGCCAGGGCCCAGAAGACTTCCCTCTCATCGAAGATATTGATATCCTCGTCGACCACAACGACCATCTTTACGTAACTGTCCAGGCCGAGGAGGAGGGTTCCGGCCAGGTTCGCCTGGCCGTCTTCCACCGGCTCGGCAAGCTGAATGAAACAGAGCAAGTTGACCCCCGAGACCGGCCAGTACATCTGCTTCACGTTGGGGATTACCTGTTTCATCCTCGGAAAGACGATGGCCTGCTTCGGGACACCCATCAGCCAGAGGTGCTCATACGAATTACCGCTGATGAGATCCTCGTAGTAGGCGTCCTTCCGGTGGGTGATCGCCTTCACCTTGATGACATTGCGCGTCGAGCGACCGGAGGCGTACCCGGTGTATTCGCCGAAGGGGCCTTCATCCTCCCGGACGTGGGCCAGGATCTCTCCCTCGATCACCACCTCGGCGGAGGCGGGAACTTCTACGTCGATGGTCTCCCCTTTGACCAGGTCCAGGGGCTCCTCGAGGAGGGCCCCGGCGATTTCATACTCGTCCAGCCCGAGCGGCACGAACCGCGTGCCGGCGGCGAGTAAAACTGCGGGATGGGCTCCGATGACGATGGCCACCTCCAGATTCCGGTTCATCCGCTCCGCTTTCCCGTAGATGATCCACTGGTGGCCCCGGGAGTGCATGCTGTTCCGCAAGGTGGTCCTGTCGACCAACTGGGTACGGGTGAAGGAAAGATTGCGGATGCCCGTCTCCGGGTCCTTCACCACCGTCAAGGAGTTGGCGATATATCTCCCGGCGTCCTGCTGGAAGTACCTGTGAATGGGAAGTGTTGTCAAGTCCACCCGGTCCCCCGTAATCACGACCTCCCTCACCGGCCCGGACTGGACGATTCGGGGTTTCACCGGGTGCTGCAACTTCCGATTCCAGGTCTCGTAGAAATCTTCGGGCTCAGCCCCGATCGCCAGGGCCATCCTTTTCTTGGACCCCAAAACGTTGGCGACGATCGGGAAGGGGGATCCCTTGGGATTCCGGAAAATGACCACGGGATTGGTCCTCTTTTCCATCTCCTTAACGATGGCGGTGACTTCATAGTCGGGATCGACCTCCGCCTGGACCTCCACGACTTCCTCCGGATGCTTCTCTTTCAGGAAGGCCAAGAATTTTCTCAGATCATTCATCAAAAGGCACCTCCCAGTGCGGCGGGTTTGCGGTGTAGGGGCGACCGCCGGTCGCCCCTGCGGGCTTATGGGATTTGAAAAAATGGGAACTAGAGGCTTACGCCTTCTCTTAAATGAAATTCCCTGCCGCTCTCCGGGTCGATTCGGGTCAACCCGAAATCCACGACTAAATCCCGGATCACCGGATAATTTTTTAAAGGCTCTACGACATATTCGCGTCCAGCCTCCAGAATAACATGACATGCCCTCTTTACCGTCCCATCTATGGTCACCCGGCAACCCGCGCAAAGTCCCCGCCCGCAGAAATAGTTGCGGAATCCCAGGCTCGGGTCGATCGTCGCATAGATCATCCGGATTGCCGCCAGCATCGTCATGCCCTCTGTCCACGGCAAAGTGTAGGACCTGTAATGAGGGATGGCATCCATGTCAGGGTTGAAACGAAAAATGTTCAAACGTGTTTCCACGGCCCGGCCTCCTAACTTTTGAAACTATTTAGCCACAGAGGTCACGGAGAGCACAGAGATATAGAAGCCGAAAACGGAAAAGAACTTAACCCTTACACTCAAAAGAAATTCGTCAGAAGTTAGCCTTTTCTTTTTCTTTTTTAACTTGAATCGCTCTGTGACCTCGGTGACCTCTGTGGCAAATAAGCTTCTACTATTTTTGTCTTTTGCTTTATTCCATCTTGTTTGGCCAAACTATTTCTAACTTTTCAATTTTGTAACTGGGATCGTCGTGATCTTATGTTCTCCTTTTACGAGCCGGATGGAGGTGTGATACGGTGTTTTATCGGTTTGGGGATAATCCAGTCTGTAGTGATGTCCCCGGGTTTCTTTCCGGTCCAGGGCGGAAAGAATGACGATTTCAGCCAGGTCGAGCATTCCACGGATCTCGTAGGCTTCCTGGACTTCATAACAAAACCGCCGGATGGGGAGCACCGTGAGGAGCGGCAGTACATCTTTGCGGAGCTTGCAAACTTCCGCCAATCCATCGTTCAGGCTTTGTTCGTCCCGCTCCAGCCCGACAAACTGGGCCATCACGTCCTGCAGTCTGGCCTTAAGCTCAATCGGCCGGACACCTTTATCCTTCCCCGCTCTCCAGCCGTTAACGGTCTTATATTCGCGTAACACTTCTGCTTCGTATGAGCCCGGCATCACGCCCGCTTTGGCTGCAAATTCGCAGGCCTGCTGGCCCGCCCGGTTGCCGAATACCTGAGTTTCGGACAGGGCGTTTCCCGACATGCGGTTGGCGCCATGAACGTTGCCCGTTACTTCCCCGGCGGCAAACAGGCCTTCTATGTTGGTGCGTCCGAACTCGTCAATCTTGATGCCGCCCAAACAGTAGTGGGCGGCAGGGGCCATCTCGAGCTTATCATCGCGCAGGTCGATGCCTACCTGTTTCAGGTTGGAAAACTGGTGCAGCCAGGATTCCAATCTTTCCGTCAGCACTTCTCGCGAGTAACGGGACTGGGTTAAATCTACATAAAAACCGCCGTGAGGGCTCGCTGTGCCCTGCTTCACCTGGTCCCGCACGGCCCGCATAAATTCGTCCCGCGCCGGAAAGCCCCCGATAAATACTTCTCCTTTCCCATTCAGCACCCTGCCGTCCAGAATATCGGGGTTGAGGATGTACTCGTATTGCACGAGCCAACCTCTGGCCGCCGGGGGATAGACCACGACTCCCGGGTAGTAAAGAACCATTTCCAGGTCTATGAGATGGGCTCCAGCCTGATAGGCCATGGCAAGCCCCTCACCGGTGGTATCCGGCGGCGTGTCGGTGAACGGCCACAATTCTTCGTATCCTCCAATGGCGATGATCGTGGACCGGGCACTGACCACGTGCACTTCACCCGTCCGTATATCCAGGTAGATCGCTCCCGCAGCTTTGCCGTCCTGGATAAGAAGTTTGATTACGATGGTGTCATCGATGAGAAGGATATTGGGCAGCCGGCACAATTTACGGAACAGGCTGACGGCCAGGCCGTAACCCCCCCCGATGATAAAAAGGTTGCGGGAGTGGGTCTGGCCGGGCCGCAGAGAAGTGGCAAAGGAGCCATCCGGGTTCTTTTTGAATTTGGCCCCATAGCTTTCCAGGTCATGAATCCGGGCGATGGAGTCCTGGGCCAGGGCGTGAACCAGGTTTTCATCCGCCAGCCCGCGTCCCGCTTTCACCGTATCTTCATAGTGGAGTTCAGAGGAGTCCCCTTCATTGACCGCCCCTTCCACACCTTCCCCGGCCACCGGAGTAATCCCCGTGCGCGACAGCGGCCCCTTGCTGAGGAGGATCACTCGCTGCCCGAGCTCGGCGGCAGTAATGGCCGCCCGGATGCCCGCCCCGCCGCCCCCGATAACCAGAATGTCAGCCGTGCGCACTTCAAACACATTCGGCCCCCTTTGTCTGGCCCTTTTTCCACTCCACGATGCCATCACCCCCAAAAATAGTTAACACAGGAATAAATTATGATAAAGTGCCCCGCAAAACGAACTCTTGGTTTCCTCGCCATAACGGCAGATTCCCGAAAAAGGGGCGGCCAGTCAATACCTGAATAACAAAGCCTGACGCTATTCTGACCCCATCCCCTCGTGTTAAATATCCCCCTAAACACCCCCTTAACACCGTCAAATACCCCCAAGGCCTGCCTTGCGCTAACTCGGGAAGACATACCGCCAACAGGTCCGTTTTCGCTCTCGTTCTCGCCGGCCAGTCATCTCGGAAATCGTGATCTCCACAACCGAGCAATTTTTCACTCTCTCCTCAGGGACGTCAGCTGCATCGGACCGGAAACGTCGATTGAAGGCGTTCAGTGCCTTGCTTCGTTCATCTAGATCTTCAATCATTCGCGCCCTGCCGTAGCAGATCACACTGTCGCTATCCACATGGCACGGGTTTCCGCCTGCGTGCTCGCGAACCTCCGCCAGCTGACGTGCAACCGTGAAGCATACCTGCGGATTCGCCTTCAGGCAAACCAGTTTCTTGCCCTTAAGTCCGCACTGAAAATAGATCTTTCCGTCTGAATAATGATAATTCAGGGGAACGACATAAGGCTTCCCGTCCAGAGACAACCCCAGGTATCCAATCTCTTCCTCACGCAACAAGTTCTCCATCTCGTCGCGGGATTCAATAAAGCCCTGTTCTTCCATATGTCCTCACCCATTCCTTTCCCCAGAGCAAAGATCACATGGGTTGTATTGGATTTCCTGAAGTCGTTTGCTCAGCTGCTGCAATTTATACCTTTTGGCAGAACCTGTCAATGCAAGGTTCTGCTTTCCAGGAATTCCGCAAATGGGGGGATAAAGGGGTATAAATAGAGGGGCAGAAGCAGGGGAGAAGCGGCCGACGGGTGCAAGAGGGTCAAGGGATGGGCGGAAAGGATTTTCGCAGTCCTTTTTTTGCGGTTGGCAGGTGGAAGATTCGGGGGAAAGGCAACACTACTTCTCAGCCCTGTTGAGGAGGCTTTGGAGAAAGTGGAATTTAAGGGAGGGGATCCTGAGTGAGGTTCTATCCTCCTCGTTCCAGCCAGGGGGCCGGCGACTCCAGGGTGGCGAGGCTGAAATATAGTTCCCGGGCGAGGCCGATCAAGGTCAGATAGGCGCGGCGTTGGGGTTTGAGGTTTCCTCGGTAAAAGCTCTGCAAAAGGACGAAGGCGATAAACAACGTCAGGATGAAATTCACGATGGCGGTGGGTTCGTGTTTAAAGCCGTGATCGAGGGACCAGTAGGTCGCCAAGGTATGAAACAGATCATTCTCAATCTCCCACCGGCCATGGCCGCGCCGGGAACGAAAAAGTAGGCGCTGCCATTGAGCCCAAAGTTCTTCATACAGTAAACGGCCATCAGCGGCCCAAGGGCAAAGCCCAAATTGCCGCCTACGGCGAAGATGGACATCCCCGTGCCCTTCTTCTCCCCGGCAAAAGAATTGGCAACGCGCCACCCTTCGGGGTGGTACATGGCCACCCCCAGGCCGCTGAGGATCACCAGCGCGAGAATTTGCCCATACCCGGAGGCCCATCCCAGAAGGGTTATGCCCAAGCCGGCACAAAAACACCCCAAGGGTAGAAACCAGAGCATCGATTTCCGGTCGGCCAGGTAGCCGAAGGCCGGCTGAATGACTGAACCCGTTGCATTGGAGCAGAGGACGATCGTGCCGGCTATCGCGTAAGAAAGGCCCAGAGCGTTTTTCAAGAAGGGAAGTAAGGCCGGGACGGCGCTCACGTTCAGATCGGCGACCAGGTGGCCCATGGACAGCAGAATCAATCCCCGATAATCGATCTTTTTCTCAACTTCAATTTTTTCGTTCAAAGGTCGTCCTACTCTTGACAGTCCCCCATGATTCATTCTTTTTATTCAACACCGTCATGGGCGGGGGGGATTCTTGAGCTTTGTTTGCGCTCTTACCCGAAACTTGGAACGCGTAACTCGAAGCTCAGTTCCTTTACAGCCAGCCCTGCTCTTCCGGAGGCTTGGTCAGGGTCCAGTCCACGTTCTCGAAGGCCGCCTTCATGGCCCGGATGGGAGGTTGCAGGGGGAACCCTCCCGGGGAGACGGGCTGGGTGCAGAAGGCCAGCATCGATCCGAGCATGGGGCAGACCACCCGGCCGATCTTGGAGTGGTCGCCGTGGCTCATCATGATGTAGGGAACCCTGACGGCTTTCTTGAGCTCCAGGGTGGCCTTCATCGTGTCCAGGAGGTCTTCAAAATTCAAGTCCACGCTGACCAGCTTGATAAAATCCGGACCCCGGGATTCCATCTCTTTCCCCATGGAGACGACCTGGTCCAGGGAGAGATGGACCCGGGTGTGGGCGGAGAGCAAGACCTCCCCGTTCAGTTTGTGAATTTTCTCGATCACTTCCTTCTGCTTGCGGATGGCCTCGGCCTTCATCGTCCAATCCCGCGGCTTGGATTTACGGTTGAGGGAATACTTCCTGGATTCCTCGGTCCATTCCGACGGGCCGGGGCTGGGATCAAAGGCATCGGCCTCCAAATCAATCCCGCTGGCCCCCCAGCGGACGGCTTCTACCAGGAGCTGAATCCTCTTCTCCTCGTCGATGTCCAGGTGCTTGGCATAATCCCAGCGGTAATGGCAGACCAGGATCGGTTTGACCGTCGCCTTGAAGACCGCCTTCATGTCCTTTTCGTTGAGGTACTTCTTCTCGATCATCATCAGGTTCATCTGGTACGTATCGGTCCCGTCATAGTCCGAAAGTCGGATGGAGCGGATCAGGTCCGTCGGGTTGGAATCGGACAGGATCGTGCAGATGAAAGGTTGCTTGATCTGGGTAAATTTGACTTTTGGCATCGTGCTTCCTCCTTCTCTTGGTTTTTTCGAAACTGCCATTCTTCGTTCGAATCACGGCATTTTTATAGACCCATGTAGATTCTTTTGAATTCACTGTTTTGCAGCAACTCCCTGGAATCGGCCTCCATGGCGACTCTTCCGTTGTCTAGCACAGAGGAGCGACTGGCCAACCCCAGCGCGCTGAAGGCGTCCTGCTCCACCAGAAGGATGGAAATCTTCTGCTGCCGAACGCGATCGCGCGTTGTTTCAATTTTTTCACTTGCTGGGCGGTCTGCCGGGCTCCGACCGAGTCGATGTCCGCAATGCAAATATGAGCCCCCTCCTTGGCCAGCCCGATGGCGATGGACCGGCCGATCCCGTTCCCGGCCCCCGTAACAATCGCCACCTGATCGATCAATCTCGTTCCCAATTCCCTTTTCCTCCAAAGATACAGGCGATGGGTTATAGGCTATGGGTCATAGTCTATAGACGATGGGAAATAATGGACTCCTGTTCCGATACAGCTTCCTCCCTCCGTCTTCGGAAGTGCAAAACCGCAAAATTCTGACATCAACGGGATGGCCGATGAAAGAGCTAAATTTAATAGGACGCAGATTTTCGCAGATAACAACAGATAATTATTTTTTTTCGTTTATCCGGATAATCTGTATTCATCCGTGTCCAAAAAGGAAATTCCTATACTATCCAGTTAAGTGCGCATATCCTCAGGAATAGGGGACTCGACGGGAGACCCCAACGAAGGGTGCCTGCCAACCCCGCACGAAGCGTGATACGGCTCTGCAGAACTTATCGTAAGCCAGCAAAATGGGCTGGGGGTTGCCGAAAAAAAGAGGAAGGGTAGGAAAAGCGGGTCCATTTTTTCAGCAGCCCCCAATTTTTAAGGGCCTATTCTAGGAACTTTTCTTCGAAGGGAAACAAGGTGAACAACACGGGCCCCTTATCCGTAACCACCACATTCTGTTCCAATCGAACCGCCTGTTCCAAACCCGGCTTTCCACTGTAGGTCTCAATGGCCATATACATATTCTGTTTATACTCTGCGGGATAATCCAACGAAAAACCCCTCGAAATCCACATCCCTTCATAGAGGGTTAACCCGATACTATGGCCGAATTGGAAGAGGCTGCATGTTTTGTATAGGTCATCGTCGTAGACGGGCAGACATTTCGCTGAATCGCCGGTGGTCTTTCCGGGTCGAGCTTCGGCTATCGCCGCATTCACTGAGTCGAACGTCTCCTTGTAGAGTTTCTTCTCTTCCGGGGTCGGAGCGGCATCGCCACAGATAAACGTCCGGGTGACATCCACATAATAGCCTCCGCCCGGACCTCTCCCCCCGATATCGGTGATCACCAAATCTCCCCGGCGAATGGGTTTATCCGACCACCATCGACGGTAGGGGTTTGTATTCCCTCCCGAGGCCACACAATGGGCTTGCCCTTCCTCAAACCCCCGATCGGTAAAATACTTTATGATGTTCCCGGCGAGCTGGCTTTCCGTCAATCCCGGCCGGGCCAGCCACTCATTGCGAATCATATCCAGACACCCATCGGCAATCGCCGCCGAGTATTTACAGCATTCCAGCTCATCCACGGTCTTGATCACCCGCGCCTGCGACATCGCCGGCCAAGCGTTCACCAACTGCACTCCCGCCTCTTGAAACGCCGCATGAACCCACATGTCCATGATATCCACACCGATCTTCTCTCCAAAAACCTTCCTCTCCTTCAATAGGTCTACCACACCCGCGACCATGTTTTTGACCTGGCGTTCGGTCGCTCCTTCGGACCATGTCCAGGTAATCGCCGGCCGAATCCTTCCGGACATCCAGGGAGAATCGAGCTTGGCGCACTCCATGTCCGACCCTACGGTTTCAAATAATACCGGCTCACTATCCCGACATAAAACCGCATATCGAATAAAGATGCTGTATTTCCACATCCCCTGGTAAATACCGGTCACATATCTCACATTCGCCCCGTGATACAAAATCATGGCCCCTAAGCCCGCTTTCGCCATCGCCTCTTTCGCTCGGGCAAGCCTTTCCTTACGCATCCGGTCAAAATTGATTCTCCCCTCCCAATCCGCCCCGGTCATACTATAAAGCCGCCTGGGGGACCAGTGGTGAGGATACTTAATATAGCTGTGATCCAATCCTGAACTTCTGATTTCAAGGTCTTCTGCTTTACTCATTGTTACCTCCTTTTCTGTGCGCTAGATTTACTCTGACAAGAATGGAAATGACGAATTCGTCCCCTATTTCAACTTCTTGTCCTTTTCGCTTATCTTTCCCAAATATTTGTAATCCTCCGGTTTATATTCTCCGGCATTGGGTGCGGAATAGACCCCACAAATTTCAACTTCCTGGTCCGGATTGAGGTTCCGGAACCAATGAACGTAATTCTTGGGAATGAAAACAGCCACTCCCGGCGCAACTTCATATTCATCGCCTTTCCCGTCCGGCCCCTCAATTCCCACACATCCCCGGCCTCTTAAACCGAACACCACTTCCTCCATGTCGACATGGATATGTTTCTGGTGGGCGGCATAGCCCGGGGGAAAGACGGTACGGAAGAGGGAAAGTTCCGTCGCCCCTACGGTCTGACCCGTGATGAGAAATCGGATATCCATATTGGAGAAGCCGATCGAACTTGTTGCCGCCGGGGCCGGCTTGATATCTTCCACACTTACCCTGTAGCGGTTCGTCATCTTGGTATACCTCCTTTTTTGTCGATTGAGTGACCTGCACCCCAGGATGCTTTGAACCTGGGGTGTCGAATTTATCCCGAGTGGCCAGATCCACCCGATCGGGGCGGATCTGAACCCAATCTTTCCCTCAGCGCTGAAGAAAATTGGATTCCAGAATATTTTTTTTGAACATTTCCAGGTGAAACCTTACGGCCTTAGCCAAGAGTTTCCCATTTCCCTTTTTGTAGGCTTCCGCGATGGTAATATGCTCCTTGATCGAGGAGGTGAACCGATCCTTCGTAAAAAGAGACAACGACCTTAATATGCTTGCCTGCTTCCGGAGCATTTGGGTAATTTTCGTAATCCATCCATTTTCAATCAATTTATAAAAAAGCCCGTGAAACTGTCCGTTGAGCAGGAGATAGGAATCATAATCTTCCGTCTTTAAGGAATGCTGCATCTGCCCTATGATCCTGTCGATTTCCTCGCATACGGAATCCTTTCTTTTCCTGAGCGCCAATTTCGCAACCGCCGGCTCGAGAAGCAACATCACATCAAAAAAATCATGGATACTTTTCAAGGTAACGGGTTTCGCGATGTAGCCTCTTCGGGGCAAAAGTTCGACGATTCCATCCCCCTCCAATTTTTTCAGTGCTTCCCGGACCGGAGCCTTACTGATTCCTAGCCTTTTGGCGACCTCGGTTTCGATAATTCTCTCCCCATTCTTGATTGAGCCGCTGAGAATGTCTCTTTCAATGATGGTAAAGGCCCTGTCTGTTAAGGTGAGATGATCTTTGAGCAAATCTTCCAAAGGCTACCCCGTCCGCGAGCATTCGATAGTCGACTATCGACTATCAGAAATCGAAACCTTTGTCAAGAAAAAATTATGGCCTGTCGTGCCCAAGGGAAAATGTCCCCTCTAATGCCCAAGGTAAAATGTCCCCATGAAAGGGGAAAAGATCGAGTTGAGCCAGAGGCCGTTGCAGAGGTTTCGGGTGATGGGGTTCGTGGAGGTTGGAAGAATTACTTTGAGGGAAGCTGCAGGAAAAGCAGTTATTCTTCCTTCCCATCTGCCCGATCCCCGTGATCCAGCTTTTCGTTAAAGGGCCTTGCGGAACAATCTCTCCACATCTTCTTTTCCGGTCTTTCTGGGATTAATCAGAATGGACGCACTGAGCATAGAATCCGCAACCAACTGCGGAATTTTATCTTCGCGAACGCCCACTTCACGCAGGGTAAAGGGCATATCCACGTCCCGCATGATTTTTCGAACGGCTTCGACCGCCTTGGAGGCGGCATCCATGGTGGAAAGGCCGTAGGTGACCTCCCCCATGGCCCGGGCGATCTCGGCGAATTTTTCCGGGCACGCCCCCAGGCTAAACTCCATCACATGGGGGAGCAGGATTCCGCAAGACATTCCATGATGGATTCCGTAATGGGCGCTCAGCGGATGGGCCATCGCATGGACGGTCCCCAGGCGGGAATTCGTAAAGGCCATCCCGGCAATGGCACTCCCAATCATCATGTTTTCTGTGGCCGCCAGATTATAATCGTTGGCAATGGCCTGGCGAAGGTTTTCGGCGATCAGTTTGACCGCGTGCAGGGCAAGGGCCGAGGAAATCTGCTGAGAGATCAGCGTAACATGCGTTTCGATCGAGTGCGTGAGGGCATCCATCCCGGTGGCGGCGCCTATTTTTCGGGGCAGCGTTACCAGGAGATTGGGGTCCAGGATCGCCGCAGCACAGAAGATATTGGGGGAAGAGATCACAAATTTAAAAGTCCTTTTCTTGTCGGTAATAACCGAAACGAAGGTTGCCTCGCTTCCCGTTCCGTAGGTCGTAGGGATGGCGATTACAGGCGGGATCGGTTTGCCAACCTTTCCAGCGCCTTCATACTGGGTAATGTCTCCGGGGTTGGAGACAATAATTCCGATCGCCTTGGTCGCATCCGTGGGGCTGCCGCCTCCGATCGCGATGAACCCGGTGCATTTCTCATCCCGATAGATGCCTGCCCCTTTGACGACTGTCTCGATGGAAGGGTTTTCTTCAACCCCATCGAATACGGAAAAGGGAATATGATTCTCACTCAACAAGGTCGTCACCTTGTCGAGAATCCCGGCTCCCTTAATGCCCTGATCCGTTACGATCAGGGGTCTGGCCACATTGAGTCTCTTCAGCTCCGTGACCAGTTCCCGGATCGCCCCCGAGCCAAAGGTCATTTTTGTCGGAGCATGGTAATTAAATATTTGCTGGTAAGCCATTCATTCCCTCCTTTGCAGCTTTTTGGTATTGTCAAAATTATTCCCCTCCCCCCTCAAGGGGGAGGGATGTACTTGTTTTTATTTATCTTCCTGATTGGTTTTTCATAACTTTTCTGACATTACCAGCTTTTTTAAAAGCCCTTGCTGGTATATTTATTTTCCATGAGTAACGGATTCTATAAAATAAAGAGGGAGGCGTAGCCATCCCTTTTTAAGCTCGCTCCACCAGCTCGATACGGATGCCCTCCGGCCCGTCAACGAAGGCATACTTAACCCCGGCGGCAGCGGCGCTGGGTCCGACGCTGATTTTGGCCCCTCGTTTCTTCAGGTCTTCCACCGTTTTCTCCAGGTCCTTCACTTTGAACCCAAAGTGATCAAGCCCCCGGCTCCCTTTCCCGGGCACGAGCTGGCTGGAACCCGGTGCGGTCCCCATCAGGGCCACGATCAGTCCTTTCACGTCCACTCGAACGATGGGAAGGCCCCGAATTTCTCCCCGCGAGGTTTCTTTCCCCTCAAATACATTCTTGAAATATTTCACCGCTTCTTCTACATCGCCGCAGATCACATGAACGTGGTCTAATCCTGTAACCATTCTGCTTCTCCTTTCTATCGATTAATTTGAACATCCCAAGTCCTTCCTTCTTATCTCTGTTACCTCTGTGTTGTCCTTTTTTCCACGAGTGTGATGGCTTCTTGATTTTTAGAAAAACAAAGGTAATAAAGATCAAAACCAGAACGCTGCCGCTCAGCCCCAAAAAAACCCAGGGTAGTCCGAACCTCTGCGCGATATAACCAGAGAAGCTCGCCGCTAAGGACCCAACGCCGAAAGCGGCGAAAAAGTAGATGCCGAAAGCAGTCCCCCGCATATCCAGAGTCGTACGCTGGGCCAGGAGTACGTTCATCATAGGCTGGAGGGAGACAATGAAGAAGAAAAAGATCAGGGCCATAATAAGCAAAGAGGCATCTTTCACAAAGGCCATGGACAGAATAAAAGGGAAAGCGGTTACCGTCATGATCAGCAGGTTGCGCTCCAATTTGGGCTTTTCCCCCAATACTCCCCCGGTATATTGCCCAAAAACTCCCGTGAATAATGCCAGGCCCGAAAGCATCCCCCCTACGGCCACACTGTCCCAGGAAAGAATCTGGAAGGAAGTGTATTGGGCCATATAGGTCGGCAAGAAGGTGACGGCCCCATGGAAACTGAAACTCTGCAGCCAGTTCAGCAGGTATAACAGGACCAAGGGGAAAGAGAAAAAAATCCAGAAGTCTTTCGTTTTCGGCGCTGGGCCCGGGCTCACTCCGGCTTCGGAAGGGCCGGGTTTGGCCTCTTTTTTTACCGACATGTCAACGAAAAGGGACCAGATGGAAAGGGCAATGGCGGGGATCATGAACCAAACAAAAACCCACCGCCATCCCCAGCGGGAGGCGATCAGGCCGGCAATAAAAGGAGCTGAAGCCATCCCGATGTTGCCCGTCGCTCCATGGATGCCCAGGGCGACGCCATACTCTTTCACCTTTGAAGTGATCAACGAATTAACCATCGGATGGTAAACGCTTCCCAACGCCCCCAGGAGGGCCAGGCCCGAGGTGAACAGGAAGAGGTTGGGAGAGGCGGCCACCAGAAGGCAGGCCCCGGCAGACCCCAGAAAACAAACAAGGTAAAGCTTCTTCGCCCCAAAGCGATTATAGATCAGTCCGCCGGGCAGGGCCCCCAGGCCATAGCCAAAGGTCATGATGGTGCTGATGACCCCCAAGCCCAGGTACCCCATACCGAACTCTTCTTTCAAAAGAAGAAGAACTGCCGGGAAAATCAACAGGTAGGCGTGCGTGAGCGCATGGGAGCAACTGGCCAGGGCGACCAGCCCCTTCTCATCCCGGTTCATGCCCTGGGATCCCCCGCGGTCCTACAATCTTCCATCATTCCGTCCTTCCATTCTTCCATTATTCCAATATTCCATTCTTCCATCTTTCCATTGTCCCAATCTTCCATTCTTCCACCATTCCAATCTTCCATCCTTCCATTCTTCCAATATTCCATTATTCCAGTCTTTGGTTCTTCATCGTGTGATGTTGATGCCGTATCTCGGCCCGACCACGAACATGTCCTCGATTCCCAGGGCATAACCCCGGTATGGCCACTGGTACTCAATGGCCGATACCATTCCCTGCCTCAGGGTTTGCTCCCTTTCCCCCTTTTTGAAGAAAAGGGTCGTCGACTCCTGTTTCCCAAAGGTATGCCCGATGTCCCGGTCGTAATGCTTCTTCAAAAACCCCGCTGACGGCAGCAATTTCCAGCCTCTTAGATTCTTCTCCTCCCGGAGTAGCGGGCGCATTCCTGCCCAGTAGACCTCTTCTCCCGTATGTCCCTGCCTTCCACCGGGAATCGCCCCCTCCAGCATGGCCTTCTCCAGCAGGGCGTAAAGGTCTTTTCCTCTCTTGTCCATCGCCAGGGAACGGGCCAGGTCTGAGCAAGCCAGGATTAAACCCCGGTCTTTGAGCAGAATCCCCGCGTCCAGCTTCAGGGTTTTCATTTTTGGGGAGAGGCGGAAAAAACCCGGTAAGGAGGGATAAGGAGTGCGCACGCCGGCGTGCAGAACCATAAAGTAAGGTTCTAACTGCAGGGGCGTCCGGGCCTTCCGTTCATATTCTTTCAGCAGCCGGTAGAATCTCTTCTCCACATCCTTTTCATACACCGGCTGCTTGGCTTCCAACTTTTTTTCGGCCATGGCCAGAGCCCCCTCCATGGCCACTTTGGTCCCCAGGGCCCCCATGATATAGGCTCCCAGATCCTGGCCCGACCGGACTTCCCGCCAGGCGCGGAAAAGATTGGAGGCATTTTTCAACCGAGTCAACCCCAGGGCCAGCGCCCGCCCGATATCCAGGTTCTTCTCTTCCACTCCCAACGGCTCATTCCCCGCGAGGTTTTGAGTTGCCTCATTGAGGGTGGGATATATGCCTTCCGCCTTCGCCAACCTCGAATTTCTAAGCGGACGCGGGCTGAGCAGATAAACTTTCCCCCGGACATAAAGCCCCAGGAGACCTCCCCCAAGGCGATCATTGGGAATGCCGGTCATTTCCTGGAGGTTGATCGGAGAGCTGGCCAAAATCCCCTGCACTCCGCTCGCCTTCATCAGCCGATCTAAGACTTCGAAGGATTTGAACGGCGGGAGGGAAAGAAATTTCCTAACCGTCGCCCGATCGCCGGGGCTCATCTCCAAATCTCTCTCGACCGCCCGTAGAGCCCAGCGATTTACGGCCACGCGTTTCTTCAGAAAGGCGGCCTCTACTTCCTTTTTGTTCAAACGATACACCCAGGTCTTTTCCCGGGAAGCGGGCGGAGAAGCAAAGGCTATGTCAAATGCCCGGCCCAGCCGCCGAAACCGGTCGAGGGCCATGTCCGGATACACCTGAAGGGTCTTTATTTTGAAGGCCTGGGTTAGCGCCGCCGGCTCATCGGGCGGGAACATCGCCCTTTTCCGGGCGACCCGATCCCAGGTGAAATACGAGCTGTAGTAGATGGTCTTCACCTTCCGCTTCTTGATGACCGGCTCGGCAGCCCCCCCACGGGTGAAGTTTCCCGTCTCTACTTCCTTGACTAACAGGGCATAATCCTTTGGGCCCTTCTTAATGAGGATCGGTGTTACGTCTTTATAAGCATCCAAATTCAGTTTGGGATAGAGAGAACTCTCTTCCAAGCGCAGGCCGATCTCCTTGCGGATGGCTTGCAGGTCGGTAATCAGTTCCATGGCCCCTCGCTCCTTTCACCCCCTGCCCTTCTTGGGAATCCGCCCCCTGAGCTCCATGGCTTTCCGCACTCGTTCCTTGGAAATCGCGAGGGCGACTTCCCGCGGCAGAAGCTTTCTCTTCTTCGATTCATCCAGTACCATGGTGACGTTCTTCCACATCTTCCGTTTCACCGAATCATAGACTTCCTGAGGATCCAGAATGTCGCAGGAATACCGGTTGTCCATGGCTTTGCCCGCCCCCATGACCGCCCCGGCGTTGGCCACAAAATCCGGGACGACCAGAATGCCTTTCTCGTGGAAGTATTTTTGGGCGACCTCTGCGGTCGGGAAGTTGGCCCCTTCCACGACCATCTTGGCCTTCACGTTCTTCATGTTCTTCTCCGTGATCACGTCCCCCGTGGCCCCGGGAACGAGCACGTCCACTTCCAACTCCAGCTCCTTGCCCAGAGGAATCTGCTGCCCTTTGCCATATTTCAGGACCGCATGATCCCCATGTTTCTCCCGCAGCGTCAAAAGCTTCTCCACATCCAACCCCTGCGGGTCGTAAACGGTTCCCGCCAGAGAGGAAATGGCCACGACCTTGGACCCTTTCTCCCTGATAAATTTGGCCGTAAAAGCACCCACCGCCCCAAATCCCTGGATGGACACGGTCGCCTTATTCAATTCCAAGGACCGGTAGGGGGCCGCGCACTCGGCCGCTTCCACCACGCCGTATCCCGTGATCCCCAGCTCATCGTAGGGCAGCCCCCCCAGTTCGGCCGGCGTTCCCACCGCGGCTTTCATGTCCTCCAGTTCATCCAGGGCAATCGCCCCATCTTTCTCGGCAAAACCCATGTCGTTTCCGAAGACATACTCATCGGGAATAAATTTACGCATCTTCTTCGCGTACGCCCGAATGATCTCCTCTTTGTACGGCGACTTGGGGTCATTGCGGATTCCCGCCTTGGCCCCACCCAAAAAAATATCGGCCATGGCCCATTTCCAGGTCATCGTCCGGGCCAGGCGGAAGCAATCCAAGAGGGTCATGTTCGCGTCCATGCGGCACCCGCCTTTTCCGGGCCCCCGGGCCGTGTTATCGATCACCAGCATCCCTTTCATGCCCGTCTTGGTGTCATGAACCACGATGATCTTTTCCGGCCCAAACTCATCCATCCATTCGAATACTTCTGACATGGCTCTTTCCTCCCCTTCTCTATTTATTTTTTCTCAACCCCAATATATTTTGGGCTTGTGCCCTTTGGGTTTTTCGTTCATCTGGCTGCCTCCCGTGAATTCCTTTCCTACGTAATATGTAGCATGATTTTTCCGAGGCTGACAAGAGATATTCGCTATAGCTTGAAACCCCTGTCATTGATTAGTTAGCCTCCATCGAGAAACTCCCTCTCCCCTCGGGAGACTGTGTCGTAATTCGTCATGCCCCGGATGCGGGGTGTAAGGGTGTTTCACGAACCGCCCCTACTGGATTCCCGCTTTCGCGGAAATGACGCCTCTATTCTTTCATTGCGACACAATCTGCTGGCGGGAGGAGATTTACCCTGTGGAGTAGAGAAAATTACTCCACCGGGTGGTAATGTCAAAAAAGTTATGAAAAACCACTCTGAAGAATACGGAAAGACAAGGGAAACCCTCCCCCTTGAGGGGGGAGGGAAGAGGGTGGGGGTGAAAGGACTGACGGGCATAGCCAAAAGACTTAGGAAACACTCTACGGATACAGAGCGCCATTTGTGGAGACATCTCAGAAACAGACAGATAGAAGGTTTCAAGTTTCGTCGCGAACAACCAGTTGGCAGGTATGTTGTGGATTTTGTGATTCTCGAGAAGAAAGTGGTCATAGAACTGGATGGAGGGCAGCACGCACTCGATCCAGGCGATAAGATTCGTGATGAATGGCTCCGGGCTGAAGGGTATAAGGTGCTGCGATTTTGGGACAACCAGATATTCAGCAACTTAGAAGGCGTTTTGGAGACCATTCGAGATGCCCTTCTTACCCCTCACCCTGACCCTCTCCCCCAAGGGGAGAGGGGAAACATATTGAAATAAGAAAGAAATTCCCTCCCCCTTGATGGGGGAGGGGGAGGGTGGGGGTGATTTATGAGATTATTTCACACCTTCAAGGGGAGAGGGGAATAATTTTGACAATACTCACCGGGTGAAGGGGAGGAGGGAATGAATCTATTTATCGAATTCAAAAACCAGGTCCCGGATTAAAGACGATGGGCGGGCGGGTTCAAGCGAGTAGGTCTCTCCCGGGCGAAGGAGCGTGGCGCAGCCGCGAACGATCTTCCCGTCAAGCTTGACTTCACAGGAGCGGCAGATTCTGCGGCCACAACGATACCGGCGATACGCGATGGTCGGGTCCAGTTGCTGGTAAATTTTATGCAAAATCTCCAGAATGGTCATCTCTCCCTTGGCCTCCACTTCATAAATCTGTACGCAGGGGGCCTTTGCGGTAGCGGGATTTTCGCGGAGGATCGATACCCGGATTATTTTTTCCATTTTGCCGGGTCCCTTCTCTGCACCTCTCCTTCCCATATACCCCGCCCCCTGGCCAGAAATGTATGTTGGGGATCATCGGCGGATGAAGGATAATCCATGCGCAGGTGATGTCCGCGTGTTTCCTTGCGGAAAAAAGCCGAATCCAGAACGAGACCGGCCAAAGATAACATCATCCGGGTCTCCAGGGCTTCCTGGATCTCCTGGGGATAGGGCCCGACGGTTTCGGCAACAGCCATCTCCGTTACAGCTTTTTTGACCAACTCCTCCACCTCGGCCCTTCCCTCTCGCAACCCCTCCCCATCCCTTTCCAGCCCGCACCGCTCCCACATGATATTCTGTAATCTTTGTCGGAATTGGTAGGGCCGAAGCGAGTGACCGCGAGAAACGGAGAGGCCACGAATCAAGCTTAGAACTTCCTCTATTTCCCCCTGAAATTTAGTGGACGCAAGCCTTGCCCTTTCTTTGGCAAAGGCGGCCGCAGAGGATCCGGCAATGGCGCCAAAGACCTGAGTTTCGGTCAGCGAGTTCCCGGAGATCCGGTTGGCTCCGTGCAGGTTCCCGGTCACCTCCCCCGCGGCGAACAGCCCCGGAACACTCGTGCGCGCCCGCTCGTCGATGGCGATACCCCCCATCGTAAAATGGACATGAGGCCCGGCTTCGACCATTACTTCTCTCAGGTCAACGCCCATGTCCTTCAGGTAGTGAAACTGATTGGGCTGCCATTTTTCCAAAGCCGCAGTCAGCGCATCCCGGCCCCTAGTGGAATGGGTCAGGTCGATGAAAACGCCCCCATGTTCCGTTCCCCTGCCGGACTGAACCTCCTTCCAGATGGCCCGGATGACGTCATCGCGCAGCGGCATTCCTGCAAGAAAAGTCTCTTTCTTCCCGTTTAACAGACGACCTCCCAGAACCTCCGGGTTGACGATCAGCTCGTATTGGAAAAGAGTTCCTTTAATCGCCGGAGGATGGAGGATGACGGTGGGATAAAACTGGACCATTTCCAGGTCAATGAGTTTCGCTCCGGCTTCGTAGGCCAGGATTACTCCATCGCCGCAGGCCGTCACGGCGGCGTCGGTAAAGGCCCAGAGTTCCTCATACCCGCCCGTGGCCAGAACTACAGCTTGGCAGTGAACGGATTTCAACCTGCCGTCCTTTAAGTCCAGGTAAATGGCTCCGGAAGGGGTGGGTTCTCTGTCCGCGCAAAGCTTCACCACGAAGGTGTCGCTCAGGATCTGAATTTCCGGATACTTCCCGGCCTCCGCGAGCAGGCCAGCCAGCATGCCATATCCGCCCCCCTGGATAAAAAGGGTGCGGGCAAACGTTTGGCCCGGATGGTGCATCGGGTCGAAGCGGCCATCCGGTTTTCTCTTAAAATGTACGCCAAAACTCTCCAGGTCTCGAACCCGCTGTTTCGCCTCTTGCACCATGACGGCAATCAGCCTCTCATCGCCCAGGTATCGTTCTCCGGCAACCGCATCCCTGAAATGGAGTTCTTCCGAATCCCCCGGAGTGCAGACGCATTGAAGGGCCTCCATGGCCATGGGGGTGATTCCGGATCTTCCCACAGGGCCCTTGTTCGTCACGATCACCCGGCAGCCTTCACGGGCCGCTTCGATCGCCGCCCTGATCCCGGCCCCGCCCCCGCCGACAATCAGCACGTCTGTAAGGATGGATTGCTTATCTTCGTAATTTTTCATGACGGGTTCGACACTCGCGAATCTCGCCCCTTCCCAGGCGGGGGATAAATCCCCCCTTGCCCTCTTTTAATAAAGGGAAACTGTGAAAAAATCCTTTCCTCATCCGACCGTTATCGTGGTTCGGGAGCCAGGTGGCGATGAGCGCGGGCAGCATCGGCAGGAGAAAACGCTAACAGAAGATTCAACCTTGTCTCCGCAAAGGGAGGCGGGGTGCTTCTTCCCGCCTGATCCATGGAAGGAAAACTGCCTCATGATGCCAAGCGAATCGCTATCTGGCTCCCGAACCGGGGAAGGCCATGAAATGTTGTTTCAAGCCCTGCAATTTGAAACCAGCAAAATTTTTTCACAGCTTCAGGAGGGTCGGGGAGGATTTGAAAGTTATTTTCCAACTATGCCAGCATATTATTTAGCGTCGAGAAAATAGATCTTCCCTTCTTCCCGCATCGCCCCGGCGACCATTCCGGCCGGCTCGCCACCCCCACAAAA
>Ga0315278_10001312_pt1 | contig 21671 bp, 13 predicted proteins | sample YL17G06_0_MG_FD_203880 | JGI IMG/M metagenome (GOLD analysis project Ga0315278, IMG submission 203880) | Sediment microbial communities from Yellowstone Lake, YNP, Wyoming, USA - YL17G06_0 | ecosystem: Environmental > Aquatic > Freshwater > Lake > Sediment | place: USA: Wyoming | collected... | reverse complement strand
GGAAGCGGATCTCGCCGGCACCGCCGCCGGCGAACAGCGCGACCGGCGGGTTGGCGCTGAGGTCCTCGCCGCGCTGAGTGATCTTGGGGTCGGAGTAGAAGAGCAGCCGTCCGGACCGGTCGGCGGCGTAGACGTGGCGATCGAGCCCGGGCGCGATCGCGGCCAGCCGGCGGCGGAGCGCCTCGGGATCGATGACCGCCGCCAGGATCCGGTCGGGGTCGACCTGCTCGACGAGCACGCAGGTGGCCGGGGAGCCCGGGATGTGGCGTCCCACCGGGGAGAACTCCGGCCGCGTGCCGCCGATCGTTCGCCGGGACGCATCCAAGTACCCCGCGGGTCGGCCCACCCGGCCGGCGGTGATCTCGGAGGCGATGACGACGCCGTCGCGGTCGAGCGCCTCCCAGCACACGCCGGCGACCGGCGGGGGCAAAGGGTCGCTCGACCAGTGCACCCGGCCGGTGACGGCTATCAGGATGTCGTCGCGAACCTGCTGCACGATGCTTTCGAGGGAACCAGCGGCCAGCAGCGCGGTCTGGCGATTGGTCGCCCGGATCTCCTGCTCGAGGAGCACCACCTCGGCCTGGTACGCACGCCAGGTCAGCACCGCAAGAGGGAGGAACGGGACCAGCGTGACGAGGGCGAGCGAGATAGCGAGAATGTAAGCGATCGACGTCCTTGTGCGCCGTGTCACAAGGCGGAGTCTACCACCGGAGCCGCTGTCGTCGGTTGCCCCGACATGCCCCTAGAACCGCTCCATCTCGCCGGTGAGGAAAGCGCGGGCGAAGAACTCGGGGCTGGCGTCGGAGTCCATCAGCATGTCGAGCTGCCGCGTGCACATCGTCAGCCTGCCGAGATCGACCAGCCGGGCATGGATGATCTCTCGGGGGTATTTCTGCAGGCGGGCGACGAGGAGATCGGACCTGGTCTGGACCCGGAAGTCGAGCTGGGAAAGCACGTTCGAGATGAATTGCACGCGCCGCAAGCGGCGTGACGCGTCGGCGGCGCCGCCCGAGAAGCGGAAGTGGATGTAGTTCTTGTTGAGGCTTGCGCCGCAGTAGGTGTCGATGGTCGAGAAGTGGTACCCGGCCTTGGTCGAGAAGTTGAGGTAGCGGTCCGAGATGATCGCGTACGACGCGCGTCCGACCTTGAGCGCCTCGGCCGGCGGGCCGGCCATGCTCTCGCCGAGCACCGACAGGAAGCCGCGGGCGGACAGCGGGCGTGGGCGATCCCAATGCAGCCGCTGGTCGAGCAGGCCGGCGAGGAACGAGCGCAACGGCTCGGAGACGACGTCATCTTCGCTTATCTCGAAGCCGTCGGCCATGCCCTCGCGCAGCCCGCCGCCGACGTCGAAGACGTGGATCGTGAGCGGCAGGCGAACGGCCAGGCGGCGCGCATGGTGGGTGTCCGCGGAGGCGAGGTCGCCGTAGTGGAACATGACGCCGAACGCCTTCTCGTGCACGTAGCGCGTGATGTCGTGCAGCGAGCGGCAGCTTGCCGGGCGGAACTCCTTGCTTTCCGGATCGGTGAGCGACAGCGGTGTGACCAGCCTGGCAATCTGCCGCAAGGTCTGGAGCGCCGGGGTCTCGACGGGAGCCGGCGCCAACGGGCGCGTGCGCGCCGCCGCGAGGATCCCGGCGAACACCTGGTGCCGCGTGGCGTCGACGGTCACCGGTTCGCCCGCCTGCAAGAACGCCGTCGCCCGCCCGCTGCCGACGAGAGCGGGGACGTCGTACTCGCGCGCCAGGCTCGCCATGTGGCCCGTCGGCGAGCCGACGTCGGTGACGATGGCGGCGCAGCGCGCCATCACCAGCGAGAAGGTCGGCGACGAGTGACGCGCGACGAGCACGCCGCCGGCGGGGAACGAGTCGAGCTCCTCGTCGCGCTGCACGATGACGACCGGACCGGCGCCGACGCCGGGGCACGCGGTCAGCCCGCCAACCAGAATCGGCGGCTCATCCGAGAGTGGCTCCACCTCGTCGGCGGATGCCGTCGGGGCGACCACCATCGGCCGGCTCTGCAGGATGAACAGCGAGTCGGGGGCCTCCTTGGCCCACTCGATCTCCTGCGGCCCGCCGAAGCAGTGCTCGAGCCGCCGAGCCGCGTCCAGCAGCTCGAGGAGATCGACTTTCGACAGCAACGAGCTGTTCGGGGTCTGGGGCTGCTCGCCCACGACCCACACCTGCGCCCCTTGCTCGCCCGAAGCGACGCCGGCGGAGACGCCCGGGACCGCGCTGACGACGATGCCGTCGTCAGCGGGTGACTCGGGGCGCCGCGAGAACATGATCCCGCTGCAGCGAGGGGCGAGCATGCGGATGCAGCCGACCGCCATCGTCGCCTCGTGTCCGGTCATGCCGCGCTCGAAGCGGTACGACACGGCGGCAGGGCTGTAGGCGCTCGCGATCACCGAGCGGTAGGCGTCGAGCAAGCCGTCGCGGGTGACGTCGAGCTCGGTGTGGTACTGGCCGGCATGGGATGCCAGCGTGTCCTCGCCGACCGCGCTCGAGCGCACCGCGACGAGAAGCTCGCGGCCGGCCGCGAGCTTGTCGTACGCGGCCAGAGCTGCGGCCGCGACGGCATCCGGAACGGGTGCGGCGAGGATTGCCGACTGCACCTCGTGGCAGGCCTCGGTGACGGCGGCGGCGCCGCCTCTCGTCTCGAGCATCCCTTCGAGGCGCTCGGCGCGACCCCACAGCTCGTTCGCCGACATGAACGTCGCGGACGCCGCCGTGGTGACCACGAAACCCTCGGGCACGAGCAGCTTCGCGCAGGCGCGAATCTCACCGAGGTGCGCCATCTTCGTGCCGGCAGCGGAGGTGTGATGGATGCGCAGGTCGGAGAGGGGAACGACCATTGGCTGGCCGCTCTGGTCGCCAGGGGGAGGCGCGATCGCCTCGAGCTCGGCGTTGAGCGCGCGCAACGCTTCGTAGAGATCGGCGTGCCGATTGCCCGAGATCTGGTTCAGGTTCTTGACCATGACGAAGACGTCCATCGCCGTCTTGCGAACCCGCTGCACGATGGTATCGAGCGCGAACGGCGCCCGTCCGGTGAGCCGGTCCTCGATGTCGGCGATGAGCTGCAGCGTGCTGTCGTTGTAGGCCAGGATCTCGCGAAAACGCTCGTACATCAGCCGGAAGCGCGCCAGCTCGGCGCCGGTGGTGAGCGGCGAGGTGCGGCGGCTGAACGACTTCCATGCCGCGCGCAACCGGCCGCCGCCGCCGTTGGCCCCGCCCGGCTTCATGTGTGCAAAGCCGCGCGCCTGACCACGTCGAGGAGCTCGTCGAGATCCAGCGGCTTGAGGAGGTAGTCGAAGGCGCCCAGCTCCATCCCTTGCACGCCGAGCTCGACCGAGGCATGTCCGGTGAGCAGCACGACGCCCATCGCTGGGAAGTCGCGGCGCATTCGCCGCAGCAGCTCGAGCCCGTCCATCCCCGGCATCTTCACGTCGACGACCGCACAGTCGAACTGCCGGCCGGCCAGGGCGCGCAGCGCATCCTCGCCGCTGGTGGCCATGGAGCACGAGACGCCACGGCGGGCCAGACGGGTAGAGAGAGGCTCGAGAAACTCGAGCTCGTCATCGACAAGCAGTACCTTCAAGTCAGGCATGATCGCCCTCCACAGTCTATCGTGGTCGCCACCGTCATCGGCTCCGGCCGCGGCCCGCTCCCGGCGGCTCTGACGGGGGCTCGAGCGGGAAGCGCAGGGTGAATGTGGTGCCGCGTCCCACCTCGCTCTCGACGGTGATCTCGCCGCCCAGCCCGTGCATCGTCTCCCGGCAGATGGCCAGGCCGAGCCCGCTGTTGGTGGTGGAGCCCGTCTTGGTCGTGAAGAAAGGCTCGAAGATCCGGTTGCGCTCGCGGTCGGGTATGCCGGGGCCGTTATCGGCGACCGTAACCTCGACCGTGGCGTCTGTCCGCTTCACTGCAAGCGTCACCTCGCCGTCGTGGCCGACCGCCTCGATGGCGTTGTTGATCAGGTTGAGGAACACCTGCTGCATCTGCGCCAGGCTGGAGCGGATCATCGGCACGTCGGCCGCGAACTGCCGGACGATGGTGATCCGCGACGCCTCGGCCTCCTTGGCCAGGAACGCAACGGTCTCGTTGAGCGCCTCGGCGACGTCGACCGGCTCGACGTCCGGTCCGATGCGGCGGGAGAAGCCGAGAAGACGATGGGTCACCTTGCGGCCGCGCTGGACCTGAGCGTTGATCTTCTCGAGGCGTTGCCGCAGCTCGTCGCAAGGCATCGCGCCCCCGGCGCAGTCCGCGATCTCGTCGGTGAGCACGCCGACCTGCTCCTGGATGATGGCGAGGGGGTTGTTGATCTCGTGCGCCACCGAGGCCGCCATGCGGCCGATGGTCGCCAGCTTCTCCGACTGCGCCACCGACTCGTAGAGCGCCGCCCGCTCCATCTCTAGCCCGCGGATCTGCGTCAGCCGGTGACGCGCGACCAGCAGTGACAGCGGCGGCATCACGAGCAGGCCGAGCAGGAACCCGATCGTCACCACCGGGCTGGCAGTCACCAGCGCGACGAACCCCGGCACCTTCTGGCGCGCCACCAGCACCCAGTCGTTTCCGCGCAGCCAGGCGGTGGCGACGAACTCGCGCGGCCGTTCCCCGGCCAGCTCGACGATGCGCACCCCGGAATGGAGTGGAGGTACCGCGATATCGGCCCGTTCCATCAGCCGGTGCGCCTCGGAGTAGCGCGTCTGGTACTCGCCCGCCAGGTTGAGGATGAAGACGTCGGCGCCGGACTCGAGGCCGCCCTCGCGGACGAGGTCGCTGAGTTGGTCGGTGTCGATCGTGGCCCTGAGAATCCAATCCCGGCCGCCCTCCCGCTTCTTGACGGCCATCACCATGTGCGGGAAGCGGCGGAACCCCATGAAGACGTCGCTCTCGTAGCTGCCGTGCACCATCACCTGCTCGAACCACGGCTGCGCCGAGTAGTCGAGGTTCTGCAAGTTGTACGGCCCGACGTAGGCGACGTGCCTGCCGTCGCCGCTGATCAGGCCGAGGTCGACGATGGCGCCGCGCTCGCGCTGCATCTGATCGCGCAGCGACTCGAGCGTCTCGGGCCGGGACAGCTCCGTCACCGGCAACGCCGAGGCGACCAGCTCGAGCTGGCGCAGCTTCTCCTCGAGGAACAGCTCGACAGTCGCACGGCGGTTCTTGACCATCGCCTCGAGCACGGTGCGGGTGCGCGTCTCGCTCGCCGTGCGTTGCGCGGCGAAGCCGGCCAGCCCCATGGCGACTAGCGGCACCAGCCCGAACATGAGCAGGACGAGGAGCATCTGCCCGGCGAGGCGGCGATATGGGCTCTTAGCCTCCCTGGACATTGTGCTCCCGTCTCTTGAAGCCGTAGTCTCCGGCGAGGAACGCCTGCTCGTAGGCGCACATCACGCCGTCGGAGGTGAGTGCCATGTCGAGGTGGTTGACGTACCCCATGAGCAGGCCGACGAGGAAGACGGCCTCCTCCATCTCGGCGGCGGGACGATGGCGGATGCGGGCGTTGACGAGATCGGCGCGGCAGTCGGTCTCGAAGCCCCGGGCGCCGAGCAGTCGTTGGATGAGGATGGCCCGGCGGGAACGCTGGTCGACGCCCGTCGAGCCGCCGACGAAGCGGAACGAGGCGTAGTTTGACTCGACAACGTCGGCGATGCGGGCGTCGACCGTCGAGAAGTGGTAGCCGATGCGGGAGTTGAGGTTGAGGTAGCCGTCGCTGATGAAGGCGTACGATGGCTCGCCCATCGGCCTCATGCGCTGGTCCTGGTCGAAGTTGTAGTTGACGACGGCGGACATGAACCCCTTGAGCGAGACAGGGCGCGTCGTGGCCCAGTGCAGCCGGGGATCGGTCATCCCGCGCCACAGGGCGCGCATCGGCAGGGATGCCACGTCGTCGATCGACACGTCGCCGGCGCCGACCCCGGCGCGCAGGCCGCCGCCGAGGTCGAACAGGCGACAGTCGATCGGGACGTCCGAGATCAGCCGTCGCAAGGAGGTGCCCTGACGTAGCGCCCGGTCCCCGAGGGCGAACATCGCCTCTACCGTCGCCTGGTGGCAGAAGCGGATGATGTCGTGAAGCGTCTTGCATTTTGCCGACGAGTGACCGCTGGCCATCCGGTCGCGCAGGGTGAGCGGAACGATCAGGTCGGCAACCGATGCGAGCCGGTCACGCTGGGGGCTCGGCTTGAGGACCTGGGCGGCCGCCGCGGCAGGGGCGAGGACCTCGTCGATGCGGCCGGAGTAGACCACGCCGGCGTCGGCGTCGACCGTGACGACCTCGCCGACCGGCAGCGCGCTGGTAGCCGTGCGGGTAGCGAAAAGCGCCGGCACCTTGAGCTCGCGAGCCACCGTTGCGAGGTGACCGGTGATCTCGCCGAGGTCGGCGACGATCGCCGCCGCCTGCGGCAGCAGAACGGCGAGCCGCGGATTGGCTTCGCTGGTGACCACCACCGCCCCGGGGGCGCAGCGGAGCATATCGAGGTCGCTCTCGACGCGGCACACCTTGCCCGAGGCAGCGCCGCCACAGGCGCGCGAGCCGCCGTCGAGGAGAACGGGGATCCCCGGCAGCCGAGGTCGCCGCGGCCGCGCGTCATCTCCGTGGGTCGGCTGGGGTCGGACCTGCAGAACGAAGACCTCGCCCGCCTTCGCCACCGCCCACTCCATGTCGATCGGCATGCCGAGCGCCGCCTCGAGCTGCCACGCCAGGGACGCGATCTCGACCGCCTGGCGCTCGCTGAGGACGGCGTGCCCCGCGGCCGCGCCACCGACCGGGAGCTTGTCCGTGCCCTCAGCGGCTGCCATCTGGAGGAGCGACGTCTGGCGGCCGAGCTTGCTCGCGACGACTCGGCGCAGCTTGCGATCGAGGAAGTACGAGTCAGGCTCGGCGGAGCCGTCGACCGCCGAGAGACCCAGGCCGCGCACCGCCTGCAGCAACGTCATCACCGAATCGTTCGACTGGTACGCGCTGTAGAGCACTCCGGCGGCGGTGGCGTCGACCATGGCGACGACACAGCAACACATCGCCACCTCATCGTCGGTGAACCCCCGGCTCAATCTGTAGGTGAGCGCCTGCGGCGAGTACTTGCTGGCCACCACGCGCTTGAATGCGTCGGCAACGCGGCGCGGCGGGACGTTCAGCAGCGAGCGGTACTGCCCGGCAAACGACATCTCGAGGCCGCCCTCTTGCAGGGCGCTCGAGCGCACCGCGAGCCGGAGGCTGGTCCGGCCGTCAAGATCTTCGACGGCCCGATCGATCGCGGCCGCGACGGCGGCCGGGACGTCCGCGGTCTCGATCATCTGCGTGATCTGCGCCGATGCGTTGAAGCTGGCCGCGATGTCGCGTGCATCGAGAGATTCGACGATCGCCCGGATGGTCTCGGCGAGACCGCTGCCGTCCAGGAACGCCCGGTACGCTTCGACGGTGGTCGCGAAACCCGCGGGCACGTGGCCGCCGAGAAGGCGCATCGCCTCGCCGAGGTTGGCGCTCTTCTGGCCGACCTGCTCCGCGTGGCTCGCCCGCACCTCAGCCAGCGGGAGCACGAAGCCGACCGGCGCGAGCACCGGCGACACCTCGGTGCGGCTCTGAATCGTCGTCTTCAGGCGCTCGAAAGTGGGGAGAACACGGATGTGCGCGTCCGCCGTCATGCGGTTGAGGTTGATGATCATGCGGAACGTCTGCACCGTCACCCCGGCGAGGACGCTGCGAAGATCCCCCGCGGTGAGCTCGAGCTCGCCGGCGAGGGCCTGCTGGATGCTGGCGATGTGGCCGAGCGCCGCATTGTTGGCGTGCAGCACCTCGCGAAAGCAGGCGATCCTCTCGTCAAGCCCGGGCAGCGTTCGCCTTCGCTTCCGGATCGCTCGCGCTGCCAGCTCCTTCAGGCCCACTCTTGGCTCCCGTCGTTCGCCGTGCGCCTCGGCAGGATAGACGTGTGAGCCAACGCTCGGGCGATCTCAATTCCCGACCTGCCCACACGGCCAGGCTCACGATACTCGACGCGTAGCTGAGGTGACAAGACCATGGCGAAGAGCTTGACCTGTGCGCAAAGCGGCGTATCTTTGTCACGGGTATGTGACGGGGGAGATCAAATGCCGATAATCACAATTTCCCGGGGGTCGATGAGCGGTGGCCGAGCACTTGCCGATTGCGTGGCTGCCGCCGTCGATGCGCCCTGCATCGGGCGCGAGTTGGTGGTCGAGGCTGCCGCAAAGCTCGGCGTGACCGAAGAGGTGCTCAGCCAGAAGCTGGAGAAGTCGCCGGGTCTCTGGGAGCGGATGACCCACGAGCGCCGGATCTACGTCACGGCGCTCCAGGCGGCGCTCGCCGAGCACGTGGTCACCGGGCACCTCGTGTACCACGGGTTTGCGGACCACCTGCTCCTGCCAGGGGTGCCGGCCGTGCTGCGGGTGCGGCTGATTGCACCGATGGCGGCGCGGGTGCGGGCGGTGATGGAGCAGCACCGCATGTCCCGCGAGGCGGCCGAGCGCTATATCGACGAGGTCGACGAGGACCGGGTGCGCTGGGCGAAGTTCACCTACGGTGTCGATCTGCGCGACCCGGCGCTCTATGACCTTACCGTGAACCTCGACGTCATGACCGTCGGGAGTGCGTGCTCGATCGTCGTCGACGTCGCCAAGCGCCCGGAGTTCACGGTGACCAAGGAGGTCCGCGACCGGCTCGCCGACTTCGGGCTGGCATGCCGGGTGAAGGTGGCCCTCGCAACGAACCCCGCGACGCGCTCGCTGGATCTCGAGGTCAGCGCTGAGAACGGAGCAGTGACGATCGGCGGCGACGTGCCCGAGGCCGCGATGGTCACCCATGTCAGCACCCGTTTGGAGAGGGAGATTCGGGCGGTGGTGGAGGGGGTAGAGGGTGTGAAGGGCGTTGAGTCGAGGGTCCACGCCTTCAACCCGCGTGCCTGACCGTGGGCGTGTTTCGCCCGTTTTCTTGCAGCTCTGCTCTCGGGGTGGGGCCGGGGGGCTCTCGATCCGCGACTCGTGACCGACCTGAGGAGGTGGGTGTGGACTTTATCGAGTGGCTCCAGGCGTTGGGCGCTGACGCCAACCCCGCGGCAAAGGGGTTTCAGGCACAGCCGACGTACATTCTCGTCTGCGTGGTGATGCCGGTGCTCATCGGCCTGTTTGTCGGCTACGGCCTGCGGTTCATCGAGCGCACGTTTGGCGTCGAGCTCGGGAAGGGAGGGCACTGATGTCTGCCGGTGATTTCCTTCTCAGTCTCGGCAACTTCCCCTACCTGGTTTTCTTCGGGCTGGTCGTCGGGGCTCTCGGCGGCTTCTTCGGTGTCGGCGGCGGGTTCCTGATGGTGCCGATGCTCAACGTCGTTTTCGGCATCCCGTACAACATCTGCGTCGGATCGGACCTCGGCCAGATGTGCGGCATGTCGACCGCGGCCACCGTCCGCCACATGCGCTTCGGCAACATCGACTTCAAGCTCGGGTTCCTGATGATCGCCGGCACGGCGACGGGCGTCGAGGTCGGTGCGGACATCCTCGAGGTGCTCAAGCACGCCGGTGATCTCACGATTAACGGTCGAACCATCGACCTGATGACGTTGGTGATGAGCCTCGTCTACGCGGCGCTGCTGGTGTTCATCGGCCAGGCGATGGTCCGCGAGTCGCTGCGCACGATGAAGCGAGCGGCGGGAAAGGTCGAGCTTGCTTCCGAGATGCCGGCTTCCCCTGCGGCGCTCAGGCTGCGCACTCTCAAGCTGTGGCCGATGGTCAAGCTGCCGGCGTCCGGGATCGAGGCGATGTCGTTGTGGATCATCCTCGTCGTTGGCTTCGCGACCGGCCTCCTTTCCGGGATGCTCGGCGTCGGCGGCGGCTTCATCCGCATGCCGGCGTTGGTCTACATCCTCGGGTGCCCGACCGTGGTCGCCGTCGGGACCGACCTTTTCGAGATCATGTTCAGCTCCGGGTATGGTGTGCTGACGCATGCCTTCAAGGGCAACGTCCACCTCGTCCTGGTGCTCGCGCTGCTCATCGGGACAACTGTGGGCGCCCAGATCGGCGCGTCGTACACCCGCAAGGCTGGCGGCCCCTGGGTCCGTTTCGGGTTCGGCTGTCTCGCCTTCATCGGTGTCGCGATGGTCTTCGTCAAGCTGTGGGTGAAGCTCGTACACGGCTGATGGGGAATTTGCGCGGCCGGAGGACGGGGGGCGGCAAGCCAGAGGCAGCGCCCCACAGGTCGAGTTTTCGTGTGTCGCCGCAAATACTTAGGTGCGTCGTGTCGGCGCCCCGGCGCTGATACGATAGGGCCATGTTGAAGCACCTCGCGAGGCTGCTCCCGAAACGCCAACCGAAGCCGCGGGGCGTCTCGGTGACCGAGAGGTTCTCGCACTTTCGCGCCATCGGGGCAGCCAACGATGCGTTCCTGCGAAACCTGGCGGCCCTCCAGGAGAAGGTCGACTCCGGCGTCGTGCCGGGGCTCGGCACGGTGGTCACCGCGTTCGAGGCGTTGTCGGTGCCGATCGGCAGCATGACCAAGTCATTGGTGGCGATGAGCGGCGGACGCTACGAGAGCCTGCTGAAGACGTACGAGAACCTCGATCGCGAGCTGAACCTCGAGGTCCTGAAGGACAAACCGATCGACTTCGGTCCCATGGTGGCCTGGCCCGGCGACGCCGACGCGGCACGCGCTCAGGTGGTCGGCCCCAAGGGAGCCCGGCTCGCCGAGGTGGCGAAGCTCGTCGGCATTCACGTGCCGCCGTTCTTCGCGGTGACGATCTACGCCTACGAGCAGTTCATGGCGGCAAGCGGCACCCAGGACCTCGTCAACGAGATGCTGTGGACGTCGGATCTTGCCGACAGCCACACGCTGCGCAGCTTTTCGGACGTGGTCACGTCCGCGATCATGGCGGCGTCGGTGCCGCCGCAGCTCGAGCGGGAGCTAATCTCCGCTTTTCTCAAGCTGAGGTCGATGGCCGGCGTCGAAGGTGTGGCCGTGCGGTCGAGCGCGGTCGTCGAGGACGCCGAGTCGTCGTTCGCCGGGCAGTTCGAAAGCGTACTCAACGTGGCCGAGGAAGGCCTGCTCGACGCCTACCGCCGCGTCGTCGCCAGCAAGTACCGTCCCGAGGCGCTCACATACGCGCTCTCCCGGGGCTTTCTCGACGAGGACGTCGCCATGCCGGTCGTCGTCATGGCGATGGTCGCGCCTGTCGCGGCGGGCGTGGTCTACACCCGTGCCCCCGAGCGTCCCGAGTGCGCCATGGTCACCGCGGTCGCCGGCCTCGCGCAGAGCCTCGTCGACGGCAGGGTTATTCCCGATACTTTCATGGTCGAGGAGCACCCGCCGCGGGTTGTCGAGGTCATTCCGGGGATCCGCTCCATCACCTTGCGTTGCGCCGCCGGCGGCGGCGTGAGCGAGGAGCGGACCGAAGCGCTCGCGGACGTGCCGGTGATCGAGCCCGAGGTGGCACGGCGAGTGGCGAGGTCCGCGTGGGCCCTCGAGCAGCACTTCGGCTCGCCGCAGGACGTCGAGTGGGCGATCGACAGCCAGGGCACGCTCTACGTGGTGCAGACCCGGCCGCTTCACATCTCGGCGCTGCAGGCGAAGGCGGGCGCACCCGGGGCGAGAATCGAGGGGTACCGGGTTCTCCTGCACGGAGCGGCGCGAGCGTCGGTCGGGTCGGCCTGCGGCCGCGTCTACCGGCTGGCGGACGCGATGCGGGCCGACGAGGTGCCGGAAGGCGCCGTGCTCGTCGTACCGACGACCTCCCCGCGCCTCGCCGGCGTCATGGGACGGGTTGCGGCGGTCGTCTCGGCCGCGGGGAGCGCCACCGGGCACATGGCAACGGTGGCGCGGGAGTTCGAGGTGCCTTGCCTAGTGGGGGCCGAGGCTGCCATGTCGACATTCGAGGACGGGCAGCTCGTCACGGTGGATGGGTTCTCCGGGACGGTCTACGAGGGCGAGGTGCCGGAGCTGCTCCGCGCGCCGGCGGCCCGCGGCAACGTCCGGCCGCAGCGGGACGCGGTCCGCGGGAGCTTGCAGCGGTTGGTCGGAAGGGTGGCTCCGCTCACGCTCACCGACCCCGACTCGCCGTCGTTTCGGCCGTCCGAGTGCCGTACCTTCCACGACATCGCGAGGTTCGTGCACCAGCGCGCGATGGCGGAGATGTTCGCAACCGAACGTCTGACGGCGCGGGAGCGCCGCACCACCAAGCGCCTGCGCTGGAACGTGCCGATGGATCTCATCCTGCTCGACCTGGGAGGCGGGCTGGCGCCGTTCTCCGGGCGTGTCCTGCCGCTCGAGTACGTCAACTCGGCGCCACTGCTGGCGCTCATTGAGGGGATGACCGACGGCCGCCTGCGCTGGGCCGGGCCGGTTGGATTCGATCTCAAGGGGTTCATGTCGGTAGTGGTGCGCAGCGCCGCCGACGACCAGCGCTACGGCGAGCCGTCGTACGCGCTGTGCGCGGCGGACTTCGTCAACTTCTCGGCGCGCCTCGCCTATCACTTCGCCACCGTCGACTCGGTGTGCGGCGCGACGGTGAACGAGAACTACGCCCGTTTCCTGTTCTTCGGCGGCGCCGCCATCGCGCAGCGCCGGGAATGGCGGGCGCACTTCCTCGCCACGGTGCTGCGCTTCAACGGCTTCGTCGTGAAGCACGTGGGGGACAGGGTGGAAGCGATCCTGGCGAAGCGCACGGCGGAAGAGGTCGAGGAGTCGCTGGTCATGCTCGGCCGGCTGATGGTCGCCTCGCGGCACCTCGACATGCTGATGGAATCGCGCGCTGCAGCCGAGAAGTTCGCCGAGGCGTTCCTGTCCGGCGACTATGGTTTCGAGTTCGTGCGGCAGAGGACGGGTTAGGTGGGGTTCTTCAAGAACCTGCTGGCGACCCGCTCGCCCGACATCGGCGAGGTCCTGCGCGGCAAGTACACGAGCTTCCGCAAGCTCCTGGCTGCCAACAACGAGATTCTCGAGCACATGGCCGAGATCGAGGGCGCGATCGCGGGCGGGACAGGGATGACGCTCGGCGAGCTGCGCGCTCTCGCGACCTCGATCCAGGCGCGCGCCCGTCTCATGGTGGAGGACCTCAACGTCATCGCGGACGGGCGCTACCACTCTCTGCTGCACAGCATCGACAAGATCGCCGGAGGCATAGAAGAGGGACTGAAAACGGTTCGCGGCACGCCTGTCACCGCCGCGTGCATCCCGCTCGAGGAGATCACTCGCGACCTGGCCGACGTGGTCGGCGGCAAGACCGCGAACCTCGGCGAGGTGCGCAACGCCGTGGGTCTCCCGGTGCCGCCGGGGTTCGCGGTAACGGCCTTCGCCTATCGCGCGTTTGTCGAGGGCACAGGGCTGCAGGCGAAGTTCACCGAGCTGTGGAATGGCATCGATTGGGAGAATCCCCGCTCGGTCACTCGCGCCGCGGAAGCGATGCAGGCGCTCGTCATGGCGGCAGAGATTCCCCAGGACGTGCGGGAGTCGATCTCGCTTGCGGCCCATGATCTCTACCGCAAGGCGCCGGGGAGACCGCACATCGCGATTCGCTCGAGTGCGATCGGCGAGGACAGCCATTCATCGTTCGCCGGTCAGTACTCGAGCTTTCTCAACGTTCCCCTCGAGCAGGTCCTGCGGCGCTGGAAGGAGACCGTCGCCAGCAAGTTCAACCCGCGTGCGCTCTTCTACATGAACACCAAGGGGCTGCGCGAGGAGGAGATCGCGATGAGCGTCGGTTGTTTCCTCATGGTTGACGCCGCCGTTGCCGGGGTCGCTTACTCGGTCGATCCCAACGACTCCAAGCTCGACTCCATGCTGATCAGCGCGGTGTGGGGGCTCGGTAAGCCGGTCGTCGACGGCTCCATGACGCCGGATATCTACGTCGTGCCGCGCCAGGAGGGTCGAGCGGCGACCGTCTCCCGGGTTGCGATCAAGCCCCGGAAAGTCGTCGTTGCGGCCGGCGAGGGTGTCACCGAGGAGGACGTTCCGGAGGAGCTGCGCTCCCGGCCATGCCTCGATCGGGAGCAATTGGACAAGCTCGCCAGCTACCTGCGGGCGCTCGAGGCCCACTACCGCTCGCCGCAGGACGTCGAGTGGGCGATCGACAAGCAGGGCCGCGTCTTCATCCTGCAGACCCGACCGCTGCGTCTTGCGGAATGTCCCGTGGCGGGGGTCGTCGAACAATCGGTGCTGGCAGGCCATGAGGTCCTGCTCGCCGGCGGGGTCACGGTGTGCCCGGGGGTGGGGTCCGGCCGCATCGTCCAGGCCGAGAGCGACGAGGAGCTGAGCGACTTCCCGGCCGGTGGAGTTCTGGTAGCGCGCCAGAACTCGCCTCGCTTCGGCAAGATCATGACCAGGGCCGCGGCCATCGTCACCGAGGTGGGCAGCACGACCGGCCACATGGCGTCGCTGGCGCGCGAGTACGGGGTTCCGACGATCACTGGCGTCGAGGCGGCGAAGGCGCTTCCTGTGGGCCAGGAAGTCACCGTGGATGCAACGAGCTGCCGCGTCTATTCCGGGCGTATCGAAACGCTGCTGGTGAGCGCCGGAAGGCGGATCGACCAGGCGCACGACCTGCCCTCGCTCGCGGTGATCGAGCGTCTCGCGGCTCGAATCACCCACCTCAACCTCACCGATCCGGCGAAGAACTCGTTCCGCGCCAAGAGCTGCCGCACCTACCACGACATCGTGCGGTTCTGCCACGAGATGGCGATATCCGAGATGTTCAACATCAACGACTATCGCAACCTGCGCGAGCGCGGCATGACGTTCCGGTTGGAGACGGAGGTGCCGCTCGGGATCTACGTCATCGACCTCGGCGGCGGCGTGGCCGTGCGGCCGGGCGCGAGGACGGTGTCGCCCGAGCAGATCACGTCGGTCCCCATGATCGCCCTCTGGCGCGGCATGACGAAGCCGGGCGTGCGCTGGTCCGGGGCGCGCCCGATCGACCTGCGCGGGTTTCTGTCGGTCTGGGCGACGACGATGGTGGACTCGAGCAGAACGGAGCGGGGCCTCGGCGACAACTCGTACGCCATGTTGGGGTCGCACTACGTGAACTTCGGCTCACGACTCGGCTACCATTTCACCACTCTCGAGTCGGTATGCTCGGACGGGTTGCACGAGAACTACATCATCTTCCGCTTCAAGGGCGGCGCCGCCGACATCCAGCGGCGCGAACGGCGCGTTCGCTTTATCGCCGAGGTGCTGCAGCTCCACTCATTCGAGGTCGACCGCCGCCAGGATCTGCTGAACGCGTGGGTGAAGAAGCTGCCCCGCGAACAAATCGAAGAGCGGCTTGCAATGCTCGGATGCCTGATGGCCTGTGCCCGCCAGCTCGATGTCGTGATGCACGGCGAGATGACCGTGCAGGCGTGCATCGAGGCGTTCATGGCCAGCCGCTACGACTTCTTCGACTTCGAGAGTGGCGCATTGCCCAGCGGCGTCAGGTAGGTGTTGGCCGGTCCCCGGATCCGACAAGGAAACGGCGGCAGAATTGCCGGTCGGGCAGCGGTCCGCGGACAACGTTCTATGGACGTCAGTGACCGCCGCCGCGACGGAAGAGGGTGCCTGCGACCCATCCGGCTGCCAGCGCGATCAGGATCGTGACCACCCCGTAGACAGCCGCGCGCTTTTCGGCGAGGCGCGACAACGTCGCGATCAGCCCCGCCTTCCTGACGAAAAGCTCGTTGCCCTCGACTGCAAGCAGGGAGTCGCCGGAGAGGAAGTAGGTTGCAATGAGGTAGCGGCCGTCCGGCGACTGGGGCGGCAGCGAGAACGTGTGGTAGTAGGAGCGTGCGGCGTTGAGGCGCACCGCGTTGCCCTTCACCGCGAACAGGCCGCGTCCGGCCTGGACTTCCCAGTAGCCGTTCAGCACCGTGTCCAGCTCGCCGTTCTTGAGGGGACCGGAGAGGCACTCGAGATCGGCCCGATCGCGCAACGCGCTGCGCCCGGCGGCATAGCCGAGTGGTGCAAGCACGCGATTCCAGCTCGCCTCGTCAGTGGCGTGCGGGCAGTCCGAAGGGCGATTGCACAGCGGGCAGTTGGCGTCGACGAGGTACAGGCCGGGAACGCCGCCGAGGCGATATTGCCGGACGCCGAGCCAGAAGAACGCCACGCGGCCCTTCTGCAGCAGGCGGACGGGGGAGCCGGTCGGGCCCTCGATCACGGACACGACTCGTACGGTTCCCTCCGGCGCCTCGCCGTACAGGAAGACACGTTGGCCCGAGAACGCCAGCGAGACGTTTACGCGGCGGGTCGCGACGAAGGACGAGGTCTCTGCGCTGCCGGCACCGAACGGTGCGAGGCTGAAGCACGCGGCGAGCAGGAGAGCAGGGGCGCGCATCAGTGTCCCCCTCCCGACTTCGCGAAGTCGATCAGGTGCGCCGGCGTGCTGAGGAGCTGGAACAGCAGCATGGCCATCACGGCCATGACGATGATCGCCAGGAAGACCCGAATCTGTTCGCCCCGCAGGTGCTTGCTCGCCATGACGCCGAACTGGGCGCCGATCACGGACCCGGCAAAAAGCACCACTGCAAGCAAGATATCGACGGTGTGATTGACGATCGCCTGTTGCAGGCTGACATTGGCCGAGGTGAGGACGATCTGGAACAGGTCGGTGCCGACGGCGACACGGGTCGGGATGCCGATGATGTAGATCATCGCCGGCAGCATGATGAAACCGCCGCCGACGCCGAGGAATGCGGCGAGAACGCCGACCATGAAGCCGGCCAGGACCGGCAGGAACACCGACGTCCTGAGCCCGCACTTGGGGAAGTACATCTGCAACGGCAGGCGAGCGAAGAACAAGGTCAGCCGACCCTTCTTGGGCTCGCCGGCCTGGCCGCGGCCGCGCCACGCGCGCAGGCCCTCGAGGAACATCGTTGTGCCGATGAACCCGAGCACGAGGACGTAGACCCCCTTGAGGAAGAAGTCGAAGTTGCCGAGGTTTCGCAGTAGTTTGACGATCTGCACGCCGACAAAGCCGCCGGAAACGCCGCCGGCGACGATGACCAGACCCATCTTGTAGTCGACGTTGCCGAGCCGGGAGTGCGACAGCGCGCCTGAGGTGGCGCCGGCGGTGATCTGGGCGGCATCCGTGGCTGCAGCGACAGCGGCCGGAATGCCGATGAAGATCAGCAACGGCGTCATCAGGAAGCCGCCGCCGACCCCGAAGAGTCCCGAGAGGAACCCAACGAGGGCACCCATCCCGGAGATCAATAGCGGGTTGAGCGGCGTCCCGGCGACCGGGAAGTAGACCTTGAGCCGCTGCAGCAGGCTTTCCTTCTCCGGCGGGCCCTCGTCGTGGGTGATCGCCGCGATCATCTCGGCCGTCACCTGGCGATGGCACGAGCCGCATGTCGTCTTCAGGTTCGCCGGGTTCACGCGCGACCTCGGGTCGGAGGCCGGCAGCACATCGTGCGCGCCATGGCACGACGCACAGGTGGCGACCTCGGCAATGCCGTGGGCAAGGGCGTCGCCATGGAAGGTTGCTTCGTAGCCCTCGACGGCCGCGTAGGGAAGGCTGGTGTGGCGCAGTACCGCCGGGTCCTCGTGGCAGCGCGCGCAGGTGATGGGGACCTTCCCGGCGTTCGCCGCCGACCCAGCGGTGCGGCCCTGGAGCAGCACATGGCCTCCGTGACACGACACGCATGTCGGCGCCGCCTGGTCGCCCTTCGCGACGGCGGTGCCGTGGACGCTGGCGGTGTAAAGGGCCCTCTCCGGCTCGTGGCAGCGCCCGCAGGTGACCGCCACCCTGGATGGGTTGAACGGTGAGGCGGGGTCGTGCCGAGGCAGCACCTCGCCCTGCCCGTGGCAGTCGGCGCACGCGAGCGGTGCGTGGACCCCGATCGGAGGAGGGAGCGCCGGCGTAACCTGTGGCATCGGGCTCGCCGAGACGAGCGCCGGGAGGGTGAGTGCTGTGGCCAGCAGGGTGACCAGAGCCGCCAGTGCGGGCGTCGGTCCTCGTGACTGCGTCCCGCTCCGCCGCTGTCCTCGGCTGGCGCCCTGGCCGGTCCGGCGCTTCGTCAGGAGCGGTGGACCGATCTCAGGGCACCGGCACAACTTTCGCGTGCGCATGAGGAAATCTGCAAGCAAGACGTGCGCCGAGTTTCACAATCTGGCGCAAGTATCTAGAAGCACGTGGATTGCACGATCTACTCGGAGGTAAATTCGGGGCTCTGTTACCGTACGGGAACGGACAGGGCTGCCTCTCCTTCACTCAGGAACTCGTAAACAATTTTAGGAATAACTATTTCTGTGCCAAGCGGACCGTTACGGCGAGGGAATCCCCGCACCGCTACTGCGCTGATGCGGCCGGCGTCGGCACGGCGGGCTCCGGTTGCGGCCAGGCTATGCCGTTGAGATCGGGGATGCGCCGGAAGTCGGTCTGGTCGAGGGAGAGTGGCGTCACGGCGATGAACCCGTCCACCAGCGCCTCGACGTCGGTCCCGGGGGCATCGTGGGCGGGCTCAAGGTACACCGACACGAACAGCCGCTCCCCGTGCGGGCCTGGCCGCTCCTGGTAGCGCTCCTCGATCGCGGGCTGGAGCCCGACGCGGGTGATGAGAACGCCCCGCGCGGCGGCGACCGGGTAAGGCATGTCGACCTTCACCAGCTCGCCGGGGTGGGGCAGGCCGGCGGCGAGAAGCTGTTGGACGACGCGGCGGGCCCAGCGGCCCGCGGCCGCGAAGTCGGGCTCCTTCCCGGGTGGCCGCTGCGCCGAGAAGGCGATTCCGGGCAGGCCGAACAACGCCCCTTCGCGAGCGCCGGCGACCGTGCCCGACACCCAGGTCGAACGGCCGGCGTTGTCGCCACGGTTGATTCCTGAGAGCACAACGACCGGCGGGTCGGTCGCGAGCAGCGCCGAGAGGCCAATGCGCACGCAGGTGGCCGGTTGGGCGGAGATGGCGTAGCGACGGACGCCGTCGCTGGCGGGCCGCTCCTCGACCTGCACCGGCGTCCGATAGGTGATGCCGTGTCCTACCGCCGACTGCTCGGTCGCCGGCGCGCAGACTGTGATGCGGAAGTCAGGTCTCATCGCCTCGACCAGCGCGGCGATCCCGGGCGCGTCGATGCCGTCGTCGTTGGTGACGAGAATATGGGGAAGGGCGGCCTGGCCGGCGTTCGCCGCCGCTGCCGTGATGAGCGTTGCAACTGCCATGATGACCTTCCGCATGAAGACTCCTCCCGCGTTGAGGATGCCCGAGCCGGCCGCCGTGCGCAAGACGGCAGCCGTGAGGAGCTGTCTCGGAGCGCGCCCGCCGCTGTCGCCGGAGCCGGCCGGGCCTACAATGACCCATGCGCATGCCTCCCCGATGGCTGCTTGTTCTCATCTGCCTCGCGGCCGTGGCCGCGTTCTTGCGCCTTGTCGTCTTCCGGCCGTCACCGGTGGTGGTCGAGGTGGCGAGGGCCGAGGTTGGTCTCGTCGAGGAGACCGTTACCAACACCCGGGCGGGCACGGTCAAGGCGCGCCGGCGCGCAAAGCTGTCGCCGCAGATGGGTGGGCGCGTGGTCGAGCTGCCGTATCGCAAGGGAGCGAAGGTGGTGTCCGGGGCGCTGCTCCTGCGCCTCGACGATACGCTGCAGAAGGCTCGGCTCCAGCTCACCCAGGAGGAGCTCCGCACCACGGCAGCCCGCGCCGAGGAGGCCTGCCTCGCCGCGACACTGGCCGAAAGGGAGTGGCGGCGCGGTGCGGCTCTCGCGGCCGACGGCATCACCAGCGTGCAGCTCCTCGATACGCTCGAAAGTGCCCGCGATCAGGCGCTGGCCGGTTGCCGCGCGGCCCGAGCGGCGCAGCAGCAGGCGGATGCCAGCACGAAGGTCGCCCAGGCGGAGCTGGCGTTCACCGAGCTGCGGGCGCCGTTCGCCGGGATCGTCGCCGACTGCGGCACCGAGGTGGGCGAGTGGATCACGCCGTCGCCGCCCGGGGTGCCGATACCGGCGGTGCTGGACCTGCTCGACCCGTCCTCGATCTACGTCACCGCGCCGATCGACGAGGTTGACGGCGAGCGGGTCGGGGTCTCGCAGCCGACGCGCATCCAGGTCGACTCGCGGCCGGGTGAGCAGTTCGCCGGCACGCTTGTCCGCGTCGCGCCCTATGTCCTGGACCTCCTCGAGCAGAACCGCACCGTGGAGGTCGAGGCCGAGTTCAGCGATCCCACGCTGGCCACGAGGTTGCTGCCGGGCACGTCGGCCGATCTCGAGGTCATATTGTCCAGGCGCGAGAGCGTCCTCCGCGTCCCGACCGCCGCGATCGCCGAGGGCAGCAAGGTGCTCGTTCTGGCCGATGGGAGGTTGGCCGAGCGGGCGATCAGGACCGGGCTGCGCAACTGGCAGTTCACACAGGTCGTCGACGGTCTACACGAGGGCGAGCTGGTCGTCACCGCCCGTGACAGCACCGCCGTGAAACCCGGCGCCCGCGCCGTCCCCAAGCCCCGCTAAGAAAACCGCAACAATGTGGTACCTGGTACCTGAGAGTTGGCGAGAAATGCAACAATGAGGTACCTGGTACCGCGGGGGGAGTCAGTTGACGAGGTTGAGGGTGGGGGTCGCGGGGTCGAGGGCGATCCAGTCGAGCGCGACGCCGAGCGAGCGGGCGTCGGTGCTGCCGGGGTCGTGGTGCATTGGGACAACGAGGCGCCCGGCCGACAGCGACAGGTTCACCTTGCCGGGGGGGAGGGCCCGCGGGCCGATGGAGAGCGCGTAGACCCTGGGGAAGCGGTCCAGGGTCACGGTGCCAACCGGCGCGCCGCCGATCCGTACCTCCATCCGCTGCGGCTCGCCAGCAGCGGGAAGCCCCCAGGCCCGCAGGCGCAGCGTCAACCTCGAGTGCGGCGCAACCGCAAGCGGGAGATCGGCCGTCAGGCTGGTCGTCCAGCGGAAGCTTGGAACCCGCTCGTTGCTCTCGACTCCCGAGAGGCCGCGCTCGCCGGGCAGCGGCTCGTCGGCATCGTAGAACCAATGCTCACCGCTGCGTTTGGGCTCGACGGCGAAAACGATCGCCTCGATGATCTCGCCGTCGATCTCACCGAGCCCGACGATACGTGACTGCTCGCTGGCCTCGCCGCCCGCCCGCCACGCCGCGCTGCGCACCTCTCCTTCGCTGTCGGAGCGGACGACGACGACGACCGGCTGCGAGCGGTCCCATGCCTGCCGCAGTGCGCTCGCGAGCTGTTCTTCGGTGTCGGTCTGGAGCCAGCCGCGGACGCCGTAGGTGACGAACGCGGTGCGCCACCAGCGGTGAGCGATCGGCAGGCCGCCCGCAGGCAGGCCCGCACGTACCGCCTCTGCGATCGGTCGCTCGGGGATCTGGCGGTCGAGATACGGTGCGATACCCACGTCGAGCCCAAGCCGTAACGCCAGCGCGAGTGCCGCCATGCCGGTCCACGCCGCGCGCCGGTGCCCGGCGCCCTCGAGCAGCGCCAGCGCGACGAAGGCGGCGGCGGCGACAGCGAGGGTCGGGCTGGCGGCCGGCGGCAGGAAGCGGGCCGCACGGGCGTGGAAGGCGAGCCAGGAGAGCACGGCGAGGCCGCCGCCGCCGGTGACGGCGACCAGGCCGCTCGCCCATCGCGGCGCCGGAACCCGGTCCTGCTCCCAGAAGCGGTCGGCCGCGCGCCCGAGCCATGCGGCAACGAAGGGGAACATCGGTAGTACGTAGTGCGGCAGCTTGCTGGTGGCGATCGAGAAGGCCAGCAGCGGAGCGGCCACCGCTGCCAG
>Ga0315278_10001311_pt1 | contig 21676 bp, 20 predicted proteins | sample YL17G06_0_MG_FD_203880 | JGI IMG/M metagenome (GOLD analysis project Ga0315278, IMG submission 203880) | Sediment microbial communities from Yellowstone Lake, YNP, Wyoming, USA - YL17G06_0 | ecosystem: Environmental > Aquatic > Freshwater > Lake > Sediment | place: USA: Wyoming | collected... | reverse complement strand
TGGTGGGGGGGCCCCCCCCCCCCGCGCGCCCGGCGGGGGGTCCACCCGCCCCGGTTTCACCCCCCCCCACCGCCGCCCTACCGTGAAATCAGCGAGAGTCCGTCTGGTTCGTAGGCTGCGGCTGCGGCGGCGACGGAACGTAAGGCCGGACCACGATCATCGCCCCCGTCCCACGCCCTTCCGGCTGCGGCTCCAGCGTCTCCGGCGCGCTCACGACGGTATACGGCAGCGCCGTCACGAAATCGCTCGTGGCGACCTCGATCTTGCAGACCCGACCCTTCGGCTTCCGCATGAAGAAGTATCCGTCCGAATCGGTATAGACCAGCTCGCCATCGACCTTGATCGCGGCGCCCCGAACCGGGGTCCCCTTCTCGTCCGTCACGATTCCCTGCACCATCTGGTCCGAGAAGGAAGGCACCGACTCGGACGAGCGCCCCTCCATTCCACGATAGAGGTACTGATTCCCCCCGAGCGTGTACTTCACCTGGCCATCGGGCGTGAGATAGCTCCCCACGTTCGCGGTGAAGTTCCCGAACGCCAGGAGCCGAACGTTCAGCATGAGGGCCTGCTGGAACGGATTTCCTTGCCCGAACGGCACGTAGACGGTTTGCCATTCCGCGCCGACGCTGAACCGGCTCGAGATGTAATTCCCTCCGAAGGAGACCGTGCTGTTCCCGTCGGAGTGCGTGAGGACCTGCGTGAGGTCGAGGTGAGGCGAGACCGACTCACGCAGAACGCCAACGACCGTCTTGAAGACCTGCCCCGACTGATCGACGGCGTGGAAGTAGTTTCCGCTCACGCGAATTGGTCTCCCTATCGACCGCTCCAGTCCGGCCGAAATGCCGCGGTTCCCCGCCGCCGTGGAGCGCGAGTCGTAGATCCCGAACGTCGACATGGTCCCGAGTGCGCCGGCGCTCACGAGGAACTGGTGCACCTCGCCGTGATAGGCGGGGAAACGCGGCGTCTCGGGCTGGAGGAAGTGATAGCGGCCCGCCTGAAGGGTGAGCCCCCTCGCCGGACGGACCTTGAGGTCGATATTCTCGCGCTCCATTTCCGATTCGCTCGGTTGGGGAACCACGACGCGCCGGAATGCATCGGCCGCCGCCGTCCACGCCGCCCGGGCCGTGATCCACGGCCGCTCGAAGCATGTGCTCACCGCGCCGTACGGCTCCCCAGCTCCGCCACCTCCCGCCAACGCGGCCGAGAAGTCGGCCCGTGGCCTCCAATCGAGGCCGCTGATGACGGTCTGCTGTTCGGAGAAGACCGCGCGGGTCAGCACGTGAACGGTGGGCGAGACCTCGTTGTCGAGGAAGAGGATTCCCGCCCCGTGGACGCTCTGCGCGCCGGTGAAGAAGGGCGAGCCGTAGACGGTGGCGGTGCTTCCCGCGATCGCGTTCAGATGGACATCGCCGATCTGGCGCTCGTAGCCGAACCCGCGGCCGAAGAACGAGTGTGGAGCCTGGAAAATGTCCGTGGGAAGCCCGAAGGGGACAGCCTGGTCTCCCGCCGAAACGATCCCGCCCCGGTATTCCATCCTGGCGAGGGCGCCGAAGCGAAAGTGTTCGATGTCGCCCGCCCCGATCCAGCCGTCGTACCCCATGCCGCGCACGTTGAGCGTTCCGCCCGTGGCGTGGTACTGGCTCGACGTGCCGCCCGAGATCTGAAAGATCTGCGCGCGCGCCGCCGACGCCCACGCCGCGGCGCACGAGATGACGAGCGCCGCTCGCGCGAGGAGCCGCCAAACGACAAAGAGGCCCCTCAGGGGCCGTGGGCCCTTTCGCGGAAGCCTCGATCCGGACATGAGGTTCACATCTCCCCCCGATTCCGCGTTAGCCCGCGCGCAGAGAATCCTCCAGGGTGAAGTGCTGGAAGCGGAGCCGGTACCTCGTCGGGGCCATCGGTGCGTCCCACGGAATCAGAACACGCCGAGAGGCGCCGGGAAGGAGCGGGAAACCTCCGACATCGCGCTTCTCCTTCTTGGCCGCTGCTTCCGCCTCCTCGACCCGTCCCAGGCGCGGGCTCACGTTCTTGAGGCGCACCGCGACGTTCTTCGCGACCGAGTCCCACACGGCCGATTCCACGCGAACGTCGGCGGCGCCGAGGGGGGTTTTCGGAAGCATGTAGACGGTGTGTGGAAGCTCGATCTCGATGTCGATCCCCTGGCGCTTCGGCATCCCGGCGAACGTGGCGAAGATCGTAAACCAGGCGGGAATCGATTCGGCCCGCGCGTCGAAGAAGATGGTGCGCGACTGCTGCGCGGGAATGCGGAAACTCATCTCGGAGAGCTTGAGCTTCACGGAGGAATCGAGCGCGCGGTAGATCGGGTCGCCTTCCTCCGTCACGTCGAAGCTCCTCGGTTCCATGATCACGTTCACCGGAAGGAGTTGGTCGTTCACGAGCTCGAACTTGCCGCGAACGTGGCTCCCTCGGTACTCGACGATCACGGGGCGGATCGTCTGGGCATGCGCGGCTCCCTCGCTCCCCAGGAGCGCGACCGCCACGACCAGCGACCGAAGCGTCATTCCGGTACGGTTCATCATCGCGATTCCTTCCTTGGCTCGCGGACTCTTGGCCGCTAGAGCGCCCGCACCACGATGCGGAGCGTTCCGGTGTAGGTGCCAGCCGCCAGCGGCGGGCTCGACGTGAGGTTGATGCGCAGGTCGAGATTGTCGACCCTCGTCTTGTTCTTGTTACCGCCCGTGATCGTCTCCGAGAAGAGAAGAAGGCTTCCTCCCGCGGGACCAACGGGCGTGGTCTGGGTGATCGGGGTGTACGTCGTCGGCACTCCCGTCGTCACCCGCCCTTCCACATAGGTCGAGGCGATGTTCTGAGTCGCACCCGCCAGGGCCGCCGACGGCGTGTCGAAGTAGGCGTAGAGTCGGACCGTCCCCGTCTTCCCCGGATTCACGTTCCAGGAGGAGGTGATCTGCGCGGCTGTGCTCCCGTTGGCGATCGCCCCCTGGAGGAGCGTGAAGTTCATCGACGTGCCGCTGCCGATCGCCACAGTCAGGCTCGAGGTCTTGGTCGCCTGGAGCGTGACGTTCGAGACCCCCGACAGGGTCAGCCCCCTCGCCGGCGCCGCGAGCAGAAACGCGGCGAGGACGCCCGGCGCAAGGCCGAGCGTCCCCATCCAACGTACGAATCGCCGCATCCCATCCATGGGTAGGATCGATCCGATCGACTAGAGCGCCCGCGCCTGAATGCGGAGCACGCCCGTGTAGGTGCTCGCCGGCACCGTGGGGCTCGCCGTGAGATCGACCTGGAGATCCAGGTTGTCGCTGCGCGTCTTGATCTTGTTCGCGCCCGTGATGGCCTCCGTGAAGAGGAGGAGGCTTCCATTGGCCGGTCCGACGGCGTTCGTCTGCGTGAACGCGGTGTAGGAGGCCACGGAGCCGGTCGTCATGCGGCCCTTGACGTAGGTCGAAGCGATGTCATAGACACCATCCGTGAGGGCCGACGACGGCGTGTTGAAATAGCCGAAGAGGGTCACGGCGCCCGTCAGGCCGGGATTCAGATTCCACGTGGTCGAGATGGCCGAGGAGACGTCGCCCGCGGCCGCCGCGCCCTGGGCGAGCGTGAAGTTCACCGTCGATCCGCTCGTCACGGCGACAGTGAGGGTCTGGGCGGCGCTTGCGTTCAGATTGACATTCGCGATGTTCGAGAGAACCTGCGCCTCGGCGACACCGGCGAAGCCGAAGCCGGCCACGACAAGCGCCGCGGCTACACGAACGGTCTTACGGAGATCCATGGGAATGATTCCTCCTGAGCGTTGCCGGGCCAGGCTGGGACCGAGCCTTGCCGAGGCGGATTGATGTTCTCCGGCCCCCTGCGTCTACGGGACTATCGTCAGAATTCCTCTCCATCTTTGGCGAAAAGACGGAGTTTTCTTCCGTGAATGGAGAGGGGGCGGACGCCTGGTCGGCGCCGCCCCCTCGGAGCATTCGCGAGCGGATTACAAGTTGAAGCCGATGCCCGCGCGGAAGTTAACGTAGTTGGTGCTCTGGCCTTCCGTCGAGACCGTGTGGTACATGAGGCCGACGTTCATCTTCGTGGTCGGGGCGACCGGGAAGTTCACGCCCGCGCCGAAGTTGAAGCCGATCTTCGACTGGCTCTCGTCGGAGTTCGTCGCGAAGCCAGCGACCGTTCCCACGGTCTTGCCGGAAACGGCGTACAAGCCCGCGCCGCCCTGGGCGTAGAAGCTGGTGCCGATGCCGGGGCCGAACGTGTAACGGACCGCGGGGTTGACGCGGAACACGCTGCCCGAGGTCTTGTAGTTGTTGTTCACGGTATTGTCGTTGTACTCGGCCGAGCCGAGGTTGTCGAACGACACTTCGCCGCCCCACGAAACGCTGGGGGACGTGCCGCGCCAGTACGAAGCGCCGAAGCCGAGGCCACCGCCCATCGAGTCGCCACCCGGGACGATTTCCTGGGAGTTCTTGTTGTAGCCGGCGTTCAATTCCATCGTGCCGACCGGGCCGGCGAGCGCGATCGGAGCGAACGCGACCGCGGCGACCAGGAGCGAAGCCAACAGGATCGAAACATTGCGCTTCATTGTGACTCCCCCTTGTGAAGGTGGATCCAGCGAGCCCCACCGCACCACCACCCTGGACCCGTCGTCGCCGACCCTCGGCACGCGGACCCGTACTCAGACAGGGGGAATGATCGGCATGTGAACTTGGGAACTTGAGGCTTCGGGGGGCGGGCCGGCCGAGTGTGGCCATCCCCAAGGAGGCAGAGGCGTTACGCGGAGCGGTCGCGGCTACGCGTCGGGAATTTCGACCTCGGCCGTGGGAAGCCGGCGCTCCTCGACTCCGCGGAAGAAATACCAGTAGAGGATGGACGCCGCCACGTAGAGAGCCGCCGCGATGAGGAGCGGGACCGTGTAGCCGTCCCGCTCGATCATCGCGCCCCCGATGTCGGCGCTGATGGCCCAGGCGACGAACCAGGAGAGGGAGAGGAGGCTGTTCGTCACGGCGTGGTCCCGTTCGCGAACGACCTCCATCGCGAAATGGGAGGAGAGAGGCTGGTTCATGTTCATGAGCGTGGAGCGGAGGAAGAAGGAGGCGACGACGAGCGGGAGCCAGCTCGAGAGGCCGAGCACGAGCATGAAGGGAACGGAAGCGAGCTGCGTCGCCACCACGCCGCCGACGAGACCGAGTCGCCGCGAGACCGCGGGCCCGAAGAGATTCCCCACGACCATGAACCCCTGCATGACGGCGTAGAGGAGCCCGATCGCGGCCGCGCTCAGACCGAAGCGATCGTGGAAGTAGAGATTCATGAAGGGGATGATGAGCCCGGCGCCGAGCCCGATCATCATGGCCGGCAGGATGAGCTTGAGGTGAATTCCCCAGTCGACCTCGGCGAGCTCGCGGAACGCCGCGAGGGGTCGGTCCAATCGCGTGCCCGGAGTCCCCTCGGTCGCGGTGTCATCGGCCACGTCGGCGCCGGCCGGCGGCATGGCCTTCATGAGGTGGAACGGCCAGATGGAAACGAGGTAGAGGGCGCAGGCCGTGAAGAGGGACCAGCGGAGCGCGAGCCGGTTCGAGTCGGTCACGAGGTGGAAGAGAAGGGGAAGGATTCCCCCGAGCGCCGACCCGACGATGGCCGAGAAGAAGAGTACGGTGAACGAGGCGCTGAAGAGGTACGGGCGGGTCTCGGGCGACGACTCCCGCATGATCACCGGGGCGATGGAGAGACGGAAGACCGTGACGACGCACCCGGCGACGAACGCCACGCTCAGGAGGAATTCGGGAGCCGTGAACGTAGCCTGAAGCAGGTAGGCGAGCGCGGTCAGGACGCCCGCGGTCACCAGCACGCGCTTCGCGGGAACGCGACGGAGGATCAGCGCGACCGGAATGGCGGCGGCCGCGGCGCCGAGCGATACCTTCGACAGAATTTGGCCGATCCGAGAGTCGGTGACACCCAGCTCCCGGAGATAGAGATTGAAGAGGAGCGAGAAGACCGACTGGCCGAGCCCGATGAGGAAGATGCCGGCGAGATAGAGGCGCGCGTTCCGCCCCGCTTCGCGGACATGACGGAAGTACTCCCCGACGATCGATCGAACGGCGTCCACCATGCGGCCTCCTAGAACCGGCCCCGCGCGCGCTCCTTCGCGGGGAGGATCTCGAGACAGGTCGTCCACCACCCGGTGCGGATCGTCTCCACGAAGGGCGCGGGGAGCCGTTCTTCCTCCATCTCCATCGCAAGCGACTCGAAGTCGTAGGCGACGGGGACGAAATCGGCCGTCTCGGAGCCCGGCGGAAGCCATGCATACCAGACTTCGGTGCGGCCGTCGTTCGCGGGCCGGCCGATCGCGCCCACGTTGATCACGCGCGCGCCCCCGGGTAGCTCGCGCTGCCAGGGAATGCCCGTGTGGGTGCAGAGGATCACATCGGCCCCGGCCTCGCGGGCGAGCCGGGCGAGAAACGCGTCGGAGGACGCGGACTCCCAGAGGAATTCGTTCGTGCGGCGCGGCGAGCCGTGACAGAGAAGCCAGCGACGCCCGGCGCGTTGGAATCGAATCTCGTCAGGGAGCGCGCCGAGCCACGTGCGCTCGGCGGCCGTGGTTCGTCGATTGGTGTAATCGAAGGAGAGTAGCGCAAAGCGATTGTCGTCGGGATGCGTGTAGCCGCAGCCGCAGTCGGAGAGTCCCTGCGCCAGCGACTTGTCGTAGTTTCCCGCGAGGGTGACGACCTCGTTCGACTCGAGGATCGGGAAAATCTTCTCGGGGTTGGGCCCGAACCCGCCGAGATCGCCGAGACAGAAGAGCCGCACGGCCCCACGCCGGCGGGCGTCCTCGACCACGGCGCGGAGCGCGAGATGATTGTTATAGGGGCCGCCGAAGAGCGCGAGTCCCCCGTCGAGCCCGGTTTCCCCCATCGTCAGCGTCTTCACCGTGCGACGCTCAATTCCGGCAGGAGGCGCCCGTCGCCCAGCAGGTGTGGCAGGCGCCGTGAGCCAGCGGGAACGGGCGCATCGACTCGCGCAGCGTCGACGCGAGGAGCGCGTCGGGCGAGTCGATGAGGATCGGACAGACGTAGACGCCACGGCTCGTCACCATCCGGCTGTTCGAGCACTGCAGCGTCCAGAAATCGTAGCCGCGGAGATGCTCGTCGGTGAGGAACTCGGCCGGGGCGTAGCCCCGCGACCGCGTCGACTCGCGCCCCAGGCGGAAGAGCGGAAGGATCTTCACTCGAGGCCGCGAGATCCCCTCCCGGCGGAGGAAGGCGTGGAACTCCGCCCGGAGCCGGACGTCGTCGGCATCGCCCCAGGTCTGGGCCACGGTGACGATCGGAAGGAACCCGGCCCCGGAGAGAACCCGCATCCCCTCCACCGTGGATTCGAAGGTCCCCTCGCCGCGGATCGGGTCGTTCATCTCGGCGGTCAGTCCGTCGAGGCTGACACGCATCTCCAGCGCGTACCGGCTCGCGCGCTCGAGCCGCGCCAGCGAACGCGCCCGTTCGGCGGAAACGAGGGTTGCGTTGGTGAGCACGCTCGCCGGGCCGATGCGCAGCGCGTCCTCCAGGATGCCATCGAGCTCCTTGTGGAGGAACGGCTCGCCCCCGGTGAAGTAGAAGTCGCGTGTTCCCAAAGACTCGGCTTCGGCCAGATATCGGCGGACGTCGTCGCGCGGCATGTAGTCGTGGCTTCGGTTGGTCGGTCCGCACGAAATGAAGCAGTGCCGGCACTGGAGATTGCAGAGCGTCCCGGCGACCTGGAACCAGACGGTGTCGAGGGCGAGCGCCGGCACCGTTGGAACGTGGGCGGCCGTGAGCGAGATGGGTTTGGTAGTGGCCATGGGAGAAATCCAAGCGTATCACGGTCCGTCCAGCCCCGCCATCCGGCGAGCGGGTTCCCGAGCTTCTATGCTATCCTCCAGCGCTCTCGGATCCCCCCGTTTCGGAGGCATCGTCCACATGATCTGGGAAGTGATCATCGTCGGCGCCGGTCCCGCGGGCCTCACGGCCGCGCTCTTCACCCGGATGCGCCGCATGACAACCCTCCTCATCGATACGGCCGTCGCCGGCGGCCAGCTCGCCTCCCTCTACCCCAAGAAGCTGGTCCACGACTTCCCGTCCTACATCCAGGTACTGGGCGACGCGCTGGGACGGAACTTCGTCGACCAGGCTCATCACATGGGGTCGGAACTGCGCGAGGACGAGCACGTTTCCATGATCGCGCGCGACGACGAGGCGAACCTGATCCACGTCACCTCCAACAGGGGCGTCTACGAGGCTCGCGCGGTCATCGTTGCCACGGGCGGAGGCGCCTTCGAGCCGCGCAAGATCAAGAAGCCGGGCGAAGACGAATTCAAGGGGCGCGGCGTCACCTACGGCATGCCCGACGTCGAGACGTGCGTTGGGAAGCGCGTCCTCGTGATCGGCGGCGGGGACAGCGCGCTCGAGGCCGCCATATCCTTGAAGGAGGTGGCCGACGTGATCCTGATCCACATGCTCGACAAGTGGCAGGGGATGGAAGGCTACGTCGAGGAGGTCCGGGAGTCGCCTCGCGTTCGGGCCCTGCTCGACACGGAGACGGTGGAGATCCGGGGGGACGCGGGTCCCGCTGGCGTCGTTCGATCGGTGCTGGTGAAGAACAAGAAGACCGAGGCGACGGAGGAGATCGCCGTGGACGTCGTCTCCATCAACATCGGCTACCTGATGGACACGAAGATCGTCCGGCAGTGGGGCCTGGAGCTGGAGGGGAACCAGATCAAGACCGACAACGTGATGAAGACGAACGTGAAGGGCGTCTTCGCCTGCGGTGACATCGCCACCTACCCCGGCAAGTACAAGCTTCTCATCACGGCCTGCAGCGAGGGAGCCGCCGCCGCGAACACCGCGTACATCCACGTGCGGCAGCCGAAGAAATTCACGGTCGGCGAACTCTACGCCGCTCCGAAGGACGAAGGCGACACGAAAGCGGCAACCGCCGCGTCCTGATCCCGCCCTACGTACCGGCGATCGTCAGTTGCTTGAAACGAATGCTGGGCGAGGAGAAGACGCTCCGCAGCTCCAGGTCGCGCCCGACGCTGTCGATGCCGAGAAGCATCTCGTCGAGACGCCCGGCGACGGTGACCCGCTCCACGGCCTGGGCGAGCGCCCCATTCTCGATCCAGCGTCCCACCGCCTGCTGCGAATACTGCCCCGACACCGTGTCGACTCCGGAGCCCGAAAGCTCGGTGACGTAGAGTCCGCGCGGCGTCTCGGCAATCATCTTGTCGCGTGCGGTCTTCCCCGCCGCGATGTAGAGGTTGGTGGGACCGACGGCCGGCAGCGTCTCGTAAGTCCGCGCGGCGTTCCCGGTGAATCGAACGCTGAAGCGTTGGGCGGTGGCCGCGGTGTTGAGGAACTTGGTCATCGTCCCGGCGTCGATCACCACCGTGCGGCGCTGCTGGACCCCTTCGCCGTCGAAGGGGCGGGTTCCGAGCCCGCGGCGAAGGATTCCGTCGTCGACGACGGTCACGAGCGGTGACGCGACGACCTGATTGTGCTTCGCCCCGAGGAACGATCGGAGTTCCAGCGCGTTCGCGGCGCTGAGGGCCGGCGCGAGCGCCGCCAGGAAGGTCGCGGCGGCCCCCGCCTCGAAGATGACGGGCGCCTGCGTGGTCGGAATGGGCTTCGCGCCGAGACGCGTCGTGGCCCGCTCGGCGGCCTTCCGGCCCACGACTTCCGGGATGGAGAGATCGGCGAGAATGCGCCGCTGATCGCCGAAGACCCCTTCCCGTCTCATCGTTCCGTCCGAGGCGATGGCCGTCAGGCTGAGCCAGCAGTTCGTGGTCTTGTAAGTCAGATACGGCACGAACGAATTCGTGAAATGGACTTCCCCGAGGGCGAAGCCGGCGCGGGCGTCCCGGGTCGACTCGATTCGCTTGTCGGCCGCGAAGGCTTGACCTTCAGTCTTTCGAGCGAGATCGATCATGTCGGCCGGACGCAGCGCCTCGATCGCCTCGTCGTAGATCTCGAGATTGGTGAGGAGCGGGAGCTGCTCGTCGGGGAGGCGATTCTCGTCGCGAGGCGAGTTCTGCGAGGCGAGAGCGATCGTCCGCCGCACCAGCTCGTCGACGATGTTCGGTCGGATGTCGGTCGTATACGAGAAGCCTACCTTCCGGTCTACGAAGACTCGAAAACCGAGCCCCTGGGTCGCCGATTGGACGAGGTACTCGACCTCGGTCTGGCGGACTCGGGCCTCGGTGAAGTTGGCGAGCTCGAGATAGACCTCTACCTCGGCGGCGCCGGAGCGCGCCGCCAGTTCTCGGACGCGGACCAGGATCTCCTGTGGCGTGAAGGCCGGCATGGCTAAACGGTCGTCCCCCCCACCGTGAGGGAGGAGAAGCGAACCGTGGGTTGGCCCACGCCGACGGGGACGCGCTGGCCGTCCTTCGTGCACGTCCCGATGGCCGTCTCGATGTAGATGTCGTTCCCGATCCCCTCGACCTTCTGCAATGCGTCGAGGGCGTTCCCGACGAGAACCGCGCCCTGCACGGGGCGAGTGATCTGGCCGTTCTCGATCAGGTATCCCTCCCGCACGGCGAAATTGAAATTCCCGCTCGTGGTGTCAACCCCTCCCACACCCAGCATGGCCGCGTAGAGTCCCTTCTTGATGCCCGAGAGGAGCGAATCCGGAGTGCTGGAACCTCGGTCGATGAAGGTGTTGCTCATGCGGGGTAGGGCACGGTAGCGGTAGTTCATGCGCCGGCCGTTGCCGGTGGACTTCAAGCCGAGGATCGCGGCGTTCTGCCGGTCGAGCACGTAGGAGACGAGGACCCCACGATCGACGAGGACCGTCCTTTGACCGATCGCCCCCTCGTCGTCCACCGGATAGGAGCCCCGCCCGAAGGGAATCCGCGCGTCGTCGATGACCCGGAGCGCCGGCGAGGCGATCTGAGTCCCGAGCTTCCCCGTGATGATCGAGGTCCCACGGCTGATCTCCTCCCCCTCCAGGGCGTGGCCGAGCGCCTCGTGCATCAGGACTCCACCCCAGCCTGGCCCGGTCACGACCGGCATCGATCCGGCGGGGGCCGGGCCGGCCTGCAAGAGAACCAGCGCCTGCTCCGCGGCCTCGCGACCCGCGGCCTCGGGCGTCCGCCTCGTGAAGTACGACTCGTCGACTCGTCCCCCGATGGCGCTGAAACCGGTGCGCCGTTGCGGCCCCTCCACGGCCGTGACCGTGCAGGTGATCGAGACGAGATACTGCCGATCGGTTACGTAGACGCCCTCGGAGGTCGCGACCAGGATGTCCCGGACCTCATCGTTGTACTCGACCCGAACCGAGGCGATCCGGGGATCGACGGCGCGCGCCGCCTCGTCGAATCGGCGAACGAAGCCGAATTTCAGGTCCTCGTTCATGAGGGGCACCGGCGCGCTCAGGGAGACGACGGGCATGATCGGCTTCACCGCGAGATCGACCGGTGAAACTGGGCCCCGATTCTCCACGACGGAGGACGCGAGGTGGGCGGCGTCGAGGAGCGAGTTGAATTCGACGACGTCGGAGAACGCGTAGCCGGCCTGCTGCCGGAACATCACCTGTACGCCGGCACCGCGAGGGTAGCCGTAGGTGACCGATTCGAGCTTGCCGCCGTCGAGGACGATGGAAGTCATGTAGCGCTGCTCGGCGAAGAGATCGGCGAACGTCGCCCCGCGCTTGAGCGACTCGATCATGATCTGGTTGCAGGTTTCGATATTGAGGGTGTCGCTGAGTTCCTGGCCCATCCCCATGATGGCGGCGTCGGCATCCCCGGAGCCGGGGAGCCAGGGGACACCGGGCATCCCGGCGGCCACGAGGGCCGCCGCCGAGGCGAGGGCCCCGCGGCGAAGGAAGACCCGTCGAGAGATCGGTTCGTCGAGCGGCATCCCGATCATCGTGTCATGATCGAGCGTTGGTTGCAAGCGCGGGGGGCGCGCTGGTAGCATCCGGGAATGGAACGGATCCGGAACAAGATCTTCTCGGTCGAAGAGGCGAACCGCCTTCTCCCGGTCCTCGAGACGTCCCTCGACTCCCTATCGAGGACCGCGCGGGAGGCGACCGCGCTCCGGCGGGAGGTGGAGGTTCTCGGCGCCATCGCGGGAAGCGGCGCCAGCGAAGAGAGCCCCGACGTCCGGTCGCTCCGCGAGAAGGAGCGAACGCAGGCCGCCCTCCTGGAGCGGTTCCGAAGCGATCTCGGAGCGATCGCCCAACACGGCTGCATCCTTCGCGACCTCGACCTCGGTCTCGTCGACTTCTACACGATGGCGCACGGGCAGGTCGTTTGTCTCTGCTGGCGGCGAGGCGAGCCCCGCATCGAGCACTGGCATCCGCTCGACGAAGGTTTCTCCGGCCGACGGCCCCTCTCCGAACTCCTCTGACCACGGCGGCGCCACGCCGCCACGAGACATGGACAAGCGCGACGTCGCCCGGATCCTCGACGAGATCGCCGTCCTCCTGGAGTTGAAGGGCGAGAACCACTTCAAGATCCGCGCCTACGAGAACGCCTCCCGCGTCATCGACGGACTCGGCGACGACTTGGGCCAGCGCGTGGACGCGGGCACCCTCACCGAGCTGAAGGGCATCGGCGCGACCATCGCCGGAAACATCGCCGAGCTCTGGCGCACCGGGCGAATGAAATTCCACGACGAGCTGGCCGACGCCACGCCGCCCGGCTATCTCGAGATGATCCGCATCCCGGGGCTCGGAGCGAAGAAAGTGCGGGCGCTCGGCGAAGGGCTCGGCATCACATCGCTCGCGAAATTGAAGCGCGCCGCGGAGAAGGGGGAAATCCGCGAGTTGGAGGGTTTCGGCGCCCAATCCGAGAAGAAGATCCTCGAGGGGATCGCGCTCCTCGAGGCGGGGGCCGGTCGCTCGCTCGCCGGCGCGGTGCGCCCGGTGGCCGAGGAACTCCTGGCCGCGCTCCGCGAACACCCCGACGTCGAGCGGGCCGAGATCGGCGGGAGCCTTCGCCGCTGGGCCGAGACGGTGAAGGATGTCGATCTCCTCGTGGCCACCAAGAAGCCGGCCGCCGTGACGAAGGCCTTCCTCGCGCTCGTCCCCGGCGCCTCGGTCATCGGGAGCGGGGAGACGAAGACGTCGATCCGCCTTCCTTCCGGACTCGCCGTCGATGTCCGCCTGGTGACGCCGGCCGAGTTCCCGTTCGCCCTCCACTACTTCACGGGAAGCGTGGCCCACAACATCCGCGTTCGCTCGCGCGCGCAGGATCGGGGCATGAGCCTGAACGAGTACGCGCTCACGGGAAAGCGGCACGCGCCCATCCACGACGAGAAGGATCTCTTCCGCGTGCTGGGCCTCGCCTACATCGAGCCCGAGATGCGCGAGGATCTGGGCGAAATCGAGGCCGCGGAGGATGATTCCCTGCCGGCCCTCGTCGAGATGAAGGACATGCGAGGCATCCTCCACTGCCACACGACGGCGAGCGACGGGAAATCGACGCTGGAGGAGATGGCCGAGGCGGCCGAGGCGTGGGGCGCCGAATATCTCGGCATCGCCGACCACTCGGTGTCGGCCCGCTACGCCAACGGACTCTCCGAGGCCGAACTGAAGCGCCAGGGCGCCGCCGCCGACAAGTGGAACGCCGCGTCTCGCAAACTCAGGATTCTCAAGGGCGCCGAGGTCGACATCCTTCCCGACGGATCGCTCGACTACCCCGACAAGGTCCTCGCCCGCCTCGATTTCGTCGTCGCCTCCGTCCACACGAACTTCGGCATGACGGAGGACGCGATGACGACGCGCATGGTGAAGGCGCTCCGAAACAAGTACGTCTCCATCCTGGGCCATCCCACGGGCCGGCTCCTCCTCGAGCGCGACGCCTACAAGGTGCGCCTGGAGGAGGTGGTGCGCGTGGCGACGGAGGAAGGGGTTGTGGTCGAGATCAACGCGAATCCGCACCGCCTCGACCTCGAATGGCGCGTCGCGCGCGGGGCGAAGGAGCACGGCACGCGCTTCGCGGTGAATCCCGACGCGCATCATGTGAGCGGCTACGACGACATCCGCTACGGGATCGGCGTGGCCCGGAAGGCGTGGCTGACGAAGAAGGATGTCGTCAACACGCTCCCGGTGGCGAAGCTTCTCGCCCTCTTCGAGGCGAGGCGGTGATGAAGCGCGCGGGCAGGCGTCGCGGCGCCGCCACTACGGCGGACGATCTCATCCGCTTCTTCCCGAACGACCCCGGCGCGGGGCTCGGGCCGATCGACGTGCCTCCCCCCACACCCGTGCCGGGAGAACCACCCTACGTCATCGAGGGCCGCCGCTACGCCCCCGCTCCCTACGCGCCGGGAACGGTCGCGTTCCAGCAGTGGCAGGGGGAGGCGTCGCTCGCGCGGACGATCCGCGCCTGGGAGGAATTCTTCGACCGCGATTTCGACGCTTGGCATTCCGGGCGCCCACTTCGCGTCCGGCTTCGCGCCGGCCGCGACCTGAACGCCTTCTACGACCGGAAGAGCCTCCAGTTCTTCTACGACACCGACCGCGTCACCGGGCGGGCCGTCTACGCAGCCGAGAGTCTCGACGTCGTGGCGCACGAGGCGGGGCACGCGATCCTGGACGTCTACCAGCCGGGCTACTGGTCGCTCCCAGATCCGGAGACCGCGGCCTTCCACGAGGCCTTCGCCGACTGCTCGTCGATCCTCGTCACGCTCGGCGAGCCTTCCGTCCGCCTCGCCTTCCTCGAAGGGGCGAGCCGCGCACTTCGCGCGAGCAACCTCGTCTCGAGACTGGCCGAGGCGCTCGGCCGTGCGATCTACGACAATTACGGTCCCGGTTCGGTGGCCGACCCGACGCGGCTCCGCGACGCCAACAACAGGTTCCGCTACGCGCCCCCCGAGAAGCTCCCGTCCGGCGGCACCGACGACACGCTCGCCTCCGAGCCCCACTCCTTCTCGCGCGTATTCACGGGCGCCTTCTATCATCTGCTCATCGAATTGTTGGCGGCGGGCCTTCGGGAATCGAAGGTGCCCGAGACGGTGGAGGTGGCGCGCCGGCGCGCGGGGCGCCTGCTCGCCCGCGCGGTCGAGACGTCGCCCCCCGGCGAGGCGCGCGTGGCGGCCTACGCCGCGCGCATGCTCGACATCGATGCCGCCGAGACGGGCGGCGGCGCCGCGGGCGCGATCCGTCGCGCCTTCGCGCGGCACGGCGTCCGCCTGGCTCGCGGCGGGAAGGAGCGCGAGCGCTACACGGCGCTCCGTGCGCTCGATCCCGATCTCCCCGGCGGCGGGACGGCGTTGCGGGCCGCCCTCGGGCTCTCGGGGGGCGCGCGGCTCGTGCGAACCGCGTGGAGGGCCCGTGTCGGGGGCGGCGTGCGGGAGCAACTCGTCCACCGGCACCTGGTGGAGGCGCGGCCTTCGCCGAGCGCGCGCGGCCGGACGTCGAGGATCGTCGTGGAGGTCGTCTGCGGCTGCACGCTGACGCGAGGCCCCCGAGGGGATGTAGAGGGAATGACGCTGATTCCTCGGCGCGACCCGACCGCGAGCGAAGTGGCGCGTTGGCTACGTCCGTGGTTCCGGCGGGGCGCAATCGCGTGGGGCGAAGAAGCCGCCAAGTCCCCCAGCACCCTCTTTCGCGCAAGAAAGGTATTTCGCGTCGGGCCGGGCGGCCGCCTGGAACGCGTTTACGCCGACTGAATCCGTCGAGCGCCGCGATTACGACGCGCTTTCCCCCGGCTTCAGCGCCACGACTTCGATGTCGGACCCGGCTCCCAGCTCGGCCCGCAGCGCCTCCGGCGTTCCCGGCAGGCCCGGGAACGTCGAGTGGTGGATCGGCACCACTGCCTTCACGCCGAGCATCCGCGCCGCCGCGGCCGCCTCCTTAGGCCCCATCGTGTAGATGTCGCCGATCGGAAGAACCGCGATCGTCGGGCGGTAGAGCTCGCCGATCAGCTTCATGTCGCCGAAGATGCCGGTGTCGCCGGCGTGGTAGACGCGAGTCCCCCCCTCGAACTCGAAGACGAATCCGCACGGCTCGCCGGCGTAGATGACCCGGTCGCCCTCCCGGATGCTGCTCGAATGGATGGCCTGCACCATCGTCGCTTTCACGCCCGCCACCTCGACCGTCCCGCCCTTGTTCATCGGGTGCGTCTTCCCGACCCCCTTCGACTCGAGGTGAAGGTAGATCTCGAAATTGCAGACGATCTCGGGCTGGTGCTTCTCGGCGAGCGGCACGACGCCGCTGAAGTGGTCGCCATGCCCGTGCGTGATGAAGATCGCGTCGAGGCGCTTCAGATCCTTCGCTTCGGGGGGCGACGCGGGATTCCCCTCGATCCAGGGATCGACGACGAACGCCCGTCCCTTCGAGTCGCGGTAGAGGACGGTGGCGTGTCCGAGCCAGGTGATCGTGACGCCCCATGAACGGCTCATCGTATCCTCCTCTAGGCTTCGTGGCCGCTACCCGGCGGCCGAACGCGAGCCTCAGCCGGGTTTGAGTTCCGGAAGCTCCTCGGCACGCTCGAGAATCGGCGGAACGTCTCCGAGCGCCAGAGCCTGTTCGATGGCCTCGCCGAGCGCCAGATATTCGCGCTTCACGAAACCCTCCACGCGCTCGGCGATGATGCCGGCGCCGTCGATGACGAGGAGCGTCGGCACGGTCACGACTCCGTAATCGGCCGACGCGCCGTAGGGCGTGCTCTCCCATGCGAGCGTTCCCGCCGCCCCGTTCGCCTCGCGAAACGCGCGCGCGCCACCCTCGTCCTCCTGCGCGATCGCCAGGAAGAGCCTCCCTTCCCGCTCGAGCGCGCGGGCGAGCGGGCCCGTTCGCGAGAGCACGAGGCGGCTCGCCTCGCAGTCGGACTTGAAGAATAGGACGATGCCGCCCCCCGGCTCCACGATGTCGTCGAGCCCGCGAAAGCCGCCTCCGACCAGCGCCACGTGGAAGGCGGGAGCCGGGGACCCGGAGAGGGCGCTCACTTCCGCTTCACTTTCTTCTTGGCGGCCGGCTTCTTCTTCGCGGCCGGCTTCTTCTTCGCGGCCGGCTTCTTCTTCGCGGCCGGCTTCTTCTTCGCGGCCTTCCTCGCCGCCCGATCCCGGGCCATCGCCTTCGACCCTCGCGCCGGCGGCTCCTTCCCCGCGAGATAGTAGGACGCGCTCGGGCAGAGCGACGCCACGGGGCAGCGGTCGCAGGCGGGCTTCCTGGCCTGGCAGACTTGCCGCCCGTGGAAGATGAGCAGGTGCGAGAGATCGATCCAATTCTCGCGCGGCACGACGCGCATGAGGTCCTGCTCGATCGTCTCAGGGTTCTTTCCGTCGCTCAGGCCGAGCCGGTGGGCGAGGCGGTCGACGTGGGTGTCGACTACCACCCCGACGGCGACCCCGTAGCCCACCCCCAGCACGACGTTCGCGGTCTTCCGCGCCACGCCGGGGAGCGTCAGGAGCTCCTCCATGGTCCGCGGCACCTCTTCGCCGAAGGCTTCGACGATGCGTGCCGACGCTGCGCGGATCGATTTCGCCTTGTTCCGATAGAAGCCGGTCGACCGGATGATCGCCTCCAGATCCTCCTGGCTCGCACGGCTCATGGCCGCCGCGTCTGGGTAGGCCGCGAAGAGGACGGGGGTGACCATGTTGACGCGCGCGTCGGTGCACTGGGCCGAAAGGATGGTGGCGACGAGGAGCTGGAAGGGGTCCTGGTGCGTGAGGGCGCAGGTGGCTTCGGGATAGGCGCGTCGCAGGGTTGCGATCAGCGCCGCCACGCGCGCCGGCGCCGCGGAGTGGGCCCTCGAGGCGGGCGCATCGGCGATGGACTTCTCGATCACGAACGTCTCCTAGTTTCGGCGAGGATCCTTGGGATAGAGGTGCCGCGCGAGGTCGATGACGTCCTGCGTGCGGCTCGATTCGCGAAGTATCTGATGGAGAGCGCGGTATCGAAGCTCGAGCCCATCCATCTCCAGGAGCTGCTGGCGCGTTTGCGACTCCGTGTCGACATTCATGGCGATCGTGTTCACCACCGCCTCCGGCGTGACGTTCGGGCCCAGGATCTGCTCCAGGTCGAGCGCCGTTCCCTGGCGCTGATGCGCTCGGCGATAGAGTTCGATCAGCTGCGACGCCATGTCCCCCGCGCCCGGAAGCGAGCCCCAAGCGAGATCCTCTTCGATGCCGCGGACGCGCGCGATGCGGTAGGGCTCCTCGCGCTCGAATCGTTCGATGAAGACCTTCTTCTCACCCTGGACCATTATGTTGAAGCGCCCGTCGGGAAGTTTCTGGTGCTGGACGACGCGGCCGACGCAGGCGGTCGGGTGGACGTCGGGGCTCCCGTAGTATTCCTCTTCCCAGCCCGGCTTCAGGAGCGCGATCACTAGCGTCTGGCCCCCGCCGAGCAGGTCGGCGATCATGGTGCGATAGCGCGGTTCGAAGATATGAAGGGGCAGAAGCGCCCGTGGAAAGAGGACGACGTTTGGGAGCGGAAAGAGAGGCTGAAGTTCGAATTCGTCCGTCACGGGGCGATGCTAGCACACCCGAGGCGCTCGCCGCCGCGCTCCGGGAAGCCGCGCTGGCGCTCGGTTTCGACGCGATCGGATTCGCGGCCGCGACGGGCCATCCTCACGCGGCGCACCTGGCCGCCTGGCTGGCGGAAGGGCGCCACGGAACGATGCGCTGGATGGCGCGCGAGCCGGATCGACGGGCCGATCCGCGGCGGGTTCTTCCGGGCGCCGTCACGGTCGTGTCGGTCATGGCCTCGTACTATCGAGGCGGCTGGCCCGAGGAGACACCCCCGAGCGGGCGCTCCCCCGCCCTACGGGGAAAGGTGGCGCGCTACGCATGGGGCCGGGACTACCACGGCCGCCTGAAGCGCCGCCTGAACCGGCTGGGACGCGCGCTCGAGCGGCTTCGCCCCGGGACACAGTGGCGCGCCTACGTCGACAGCGGCCCGATCCTCGATCGCGGCTGGGCCGAGCGGGCGGGCCTCGGGTGGATCGGGAAGAACGCGAATCTCATTCGCCAGGGCGCCGGCTCCTGGTTCTTCCTCGGGGAGATCGTCTGCGACGCCCCGCTCCCGGCCCTCGAGCCGGCGCGGAACCGCTGCGGCCGCTGCTCGCGCTGCATCCCCGCCTGCCCCACCGGGGCCATCGTCGCCCCCTATCAGGTCGACGCCAGGCGCTGCATCTCCTACCTCACCATCGAGCTCGCCGGGTCGATTCCGCGGGAGCTTCGCCCCCTCATCGGGGCACGAATCTTTGGTTGCGACGATTGCCAGGAGGCCTGCCCCTGGAACCGCTTCGCCACGCCGACCTACGATCCCGACTTCGCCGAGAGGCCGAGGCAGCAGACGCCATGGCTCCTTCCGCTCCTCTCCATCGACGCCGAGGGGTTCGTGGCGCGATATGAAGGGACACCCCTCATGCGCGCCGGGCGCGACCGCTTCGTGCGAAACGTGGCCGTCGCGCTCGGAAATCTCGGCGACTCGAGGGCGGTTCCGGCCCTCACGCGCGCGCTCCACGAAGAGGCGACCGACGTGGGGCGCGGCCACGCGGCATGGGCGCTCGGCCGCATCGGGGGCACTGCCGCCCTCCGCGCCCTCCGGAAGGCCGGTGACGAGGAACGGGAGGCTTCCGTCCTTGAGGAGATCGAGGCCGCGCTGAGGTAGACTTCGTCCATGTGCCGCTCGCCGCCGAGGCGAGCTTTCCAGGATCACGCCCTCAAGGAGAGACCAACGCATGATTCGCTCGTTCCTTCGCACCACGCTGATTCTGGCCGCATTCAACCTCCTTCCTTTCGCCCCGGCGAACGCGGGCATGATTTCGATGACCGTGAACAAGCAGACCCTTTCGGGATACCTCGCGCTCCCGAAGGGCGAGGGGACGCACCCGGCGGTCATCGTGATTCACGAATGGTGGGGCCTCAACGACTGGGTGAAGGGGGAAGCCGACAGCCTCGCCGCGCGCGGCTACATCGCGCTGGCCGTCGATCTCTACAAGGGGAAGGTGGCGAACGACTCCGAGACCGCCCACCAGTACATGAGCGGCCTCGCCGAGGACGAGGCGCTCGCCACGCTCCGCCGCGGGGCCGACTTCCTACGCAGCCGCGACGATGTCCGCGCCCAGGCGATCGGAGTCATCGGCTGGTGCATGGGCGGGAAGTTCTCCATACGTCTTGCCGCGGCCGACCCCGCGATTCGCGCGTGCGTCATGTACTACGGCGCCCCGATCACCGACCCCGCCACGATCAGGGGGATCCAGGCCACCGTCCTCGGCAACTTCGGCGGTGAGGACAAGGGCCCGACCCCGGAGCAGGCCCGGGATTTCGAGAAGGCCCTGAAGGCGGCCGGCAAGAAGGCCGACTTCAAGATCTACCCGGGAGCGGGCCACGCCTTCGCCAACATCAACAACCCGTGGGGCGGCTACAGGGAGGACGCGGCCAGGGACGCCTGGGCGCGCACGCTCGCATTCTTCGACGAGAATCTGAAGAAGGCGTCGCTCCCGAAGAAGCGCGGCTAGAGCGGTACCGGCGGGGGTACCAAGGTACCATCGCTTCCGAGGCGGCAAGTGACGTATTATTAACACGTTACGCTGCCCACCGGGGGCGGCGAAGGAGCCCCGTCCCGCATGACATCACGCCGCAACGCGTGCGAACTCGAGATCGATCTCTTCTGTAACGGGCTTCGCATCGATCCTTCCTGCCGCCTCGAAGAGGACGCGCGCACGGTCACGCGCACGCGAGCCGGGCTCGGCTCGGGCCTCGAGCTGGTCATCCCGACGCCGCGCAAGGAGATCTGGCTGAATGTCCCCGTCGAGGAGGACTTCGCGCGCAGCTCGCCCTACCGCCTCGTGAGGGACGCGCGCGAGTACCTCGTGTGCGACGAGCGATCGGGCGAGCGATACCGTGTCCGCATTCCGGAAGAACCGGCGTGGTACACGCGCCGCACCTCCCGCGGCACCGAGATGGGAAAGGTGGGAGTCCTCCAGGGGACCTACCTTGGCATCTACATCTCCAACTCCTGCCTCTTCTGGTACTCCAATCCGCCGCAGAATTGCCGCTTCTGCACGACCGGCTCCAACGTCGGCGTGAACGAGGTGGCGCAGAAGCACGTGCAGGACGTGGTCGAGGTGGCGCGCGCCGCGAAGGCCGAGTCGGGCGTCACCTTCGTCCACTTCAACAGCGGCTACCAGTCGGGGCGCGATCTCGCGCTCGCCGCGCCCTACGTGAAGGCCATCAAGGAGGAGGTAGGCGCTCTCGTCGGCGTCCAGCTCTACCCCACCAGCGACCTGGAACAGTACAACCGCCTGATCGAGATCGGAGTCGATCACTTCTCCTTCTGCTACGAGTTCCAGAATCGCGATTACTTTGCGCGCTACCTCCCCGGCAAGGAACGGACCGGTGGTCAGGAACTCTTCTTCCGCGCACTCGAATACACCTCCCGGAAACTCGGGAAGGGCGCGGTCTCCGGCGAGATCATCGCCGGCGTGGAGCCGATCGAGGACACGATTCGCGCCATCGACTACATCACGTCGGTGGGGGCGTTCCCCACGGTCTGCATATTCCGTCCCGTCATCGGCGCGGAGATGGAACGCCACCCGTCGCCGCGCTACGAGGAGATGCGGCAGGTTTTCGCGCATCTCTATGAGGCGTGCCGTCGCCACGGCATTCCGATCGGCGCCGCGCCGAACATCGAGGTGAGCCTCATCGTGCAGCCCGACGACGCGCGCGATCTCGCCAAGCCGGGACTCGCCACGGCGCTCTACGACGCGCGCCTCGCGCTGGTGCGC
>Ga0315278_10001308_pt1:0-20000 | contig 21711 bp, 34 predicted proteins | sample YL17G06_0_MG_FD_203880 | JGI IMG/M metagenome (GOLD analysis project Ga0315278, IMG submission 203880) | Sediment microbial communities from Yellowstone Lake, YNP, Wyoming, USA - YL17G06_0 | ecosystem: Environmental > Aquatic > Freshwater > Lake > Sediment | place: USA: Wyoming... | reverse complement strand
CCTACAATTTAAAAGGGGGCGCCATAAAGAAAAAAGAAACCGTACACAAAATGGCGGAATCCAACCGCGCCTTTGCCCATTACCGGTGGTAAGGGTATAGGGTAAGAGAAAGCCAATGGACCCCAACAGGATTCGTAACATCGGCTTGATGGCTCATATCGACGCCGGTAAAACCACCACCACCGAACGAATCCTGTATTATACCGGGGTCACCTATAAAATGGGGGAAGTGCACGACGGCACCGCGGTGATGGACTGGATGGACCAGGAACAAGAACGGGGAATCACCATTACCGCCGCCGCAACCACCTGTTACTGGAACGATTATCGCATCAACATCATCGATACACCCGGGCATGTCGATTTCACCGCCGAAGTGGAGCGTTCCCTTCGCGTTCTTGATGGGGCCATCATCGTTTTATGCGGTGTGGGCGGCGTCGAGCCCCAGACAGAAAAAGTCTGGTACCAGGCTTCCAGGTACAAAATACCCCGCATCGCTTTTATCAATAAAATGGACAGGGTGGGCGCCGATTACAGCGACGTCGTCAATCAAATCGAAGAAAAATTAGGCGCTGAAACATTACTCCTTCAAATCCCCATCGGCATCGAAGACAAATTCGAAGGCGTTATCGACCTCATTTCCATGAAAGCCTACCGGTACAACGAAGAATTTTTCGATGCGGAACATATACTTACCGTTTCCGATGTTCCGCCGGAATACCTGGAAGAAGCCGAAGTGCACCGGGAAACCCTGATCGAAAAATTGACGGGGTTGGACCTGGAGCTAATGGAACTGGTGCTGGAAAAAAAACAACAGCCAACCGTCCAGGCATTAAAAGCCGCTGTACGTCGCGTTTGCCTTGATCTTAACGGCGTCCCGGTGGTTATGGGCGCCGCCTTTAAAAAGAAAGCCGTTCATAATTTACTTGACGCCATTCTCGATTATTTACCTTCTCCCGCCGACAAGGCGGAAATCCAGGGCGTTGTACCCAAGACCGAAAAGGGAATCAGCCGAAAAATGGATGAAAAAGAACCCTTTTCAGCCCTTGTTTTTAAAATAATGACCGATCCTTTCGTGGGGCAATTGGTTTATTTCAGGGTATACTCCGGCGTGCTAAAAACCGGCAGCACCGTTTACAATCCCACCAAAAACAAGCGCATCCGCATACCCCGTTTGCTTAAAATGCATTCCAATAAACGCGAGGAGATCGCGGAAGTCCGGGCCGGCGATATTGCCGCCACAGTAGGTTTGAGCGATGTTTCCACCGGCGACACCCTTTGCGACGAGAAAAATCAAATCGTACTGGATGCCATTGTTTTCCCCGAACCCGTGGTTTCGGCCACAATCGAACCCAGGTTAACCTCCGATCACGATCGTTTGGATGAAGTACTGGCGCGACTGGGCGCCGAAGATCCCACCTTCAAAGTTCACCTGGATTCCAATACCGGTCAGACCATTATGGCCGGCATGGGTGAACTCCACCTGGAGGTGATCCGGGAACGTATGAAACGCGAATTCAACCTCCAGACCAGGATGGGAAAACCCAGGGTTGCGTATCATGAGACCGTCCGGGCGACTGCCGTCGGTGAAGAAAAGTATATCAAGCAGACCGGCGGGAAAAACCAATATGGACATGTCGTAATGCAAGTGGCGCCTCTCCCCGGGCCCGAGAAGTTTAAGTTCACTGTTAGGATAGAAGACGGTGTTATCCCGGCGGAATACTTTAGCGCCATTGAAATAGGGGTCAAAGAAGCCATGGAAGTCGGGGTACTGGCCGGGTTCCCGGTCCTTTATGTCGAAGCCACCTTAGTGGCCGGGTCTTATCATGAAGAAGATTCCACCGAGCTGGCTTATAAAATCGCCGCGGCCGCGGCGTTTAAAAAAGCCTTCCGGGAAGCGAAACCCATCTTATTGGAACCCATTATGAAAATAGAAATCATTGTCCAGGACGAATACCTGGGCGAAGTCATCGGCGATTTCAACGCCCGGGAAGGCAAAGTCACCAAAATGGATGTAAGAAATAATCTACATATAATCGATGGATTGGTTCCCCTCTCCAACATGTTCGGTTATGCCACGGCAATCCGGACATTAAGCCAGGGGCGGGCCAATTATTCATTGGAATTCCAGGATTATATCGAAATGCCCGAAAAAAAGATGCATGAAGTGTTAACCAATCAATTGGGCATTTATACCTTAAATTAGGAGGTTAGAAATGACAAAGGAAAAGTTTGACAGGAGTAAGCCGCATTTGAACATCGGGACCATCGGTCACGTGGACCATGGTAAAACCACATTGACCGCCGCGATCACAAAAATACTAAGTAAAAGGGCGGGTTCCAAAGTTCAGTACAGGGATTTCTGGAGCATCGATAACGCGCCCGAAGAAAAAGAGCGCGGCATCACTATCCAGATCGCCCACGTGGAGTACGATACCGACAAGCGGCATTATGCACATATAGACTGTCCCGGTCATGCCGACTACGTCAAGAATATGATTACCGGGGCCGCCCAGATGGACGGCGCTATCCTGGTAGTAAGCGGGGCCGACGGCCCCATGCCCCAGACCCGTGAGCACATCTTGCTTGCGCGCCAGGTGAACGTTCCCGCCATCGTGGTGTTTATGAATAAATGCGATATGGTGGAGGATGAAGAGATACTGGACCTGGTGGAACTGGAAATCCGGGAACTACTTAGCCAATATGGTTTCCCCGGGGATGATATCCCGGTAGTAAGGGGCAGCGCCCTCAGGAGCCTTGAGAGCGAAGGGAACCTGGACAACGAGTGGAACAAAAAAATCATGGACTTGATGGATGCCGTGGATAGTTACATCCAAATGCCGGAACGCCCCGTGGACAAAGACTTCCTGATGCCCCTGGAAGACGTTTTTACCATCAGCGGCAGGGGCACCGTGGTGACCGGTAGGGTCGAACGCGGCAGGGTAAAAGTCGGCGATGAAATAGAGATCGTCGGCATCCGTGAGACAATGAAGCGGATCGTCACCGGCGTAGAAATGTTCAAGAAGCTGCTGGATGCAGGTCAGGCCGGGGACAATATCGGCGTGCTGCTTCGCGGCACCGACCGGACAGACGTCGAACGCGGCATGGTGTTGGCCAAAACCGGGAGTATCACCCCACACACCAAATTCAAGGCGGAAGTGTACGTCTTAAGCAAAGACGAAGGCGGCAGGCACACACCGTTTATCACCGGCTACCGTCCCCAGTTTTTCTTCCGCACCACGGATGTGACCGGTCGCGTCGTATTGCCGGAAGGAGTGGAAATGGTCATGCCCGGCGACAACGCCCAATTCATCATCGAATTGATCACTCCCATCGCCATGGAACAGGGATTGAAGTTTGCTATCCGTGAAGGCGGCCGGACCATCGGTGCGGGCTCGGTAACCGGGATAATAGAATAGAATAATGACCGATTAATTTAAGGAGCAAAATGACGACAAAAATAAGGATAAAATTAAAATCGTTTGACAGCAGGATACTTGACAAATCCTCCGCGGAAATAGTCGTGAAAGCCAAACGAACCGGGGCGCACGTGGCTGGGCCCATTCCCATTCCCACCCGGATCGAACGATTTTGCGTCCTCCGGTCGCCCCATGTGGACAAGAAATCCCGCGAACATTTTGAACGACGCACCCACTGCCGACTCATTGAAATCCGTGAGCACAATGACGATACCATTGCCGAATTAAAGAAAATGGACCTGCCGGCCGGGGTGGAAGTCGAGGTTAAATCCAATTAAACCGTAATCAGCGATAACGACAATGATATAACGGAACAGAAGGTGAATGAAATGATTCAAGGAATAATAGGAAAAAAGTTGGGAATGACGCAAGTATTTACCGATGACGGACAGGTCGTTCCCGTTACCGTGATAAAAGCCGGACCTTGCCTGGTCGTCCAGAAAAAGGTAAAAGAAAACAATAATCACATGAAGGTGCAATTGGGATACGTGGATGAAAAGAAAGTAAAGAACATCAATAAACCGCAGAAAGGCCGTTTCGATAAAGCCCAGATCCCCGCCACCCGGGTATTGAAAGAATTTTTTATCGATGAAGACAATCTCCAGGTAGGCGATTCCGTTAAAGTGGATATATTTGCCGAGAAAGAGTGGGTCAATATCACCGGGATCACCAAGGGGAAAGGATTCCAGGGAGTTATCAAACGGTGGCATTTCGGAGGCGGCAGGGCCACCCATGGTTCCATGTTTCACCGTCGCCCCGGTTCCGTCGGTAATTGCGCCTATCCCGGCAAAGTCATCAAGCGAAAGAAAATGCCCGGCCACATGGGCAGTACGCAAAAAACCGTCAAGGGAATCAATGTCGTAAAAGTGGATGTGGAAAATAACATACTGCTGGTAAAGGGCGCAGTCCCGGGATTCAATGGGAATTATGTGTTTATTAAAAAGGATTCCTTTAAAAGGAGATGAGTGAAATGCTTACAATAAAGGTTAAGAATATGCAAAGCCATGAAGTCAGTCAACTGGACCTTCCTGAAGAAATCTTTGACTATCCCTTGAAAGAGCATTTAATATATGAGGCTGTAAAAAATTACAGGGCCAACCAGCGAAGGGGAACCGCCTGCACCAAAACCAGGGGCAAAGTAGCCGGCAGCGGCAGGAAGCTCTGGAGACAGAAGGGCACCGGCAGGGCCAGGATGGGATCCATCAGGAGCCCCTTGTGGAGAACCGGCGGCACCACATTCGGACCCCAGCCCAGGGATTATTCCTACAAGATGCCCAAGAAGGCCAGGAGAAATGCGTTAAAATCAGTCCTGTCCGATAAAATGAGAAACGACAGGATCCTGGTGGTGGATAAAATCGCCTTAGAGTCCAATAAAACCAAAGAGACGCTGTCCCTGCTGAAGAATTTCCAGTTTGATAAATTATTGATCGTGGATACCAAAGAGAATGCCCAATTGTTACTGTCCACCCGCAATATCCCTTATGTCAAAGCCATTGACTTTTCTGAGATTAACGTGTATGATTCGCTAAAGTACAATTACATCATGTTTTCCGTAGATGCAGTGAAACAGTTGGTGGAGGTATTGAAATGAAATTAAAACATTCGGATATTATCATCGCCCCGCTGGTAACGGAAAAATCTACCGAACTGAAGGATAAGAAGCGGTGTTTGTGTTTTAAGGTGCATAAGAATGCCAATAAGATCAACGTTAAAAAGGCAGTCGAAGATCTCTTTAAAACAGAAGTGGACTCCGTCAGGGTCGTGAATTTTAAAGGAAAGTTGAAACGGTACGGCAGGTATACAGGACGTAGGCCCTCCTGGAAGAAAGCCTATGTGAAGATAAAAAAAGATGCGAAAATGGTCGAATATTTCGAGGTAGTATAATGGGAATCAAAAGCTATAATCCAACAACACCCGGTCAAAGAGGAAGAACTGGCTATACATTCGAGGAGTTGACCACCGACAAACCCTATCGTAAACTGGTGGTTGCCTTGAATCGCAAGAGCGGCAGGAACAACATGGGAGAAATCACCATCCGGTTCAGGGGCGGCGGACATAAACGCAAGTACCGGATCATCGATTTTAAAAGGGATAAATTCGATGTGCATGGCGTTGTCGAAACCATCGAGTATGATCCCAACCGGACCCCGCGCATTGCCCTCGTGAAATATACCGATGGCGAGCGGAGATATATACTGGCGCCGTTGGGCATCAAGGTAGGCGACAGTGTCATATCAACCGACAAGGAAGCGGAAATTCTCCCGGGGAATGCCTTACCCTTGAAAAACATTCCCGTAGGCACTATTGTTCACAACATCGAATACAATCCCGGTAGGGGGGGGCAGATCGCCCGCACCGCCGGAGCAGCCGCCACCCTCATGGCAAAGGAAGGCAGGTATGCGTTGATCAAAATGCCCTCCGGTGAATTGAGAAAGATCATATTGGAGTGCCGCGCCACCATCGGTCAGTTAGGCAACGTGGAACACAGCAATATAAAAATAGGCAAAGCCGGACGTACCCGGTGGTCGGGCCGACGTCCCCATGTCAGGGGAACCGTTATGAACCCCGTGGATCATCCCCACGGCGGCGGTGAAGGCAAGACCAAATGCGGACGACACCCGGTCACCCCCTGGGGTCAACCCACCAAGGGATACAAAACCAGGAGAAACAAACGAACCAAAAAATTTATCGTTAAAAGGAGAAAGTCGTAAATGGGACGTTCAATAAAAAAAGGCGTATATGTCGCCGAGAAACTTTTGAAAAGAGTTCTGGAGGCCAAGAATGCCCAGAAACGGGAAGTGATAAAAACCTGGTCCCGTCGGTCCACTGTCCTACCGGAAATGGTGGGGTTGACGCTGGCAATTCACAACGGCAAAAAGTTTATCCCGGTATTTATTTCTGAAAACATGGTGGGATGTAAATTGGGTGAGTTTGCATTGACACGAAATTATAAAGGCCATACATCAAAAGGAAGTAAATAGGATAGGAGGACGCGAATGGCAAGTATAGCAGTTGCAAAAGGAAAGTACCTGAGGATGTCGCCGAGGAAGAGCCGGTTGGTGGTCGATTTGATCAGGGGAAAAGACGCAGGTGAAGCGTTGACCATCCTGAAATTTTCAAAGCGCCACAAAGCAGCCGGGTTAATAACCAAAGTCCTGGATTCAGCTATCGCCAATGCCCAGGTAAAATATCCCAACATCGATGTTGATAAATTGTATGTTTCCGGCGCTCAAGTGGATAAAGCGCCCTATTTGAAACGATTTAGACCGGCGCCCCGGGGAAGAGGCGTTTCAATATTAAAACGATATTGTCATATAACCATTCACTTAGGCGAAAGAGAGGAGAAATAATGGGTCAAAAAACACATCCTTACGGATTTAGGTTAGGTTTTAATAAAGGCTGGCTTTCTTTATGGTATGCCAAAGGGAAAAATTACGTGGAGTTGTTCCACACCGATATCCAGATCAGGAAATTAGTCAAAGAGAAATATAAACACGCCGGTATCGCCAGTATTGAAATCAAGCGTATTTCAGATACTCTCCGGGTGCAGATCAATACCGCCCGGCCCGGAATTATTATTGGGAAAGGCGGTTCCGGCGTCCAGCAAATCAAGAAATTAATCAAAGATCATACGCGGATGCCGGCGGAAAAAATACTAGTGGATGTCATCGAGATAAAGTATCCCGAAGTGGTTGCCCAATTAATTGCCGAGGGCATTGCTTACCAGATCGAGCGGCGCATATCCTTCCGCAGGGCCATGCGTAAAGCAGTAGACTCTTCCGTAAGAGCCGGGGCCATCGGCATCAAAATCCGTGTGGCCGGCCGGTTGGGCGGCGCTGAAATTGCCAGGGCCGAGTGGTACCTGGTGGGCAAACTCCCGCTCCAGACCCTGAAAGCCGATATCGACTACGGCACCACCGAAGCCAATACCGATTATGGAAAGATCGGCATCAAAGTGTGGGTATACATTAATGACAAAGAAAAGGCACGGTTTAAGAAGCAGGAACCGGAAATTGCCCGAGAAGGAGAATGAGCCATGTTAATGCCCAAGAAAGTCAAACACAGGAAAGAATTTCGCGGAAAACGGCGCGGCGTTGCCACCAAAGGTAACACCCTGGAATTTGGCGATTATGGACTGCAGGTCCTGGAGAATGCCTGGATTACCGCCCGGCAGATCGAAGCCGGTCGTATTGCCATCAACCGGCGGCTTAAAAGAGCGGGCAAATTGTGGATCCGCGTTTTTCCCCGTAAACCGGTCAGCGCCAAACCCATCGAAGTACGTATGGGAAAAGGAAAAGGCGACCCCGAATTCTGGGTGGATGTCGTGAGACGCGGACGCATTATATATGAACTGGAAGGCGTCTCTGAAGTCGTTGCCAAAGAAGCCATGCAATTGGCGCAGAGGAAGTTCGGCATTAGAACCAGGTTTGTCACCAGGCATTAAGAAAAATGCAAACCGCAGTGCATGCGCACATGACACGTGATACATGATACGCAATAGGAGTAAGTAGGATGAAGTCAAAAGAAATCAGGTCAATGACGATTGACGAGATACAGAGTAAACTCACCGAGTTGCAGGACAAACTTTTTAAGCAGAAAATCCAGAAGACGCTGGGGCAGTCGGAAAATCCCTACAAAATCCGGGATACCCGCAGAGATATTGCACGCTTAATAACAATATTAGCTGAAAAAAGAAAAGAGGTCTAACGATGGAAAAGCATGAAGTGAAAGAGAAAGAAACCAAAGAAACAGCAAGCAAGAAGGTCGGGACCATATTGACAGGAGAAGTGGTTTCCACTAAGGCCGATAAGACTGTTTCCGTTTATGTGGAACGTATTTTCCAGCACCCGGCATATAAGAAGATCGTCAGGAAAAAGAAGAAATATCTTGTCCATGATGAACACAACAAATGCAAACCCGGTGATATAGTAAGAATCAGGTTGGTAAGACCCATCAGTAAAATGAAGCGGTGGCTGCTGGTAGACATCGTGTCCACTGCGCCGAAGAAAGAAGAAGAGGTGACCCTATGATACAGATGCAAACCCGCTTAAAAGTAGCCGATAATTCAGGCGCCAAAGAACTCATGTTTATTCGTGCGGCTGGTGGGGGAATCGGCAAGATCGCCAAAATCGGCGATGTATTCTCCGGCAGCGTTAAAGCAGCCGAACCTAATTCCAAGATAAAAAAGGGGACCGTCGTTAAAGCAGTGGTGGTGAGAACCAGGAAAGAAGTCAGGCGAAAGGACGGTTCCTATATCCGGTTTTCCGATAATGCGGCGGTCATCATCGATAACCAGGGAGAACCCGTGGGTACTCGCGTTTTTGGACCTGTCGCCCGTGAATTAAGGGAAAACAAGTTTATGAAGATTATCTCCCTGGCGCCGGAGGTGATTTAAATGAGGAAGATGAAGTTAAAAAAGAATGATATCGTAATCGTCGTACGCGGCAGAAAAGGGGACCGGGGGAAAACCGGCAAAGTAATGAAAATCCTGGCCGATGAGAAGCGGGTTGTGGTGGAAAAAATACATCTTATTAAAGAGTATGTACGCGCCAATCCCCAGAAGAACATTAAAGGCGGAATCGTCGAGCGGGAAGGGGCCATACCCCTGGCCAGTGTCATGTTCTACTGCAAAGAGTGTGAACAGGGCGTACGGGTCGGCTATAAGGTCAAGGAAATTACCCAACAGAAGCAGCGAATATGTACAAAATGCAGCGTCGTTATCGATCAGGAGTAAACCATGAGTCGATTATATGAAAAATATAAAAACACCGTTCGTGAAGAGCTCAAAAAAGAGTTGAACCTGAAAAACATCATGATGGTTCCCAGGATGGAGAAGATCGTTATCAATTCAGGTGTTGGCGAAGCGACCCAGAACATAAAAATACTGGACAAAGTCATGGAAGAGTTGGCGACCATTTCCGGCCAGAAACCCGCGGTGCGGAGGGCCAGTAAGTCCATCGCCGCCTTCAGGCTCAGGGCCGGTATGCCCGTCGGCGCCACCGTTACCTTGAGGGGCGCCCGGATGTACGAATTTATGGACCGTTTCGTTTCCGTCGTCATTCCCCGTATCAAAGATTTCCGCGGTCTCTCACCCAAGTCCTTTGACGGCAGGGGTAATTACACCGTTGCCATTAAAGACCAATTGGTTTTCCCGGAAATCGATTACAATAAGGTGGAGCGGACCAAAGGAATGTCCATTACCTTTGTTACTTCCGCCAGGACCGATGAAATGGGCCGGGCATTGTTAAAACACCTGGGCATGCCCTTTAGATAAGAGGAGGAAGGCAGTGGCAAAAACATCAACCATAGCAAAAACAAGAAAGCCGAGAAAGTTCCGCGTGAGATCTCGAATTCGGTGCCGCATATGCGGAAGACCACGGGGAGTTTACAGGAAATTCGAATTGTGCAGGCTCTGTTTTAGAGAACTGGCGTTAAAAGGAGAAATACCGGGCATCATCAAGGCATCCTGGTAAACAAGGAGTGAACAGATGAGTCACACAGATCCAATTGCAGATATGTTGACAAGAATAAAAAATGCCATAATGGCTGAAAAAGAAGATGTTGCCGTCCCGTTATCCAAAATCAAACTGGAAATCGCGAAAATCTTCAAACGAGAAGGATATATTGCCGATTTTAAGGTGGACAAAACAGCTTTTCCTCCCATCATCGATATCGAACTCAAATACAGGGGCAAAAACCACAAGGATAATGTTATCGCAGGTGTCGAGAGAGTCTCGAAACCGGGACGGCGTATCTATGCCGGCGCCGAAAGCATACCCAAAGTGTTGGGCGGATTGGGACTTGCCGTTCTCTCCACCAGCAAGGGGCTGTTAAGCGGTAAAGAATGCGAAAAGAACAGCGTCGGCGGCGAAGTGTTACTTTATGTCTGGTAGCGGCAGAGGAGGCAGCATGTCACGAAAAGCATCGAAACCCATCGAATTCAGTAATGCAGTCAAGATCGATAGAACCGGGGACCTGATGACCATCAAAGGCCCCAAAGGTGAACTAACCGTCGAAGTGAAAGAAGGCATCGAAGTCAAAATAGAAAATAACAAAATCACCGTGGACAGGAATGAAGAGTCGAAGAAGCCTTTCCAGGGCCTGGTCTGGAGCCTGATCAATAATTCCGTCATCGGCGTCACCCAGGGGTTTTCCAGGACGCTGCAGGTGGTGGGAAAAGGATGGCGGTCCGGGATTAACGGCGATTTAATCAACCTCCAGGTGGGGTACTCCCACCCGGTGGATTATAAGTTGCCCAAAGGCGTCACCGTCACCCAGAAAAACCCCGGTGAATTTACCTTGCACAGCCATGATAAACAACTGTTAGGCCAGGTATGCGCCAAAATCAAAGCCATCCGGCCGGTGGAACCTTACAAATTGAAAGGTATTCGTATCGAAGGTCAGTTCCTGAGACAAAAAGTAAGAAAGGCGGCAGGAGTATAATACGCTAAGAAATAACGAGTAAGGAGTAATGTATGATTACACCAAAATATGTTATAAAGAAGACAAAAAAGAAAAGAATGAGAAAATCCATCCGGAAAATCGTTAACGGCGTTCCGGGGAAACCCCGGATGATCGTCGTCAGGAGCAATAAATATCTCTATACGCAGGTGTTTGATGATACCACCGGTAACGTGTTGGCCAGCGCCTCCACACTGGAGAAAGAAGTTAAAGCCCAATTAAAGAGCACCAAAGATAAAGAAGCTGCCAAAGCCATGGGAAAAACCATCGCGGAACGTCTGAAAAACCTCAATATCCAGCAGGTGGTTTTCGACCGGCACATGTATCCTTTTACCGGGCGAGTTAAAGTCTTTGCGGATTCTGCGAGAGAAAACGGGATTATATTTTAGGTTAAAGGAGAATGATTGTGAAGGAACTAGAAAATATCGAAGTATTTGAAGAGGAAGTCATTTCTATCAGACGGGTCACCAAGGTTGTCAAAGGTGGCAAGAACCTTCGGTTCTCCGCGGCAGTCGTAGTCGGCGATAAAAAAGGCAACGTCGGGTTGGGCAAAGGTAAAGCCAGGGAAGTCCCGCTGGCCATCAAGAAAGCCGTTGCCAATGCCAAAAGGAACCTGGTATCGGTTCCCATATTGAACGACACCATACCTTTTTATACCGTCGGCAAATTTGGGGCTGCCCGGGTTGTATTGAGGCCCGCTTCCCCCGGGACCGGCGTGATCGCCGGGGGTTCCGTGCGCGTCATCATGGAATTGGCAGGGATCAGGAATATCCTCACCAAAAGTCTCAGGAGTAAAAATACCTTTACCGTGGCCCATGCCACAATGAAGGGACTGGTAAGTTTGAGTACCCCGGACGAAATCCGTAAGAAAAGAGATATCTCTGAGGAGGACTTATGGCAGTAAAGGAAAACAGCGCCGCATATCCGCGGATAAAGATAAAGCTGAAAAAGAGCCTGGCCGGACGAACCCAAAAACAGCGGGCCGTCGTCAAAGGCCTGGGCCTAAGAAGAATAGATTCCGAAGTCATACGGGAAAAACGCCCCGAGATCCTGGGAATGGTCAAAAAAGTATATTTTTTGCTCCAGGTTACTGATGTTGAGAACTAGTTTGGAGGTTGGAAAATGATAACACTGGCGAATTTGAAACCCGCGCAAGGTGCGGTAAAAAACAGGAAAAGAGTTGGCCGGGGTCCCGGTTCCGGTTCAGGGAAAACCGCCGGACGCGGCTCCAAAGGCCAAAAATCCAGGAGCGGTTACTCCCGGAAACGTGGCTTCGAAGGCGGACAGATGCCCATAACGCGGCGCGTACCCAAACGCGGGTTTACCAATATATTTAAAAAAGAATACAATATTATTAATCTCGAATCCATTGAACGCAGCGGATTGGAAGAGATAACCCTGCAAGATTATTTCGAAAAGAGACTGGCGCAGAAAGTGGACGCGGAAGTGAAAATTCTCGGTAACGGTAACCTGACTCGGAAAGTCAAAATCCATGCCCACAAATTCTCCGCGGCAGCGTTGGAAAAAATCAAAAACAGTGGAGGAGAAGCAATAATAATTGGAGGAGAAGGCCATTGATTACATTTATTAGAAACATTTTTATTATTCCCGAGCTGAGGAAGCGAGTTGTTTTTACCTTCCTGCTGCTGGCGGTTTACCGGATCGGTTCCCAGATTTATACCCCCGGTATCAATATCGAAGCGCTGGAACAATTTTTCCAATCAGCCAAGGATACACTCTTCGGATTCATCGACATGTTCTCCGGCCAGAATATGAGAAAAATGACCATCTTTGCCATCGGTATCATGCCCTACATCAGCGCTTCCATTATATTGCAACTCCTGCAGGTGGTATGGCCTTACCTGGAGAGAATAGCCAAGGAAGGAGAACTGGGAAAGAAAAAAATTACCCAGTACACACGGTACGGCACCGTTTTTATTGCCATTATCCAATCCTTCGGTATCGCTATCCTCCTGGAAGGCATGAATCCCGGGGGGCTCCCGGTGGTGATTAATCCCGGCTGGGGTTTCCGGTTATTAACCATTTTGACCATGACCACGGGAACCATTTTTATCATGTGGTTGGGTGAGCAGATCAGTGAGCGGGGCATCGGCAACGGCATCTCCCTCATCATTTTTGCCGGGATCGTCGTGGGCCTTCTGCCTGCCGCGGGTGAAACCATAAGCGGCCTCAAAACAGGGGAAATGAATCCTTTAAAACTCTTCATTTTGTTGGTACTGGTGGCGGCGGTGATTGCCTTTATCGTCTATGTAGAAATGGGACAGCGCCGCATCCCCGTTACTTATGCCAAACGTGTCCAGGGACGCAAGATGCTGGGCGGGCAGAGTACATTCTTGCCCCTTAAAGTCAATACCGGCGGCGTTATCCCCATCATATTCGCTTCCTCGGTGATCGTGTTGCCGAGCACCATTGCCCGGTTGTTTAAAGGCAATGCAGTGGCCGATTTCATCAATCAGCAGTTGGGAATCGGGATGCCCCTTTATGACCTGTTGTACATCGGCAGTATCGTATTTTTTACCTATTTCTATGTATCCATCATATTTAACCCCCAGGATGTATCCGATAATTTGAAAAAGTACGGTGGGTTCATACCCGGTATCCGCGCTGGGAAAAATACGGCCGATTACATCGATAACGTGTTATCCAAGCTGACCTTTATCGGCGCCATTTACCTGGCCCTGGTGGCCCTGATCCCAAACTTCCTTATGGCCGGGTTCCGGGTCGATGCCATCCCCTTTATCGGCGAATGGCTGGCCACCAATTTACCCCCCTGGCTTTATCAAGGCCTCGGCGTGAAATTCTACTTCGGCGGAACTTCCATCCTGATCGTAGTCGGTGTGGCAATGGATACCGTGCAGCAGATCGAAGCCCAGTTAACCATGAGAAATTACGAAACTTTCTCCAAAAGAGGGAAAGGAAGGATAAGAGGTCGAAGATAATAAGATGAAACGGATCATCCTATTCGGCGCCCCCGGGTGCGGTAAGGGAACGCAGGCAGACGCCCTGGAACAGCAATACGGCTTTAAGAAGATTTCTACCGGCGACCTGGTCCGGGCAGAAGTAGCCGCCCAAACCCCCATCGGCCTGGAAATCAAAACTCTCAGCGAAATGGGCCGACTGGCGCCCGATGAAACCGTCCTTAAACTATTAAAGAACCGTTTAGCCCAGGGCGACCTGGTAAACGGTTATATACTGGATGGATTTCCCAGGACCCTGGCGCAGGCCGAAGAATTAACAAGGTTGACCGTCGATACTGAAACGGCGATATATTTAAAAATCGTCGATGAAGAGGTGGTGGTGGGGCGATTAACGTCACGGCTCACCTGCAGTCAATGCGGCGCCATATACAACAGCGTCGGCAATCCCCCGCTGAAGACAGGGCAGTGCGATTTGTGCGGCGGACCTGTCCGGCAGAGGGCCGATGACAACGAAGAAACCGTGCGCATGCGGATTAACGTGTATAAGGAGCAGACCCAGCCCGTTATCGATTATTATAATCGCCTGGGAAAACTCCACGAGGTCGATGCATCCGGGACTGTCGAAGAAGTTTCGGCGGCCGTTGCAGGGGTAATAAATTGATTATGTTGAAAACCAACAGCGAACTCAAACTCATGAGAGAAGCCAACCGGATCATCGCCGTTATCCTGACCGAAATCGCCGCTAAGATTAAACCCGGGGTTAGCACCTATGAACTGGATCAATGGGGCGAGCAGCGCCTGGCGTCAATGAATGCCAAACCGGCCTTTAAAGGTTACGGGGCCCGCAACGGGCGCAATGGGTTCCCTGGTTCCTTGTGTGTGGCCATCAACGAAGAAGTGGTTCACGGCATCCCCGCCAAAGATAGGATCCTGGAGGATGGCGATATCATCGGCATCGATGTTGGGTCCATCTATAAAGGTTATCATGGCGACGGCGCCTATACTTATGCCGTGGGCGAAATTTCCCCCGCGGCCCGGTCGTTAATGAAATGCTGTGAGGAAGCGCTTTATGTCGGTATCGCCCAGGCCCGGAAAGGGAATAGGGTCAGCGACATTTCCAGCGCCATCGATCACTATGTCACCCCCAGGGGGTACGGCATCGTGAGGGACCTTACCGGGCACGGCATCGGTAGGAGCCTCCATGAAGAGCCCCAGGTGCTGAATTATATCGATGGCCATAAGGGGCAAAAATTGAAAGAGAACATGACCCTGGCCATTGAACCCATGATTAACGGCGGTACTTACAAAGTGCGCACGCTGGGCGACCAGTGGACCGTCGTTACCGAAGACGGTAGTTTGTCTGCTCATTATGAGCATACCGTCTTAATTACGTCGGACGGGCCCGAAATTTTAACCCGTTTGTGAGTGGATAAGTACGATGATGAGGATATAATGCCAAAAGATAAGAATGTTGTCGAAGCCAGGGGAACTGTTATTGAAACGCTGCCCAATGCATCGTTCCTGGTAGAATTGGAACAAAATCATCACCGGATTTATGCTCACCCGTCGGGACGAATGAGACAAAATAATATACGTATTCTCCCCGGCGATAAAATATTACTGGAAATATCCCCCTACGATATTAACCGCGGGCGGATTATTTACAGGTTTAAATGAAAAGCAATAGTGAGAACACATGACGGCAATAGTGAATAAGGTTACAATGTTTAGGAGGAAGACGTGAAAGTACGAGCTTCAGTCAAAAAGATTTGTAATAAGTGCAAAGTTATAAAAAGAAAGGGTGTCGTGCGGGTCATCTGCAAGGACCCCAAACATAAGCAGCGACAGGGATAATAAGGAGGTTAAATTGGCACGTATAGCAGGAGTTGAAGTACCCAGTAATAAACGGGTCGAGGTCGGGTTGACCTATATCTATGGAATCGGCAGGCCCAAGTCTCGCGTGATCCTGGAAAAAGTCAAAGTGGATATTAACAAAAAAGTAAAAGACCTCAGTCCCGATGAAATCACCCGCATCAGGAAGCACATCGAAGCGGATGAGGTGGTCGAAGGTGATCTGAAAAAACAGATCAGCCAGGATATCAAGCGTTTGATGGATATCAATTGTTTCAGGGGCCGGCGTCACAAAATGGGGCTTCCCGTTAGGGGACAGCGCACCAAAACCAACGCCCGCACACGAAAAGGTCCCCGCGGTTCCATGATAAAGAAGAAAAAGTAACATGTGTAACGCGATTAACCTAAAAAGAAGTAACGGAGGAATTTAATGGCAAAGAAAAGGGAAAAGAAGCAAGCCCGCAAAAAAGAGAAAAAGATCGTATCCCATGGCACCATGTACATACATTCTACCTTCAACAACACGGTTATCACCATCGCCGATAAAAGTGGGAATGTGTTGGCCTGGTGTTCCGGGGGAGTGGTAGGATTTAAAGGATCGCGGAAATCCACCCCTTTTGCCGCGCAATTGGCCGCGGAAAAAGTCTTGAAAGATGTAGAGAATTTCGGTCTCCAGACACTGGATATCCGTGTTAAAGGACCCGGCGCCGGGAGGGAAAGTGCCATCCGTTCCGTCGGCGGTACACGGTATAAAGTGAAATCCATCAAAGACGTGACTCCTATCCCTCACAACGGTTGCAGACCTAAAAAAAAGAGAAGAGTTTAGTATTAGGAGGTAGACAGTGGGAAAATATACAGGTCCATTATGCAGATTGTGCAGAACTGAAGGAACAAAACTATTTTTAAAAGGAAAACGATGCTTATCCGATAGATGCGGTATCGACCGCAGGAGTTATCCACCCGGGGCCAAGGGAAAACGCATCTCATTTAAAAAGTCCAATTATAAAACCCAGTTACGGGAGAAACAGAAAGTAAAACGTTTTTACGGGGTCGGCGAGAAACAATTCAGGATCTTTTTTTATAAAGCCGGCCAGAAGAAGGGTATCACCGGTACCAATCTTTTACAAATGTTGGAATTAAGGTTGGATAATGTCGTGTACCGGATGAATTTTGCCGCTTCCCGCGCCCATGCCCGGCAGTTGATCCGGCACGGGCATATTATGGTAAACGGGCGCAAAGTTTCCATCCCCTCTTATTTACTCAAAGCCCAGGATGAAGTCGCCTTCAAGGAGCAATCGTTAAGCGGCGAGACTATCAAAACCATGTTGGAGGACGTCAAAGGCCTGGTGGAAATCCCCGAGTGGCTTATCGTAGACCCTGAGAAACACGTCGGCAAAGTCAACAGCCTTCCCAATAGAGAAGACGTATCCATACCGGTCGAGGAGCATTTAATCGTCGAGTTATATTCTAAATAAGGAATAAGGAGGAGATAATGGAATTAAATTATCAAAGACCTCGTAAATTGGAAATAGAGGAGTTAACTCCCACTTACGGACGTTTTTCGGCAGAGCCCTTTGAGCGAGGTTACGGCACCACTATCGGGATTGCGCTGCGTCGCGTCTTATTATCCTTGATCGAGGGAACCGCCATCAGCGCCGTAAGAATCGAGGGAGTGCTGCATGAGTTCTCCACTATCCCGGGCGTGTATGAAGATGTGTTAAACATTATTCTAAACCTGAGAAATATTCCCTTTAAGTTGAATGTCGATGAACCCAGGATGATAAGGCTCGAAAAAGAGACCCCCGGCGAAGTTGTGTCCGGCGATATTATTACCGACAGCGATGTCGAAATCCTGGACAAACATATTCATATCGCCTACCTGGAAGAAGGGGCCGCATTTAAAGCGGAAATATTGATCAAAAGAAGCACCGGTTTCAAATTGGCCGAACAGAACTTCGATGACGCGTTACCCGTTGATTTTATCGCGGTAGACGCCAATTTCAGCCCCATTGAAAAAGTCAAATACACCATCCTGCCGGCCAGGGTGGGCAAGCAGACCGATTATGAGAAACTCATCCTGGAGGTCTGGACCAACGGCAGCATCTCCGCACAGGAAACCGTTTCCAGGGCAGGAAAAATTTTAAGGGACCACCTGGCCATTTGTCTCAATTACCAGGACAGGGAAAAGGTTATCTCCATCGATGAACAGGAAATCGGGACCGGGATCGAGAATAAATGTGACATCCTGGAGCGGAGCGTCGAATCCATGGGATTATCTGTCCGGGCCCTTAAGTGCTTGAAAAAGCTGGGCGTCGATTATATCTTCGAGCTGATTGAAAAAACCGAACATGAACTGCTAAATTCCAAGAACTTCGGGAAAAAATCACTGGAAGAAATTATTCAAAAATTGAACGAATATGAGATGGTCCTGGGACAAAAAGTCCCCGACGGTATCAAATCCGACCTGGCGCGAAAATTGGCAAAAGAAAAAGAAGAGGAAGAAGAGGAAGACAGCGAGGCCGCCGGTATTTCCAAAGCCAGGGAACATAAAAAGGAAAGACGGGAACGGGAAGAGGACGACGAAGAAGACGAAGAAGAAGAGGAGGAGGAGGAGGAGGAAGAAGAGGAAAAGGATGATGAAAACGAAGACGACGATGAGCATGAAGATGAAGATGATATTGAATCAGAAGCATTAAAGGAGTAACCAATGAGGCATTTGAAAGCTGGTTTTAAATTAAGAAGGAGCCCTGATCATAGAAAGGCATTGCTAAGAAATCTTGCCGCCAGCGTGATCGAAAGGAACCGCATCGAGACAACCCTGGCCAAGGCCAAAGCGGTCCAGCCTATTGTCGAAAGAATGGTCACCTGGGGCAAAGCAGGCGCCCTGGCAGATAAACGGAGAGCGTTGGCCTACCTGTATCGACGGAAAACCGTGCAGACCCTCTTCGATGAAGTGGCCCCACGGTTTATGGACAGGAGCGGCGGTTACACCCGCATCATTAAAACCGATTTCAGGAAAGGCGACGGCGCTGCAATGGCTATCCTGGAATTTACCGATTATATCTTTCATGACAAAGATAAAAAGGCAAAAGAAAAAACCAAGGCAAAAAAGTAAAACCGACATAAGATAAGCGGGCATAACTCAATGGTAGAGTATCAGCTTCCCAAGCTGGGTGTTGCGGGTTCGAGCCCCGTTGCCCGCTTTTATTTTATTAGTAAGGAAGAAAAGCATGGCCGTATTTAAAAAAAACGATAATGTAAGTACATTTGAACCCGCAAGCCCCATAAGCACCGTAAGTGCGAACGAAAGAACCACCTCGTTTATTGGGAAAACATTATTCATTAAAGGCGAAGTCCTTTCCGATGAAGAAGTTCTGGTAGAAGGCAAAATCGAGGGAAAGGTCAACGTCAAAAACAAGGTGATTATCGGCAAAAACGGACTGGTTAACGCTGAAATCGAAGCCAGGGAAGTGATTATTAAAGGCGCCGTCAACGGGAACGTCAATGGCAGCTATAAAGTGGAAATCGTCCCCGATGGCACGTTGAACGGCAATATCGTTTCCCAGCGCGTTGTGTTGGCCGAAGGGGCCATCTTTAAAGGCAACATCGATATGACGCCCAGGGATGAGGGGCAGGAAGCCTGATGTAATGATGAATGATGATTCGGTGGTAGGTGTTGGCTAACTGGTTTCTTTTATTCGATAAGATTCCTCTTTCCGCTTACCAAAACATGGCCAGGGATGAATATCTTTTTCATCTCTGCCATGAAAAGAAAATGGGTTTTTTCCGGCTCTACTCCTGGGAACGGCCTACTTTTTCTTTCGGCGTTTCCCAGAAGATAGCCAGGGCCGTTGACGTCGATTTTATCGCTCAAAACAATTGTTCCTTTGTGCGGCGCATTACCGGCGGGAAGACGGTTCTTCATAACGACGAAATCACTTATGCGGTGATTTCTTCGGAAGACATTTTTTATAAGGATCATGATCTTTATAAATCTTATATGTTGATATCGCGGGTACTGGTAGATGCGTTTCACCTTATCGGCGTGGAAGCTTATTTATCCGCCGGCAGTTCCCCGCTGCTTTCCAAAACCAATAACCCCTGTTTTTCTTTTCCCACGCCCAATGAGCTTGAGATCAACGGGAAGAAGATCGTGGGGTCTGCCCAGAAAAGGAACAATAAGGCTTTACTGCAGCATGGGTCCATCCCCATATCCATGGATTACGGGCTCTATGCCGGCGGCGCCCATTCAAAGGCCGACATTCTCAAA